>OKWH01000587.1_pt1 | contig 12333 bp, 10 predicted proteins | sample 1607021 | NCBI WGS metagenome assembly OKWH01 (sample SAMN04414076, study PRJEB24778) | human gut metagenome | material: faecal | host: Homo sapiens | reverse complement strand
ATCCAGAGCAAGGCTTTCGACGAGACGCTGGATGTGGACGATTTGATGCAAGAGGCCGAAGGAAAACTGTTCGAGATTTCCCAGCAGAACATGAAGAAGGATTATCCACAAATTAATCCTGTCATTGCCGAAGCCTATGATTTGATTCAGACAGCTGCTTCCCGTACCGATGGTTTGAGTGGCTTGGAAAGTGGGTATACCAAGCTGGACAAGATGACTTCCGGATGGCAGAAGTCCGACCTCATCATTATTGCAGCCCGTCCTGCCATGGGTAAAACGGCGTTCGTACTTTCCATGGCGAAAAACATTGCCGTGAATTTCCGCAATCCCGTAGCGCTGTTCTCGCTTGAAATGAGTAACGTGCAGCTGGTGAACCGTTTGATATCCAACGTGTGCGAGATTCCGAGTGAGAAAATCAAGAGTGGTCAGTTGGCGGACTATGAATGGCAGCAGTTGGATTACAAACTGCGTGACTTGCTGGATGCTCCGCTTTATGTGGACGATACGCCTTCTTTGTCGGTATTCGAACTCCGTACGAAGGCACGGCGTTTGGTACGTGAGCACGGAGTAAAGATTATCATCATCGACTACCTTCAGCTGATGAATGCAAGCGGAATGTCTTTCGGTAGCCGTCAGGAAGAAGTTAGTACCATTTCGCGCTCATTGAAAGGTTTGGCCAAGGAGCTGAACATTCCTATCATCGCTCTGTCGCAGTTGAACCGTGGTGTGGAGAACCGTGAAGGCGAGGAAGGCAAGCGTCCCCAGTTGAGTGACCTTCGTGAATCCGGTGCCATCGAGCAGGATGCCGATATGGTTTGCTTCATCCACCGTCCCGAATATTACAAGATTTATACTTCTGCCGATGGCAGTGACTTGCGCGGTATGGCGGAAATCATCATAGCAAAGCACCGTAACGGTGCCGTGGGGGATGTGCGTCTGAGGTTTATCGGACAGTACACCCGTTTCCAGAATCCCGAGGATGATATGGTTATTCCACCTCCGACGGAGGGTGGAGGAGCTACATTTGGTTCACGTATGAATGCGCCTATCGGAAGTACGGCAACACCGCCACCTCCATCGGCTGCTGATTTTCCGCCACAGACGGACAACCCGTTTGGAGGTGTGGGGGCGGACGGGCCATTGCCTTTCTGATGTATTTTTATGGCTACACCCTTTGCCTTGAATGCCTATACTATCGTAGAGTGATGGCTACACCTTTAGGTACAAAGGGTGTAGCCATTTAAAATGCTGTATTCGGGCCTATTTGCTTATTCTAAAACCTTCAATGTGGACAGTAAGAACGTCAATCTTACTTTTGCTCCCTTTTCCGTTTTGATTGTGCCTCGGGCATCTGCTGTTCTGTGTTTATTTTATCAGTGGATAGGGTATCTTGCTTTATTTCTTGTTCCTTTCTCAGCCGCTTGAGTTTCCATCTGTTCCAGAAAAGGAGCTCACTCCATTTGTTGAAATCCTTTTTGAAGATAATGCCAATACCTTGTGTTGTCAGATTTGTCCGGGTGTAGTAGCGGTCGTTCGTTTCGTTGTACGCTTTCAGGCGGATGTCTCCGGAACGGTTGACGAGCCATTCCGCTTCAAAGTCTCCCACAAAATTGGTATTTGCCATCGGATTATCACGATAACCAAAATTACCATTGATAAGTAGTCGGTTATTCAATAATTGTCCTGAAAGCATAGTCTCGAACTCCATGTCTGTCCAGCCTCTTTCACCGGTACTGAAATTGGTGCCGAAGTTCCAGTTATTGACATCGAGAATGTTCGATAAAGCGTTATTCAACTGTCCGGAAAGGGTGGATGAAACAACACTGGACATCATATTCGAATTCTGGGTGGCTCCTAAGTTTTCCGGGGTATAGAACTTGCCGATAGCCAACAGATAGAGTATCTGCATGTTCATTTGCTCGTCGGTAGGAATATAGTTACGGACAATGGCCTGCACTTCATCGCGTTCGTTGGGCAGTTCGATGTCGAATTTTACATCGGGTGAAGTCAATTGTCCGGTAAGGTCCATCATACAGTTCACTTTTACATTTGTCTGGCTGATGTAGCCGGAGGTTGCCTCGTTGGGCATTAGGTCATTTAAGGATGCTGAGTTGACCGTATAACCTGCTTTTATGTCCAGAGTGGCATCCAGTGGCGAGCCGTTGAATGTAATGGAACTTCCATCCCTGATAATAAAGTCCTTTCGGATAACCTCTTGCAGACTGAATTTATAGACTCCCTGGCTTATCCGGTAACTGCCAAACATCTTTACATCTCCTTTATTGAAGAACTCAGTACGGATATTTCCAGTTCCCCGTCCACTGATATAGTCGCCAGCGATAGGGTCCATGATAATCTTCATGGTAGCGTCGGGAGTGGCGTCTATCAAGAGATTCAGCCGGATATCAGTGTCGCTCTCTCTTTCTTCCTCGATTTCCTTTTGGGCAATTTCGTAGTCGGAAAGGCGGATAGAGTCTTGTACGGCACGGCGTGGTGTCTTGTCCACAAACTTGATGAACTGGTTGCTGACTGCTGTAGATACGTTATCTTTTATATAGGTAAAGGTAGTGTTGCGATTGGTAGTCATTGCAACATCAATGTTAACGCCATCTTGGGCATTACCGGCAATAGTGGCATTTCCCGTACCGTAGACGGTGCCGTAGAAGGGATAGTCCGGTGATTCTTTGGTATTCATCACCAGCATGTCGTTGACATTGAAATTGAAACGGTACTCCAGGTTCTTAAAATGCTGATAGTGCAGATAGCCGCTCATACTTCCTTGATGCCCTTGCGTGTCGAAAATGCGGTTGTTGCGGAAGGTCAACCCGCCGGGCTCGATGTAGATGCTGTCTTTGACGGAGAAAGTGGTGTTGAGCACGTCTACCTTCATAGAAGCATCGCCGAATACACGCCCTTCCATGGTGAGAGCCTTGAATTTGCCATAGAAATGTACATGGCCGGTAGCACGTCCGTTGAATTCGGGCGTGATGCTACTCATATAATGATGTATAAACTTCAAGTTGGTACCGTCCGCTTCAATTTGGAGATCCAATGAACTAGTGGGCTTCAAAGGATAGATATAGCCATACACATGGCTTTTGGCAATATCTTTCTCCCGGATATGGGCATCCAGATAGATGCCCTTCACGTCGTGGTGCCATTCTCCGTGTATGTTGGCATCACCCAGCAAGCCTTCGTTCAATCCGAGGTTGCGGATAAACAAGTCGGTGCTCATGACGGGGTTTTCCAATACTCCGCTGGCGAAAGCCGGACCGGTGGCTTCTCCTTTGAAATTGACTCCGAGGTCTGCAATGTCGAACACATAACCGATGTTGATTTCCTTCAAATCCAGACGTACTGTATCTTCGGGTTGTGGTGAAACGATACCATTGATACGCAAGTGCCGGTCTTTATGGCTGAAGTAGAAATCATTGACATACACTTTGCCGGAGTCGAGTACCACTTGGGAGGGATGTATATCCCATAGCGTATCGTTCAGTATCACGTTGGTGGGCTGGACATCAATGACGGTTTTTAAGGGGGGAAGTTTCCTCTTGTTTTCATTCGCTTCGTTCTGTTCACGGATGAAGTGGGCGACGGCGGCGAGTTTCCCGCTGTAGGTTACAGTGCTACTGTTACCCCAATTCAGCGTGGTCTGTATGTTATTGTTCCGGGCTTGCGCTTCTAAAGCTATATTGACAGCGCCGTTTGATTTGCGGTTGCTGAAGCGTAGGCGTGTATGGAACTGGTCACCGGGATTCTCGCAAAGGAACATTCCGGATTCGATGAATTTGTTTCCATAACGGAGACGGGGAAAATAGCCTTCTACGCGGAGCCGCTGTGCCTTGTCATTGAAGTATCCCTTAATGGTGGAATGGGTATATACTTTTACCGGAATCTGAAAGACGGTGGAGAACAGTTCCGTATTGTAAATGTGCATGTCAAAATGGAAATTGTTCTCTGTCTCTATGGGTTTCTTGTCTGGCAGAATCAAGGCGGGGATATAACGTCGCATGATATTCAGTACACTGGCAGGCAGGGTACGATAAGAGTAGTCACCTTCTATGCTACCTTGGAGAAAGTTGGATTGGATGGTCAGCCGTTTCTGGCCTTCGCTTTCTCTTATGGCAGATATCTTCAGATTGTCCAGGAAGTATTGTGTTTCCGGAGCTGCGAATAGTAAGCTGTCAACGTTGATTTCACCGTTCATCTCGTCAATGGAACCGCCGGTGAAGTCTGCCTTGACTTTGACTGATATTTCCGTATCTTCATAGTTGGGTGTAAGATGTAGGGCATGAGGACGAAATTTGTCGATGCTTGCCTGAAAGTTGAAAGTCGGTACCCGACTGGCGGTATTGATGGTGCCGTTCAAAATAACAGAACCATTGGTGTCATCCAAGGCGACTTTTCCCGTGAAGCCTCCCTGCTTGTATTCTCCATCCAGGGTGATATTTTCGTAATTGTAGTCGCTGTAATCAATGGAGGCAACCAGCCCTTTCAGCAGTACGGACGGGTATTGGTTTTCGTAATGGTTGCTGTTGACATCTAGATTGAAAGTTACTTTACCCAGTTTCTTGTTGCCCAGCATCTTGCCCAGCTCAAACTCTTTGGTTTTCACTGCACCGGAATAGGCAAAATAACCTTTATCTTTGTTAGAACTTAGTTTTACGTCAGTTTGGATGGTTCCGATGTCAGTGCGTACTTGTCCGTAAGTTACGAGGTCTGTGAAGTAGCCCGAGACTTCTCCACGGAAGGAAACCGTTCCTAAGTGTTGCAGGACGGGAGGTACTCCATTGTAGTTCTTGCTGAAATTCCGGACAAAGAAGGCAATTCCTTCCGGGTCTGCGTACAAATTGGACAAATTACCGAATACATAAGCATTTTCCGGATGGGAAAGGTCTTGTAGAGATACGTCTCCCCTCAGATAAAAATGATTTCCGACAGAGACGGAAAGGTGCGGGCAATTCAGTTGATTGATGGTGCCGTCCGTCTGTACCTCTACTTGCAATTTTTCCTTGAAAGAACCAAAAGCCGGAACAAAAGCCGATAAATCCTGCAAGGCGATTTGAGAGGGCAGCAAATGGAATGAGAAACGGACATCTTGGGCAAGATTGTCAAACGCCCCCAGACTGTCATAATCCATGTGTATAGTATCCATTGCCAAAGAGGTGTTGGGGAGGTCGATAGCGAAATTTTCGATTTTCATCCGTTGGTCATTGCCGATAACCTTTAGACTTAGTTTCTTCAATTCAAATCCGGAATGTTCTTCTTCGATGCTCAGACGCTTGATGGCGGCATTGATAGAATCATTTTGTAATGCTTTTAGGGAGATGTTTGCAATAATGTTACGTAAACGGAGATGCTGTGGATTGAATTTTCCCGGAGTCTCTTTCTCGGACAGCACATCATACGAAACCTTTCCGCGGCGTATCAGTAAGGAATTGATACGGAGATCCAGGTTGTTTTTCTTTTGAACTGTATCTTTGGATGCGAATGCGTCGAGTACAAACTGAAAATTAGGTTTATCCTTGGGAGTCTGCTTGCTTAGATTGATGTTAAAGCCGAACAATTGTATGTTACTAATGGATATTTTGCCGCTGAATAGGGGGAGAATATCGAATTTGGCAGAAAGACGGGTCACTTTCAGCATTTCCTTGCCGGATTGGTCGTCCAGGAGCAGGTCGTCGATGATGATGCGGTTCAACAATCCTATGTTTATTCGCCCGATGGAAATCTTGCTGTCCAGTATGGAAGCCAGTTCATTGGCAACAAATACAGACATTTGTCGCTGAACGGATGGAATGTTCAGCAACAATATGGTACCAATGTACAATCCCAATACAATACCGAGTACCCAGCGTACTGTTTTTTTTAGCTTTCTGATAGGCGGTTAATTTTTATAATCAGCCAACAAAAATATGAAATAATACGTTATGAATCGTACTTTTATCACTACTTTTGCAGCGTTTAAACGTAAATAAACATTATGAGTACAATAATCTTGGGAATAGAATCTTCTTGTGATGACACTTCTGCAGCTGTCATCAAAGATGGTTATCTGCTTTCGAATGTGGTGGCCAGCCAAGCTGTGCATGAAGCATACGGTGGGGTAGTGCCTGAACTGGCTTCCCGCGCGCACCAACAAAATATAGTTCCGGTAGTGCATGAGGCATTGAAACGCGCCGGAGTAACCAAAGAGGAATTGAGTGCTGTGGCCTTTACGCGTGGACCGGGATTGATGGGATCATTGTTGGTGGGGGTATCTTTCGCCAAAGGGTTCGCCCGTTCATTAGGCATTCCAATGATTGATGTTAATCATTTGACCGGTCATGTGTTAGCTCATTTTATTAAAGCAGAAGGTGAAGATAATGTGCAGCCGGAATTTCCTTTCCTCTGCTTGCTGGTTTCCGGTGGAAACTCACAGATTATCTTGGTGAAAGCCTATAACGATATGGAAATTTTGGGGCAGACTATTGATGATGCCGCCGGTGAAGCCATTGACAAATGCTCGAAGGTAATGGGATTGGGATATCCGGGTGGTCCGATTATTGACAAACTGGCTCGGCAAGGTAATCCTAAAGCCTTCTCGTTCAGCAAACCGCATATTCCAGGGTTGGATTATAGTTTCAGCGGACTTAAGACCTCGTTTCTTTACTCTCTGCGCGACTGGATGAAGGACGACCCCGATTTCATCGAACATCACAAGACGGATTTGGCGGCATCACTGGAAGCTACCGTTGTAGATATCTTGATGGATAAGTTGCGCAAAGCTGCCAAACAATATAAAATAAAGGAAGTGGCTGTTGCAGGAGGCGTTTCTGCCAATAACGGATTGCGTAATGCTTTCCGTGAGCATGCCGGGAAGTATGGTTGGAAAATATTTATTCCGAAGTTCAGCTACACAACGGATAACGCTGCCATGATTGCCATTACCGGATACTTCAAGTATATGGATAAGGATTTTTGTCCGATGGAAGCACCTGCTTATTCACGCGTAACTTTAGGATAATATATAATAAGGTATGAAGTTGGAAGAAAAGGTAGGAGAGCTGCTGAAAGCAAAGAAATTGTCCCTTTCCACCGCAGAAAGTTGTACGGGTGGAGGGATTGCCGCTCTGATTACTTCCGTTCCCGGCAGTTCGGAATACTTTAATGGTAGTATAGTGGCGTATTCCAATGAAATAAAGATGTCTTTGTTGCATGTATCTGCCGAAACATTGGAAAAATATGGAGCAGTAAGTCGTGAAACTGTTACAGAAATGGTGAAAGGTGCGATGAAAACGCTGAAAACAGATTGTGCAGTGGCTACTTCCGGTATTGCAGGTCCTGGAGGTGGGACTCCGGAAAAACCAGTGGGTACGGTGTGGATAGCTGCTGCCTATAAAAATGAAATAGTTGCCATGAAGCAGGAGGGGGACGAGGGAAGAAAGGGAAATGTGGAAAAAGCAATTCAAAATGCCCTTTTGTTGCTTTGTGAGAAGCTGAAATGAGGAAAAAATGCTATCATACAGTGAATTATTTTAAGAAAAACTTGTTTGGTAACGATAAAAGTGCTTACTTTGCGCTCTGTTTGAAATAGGCAAAAAAGAAAACTATAAAATTAAGATAGAAATGTCAAAGATTTGTCAAATTACCGGAAAGAAGGCCATGATTGGCAACAATGTTTCACACTCAAAGAGAAGAACAAAGAGAACCTTTGATTTGAACTTGTTTAACAAGAAGTTCTACTATGTAGAGCAGGATTGCTGGATCAGCCTTAGCATTTGCGCTAATGGTTTGCGCATTATTAATAAGAAAGGACTGGACGCTGCTTTGAACGATGCAGTAGCAAAAGGTTATTGTGATTGGAAAAGCATTAAAGTAATTGGCTAAAAAGTAGAGGAGAATACTGATTATGGCAAAGAAAGCAAAAGGTAACAGAGTACAGGTGATTCTGGAATGCACAGAACACAAGGATAGCGGTATGCCGGGTACTTCTCGTTATATTACGACGAAGAACAGAAAGAATACCACAGAGAGATTGGAGTTGAAGAAATACAATCCGATTCTGAAGAGAGTGACAGTACATAAAGAAATTAAATAATAAATCTATAACTTATGGCAAAGAAAGCGGTAGCAACCTTGCACGAAGGAAGCAAAGAAGGACGTTCTTATACAAAGGTTATCAAAATGGTGAAGTCTCCTAAGACTGGTGCTTACATCTTTGATGAACAGATGGTCCGTAATGAAGATGTTCAGAACTTCTTTAAGAAATAAGATAAATACAGTGGCTGTAAAGCGCTGATGACTTATAAAGATCCCCCTTGTCGGTATTTCCGGTAAGGGGATTTCTTTTTAAAAAGAGGACGAAGTTTTTAATATTCGTCAGTTTTGTTATATCTTTGCTGAAAATGCGAAGATAGGCTGCACCTCGGCATAAAAAATGAACGGGTTCATTTTATTCTGCATCCGGTTTGCACTATCTTTGCAGGGAATGCGAAAACAGGTTGCATAAAAATAATTAGTGTATGGGATTTTTTAGTTTTTTCTCCAAGGAAAAAAAGGAAACATTAGATAAAGGATTATCTAAGACCAAAGAAAGTGTGTTTGGCAAGATTGCGCGTGCTGTGGCAGGAAAGTCAAAAGTTGATGATGAAGTATTGGATAATCTGGAAGAGGTGTTGATAACTTCGGATGTGGGCGTGGAAACGACACTGAAAATTATTGAACGTATCGAAAAGCGTGCAGCAGCCGACAAATATATGAATGCCACTGAGCTGAATCATATTTTACGTGATGAAATCGCAGCGTTGCTTACAGAGAATAATTCGGAGGATGTGGATGACTTTGAAGCACCGATTGCGAAGAAACCATACGTCATTATGGTAGTGGGCGTCAATGGTGTAGGGAAGACTACTACGATTGGCAAACTGGCTTATCAGTTCAAGAAAGCCGGAAAGTCTGTTTATCTGGGTGCTGCCGATACTTTCCGTGCTGCTGCTGTGGAGCAGTTGGTGATATGGGGTGAACGGGTAGGTGTGCCTGTTGTAAAGCAGAAAATGGGTGCTGACCCGGCTTCTGTCGCTTTTGACACACTGAGTTCCGCAACTGCCAATAATGCCGATGTGGTAATTATAGATACGGCAGGACGCCTTCATAATAAAGTCGGTTTGATGAATGAACTGACGAAAATCAAGAATGTGATGAAGAAGGTTGTTCCTGATGCTCCGAATGAGGTGTTGCTTGTGTTGGATGGCTCAACCGGACAGAATGCATTCGAACAAGCCAAGCAGTTCACTCTGGCAACGGAGGTTACGGCAATGGCTGTTACAAAGTTGGACGGAACAGCCAAGGGTGGCGTAGTCATCGGCATTTCAGACCAGTTTAAAATTCCGGTTAAATATATTGGATTGGGTGAAGGAATGGAAGATTTGCAGGTGTTCCGTAAAAAGGAATTTGTTGATTCACTGTTCGGGGAGAATGCATGAAACGGAAGACTATAGATATCATCACTTTAGGATGTTCTAAAAACCTGGTGGATTCGGAACATTTGATGCGTCAGTTGGAGGAAGTGGGATTCCATGTGACACATGATGCGGAAAGACCGAAGGGACAGATTGCCGTAATCAATACTTGCGGTTTCATCGGTGACGCCAAGGAGGAATCCATTAATATGATTCTGGAATTTGCGCAGGCCAAGGAGGAAGGAAACTTGGAGAAGCTTTATGTAATGGGTTGCCTTTCGGAACGTTATCTGAAGGAATTGGCCGTTGAAATTCCCCAGGTGGATAAATTCTATGGTAAATTCAATTGGAGAGAGTTGCTGCAGGATTTGGGAAAGGCCTATCATGACGAGCTGCACATAGAGCGCACATTGACCACTCCCAAGCATTATGCCTATTTGAAGATATCCGAAGGGTGTGACCGTAAATGTTCTTATTGCGCTATTCCCATCATTACGGGAAGGCATGTGTCGCGCCCGATGGAGGAAATATTTGACGAGGTGAAGTATCTGGTTGCACGGGGTGTAAAGGAATTCCAGGTTATAGCCCAGGAGTTGACCTATTACGGAGTAGATTTATATAAGAAGCAAATGTTGCCCGAGCTTGTTGAGCGGATTTCGGATATTCCCGGAGTGGAGTGGATACGCTTGCATTATGCCTATCCGGCACATTTTCCGGCTGATTTATTCCGTGTGATGCGCGAGCGTGACAATGTATGCAAATATATGGATATTGCCCTGCAACATATCAGTGACAATATGCTGCAAAAGATGCGTCGCCATGTGACGAAGGATGAGACGTATAAGCTGATAGAACAATTCCGTGAGGAGGTTCCCGGTATCCATCTCCGTACTACACTGATGGTGGGGCATCCAGGAGAAACTGAAGCCGATTTTGAGGAGCTGAAAGAGTTTGTCCGTAAAGTGCGTTTCGATAGAATGGGGGCTTTTGCGTATTCGGAAGAAGAAGGGACGTATGCCGCTGCTGAATATGAGGATTCTATTCCCCAGGAAGTGAAACAAGCGCGCTTGGATGAGTTAATGTCTATTCAACAAGGCATTTCAGGGGAGTTGAGTGCGGAGAAAGTAGGCAGGCAGATGAAAGTAATCATTGACCGGCTGGAAGGCGAATATTATATTGGACGTACAGAATTTGATTCTCCCGAAGTGGATCCTGAGGTTTTGATTGAGCGTGGAGACAGGGCGTTGCATATAGGTAACTTTTACCACGTAGAGATAGTAAATTCCGATGATTTCGACCTTTTTGGACGAATAATTTAAAGATTTTTCCTTATCTTCTTGCATATGTGAAGAAGATTTGCTAATATAGCACCGTAGTTCAATTTAAAGGCTTACATTTTGAATAACAAAGAGTTTACTTCTGAATTGTCGCGGAGGTTAGGGTACACATTGAAAGATACTTCTGAGCTGGTTGCTTCATTGCTGGCAGATATGACACGGCAGTTGGAGGAGGGGAATATTATCTCTATACAAGGGTTCGGTACATTCGAAGTGAAAAAGAAGGCAGAGCGTATATCTGTGAATCCGACTACAAAGCAACGTATGCTGGTGCCTCCCAAATTGGTATTGACCTATAAGCCGAGTACATTGTTAAAGGATAAGTTTAAGTGACCGGCTTTTAAAAAATCTCCCGTATTATGAATGAGAAACTGAACATACAAGACCTGATTGACACGCTGGCTGAAAGGCATGGCATGAGCAAGAAGAATGCGGATAGTTTTGTGAAAGAATTCTTCCAGCTGATTGAGGAGTCTTTGGAGAAGGACAAATATGTGAAGATACGAGGTTTGGGGACTTTCAAGCTGATAGATGTCGGGAGTCGTGAAAGCGTTAATGTGAATACGGGGGAAAGGTTTGAGATACAAGGGCATACAAAAGTGTCGTTTACACCGGAACCGGCTTTGAAAGATATTATCAATAGACCATTTTCGCATTTTGAAACTGTAGTTTTGAATGACGCTACGGTGCTTGAGGACACCCTGCAGGAAAATGACAGTGAAGATGATGAAGATACTGAAATCAAAACTCCGGAACAAGAGGTGGAGGAGAAGGTTGCCTTAGTGGAAGAAGCCACGATAGAAGAACCTTTGGTGGAAACTGTAGTCGAAGAGCCGTTAGTTGAGCCCGAACCGGAAGTTGAAGAGGAGAAACCGGAAAAAACTGAACCTGAAGCAATGCCTGAAAATATAGTTGCTGTTGAACCGGAACCGTCTGAGCCAGTGATAAAAGATACGGCAGATTCTTCGACTATGAAATATTTTATAGGCATCGTTGTATTTGTAGTGTTGTTGTGTGGTGGTGCCGTAGCTTTCATGTATTATCCGGACTTGCTTGACAAACTTACTGCAAAGCCTCTTGTAGAAGAGGTTGCAGACTCGGATGTGAAGGAATCTGTTACTGAAAAGGTGGATGTCCCTGCCGGTCAAGACAATATTGCCTTGACAGACAGCATTGTTTCAAAAGATGTTGTAAATATTGTAGATGCCGATGTCCAGTGCCATGATACAATATATGCAATGACAGACAATGACAGGCTTATACAGATTATCAATAAGTTAAGGGAGCAGATGTACAGATACAGACTTGAGTATGTTAAAGACGCAAGAACACATTCAATTCTTATAAATGAACATAATGATATTATCCAGAAGCTTGCCGACAAGGATGTTGAGGGGGCAAAGATGTTTATGCGTCAGCATATACGTAATCAGGAAAAAGGTATTATCAGACTTTTAAATAAATAATTGTTTAGTCTGTGTCATTTTGGAAATAATCTCTATAGATTTATTAAAACACCGGCATTTTACCGGTTGATAATATTAAGACGGAGG
>OKWH01000569.1_pt1 | contig 12495 bp, 10 predicted proteins | sample 1607021 | NCBI WGS metagenome assembly OKWH01 (sample SAMN04414076, study PRJEB24778) | human gut metagenome | material: faecal | host: Homo sapiens | reverse complement strand
AACGCATAAAAATAGAGCTGGTTGATTAAACAGTTTCCACTTGGGAACCTAATTTCGTATCGGTTGCTGACGCGTCCCTCACTCAATAAGGTTTACCAAGATTTTGCAGACAAAACCAGCCGGAGCAACGGCTGGTTTTGCTTAGCAATTCTCCGCCTTTTCCAAACGAAAGGGCGGTTTTGTTTTAACAAAACATGAAGGAGTTGAACATAATGGCAACCAAAAATCACGAAATCATCAAAATCAGGAATGGCATTGCCCGCCAGCTGCGCGATACCCGAGTTTGTCCTGTAAGTCTTGCGGTTTACGCTGTCGCTTAACCGCTCGTCAACAGGACTGCACCGCAGCCGGCTCGCAGCTTCACTGGAGCTGCTCCCCACGCTGCGCACCTGTCGCTGGCGCAGGTCGAAAAGCTGTCCGGCATTCCGGCCAATATTATCGACCTGTTGGAAGTCGGCATCAAACCGGTTGACCTCGGACATCTGCACCAGCTGGCCAAAGCCTACGGCAAGGCGGTCAAAATTACCCTGATATGAAAAAAGCCCCGCAACAGCGGGGCTGATTTTTGCCAAAAATAATTTAAGATTCAGGAACAGTTGACTTTTATCGGAATTTGCGTTATATTATCCTTACAGGTGTGGATGTTTAGTGCGTTTGTTCAGCCGGATTTTCTCCGGTTTTCAACGACGGGGTTTTTGTACCCGCTTCTTCCTCACCTCCGCCCACTGCGGGCTTTGGTTTTAACTGTCGCGAGGTGATATTATGAAGAAATCTGTTTTGCTTATCTCTTTGCTTTCGGGAACGGCTCTTATATTTCCAAGGCTAACCATTGCCTCCGGCTTTCCTACACATACACATATAAGCACACCCAAACCGGAGCCCGCCTTTTCCTTTATTGACATGTCCCGCTCCTTTAAGACCGCCGCCGTCTGTTTTCTCGGCGCCGGCGACTGCGGCGATGCCAGATTTAGTTCGTTGGAAGGCGATGACGATTATAAAGTCGATACCGTTCAACAATGCAAGAACGAGGGATATTCCGTCACTTCATGTTCCCTCCCCGCTTATCCTTCCGGACAATGCCCATATAACTCCGCCTATTTTGCAAAATGTGTCGAAGACCGTCCACGCGCCTGCAAAGAAGCCGGCTTTACGGAAACTTCATGTCCGAGCGGGTACATAACCGACAGAACATGCCCTTACGATTCTTCTTACATAACCTGCAAGGAAAATCCCTGCTCCGGTTACAGCTCCTGCGAATGCGGCGCGGCTGCGGGCGCTTCAATCTGTTACTCCGGTTCAACCGCAAAATATTCGGCCTGCGAGAACTGCGACCCGTGTCCCGGTTATTATGACTGCGGCGGAAGCTGGCAATACTGCGAAGGAAGCGTTTGTTCCGCGGACAGTTCTCGTTGCAGCACTTACTGCGAAAGTGACCACTTCCCCTATTCCTGCCTTTCCGAAAACGCCTGTTCTTCCGTCGGCGGGATATACAGAGGCGGCTACTGTTCAAAGAGCTGCCCGAGCGCACCGGTAAACAGACGTCTTGGATTTTGGTGTTGTCTGCCGGGAAGCTGCGATTATGAAACCTGCTATAGCATTGTCGGATATAATTGCAACAACCATCCGGGAAGAGCCGAATGCGTTGCTGCCGGCGCCTCAATCAGATTTGTGGGATGTGTCGGCCCCGATTTCGGTCCGTTCGGCAACGGTACCGACGCCGGCAAAACGCCAAGCCATAACGGCGCGGAATATGCCTGCGACTATTAGCCGAAATAGTGAAAGCCCCGGGAATCCGGGGCTTTATCTTACTTCTTAATCAGGTTTTTAACACTGTCGACAACTTCGTCCACGGTAATACCAAAGTACTCATACAGTTGTTCTGCCGGACCGGAAGCGCCGAAACCGTCCATGCCGATGATATCGCCATGCAGACCGACATATTTTTCCCAGCCGAATTTGGAAGCGGCCTCAACGGCAATACGCGGCGCAGTTCCGAGAATTTCCTCCTGATAGTCTATCGGCTGTTTGTCAAACAGTTCGGTGCAGGGCATGGAAACGACAGCAACCTCAATTCCTTCTTCTTTTAACTTATCCCGGGCAGCAACGGCTAAAGAAACTTCGGAACCGGTCGCTATCAGCGTTGCCTGACGGTTATCCCTGTCGCCGCGGATAATATAGCCGCCGCGAGCCGTGCGGTTCAATTCGGCAGATTCGCGCAACATCGGCAGATTCTGGCGGGTTAAAGCCAGAATACTCGGCGTATGTTCTTCTTCCAGCGCCAACTGCCAGGCTTCGGCCGTTTCAACTACATCGCAGGGACGGAAAGTGAGAATATTGGGCATGCAGCGATAAGACGCCAGATGTTCAACCGGCTGATGAGTCGGACCGTCTTCGCCGACACCTATAGAATCATGGGTCAGGACATAAATGACCCGAACACCCATCAAAGCTGCCAAACGCATGGCCGGACGCATATAATCGGAGAAAACGAAGAACGTGCCGCCATAGGGAATTACGCCGCCGTGCAGCGCCATGCCGTTCATTACCGCGCCCATCGCATGTTCGCGAATGCCGTACATGACGTTGTTGCCGTTATAGTCGCCGCGGACAACGGTTTTCATTCCCTCCACGAAAGTCAGGTTGGAAGCGGCCAAATCCGCCGAACCGCCGACAATCTGCGGAATATGCGGCACAATCGCCTGCAGACAGAGCTGCGACGCCTTGCGGGTGGCAACTTTGGTGCCTTCGGCAATAGATTTTTCCTTAAGCTCGTTTAAGGCCTTGTCCCAGTTTTCGGGCAAACGGTCATTGATGTAGTCAAGAAACGTTTCGCCGGCGGCAACGGCTTTTTTATTCCAAGCCTGATAAGCCGCGACGCTGCGGCGGCCGGCTTCGCGCCAGGCGGCCAAAATGTCTTCGGGAACTTCAAAAGGCTCATAATTCCAGTTCAGAGCCTTGCGCATGGCGGCAATTTCTTCGGCGCCAAGCGGCGAACCGTGGCATTTGGAGGTGCCGCATTTGGTCGGGGCACCATAACCGATTTTGGTTTTGCAGGCAATCAGGGTCGGTTGTCCGGCTTTCTGCGCCTGCAAAATCGCCCGTTCAATCTGCGCATAATCATGGCCGTCAATCTCAATCGTATTCCAGCCGACCGCCTGAAAACGCTTAATCTGATCCGTAGAGTTGGCTTTGTCGACCGTACCGTCAATCGTAATATTGTTATTGTCCCAGAAAACGATCAGTTTGTTTAAGCCCAGATGGCCGGCCAAGGAAACGGCTTCTTCGGAAATGCCTTCCATCAGGCAGCCGTCGCCGTTGATGACATAGGTATAATGCGAGCAGAGTTCATCGCCGAATCTGGCGTTGACAATCCGTTCGGCCAGCGCCATGCCTACCGCCGAGGAAATGCCCTGCCCCAGCGGACCCGTCGTCATGTCAATTCCGGCCAGATGCCCGTATTCCGGATGTCCGGCCGTCTTGGCACCGAGCTGGCGGAAATTGCGCAGGTCATCAACATTAATATCCTCATAGCCGAGCAGATACAGCAGCGAATAAAGCAGCATGGAACCGTGACCGGCCGAAAGGACAAAGCGGTCGCGGTCAAACCAGCGCGGTTCCGCCGGATTGACTTTGATGAACTTTGAAAACAAAACCGCGGCAACATCGGCCATGCCCAACGGCATTCCGGGGTGTCCGGATTTTGACTTTTCGATTGCGTCGGCACTCAGAAAGCGTATGGCATTGGCCATTTCGGGCAGTTTTTTGTCACTGAAAAAATTCATTGGTATCTACTCCTCAATTTTTTTGAAAAACTATTCGTCAACATAACGATAATCGACGTCGAAAGTGCGCCGGTTATATTTTGCCTCTTCGGGACTGATGACCAGGCCGAGATTAATGTCGAATTCGTATTTCATCTCCGGGGGAATTTTCACTTCGACGCTCGGTGCGGTATAGGTCATTTCCGTTTCGTCCGCGGGAACGGCAACCGCCATGTAATAGGTCTTTTTGCCAAGGTAAGCCGGCGGCCCTTTGACGGTTTCGGTATAATAGGCGAAATGGACGTCGGTTTCGTCACTCCGGCGCAGACGTTTGATTTTGAACACCGGATTAATTACCGCCTTGTCGCGGTTGACGCGGGTGTCAAAATAGCAGTGCCCTTCGTAGCCGACCAATGAAATCTGGAACTCTTCGCGATAATTGACAATCTGAGTCAGGTAGGCCGTATCGCGCGGGATAACCACTCGCGGGCACATCATATCGTCCGAACCGCCCAACCGGCAGGCCGCGGCAAAAAAAACAAGAACAAAGGCAAAAATTCGGCAACGCATTTTATTCTTTCCGTTAATAACTGTTTCCACTATACCCAAAGCCGTTTATTTTGTAAACAAGGCAACGAGCTCGCTGTGGTCAGAATAGACGAACTGGTCGACCATGGTCACTTCGACGAGTTTGTATCCGGCGGAAACCAGCGTATTGGCATCGTTGACAAATGTTCCCGGATTACAGGAAACGGCAATGATTTTTTCCGGTCTTTCGCCGACCGGCAAAGCGGCCAGCCGTGCGGTCTGCGCTGCGGCACCGGCTCGCGGCGGATCAAAGACGACCGCGTTGAAACCCTTGAGTTCTGCATCATCAAGCGGATATTTAAACAGGTTTTTGGCTGCAATTTCAATGTTGGGAATCATGTTTTTGTTGACGGTACGGCGGAAACCCTCCAGCAGACGCTCGGACGAATCGACAGCCAGAACCCGGTTGGCCGGATTGCGGGCCAGCGGATATGAAAAAGTTCCGACGCCGCAAAACAAATCGGCAATGCGTCCGGAAGTTTCGCCCAGATATTTCAGCACCAGAGTAACCAGCGCCTGCTCGCCTTCGCGGGACGGCTGCAGAAAAGTCCCGGCCGGAATATAAACGAAAGTATCGGCAATCTTGACATAAGGCGCGTTTTTTTCGACGACCGGCTCAGCTTCGGCGTCAGGGCGGCGGCGGTGCGAAATACGGATAATGCCGTCAAAACCCTGCGCCAGCTCAAATACCGCCATCCGATGCCCCAGTTCCAGAGGACGGTCAAACTCCAGAACGACGTCGGTGCCGTTGTCGGCCTCGCAAAGCCAGACATCGCCGCCATCGAGAAAAACCGGTACCGTTTTTCTGCCTTTTTTTCTTTCGGTAAAAGGCAGAGCACAGACCTCAGTCAAAAGGCGGCGGACATCAGGAAGCGCGGCATTCAGTTTCGGCGTCAGCAGAGCACAGGTTTCGCAGTCGACAACATTGCCGCTGGCCGCTTCGTTAAAACCGAGCGTAACTTTGCCCTTACGGCGACGAAAAGCCATGGCGGCGCGGCGGCGGGTGCCGTCGGCGACAAACACCGGCTCACCAAAGGCAAAATCCGCCTTTATGCCGGAAAGAATCCGCCGGAACGCCGCCGTCTTGGTTTCCCGGTACTGTTCTTCGGACATCCCGCGTCGCAGGCAGCCGCCGCAGATTTCGGCATAGGGACAGGTCATGTCTACTTCAAATCCTCTTCATCCAAACCCAGAATCGGATAAAAATCGTCTTTGGCCTTTTCGGCATCTTTCCGCTCCTCAATATTGGTATTGTTTTCGACGATATGGTTGGCGCCGATGCCGTCCAACAGCGAAATTTCCTGGACGCCTTCCTTTTCAAAAACCGGATGCAGCTGGCTGGCCTCGGGCTTGTGCGAAGCGTCTTCGCCGCCGTGGAAATGCGCCAAATCGTCCCTGGTAAAAACTTCGCAACGGTTGCGACCGTTTTCCTTGGCGCGGTACAGCGCTTCGTCGGCGGTTTTAATCAGAGTATCAATGTTGTCAGAAATTTCGGACGAAGAAATGCCGATACTGACCGTAAAGCCGAACGGTTTACCTTCATCAGAATAGATGACCAGTTTGGAAATGGTTTCACGCAGACGGTCAGCAACGATTTTGGCTTTTTCCGGGCCGACGTCGGAAAGATAGCAGACAAACTCCTCGCCGCCATAACGGGCGACGATGTCGCAGTCGCGCAAAGCGCGTTCGGCCGTGGACGACAGCTCTATCAGCACCTTGTCCCCGACTTTGTGACCATAAGTGTCGTTAACGTTTTTGAACTTGTCGGCGTCAATCATCAATACGGAATAACAGCCGCCCTTCATCCGCGACAGGGCAATCCGCTTGGTTACCTCCTCTTCAAAATAACGGCGGTTGTAAAGCGAGGTCAGCGGATCGCGCACGGCCTGATTCTTGAGCAGGGTTTCGCGGTTTTTGCGCGAGGTAATGTCCTGAAAGGCAGCATAGAGCGCAATGTCGTAGTTGTAATCGATGATGTTGGCCGAGGTCAGCAGCCAGAAAGGCGTATCACCGGTAGAAGTCTTGACCAGAATTTCAAAGTCCTGCACTTCTTTTTCCTGTTCCAGCCGTTCATTGAGCAGACGGCGGTTTTCGGCGTCGGCAAAAAAGTCCCTCAGCCGATAGCGGTCCAGTTCGGAGGGCTGGATACCGAACAGTTTGACGGCATTGTTGTTGGCCAGAATCAGCTTGTCGTCGCTCAGGCGCGAAATGATAATCGGGAACGGCGACGATTTGATGATTTCTTCAATGCGTTTGTTGTATTTTTCGATTTCGACGTCCTTGTCTTCAATTTTCTTGGACATGAAGTCAACCTTTATCATCAGCAGGGCAACGGCAAGGCCGACATAAACCAGAGCCGAGACATACCACATTGAATTGAGAATTTCAGGCGCGATGCCCAGCAGACGGCAGACGAGCAGAACCGTGACGCCGGCAGTCAGAAAACCGCCGATGAGAAAACCGGTTTTGAACCGATGGCCGCTCTGCGACCAGAAACTGGTCGAAATGTAGGCAAAACCGGTCAGCGGAAAAATCTGGCGCATATAGGCAACCATCGAACCGTCCTGCGCGATGAAACAAAAATAAATTATGGCAACCAGCCCCAAAACCGTGATGGCGCCGATGACCGGCGTGTCCGGAATGCTGGAAACCAGCAGCTGCGAAGCGGACAAAGCCAGAAACATCATGGAGAGCAACAGGATAAACAACTCAAGAAAGGCCAGAATATTAATCGATATGCCCAGCTGATAATATTCGTTCATCTGATAGCCGAACCAGGAGCCGATAAACTCCAGCACCAGACCGACGAACAAATAACGGATGCCCTTGCCGATTTTGATGTCCTGACTGCTGTACCAAACGGACAGCATCAGGATAATCAGCGCCACCAGCGTTATCAGAAGATTGGTTCCCGAGTTAAAAATCTCTACACTACTCATTACATCACCCCAATAAATTTGTATTCACTGACGTTGATATTATATTCATATTGTTAAAATAAATTAAAGCTTTCCTTTTTATTTTGCAAAAAAAAGGATGATTATTTGAAAAAAATAATATAGCATAAGGAAGCAAGAAAGCCGACAATAAAATGAGGACAGAACAAATGACCGATACCGCGCCCAACCACTACAGCCACAGCTTTGTGCTGAACTTGGACAAGCTGCCGACCAAAAAGTCCGACAGAATCGCCCTGCACATTCTTTATCCGGGGCTGATTTTCGGAACCATTCTTATTCTGCTGGGTTTCTACGAGCTCTTCAACGGCCTCAGCCACAGCCGGACCGATTTTGACTTCATTCCGGAAAACGAGGGAGACGTCATTTACCAGCCGTTTATGAATCCGACTTTCTTTGACCTTGTCATCATTCTGGTCGGCGCGGGAATCGTGCTGTCGCTGTTTTTGTCCTACATCCGCTATAAAAAAATCTTTTTCGACGGCAAAAAGGTACAGATTATTTACCGGCCGGCGTTCGGCGCCAAAAAAGTCGTCAAGGAATCCATCGGCAATTACGAGGGCGTGCGTTTCCGCATCGAATTTTTCCAGTTCGGCTTCATGACCAAAAACAAATACATTATTGAACTGTACCACAAGAATTCGCAGAAGACCGCGCCGCTTTACATTTCGACCAAAGGAAAAAACATTCGTAAAATCTGGGAATATTATGCCCAAAAACTAAACCTGCCCGCCGTCGTGCTGACCGACGAGGGAATGGTTCGCCGCGAAGTGTCCGACCTTGACAAGTCAATCAAGGAAATGGTCGAAGAAGGAAAAACCATCAACAGCTACAATGACAGAGAACCGTTGCCGCCGACCATCGCCTTTGTACGCAAACGTGACAAGACGGTTATCAAAGCCCGGAAAATCTTCTGGGACGCCTATAACATCATCGCCTGGTTCTGCCTGCTGCTTTTCGGCGGCGTGCTGCTGTTTGCCAGTTTTAACGCCGAAGTCGTCAGCAGTCATTTTTCGCGGGAGTTTATTCTGGCGTTCTACGTTGTCGGCCTGTTTATCATTGCGGCTTCGGTCATCGCATTGTTCCGCAAGGACAAAATCGTGGTCAAGCGCGACAAAATCGTTATCGTGCACAAATTCATGCTCTTCTCGCGCAAAAACAACGAAATCAAAAAAGCAGACATCGAAGCGGTCGAAGTTACCATCAACCCGGCAACCGGCAGGTATTACCTTTCGATTATTTCCGACAACAGAACCGCTATCTTCGGCAAAAAGATTCCAATTGAGGATCTGCGCTGGGTCAAAAAGTTTCTGATTAACGAAGTGGTCAACAGCTAAAAACTGTCGAGTTCTTAAATATTTGATTTGCCAAGAACCGGTTTTACGATATAAATAGATTAGCTTAACGCAATAATATAAGGAACAGGACAAAATGAAAAAAGAAATTGATGCCGACGAGCAGGAAGCGTTTATCCGCGAAGTTACCGAAGAGGTTAAAAACGACAACCTGAAACAAATGTGGGAGAAATACGGCATTTACATCATTTTGCTGGTCGTGCTGGCAATTGTCGGCGCCGTCAGTTTCGAAGGCTTCAAAAGCTGGCGACAGGCCAAAAGCGAAACCTGGTCAGACACTTACGCTTACGCCCTGAACCTTGAAAATCAGGGAAAATACGACGAAAGCCTGAAAGTGCTGGAGCAGATGGAAAAAACCGGCGGCAACATTTACAGCGACATTGCCAGACTGCAGACGTCAAACATTTTGTTTGAACAGGGCAAAAACGAAGAAGCCATCAAAGTTCTGGAAGAGATTGCCGCAGACAAAAGCATAAACAAAAAGCTGCGCGACGTTTCGGCAGTCAAACTCGCCTCTTACAAGCTCGACAACGCTCCCCGCGAAGAAATCGACGCGCTTTTGCAGCCGCTGATCAGGGAAAACGGCAGTTGGGCAAACATTGCCAAGGAAATGACGGCAATGGCCGCCATTCGTGACGGCAATATTGAAGAAGCCCAGGTACTCTACAACGAAATTCTGAATACGCCGAATCTACCCGACGGTCTGAAAATGCGCGTTCAGGACATGCTGTCGGTCTTAAACGGCGCCAAATAAAATTCAAAAAGGATTATGGAGATACAGATGCAGTTTCTGAAGTTTAAGTCTTTGCTGCCGGCGGCCGCCCTTGCCGTGTTGTGCAGTTGCAGCACGTTTGACGAAGAGAAGATTACTCTTGACGGCGAACGCATTTCGGTTCTGGACGGCGAAACGGCCCTGCAGCCGGATTATGCACCCGGACAAGTCAAGATTGTGCTGCCCGCGCCTTATACCAATACGGCCTGGTCACAGAACGGCGGCAACGCTGCCCATATGATGGGACACCTGAGTTCGGACAGCAAACTCAAGGAACTGTGGGAATCCGGTTTCGGAGAAGGGAGTTCCAAACGCGACTTTCTGATTGCCGCTCCGGTATCTGCGCACAAAGCTGTTTTTACGATTGACGCCGACGGCATCGTTAACGCCTTTCGTCTGGACGACGGCCGTAAGATATGGAAAAGAAGGCTGAAACCGCTGATTAAGGATGACATCAGCACCTCGCTGAAAGGCGCGGGACTGGCCGTGTTTGACAAGAAAGTCTATGCGACGACGGGGTTTGGCGCGGTTTTTGCGCTGGATATGGTTACCGGTAAAAAATTGTGGCGTTACGATACCGAACTGCCGATACGAATCGCTCCGACGGCCGAACGCGGCGTCGTCTTTATTCAGACCATTGACAACAAACTGATTGCGCTCAACGGCGTCGACGGTTCGGTTCTGTGGGACTACAAGTCGCCCTCCGAAGAAACGACGCTGGTCGGCGGCGCCAGTCCCGCCTACAGTCCGCAGCAGGACACGATTGTCGCGGCTTTTTCAAACGGCGAACTGAGAGCTTTCAAAGCCAGCACGGGCTCGCCGCTGTGGTCGGATATTCTGGTTTCGCGCAAGCGGACAAATTCGCCGGCAAACATTAATGCGATTAAGGCCAACCCGGTTATTGACGGTTCGACGGTTTACGCCGTCGGCAACAACAACATTCTGGTTGCCATTGATCTGCGCAGCGGCGCCCGAATTTGGGAAAGGGAAATCGGCAGCATCAACCAGCCTTGGGTCGCAGGCAAATTTATGTTTGTCCTAAGCAACAATTATGACCTGTTCGCCATAGAAAAGGCAACCGGCAAAATCGTCTGGAATACGCAGATTCCGCTGGGCAAAACCAAAGAAGACAAAGTCGGCGTCACGGCCAGCGGTCCGGTGCTGACCAGTAACCGGCTGTTAATTGCGACATCCAACGGCTATGCTTTTGCCGTTTCGCCGTATACAGGAAAAATTCTTGGCTTCATCACGCTCAGCGACGGGGTCGGCATTCCGCCGGTTGTGGTTGACAATACCGCCCTTTTTGCTACTGACGACGCCGATTTGACCGCTTACAAATAGGATTGGACATGACACTGAAAGCAGCCATCGTCGGACGGCCGAACGTCGGGAAATCAACATTGTTTAACCGGCTGGCCGGACGCAAAATAGCCATCGTACATGACAAACCCGGCGTGACGCGCGACCGTAAGGAAACAGAGGCCAAGCTGCGCGACATAGATTTGCAGATTATTGACACGGCCGGATTTGAATATGCCAAGGACGATTGTCTTGAAAAAAGAATGTGGCAGCAGACGGAACGCGCAATTAAAGAAGCCGACGTCTGCCTGTTTTTGTTCGACGCAAGAGACGGTATTCAGCCCTATGACGAATTTTTTGCCGGGCTGGTCCGCCAAAGCGGCAAACCGGTTATCCTGCTGGCCAACAAATGTGAGGGAAAATTACAGGAAGACAGTATTCATGAGGCCTATAAACTCGGTCTGGGCGAGCCGATACCCTTTTCGGCAGAACACGGTTTGGGACTATTGGATTTGTATGACGCCCTGAAACCGTTTGACCGGAAACCGGAGGAAAACGTTTTGCCCGAAGAGGACGGCGAAACGGAAAACGAAGCGCTTTCCCGGGAAGAAAAAGACCGGCTTGAAGATGAAAAATACAAATCAAGACAGATTCAGATGGAAATTGTCGGACGCACGAACGTCGGAAAATCGACGCTGATGAACGCGCTGCTGAAAGACGAAAGAATGCTGACCGGTCCGGAAGCCGGCGTTACCCGGGATGCGATTACCGTCGACTGGGAATGGAAAGGCCGCAAAATCAAACTGGTCGATACGGCAGGTTTGCGCCGTCGTTCCAAAATTGAAGATTCGCTGGAAAAAATGTCGGCCGCCAGCACCAAACATGCAGCTTTTATGGCTCAGGTCGTGGTTTTGGTTCTTGATGCCGATGCCGTGCTGGACAAGCAGGATTTGACGATTGCGCGACAGGTTATTGATGAAGGGCGGGCTTTGGTTATCGCCGTCAACAAATGGGACATTGCCAATCGCAAGGAGGCGTTGCAAAAACTCAACGATAAGCTCCAAACGTCGCTGGCGCAGATTGATGGCGTGCCCACAGTTACGATTTCCGCACTCAAGAATGAGAATCTGGACAAGCTGATGAGCGCCGTTTTCAAGGTTTATGACCGTTGGAATACGCGTATTCCAACCGCGCCGCTGAACAAATGGTTTGCCGACATGATTGACAATTATCCGCCGCCGCTGGGAAAAAACAAGCGCCGGATAAAATTGCGCTATATTACGCAGGCCAAGACCAGGCCGCCGGCGTTTTATATTTTTTCGAGCAACCCCGAAGGGCTGCCGGACACTTATTTGCGCTATCTGATGAACAATCTGCGCGAAACGTTTAATCTGGGCGGCATTCCTCTGCGGGTAACGGTTCGGAAAACCGGCAACCCTTATGCCGAAAAAGACAAGTATCATTCCAAATAGTCTCAGCCCTCTCAAAAGAGAGGGCATTTTTTAGCCAAAAAAAAATTATGTAGTTCCATTATTGGTAGACAGAAAAATTTGTACTTTCATTAATAGTTGACTCTTTCCCCGAATCAGCGTATCCTTATATTCAATAGGTGTGTTGTTTCCGGCTGCAGCTTTGGCTTCGCGGCCGAGCTTTCGGCATACCTTCCCCGTGCGGGGCTGTCTTCTTAACTGTTGGAGGTGTGTCATGGCTTGTTTCCGTTTTCTTTGCACCGCGGCTCTTTTTTCCGTCGTCTGTGCTCCTGC
>OKWH01000553.1_pt1 | contig 12704 bp, 10 predicted proteins | sample 1607021 | NCBI WGS metagenome assembly OKWH01 (sample SAMN04414076, study PRJEB24778) | human gut metagenome | material: faecal | host: Homo sapiens | reverse complement strand
GAATGGTGGCAATCCGGAGTCCCGCAAGACGGAGCCGGAACCTGAGATGCCGGAATTCATCACGGCGGTAGGTGACGACAGCATCACGCGTTTCGATGCACCTGCGCGGAAGAAACGCCGCAGTCAGGGAAACAAGCCTAGACGTGATGACAACAGGCCGCGCGGAAATCAGCGTGAGCGTGACAGGCGTCCAGGAAAAGGACAGGGACGTCCACGTCAGGAAAATCCTACGATAAAGAATGACAAATAAGCAGTTATATCTGCTTGTCATGGCGGTGCTCATGGCGCTGCCGTCCTGCTCAAGGCCAGTAAGTTCTGAGCAGTTTGTCCGCAATGCATCGCGTGACGCGTACGGGCGCTATGTGTTCGACGTGGATATGCAGGACTCGCTGTCGTGCTACGACATCTCCCTGATTTCTGCATTCTCATGCATCGACAGGCAGTTTTCAAGGTTCAGTTCGATGCCTCTGGACCTTCTTTGGGAGTCTCCTGACGGGCAGGTCTATGAAAACGAGCTGCTTGCGGGAAGAGCCTCTATCGCCGATTCGTCATATTATGACAAGGCATTGATAGTCAAGGCTGGAGAACGTCTCGAACCGGTGCGTCACGGGATGTGGAAGCTATATGTGAAGATTCCCGAAGATACAGTGAAATTGTATGGAGTGACTGGAATGGGAATTAAAGTTACACGGAAGACCAGATAAGATATGGGACACGGAAAATTAAAGAAATTCAGTGAGAACGAGACATTTGCATGCCTGCTTCAGCCGGCATCAGGTGAAGTGCTTGACAGGCAGGCGGGAGAATTTTGGTCACCGCTGAATCTCAAGGACCACCCGATGAAAGGACATTGGAACGAAAAAATGTTCCATGGACGGAATTGTCCCATTGTACTGGAACTAGGATGTGGAAAAGGGGAGTACACGACTTCGCTCGCGGAGCGGAATCCGGACGTGAACTATATCGGTGTGGATATCAAGGGCGCACGACTCTGGAAGGGTGCCAAATATGCGACCGAAACCGGATTGCCGAATGTCGCTTTCCTGCGCACCCGCATTGAATTTATCGAAGCATTTTTCGCTCCCGGCGAGATTTCGGAGATATGGCTGACTTTTTCGGATCCGCAGATGAAGAGCGAAAACAGCCGTCTTACCAGCCCGATGTTCCTGGAGCGCTACCGCCGTTTCCTCAAGCCGGGCGGTATCATTCATCTGAAGACCGACAGCACGTTCCTCTATGAATATACGAAAGCGGTGTGTGAAGCGAACAGTCTTCATGTACTTGCTTCTACATCAGATCTTTACGGTGTGTCTGACGGGAATGGCGATGCCACATCGGGACGTGAATCGCTGTACTCTTCGGAGTTCTCGTCCGTGTGCGGAAAAGCTGCCGTGGATGCATTGTTCGAAGTCCAGACTTTCTATGAGCAGAACTTCCTTTCGCAGGGTTTCAAGATAAATTACACCGCATTTACGATAGATCACGAAGGCCCGTACACGTACCCTGAATTCGATGCCGTCTACTGGCGCGCCGCCGAAGCTCCACGCTTTCTGCCGGGCCACTGCGCTCATCCGGCACCAGGTTCCGGCGAGTAGGTCTACGGTTCGACCCAATGTATGCGTATGCCCTTGCGCTCCATGCCGCGGAACCAAGTCATCTGCCGTTTGGCGAACTGATGAATCGCATTTCCCAGAAGAGTTTTCATCTCATCCAGCGTCAGCACTCCTAGAACGTGCTGCGTAACGAACTTGTACTCAAGCCCGTAGTAAGTCAGGTTCTCTGCCGGGATGCCGCTCTCCAGAAGCCTGCGGACCTCATCCACCATGCCCTCCGTGATTCTGGCATCCAGCCTCGCGTCAATTCGCCTGTTCCTTTCCTCGCGCGACACGAGCGTACCTATGTAATATGTGTTCTTCGGCAGGTAGCTCGTATTCTCCACCGGATGATTCTTCTGATAAATTGCGATTTCCAATGCCCTGATAAGTCTCTGTCTGGTATCGATGTCTGTCTTGTTGTGCAACGGCTTCATGGACGCCAGCATTGACACCAGCTCGTCAGTCGTTTTTTCCTCCAGCTCTGCCCTAAGCTCCGGACTCGGCGGGACGTCCGGTATCGAATAACCGCAGGTCGCCGCTTCGAGGTAAAGTCCTGAGCCTCCGCATAATATAGGGATGCCGCCACGGCTGCGGATATCCTTGTACGCCCGCTCGAACGCCCGCTGATATTGATACAGGTCGAACTTCGTACCCGCATCCACGATGTCGATGAGATGATACGGAATCTCCCCGTACTCGCTCAAATCCTTCCCCGTGCCGATGTCCATCCCGCGATAAACCTGCCGCGAATCGCCCGAAAGAATCTCCGCTCCGGCCCTGTCCGGGCCAATGTTTCCCTCCCGTTCTGCCCTCAGGCGGTTCAGTTCGCGCGCCAGTTCCACCGCATACCGCGTCTTCCCCGAAGCCGTTGGCCCCAGTACACAAATAAGGTCAATGCTTTTATTTTCAATGAGTTCGAGCAGTTCTTCCGCGCGGATTGTTTCCGGCTCCGGCAGATCTGCGATCATCATGTTTCCGTATGGATTCTTCGTCGGCATTTTAATGTCAATGTTAGTGATTGCAGCCGGCCGTCCTGAAAAATTACACGGCGGCTTGCTGTTTTCTGCAAAATTAACGATAAATTTGCAGTTCCGCACAATGAAGCTGTAATGGCTTGTAAAAGAAAGATTGTCATGGCGAAAGAGAAGAAAAGCAGAGTGAACATAAACAACAAGAGGGCTTCGTTCGACTACGAATTCCTGGAGAACTACACTGCCGGCATTGTCCTTTACGGAACGGAAATCAAATCAATCCGTGCCGGAAGGGCCTCTATGTCAGATGCTTTCTGCTATTTCGAGAAGGGACAGCTTTATGTGCGCGGCATCAATATCGCCCTTTATGCGTGGGGCTCGTGGGGACAGCATGCTCCTCTGCGTGACCGTAAACTGCTGCTTCAGAAACGTGAATTGATACACTTGCAGCAGAAGGTAAAAGAAAAGGGCCTCACCATCGTAGCGGTAAGGCTCTTCATATCGGAAAACGGCTATGCCAAGCTGAACATTGCACTCGCACGAGGCAAGAAGCAGTATGACAAACGTCAGTCTATCAAGGAGAAAGACCTCCGTCGCGAAATGGAACGCGGCGAGTAGCAGGTGTTTCGCCTCGGAGAGTTTTACAGTCCGAATGCCGTTTTAATCTTGTCGACGGAATCAAGCAGTTCCCAGCCGAAGAACTGGAGGACCTTGTTCACTTCCTTTCCGTCGCGTATTACCTTTACAGACTTCGTGTAAGGCTTGCGGCCCACGTGGCCATAGCTTGCCGTCGGCTCATAGATAGGGTTCTTCAGCTGGAACTTCTCTATGATTTTTGCCGGACGAAGGTCAAAAATCTCTCCTATCTTCTCAGCGATAGCTGCATCGGAGAGACCGTGAGTAGCTGTGCCATAAGTGTTTACGAAGATGCTGACAGGCTTTGCCACACCGATTGCGTAAGCGAGCTGCACCAGGACTTCGTCAGCCACGCCGGCTGCCACCAGGTTCTTGGCGATATATCTTGCCGCATAAGCTGCCGAGCGGTCTACCTTAGACGGGTCTTTTCCTGAGAATGCTCCGCCGCCATGAGCGCCGCGTCCGCCATAGGTGTCCACGATAATCTTACGTCCGGTAAGACCTGTGTCGCCATGAGGGCCTCCGATGACGAATTTTCCGGTCGGGTTCACATGAAGGATGAAATTGCCGTCGAAAAGAGCCGCAGTCTGTGCCGGCAATGCCGCAATTACCTTAGGCAGAAGGATTTCCCTTACGTCTTTCTCGATTTTGTCGTGCATTGCTTTGTCCACTCTCTCCTGACCGAACTGGCTTACGGCTTCATTGTACCCCATCTTTCCGAGCTCTGGAGCGACGAATTCGTCGTGCTGGGTGGAAACGACAATGGTGTGTACGCGTACCGGGTGATTGTTCTCGTCATATTCGATGGTGAACTGGGATTTCGCGTCGGGTCTGAGGTATGGCATGAGGTCGATGCTGTTCTTCCTGATGTCTGCCAGCACCTGGAGCGTGAGGTGTGAAAGCGCGAGCGGCAGCGGCATGAATTCTTCGGTGTCGCGGCAAGCGTAGCCGAACATCATTCCCTGGTCTCCGGCACCCTGCTCTTCAGGGTCCGTGCGTACGACACCTCTGTTGATGTCGGCGCTCTGCTCGTGGATTGCCGAAAGCACGCCGCATGAATTGCCGTCGAACATGTAGTCGGCCTTGTTGTAGCCGATATGGTTGATGACATTGCGCACGGTCGACTGAATGTCTACGTATGCGTGTTCTGCGCGGACTTCGCCGCCTACTACCACGAGGCCGGTGCTGCAGAATGTCTCGCAGGCTACCTTGGATTCCTGGTCTTGTCTGAGGAATTCATCCAGAATTGCGTCTGAAATCTGATCGGCCACCTTGTCCGGATGTCCTTCAGAAACAGATTCTGATGTAAATAAATAATTCATGTCCAATACTTTTTAATTCGTTCCGCGCAGGTGGTTCAGGTGTCTGCGTCAATGCTTTTTACGGCTCCTGACAGTCGTCCGGGTACAAAAAAACGCCCCACTGATGTGGAGACGTCACAAAAACACAAAACATTGATATGAAAAGTGGTTTCCGCGCCACGCGGTCACCGTTTGTCAACATTTTAGCATTTTTTAACGTGGTTGCAAGCAGGCAAATCTCTCCACATCGGTCTTGCAAAGGTACAATGTTTATCCATATCTGCAAAATATTTTTAATCGAGTTTCGCAATCAGTGGCAGGAGTGGAGTTCCTGAACAAGTGGGTACCAGGCATGGGGTTTCTGAACAAGTTGGCAGGCTAATTTTTCCCTAACTGAAAGATAATCAATGCTTTGTGAAAATGAGCCCCTGCCAAGTCCCATAAAAAAAACATGGGACTTGGCATGACTTTTCGTCTTCAAGAATCCTTGTAATAGTCTGATAGTCAGGGAGTAAAGAGATAATTGACAAATCCTGCCGTATGCCAACTTGTTCAAAACTGGAAAAAGCGCCGCCTGACCTAAAAATTAACATCATTGAAACAAAAAACATTGAACTTTAATGGTTTTAGTATTTTATATTTGTAAGTAAAGACCTAAATTTGCATTCAAAGTATAATAACAATTATTACCTCTATGAATTATTCATTAAAGCATTTGTTACTTGCCGGCATCGCAATGTTGGCAGGTACGCTAGCCTATGCACAGGTGACAACGTCTTCAATGAACGGAATGGTGGTCGATGAGAGCGGAGAAGTTCTTACCGGCGCTGCCGTAGTGGCAGTTCACGTTCCGTCAGGTACTCAGTATGCGACTATCGCCAATGAGCGTGGCCGTTTCTTCATTAACGGTATGCGTGCCGGCGGTCCTTACAAGGTAGAAGTTTCATTCCTCGGTATGACTTCTGTAGAATATAAGGACGTCGTATTGAAATTGGGCGAGCCGTACGAACTCAATGTAACATTGAAATCTTCCAACGAGCTGAATGCTGTTACGGTTATCAGTGAGAAGTCTTTCAATGCCAACATGACGGGAGCAGGTTCCAGTTTCGATCTCAGGACAGTGACGAATGTACCTACCATTGACAGAAGTGTATACGATGTGGCTAAATTCACACCGCAGGCTTCTGTAAACAAGAATGGTGGTATTTCATTCTCCGGTTCAAACAACAGGTACAACAGCTTCCAGATTGACGGTGCTGTCGCAAACGATACCTTTGGCCTTTCTGCTTCTGGTACAAATGGCGGACAGACAGGCGCCAACCCTGTTTCACTCGACGCTATCGAGGAAATTCAGGTGGTTGTAGCTCCTTTCGACGTGCGTCAGTCAGGCTTTACCGGTGGTGCCATCAATGCTATTACCAAGTCCGGAACCAACACTGTAAAGGGAACTTTCTACACCTATTTCAATAATCAGGATTTTATCGGAAAGACTCCTGGCAAACTCGCCAAAGATAAAGGAATAGAAAGAACGAAATATGATTCTCAGCTTTCCCAGACTTATGGCTTTACTGTCGGCGCTCCTATCATCAAGAATAAGTTGTTCTTGTTCATGAGCGGTGAGTATTATAAGAAAACTCGTCCGAACATCTACAATCCTAAAGATGGTGCTTATGACGGAACTACTCTTAAGGAAGATGTTATTGTCGATGGTGAGAATCTTGGAAATGTTTTCAATGCCAAAATGGCTGAAGCAATGCTCAAGCATTACGAGAAAACTTATCTTGGAGGAAAAGCTACAGGTGATTCTTTTAGCCAGCATCAGATCGACGACCGTTCAATCAATGCAATGGCAAGAATTGACTGGAACATCAATGATGCCAACAAACTTATGGTCCGTTACCAGTTCATGGATGCTTATGCAGACAAGTATAGCTCCGGCGCTTATAAGTACTTCTTCAATAAATCTTCTTACAAGCAGTCAAACCGCACCAACACTATCGTTGCGGAGCTTAACTCGAAGATTTCCGATGTCCTCCAGAATCAGTTCCGTGCTACTGCGGTGCTCGTAAGAGATCATCGTGACTATCCGTATGCCGGAGCGAATATTGAAGTTAAAGATAATGTAACTCTTAACCTTGGTACGGAATACTCTTCAGGTGCCAACTCTATGGATTCAAACACCTTTACCATTTCGGATAACCTCTCATGGTATAAGGGAAGACATGAAATCACTTTCGGAACACACAATGAAATTTATTCATTCAACAACTTGTTCCTCCAGTATGCTTTCGGCGGTTATTCTTTCGCAAAGCTTTCTGATTTCTTCAACAATAAGGTCAACCAGTTCAACTACAGATATTCAGATCCTGAGTTGACCGGAGGAAACCCTAGATGGGCTGCCACCACTCATGCTGCGCAATTTGGATTTTATGCTCAGGACCAGTGGAGAGTCAACTCCAACTTCTCATTGACTTATGGTCTCCGTATTGACATTCCTGTCCTTCTGAACAAGCCGACAGAAAATGCTGATTTCAACAATGGGGCAATCTCCAAGCAGTTTGGACAGGAAGTCGGAACTGTTCCTGCTCCTGCAGTATTGTTCTCACCACGTGTCGGTTTCCGCTACTTCTTGAATGATGACCATTCTACTCTTCTCAGGGGTGGTGCGGGACTCTTCACCGGACGTGTGCCTTTCGTTTGGATTTCAAATGCATACAACAACACCGGTATGGAGGCTAAATCCATTACAGTTTCCAAGCCAGCTGCGACATTCCCATTCACGAGCAATCCTTACGATGATGTCGTGAAGACTGGTCTGGCTTCTGCTGGCGGAAAAGCTACCATCAATACTCTTGACAGACACTTCAAGTACCCTCAGGTATTCAGGGCTAACCTCGGTCTTGAGCAGAGTTTCCTTAACGGATGGAAGTTTACTTTCGACGCAATGTTCTCCAAGACATTGAACAACGTGTTCTTCAAGAACCTTGCACTCACCAAGAGCGGTTATACGTATGGTGTGAATGCTGCGGTCGGCGAGTCCAATCCTGCAAGCAAAGCACCGCTTTACAGCATTGACAAGACTTACTATGCAGTGGTTGCCCTCGACAACACCAACAAGGGTTATACCTACTCCATCAGCGGACAGCTCGAAAAGCATTTCAACTTCGGTCTTGACTTGATGGCTTCTTATACCTTCGGTCATGCATATTCTGTAAATGACGGTACTTCATCTGTGGCATACTCCAACTGGAAGTACAACTACTCTATTGACACCAATGCTCCTGAGCTTTCTCACTCTCTGTTCGACAGGCCTCACAAGATTATGGCAGTGGTTTCTTATACTACTCCGATCTACCTCAGAGGTCTCCAGTCTACAATTTCCCTCTCTTATGAGGCGGGCAGTGGCCAGAGATTTTCTTATACAATGAATGAAGGCGGTTTCGACTTCAATGGTGACGGGTACAGAGGTAACTCCACATTGTACATCCCTACCAAGGACGAAGTAGGCAAGATGAATTGGGCGGATCCTGCAGATGCAGCTAAATTCGAACAGTACATTTCTGATGATAAATACCTGAGCTCTCATAGAGGACAGTATTCTGAAAGATATGGCGGAATTGCTGCTTTTGAGCATCATTTCGATCTTCACTTCGCTCAGGATTTCTACTATGACAGGGAGAAAGGAAGAAAGCTTCAGTTTATCGTGGATTTGCTTAATGCAAGCAACCTCCTCAACAAGAACTGGGGTGTTTACAACGCATCTTCATACAATGTGCAGGTGCTGAATCTTACAGACCTCAAAAAAGATACTGACGGCAATATGACTCCTACCTACAAGTATAAGCCACAAACTATCAGTATCAGTGACTTCTATTCAAGATGGAGAATTCAGCTCGGCTTTAGACTTACATTCTAAACAATAGAGTCTTATCAATTATATAAACGCGGGCGACCCCTAACCGGGCCGCCCGTTTTATGTTTCGGAAAAAGCAGACAAAACAGTGTGTTGTGGCGCGTAATTCCCTGTGTTATAATTGTTTAGCTATTTTCAGAGTTGCTGTTTCGTTAACTCTGAAAACGGTTAACTAGCTAATAAACAACCGTTTATGCTCCACACATCCTGTATCGTCCCGGTATTTGTGCAGCCAAAAACTGCACAAATGCAGATTGCAAGCAGCACGCACGGTTGTGTGCTTATCCTTTCAGCAGCCTCTCGCATGTTGCGGCGATTTCTTCGATGATTTCCTGGCAGCGGGACTCTGGTATTTTGATGTCAGTGCCGGCATTGACCAGGTCTGCCTTGGTGGGGAGGCCGTTGCCCATTACTGATGTCGCATGCTCGCCTCGGTAGCCTTCGCGGCAGAGCGTCAGGTCGTATGCCGGACTAATGCGCCAGGCACCGTCTTCGCAAATGAAACTGAAGTTTTTCGGATGGTCGTCCTTGTTTTCGGCTATGACATTGAAAACCATTCTTCTGAACTGCTGCTCGACCTGTGCAGGGTCTTGCGTCAAGAAGCCCGTCAGATGCAGCAGATTCCGGTAATCCATCGTAAGTTCATTCAATGACAACCCAAGCAATGCGCCGGCAGTCGCGACATGAAGGCGTTTTCCGTCTCGGACGTCGAATCGTTTGGACGCAAAATATTTATTGTCAATGAGTTTGAATTCCGGAACTTCTATCCCGCAAGCAGCGGCCGCCACATTGTAATCGTACTCCATCTTGCCGAAATCAGCAGGATCATAAACGTGCCGGAACTTTACCAGCCACTCACCTTCATCATCTTTCATCAGGCATTTTGGACGGCACCCACCGGAATTTCCGCTATTGAAGTATAAAACATCTTCATCCTTGTCCGACTTCTCCGACAGGACATTGAAAGCTAAATCTTGAAGCTCATCCAGTTCAGGCAACGCCTTGTCTTCGCCCACAAAAGTTTCAGGCAGGTAGGCCAATGCTCCCATACCGGATTCGCCCACGATGCTCAGCATCTGCACCGGGGTCAATGTCGAAGCGTCAATGCCTTGTTTCCGTAGAAGCCGGCTAAGCAGGTAGCGGCCGTATCCGTCCGGAATGCTGTCGTCAAATATTCCGAAATTGCCTGCAAATGAGTCTTTTTGTGCAATGAAAAGGTCCTGGCGCAGAGGTACTTCCAGAGGTGAAACGGAAAATCCGTCAGCCAGCCATTCTCTTGAATATTGAAATACGCAATGCCTGTTGTCGGGAGCCATTGCAAGTTCACCGACTTTGCGGCCTTCCATATGTACGCTAAGTTTATTTATGATTTTCACGTTGACCTCTCTTTCTGTTTTTGTTGTTGTTGATGGTGTCGAGCTCCTTCATTGTGGTGAAGATGGCTTCGGACATGAGCTTTTTCATGTCGGATGAATAGCCCAGGGCCTTGGCTATGGAAACATAGGAGGCCAGGGAAATCGTGTGGAGGCTCTCGAATTTCGCTATGGTGGAAACTGGGACGTCGGACCTCTCGCAAAGATATTTGCGGGTCCAGCCTTTTTCGAGACGACGTTTTTTCGCATTGGCCGCCATTACCTTCAAAATGTCGTCAATGCTCTCCGGGTTATATTCGTAATACATACAATGGTATCTGTTATCTGCAAAAATAGCAATAAAAATCGATATGGTAGTAATTATTTTTGTAAATTAGATAGATGAAACAAATATGTTGGTAACAATTTGTGAAGTATTTTCGAGGATAGATTTCTTTTCGAAGAAGGAGTGTACTGGGTGTGCACGACTGATGAGGCAGGAATATAGACCGAAAAGACGAGCAAAATATTTAACGATTTAATTTGCGAAATTCGTAACCGCGAACTATATTTGTAAACTTGTTTTGATTAGTATTCATCTAAAATCCCATCTTTGACACTTTGATTTTAAGATATCAAGGCCCCAGAGCGCTGTAATGGCGATTCTGGGGCTTTTGCAATTATGCAAATATGTAATGCATCAATGGTGATTTCCCGCCGACAGCAGTCAGTCACGGCGGAACTCACTCCGCGCTGCTTCGTTCGGCCCTCCTACCGTCTCCTGCGTCCTCGCTATCGCGAGAACTTGTATCCGGCAGGCACCTCCCACTTTCCGAGGCCGTGGGCTGGCCACGTCCGCCGTGGCTGACCGCCTGTCGGCTACGCCTCGTCATTGTCCTTTTTATCCTTTGAAGTCTTGATGGAGGCTATGATGCTCTTCATGGCCTTCTTTGTGACTATCTGGGTGTCGGTTCTGAAGCCGGCTGAACCATGCAGGTGATTAGTGAGGTCGGTCCTTGTGTAGGTCGGGATGTATCCTTCTCCCGTTACTTTGAGAAAGTTCATGTCCTGTAGGGTTCCGATTATCTGGTCGGGGCTGAACTTCTCTCCGGCACGGTTGACCTTCTTCGCAAGGTACTTGTATATGATGAGCGCAAGGAAGCAGGTGAGGAAGTGTGCGGTAATGCGGTCGTCGCGTTGGAGGAAGACGGGACGAGCCTCGAATTCGGTTTTGGTAAGTCTGAAGCAGTCCTCGATTATCCAGCGCCCGCCATTGACCTTTATGATTTCCGGAGCGTCGTCCCAAAGGTCGGTGCAGATGCCGTAGAAGCCATCGAAACGGGATTCCTGATCTATCATCTCCTGATTGAGTGAGTAGCTGCTGTACTGGGCGACCTCGCCGTCGACGGTGCACTTCTCGCACTTGATGAAGCGCTTGGGATCATTCTGGCCCTTGCCGAGTTTGCCGGCGGTGCCGTTGTTTATGCTCTGTTCTGCTCTCGCTATCTGTTTTTCTCGTATATGCCGCAGGTAGTCGCGGTACTTGAACGAGAAGGTCGCGATCAGTCTCTGCTCCAGCTCTTCACCCGTCTTGCTGAGTTTTGTCTTTATCCAGCGTTCCCGACAGAAAAGCCTGTCAGCATATTCGTCAGGTTTCAACTCTGTCAGGTCGTATTCTTCCTTTGACAGCATTGGGCCGTTCTTTGTGCTGAAGTCAACCAGTTTCCATCCCGTAGTCTGTGTGGCCCAGTCCTGCAGGTGGCCTTCAAGCTTCTTGAGCGACTGGACGGTAATGAAAGAGCGTTCTCCGACACTGTCGTGCTTCCTGTTGTCGTACGACGACAGGCCTCCGTCAGTGCAGACGACCACTTTTGACAGACCGAATTTCTCCTTGAGCTTCTCCTCCAAGGGCTGGAGCGTGGTGGTCTCTGCCGTGTTTCCCGGATTGACGCAGAACGCAAGCGGAATGCCGTCCATGTCGGTAAACAGACCCATCTGGACTATAGGGTTCGGCCTGTTCTCTTTTGAATGGCCGTATTGGCGGAGTCCGTTCTCCTCTTCCGATTCGAAGTAATAGTTGGTGCAGTCGTAGTAGATGACCTTGTCGCGTCTCTTGCCGAGTTTCAGGCTGCGCCTGTATACGTCCGCCTGGATGTCGTCGCTTTCCTCCGCGAGGATGGACAATGCCCTGTATACTTGATGGATGTCGACTTTAGGTTGCTCTATGAAGCGCTTTGCATCCTCGAGAGACGACAGCTTGGAACCGGGATAAAGTATCCTCGTGTAGAGCAGCGTCTGAAGTATCTCGTCCAGGTCGTACTTGTTCCTGTGGCGCTTCTCTATCTTTCTGCATATCTTGTCCAGACCCAGTTCGTGATACACTTTCTGGAGAAAGAGATATCCGCCATTGTAACATCGCTGGGCATTCTTGTCAATGAGTGCGGCGGGATTGCACTCCAGTATTATCTTCTTCCTGTTCTCTTTTTCCTGGGCGGTGAGCTCGGCAACGTACTTTTTGGCTTCTCCGATGGGATCTTCTCCCCCGAAGCGCTTCTCCAGGTCCTCAAGAGTGCCGAGGCGCTCTACATATTTGGTGGAAGGCTTACCGTTTTCGTTGCGGTAACTCTTCTGAACATAATAGACGGGCTGCTTGCCCATTGACAAAGTCTTTAGAATCATATCTGTAAAACCTAATAAGCATCACAAAGGCATTACAAATATAGGAAATAAATTTGACAAAAAAAAGAGTTCTGAACGAACTCTATCAAATATTTTTAACTTTTTTCGGATTTTAAAGTGTCAAACTACCGGAAAAGACGATACACGAGCTGTTCCAGGTGAGGATTTTACCGGCGGACGGTGCGGCGTTGAATGATACGGAAATGGCTGCTATCAAGGTGGTTACGGAGGCCGACATGGCGCGTACTACGGAAGGC
>OKWH01000537.1_pt1 | contig 12937 bp, 9 predicted proteins | sample 1607021 | NCBI WGS metagenome assembly OKWH01 (sample SAMN04414076, study PRJEB24778) | human gut metagenome | material: faecal | host: Homo sapiens | reverse complement strand
CGATGTCGGCTCGTCACATCCTGGGGCTGGAGAAGGTCCCAAGGGTTGGGCTGTTCGCCCATTAAAGTGGCACGCGAGCTGGGTTCAGAACGTCGTGAGACAGTTCGGTCTCTATCTATCGTGGGCGTATGAAATTTGCGTGGCTCTGACACTAGTACGAGAGGACCGTGTTGGACCGACCTCTGGTTTACCGGTTGTGCCGCCAGGCGCATCGCCGGGTATCTAAGTCGGGATCGGATAAGCGCTGAAAGCATCTAAGTGCGAAGCCGGCCACAAGATTAGATTTCTTGAGGGTCGTTGAAGACGACAACGTTGATAGGATGCAGGTGTAAAGCTGGAGACAGCAAAGCCGAGCATTACTAATTGCCCGTCAGCTTTCCTTATCCGCGCGGAGCGGATGGAAAAGTCATCGGAAAGGATGATATATATGTTTAGCATGAAAGAAGTGCTGAAGTTGCTTGCTTGTGAGTCATGAATATATAAAGGTATTCAGGTGACTATTGCACGAAGGTTCCACCTCTTCCCATTCCGAACAGAGAAGTTAAGCTTCGTCACGCCGATGGTACTGCACAAGTGGGAGAGTAGGTAGTCGCCGTTTTAACAGAAGCCCTGAGGCAGAAACGCTTCAGGGCTTTTTTGTATCCGTACTGTCCGTGCGTCTGCGCCTGCGTCCGCTCCTTCCGCGGCAGGCTTCCTCTTTCTGCTGCCGGTTTCTTTCCTTTCTTTTTTCTCCTTGCTTTCCTTTGTCCCCTTGCCGCTCACCCGGACGGCCTTCAGAAATGCGCCTGGAGGCGTTTTCTCCGGAAAGGAGAGCCATTCTTCATCGGAGTATCCAGACACGCTTAAAACGAACGAAAATTTGCCTGGAAAGAAACCTGTTTCGGGGAACATGGGCCTGAATCATCGGGCTTATAACTTCTATTCCTGTAATTTTAAGAATTAAATCGATTGGAGATAATTCATTTTATCTGTTAAAAGTTTTGTTGATGCTTGTAGATTAAAGAAAAAGAATTACATTTGCAGTGTACTAATAAGCTAATACACTAATATAATTTATTTACAACATGAACACGTCTATGATAAAAATCGAAGGGTTAACCTTCAGTTATGGAAAGAAAGCTTCCGTTTTTCAAGATTTCTCATTGGAAATGGAAGCTGGAAAAGTAATTGGTCTCTTGGGAAAGAATGGGACCGGTAAATCTACTTTACTTTATTTGATGAGTGGCTTGTTACGTCCACAAAGCGGTTCTGTCTGGATGAAAGGGAGGGACGTACAAAAACGCCTGCCGGTAACTCTGGAGGATATGTATTTGGTTCCGGAAGAATTTACTTTACCTAATTTGAGTCTGAAACAGTTTGTGAAAGTGAATGCACCGTTTTATCCCCGTTTCAGTCAGGAGTTGTTGCGGACATGTTTGGCTGATTTTGATTTGAATGAAGACATTCATTTAGGAGAGTTGTCTATGGGACAGAAGAAAAAGGCTTATATGTGTTTCGCACTGGCAGCCAATACCTCCTTGCTTTTGATGGATGAACCGACCAATGGATTGGATATCCCCTCCAAAAGTCAATTCCGGAAAGTGATAGCTTCAGGTATGACGGAAGAGAAATTGGTAGTGGTATCTACTCATCAGGTACGGGATATTGACCGTTTGCTGGATCAGGTGGTAGTGATTGACGGAAATGAAGTGCTATTGAACCGCTCGGTAGTAGACATTACAGATAAACTGTTGTTTGCGGAGCAGGGCATGAATGAACCGACAGATGACGCTCTTTTCGTGCAGCCCTCTGTGCATGGAAACAATGTGATATGGCCCAATCTTGCAGGAGAAGAGAGCCCGTTGAACCTGGAACTTCTGTTTAATGCTCTGCTGACGGAACGTGAGAAAATACAAGCGATTTTTAATGAAAAATAAATGACACGACATGATGGAGACAACTTTTAGTATGACACGCGTACAGCATATCATGCGACGCGATTTGATAGAAAACTGGAAAAGTAACCTTTATGGTTTGCTGGGTATTTTTGCAGCCTGCTTTTTTCCGATGTTAGGCTTTTTATGGTCAGCAGAACGCTGGACGGAAGAAGGCTATCCTGAAGTTTATTCTTTTGAACGATTTTGCGGCAATATGTTGGGGATAATTGGTATGGTGGTTAGTGTGGCAATGATATATTATGCTTCCCGCATCATGAAATGTATGGATAATAAGGAAAAACGTATTTCTTATTTATTGTTGCCGGCTACGAAACTGGAGAAATTCTTCTCTCGTGCCTTGTTTGTGACAGTAGGCACTGCATTGATGATTCTGGTTGCCTTGCTGGCTTTGGAACTTACCCATTATCTGTTGTTGCCTTTGTTTGATTTACCGGCTGTGTATAGCCAGCCGATGTTAGTGGAAGTATTCTCCATGAGATGGGCTCATGCTTCGGTAGATGCAACAGGAGAACCAGTCTATTCTTGGTGGCTGATGCAGCTACTTGTGTGGATATTCTGCTTGTGGAATCATTCACTTTTCATTTTGGGAGGAAGTTTTTGGTACAAACATCCTTTCCTGAAAACGATAGGGGCTTGTTTGGCTGTAACTATTTTAGGAGGAATTTTGTTTGCGAATCTGGCAGAAGGTGGTTTTTTAGTTCGCTTTGCAGACTGGATGCAGGAACACTATCAAGACACTCCACAAACTGTAAATGGATTGCTGACCATTATTTCAGTTGTCTTTCTTCTGTTTACTGTGTTCAACTGGTGGCTGTCTTATCGGCTGTTTACTCGTTCGGAAGTTGTTAAACGAAAACTGTGGCGCCTATGACTTTTAAAGAGAATAAACCGATTTATTTGCAGATAGCCGACCGTATCATGGATGAGATTCTTCAGGAAGTGTATGAGGAAGAAGGACGTATCCTGTCGGTACGAGAATATGCAGGAATAGTGGAGGTGAATGCGAATACGGTAGTTCGTACGTATGATTATCTGCAGACTCAGGGTATTATTTACAATAAGCGAGGTTTAGGATATTTTGTGGCAACTGGAGCTGCTCAGAAGATTATTGAACTTCGGAAGGCTACTTTCCTCCAGCAAGTATTACCCGATGTATTCAAGGAAATGTATTTGCTGCATATTCCGATGGAAACTTTATCTGAACTATTTGAGCACTATAAGAAAGAACGGATGGAGTCTCAGGAATAAACAATGGAAGATAATAATGAAAACGGAACTGAAGTAAGAGGAATAGATTCCTTTGCTTCAGCTCCGTTTTATTATATGATTCTGCTACTTATAAAGTCACTGTATGCATAATCTTTTCCAATGCACCGGCATTGTCTCGTACATAGTTTCCGGCTTTCTTTCCTGCTTTATCCAAGGCTTCATAGTTGTTCAGGAAATTGTCCATAATCTTCTTGAAATCCTCCGCTCCTTGTATTTCAAAGCCACCCTTGCATTGAAGCAAGCCTTGAGCTTCACGGAACCGTTTGTTGTTGGGGCCGAAAATGACCGGCATACCATATACGGCAGCTTCCAGCACATTGTGGATACCTACCCCGAATCCACCTCCGATATAGGCAATTTCTCCGTAGCGGTAAATGGAAGACAGTAAACCGAAGCAGTCAATCAGCAGGCAGTCGGCTTCTTTCACTTTTTCTTCCGTAGCCTGTGTGTAGCGTACTACGGTACGGTTCAACTTGCTGGTAATTTCCTTCAAATGGCTTTCGTCAATCACGTGTGGTGCAATGATCAGCTTTACCTCCGGATGCGCATTGAGATAAGGAATGAAAATATCCTCATCCGGCCCCCAGGAACTTCCGGCTACAAAAGCAGTATGGTTTCCTTTGAATTTTTCTACCAATGGAAGTTCTTTAGCCTGACGGCAGATTTCCAACACTCGGTCAAAACGTGTATCACCCACTACAGTGGTGTTGGTAATACCGATGGTGCGAAGTAATTGTACAGACGCTTCATCCTGTACGAATAGATGAGTAAATGTGTTCAGTACTTTTCGGTAACTTTTGCCATACCAGCGGAAGAAAATCTGTTCTTTCCGAAAGATGGAAGACACGCTGTAAACCGGAATATTTCGCCGTTGAAGTTCATTCAAGTAGTTCTGCCAGAATTCATACTTGATGAAGAAGGCCATATAAGGCTGGGCCAAATCTAGGAAACGTTTTACGTTGCCCGGTGTGTCCAGCGGAAGATAGCAGACTATGTCAGCTCCTTTATAGTTCTTTCGCACTTCATATCCGGAAGGAGAAAAAAATGTCTGGAGAATCTTGTACTGCGGATAGGTTTTCCGGATTTCTTCTATCAGCGGACGTCCTTGTTCAAACTCCCCTAAAGAAGCTGCGTGAAACCACAGGTATTTTTCTCCGCGGATAATCTGTTTTTGCAGAATGTCAAAAGATTCTTTTTCTCCTTTGACCATCAGGGCCACTTTCTTATTAAAAAGTGCAGCCAGTCTGACTGCACTTGTATAAAGAGCGATGATAAGATTATAAATCATGTCTTAGCTTATTTGAGGACCTCTACTGCACGGCGCATACGAGCCACTGTTTCTTCTTTTCCTAATACAGCCGAGATGTCAAACATGTGAGGGCCTTTGCCTTCTCCAACCAGTGTCAGTCGGAAAGCATTCATAATGTTACCCAAGTGGTAACCTTTATCTTCAATCCATTTCATGACCACTTCTTCCTGGTGAGCCAATGAGAAATCGTCCAGTGATTCCAGCAGTGCGGCCAGTTCGGTCATACGTTCTGCTGAATCTTCTTTCCAGCGTTTCTTCACTGTCTTTTCATCATATTCTGTCGGAGCTACGAAGAAGAACTTGCAAGTATCCCACAATTCCTTGATGAAGCTCACACGGCCTTTCATCAGTCCGACTACAGTAACTACCTTATCCATCGGAGCTTCAATGCCATGTTCCTTCAGAATCGGCATAAACAACTGTGCAATTTCTTCGTCACTCTTCATCAGGATATATTCATGGTTGAACCATTTTCCCTTTTCATAGTCGAACTTCGCACCAGCTTTGCTGCAACGATGCAGGTCGAACAATTTGATGAGTTCATCCATTGACATGATTTCCTGGTCGTTACCCGGATTCCATCCCAGCAAAGCCAGGAAGTTGATAACCGCTTCCGGCAGATAGCCTGATTCACGGTATCCAGAAGAAACTTCTCCTGTTTTTGGGTCATGCCATTCCAATGGGAATACAGGGAATCCCAAACGGTCACCGTCGCGCTTGCTTAGTTTACCGTTTCCGTCCGGTTTCAACAACAATGGCAGGTGAGCGAATTCAGGCATTGTATCTTCCCAACCGAAAGCACGGTACAGCAGTACGTGCAACGGAGCTGAAGGCAGCCATTCTTCTCCACGGATCACATGTGATACTTCCATCAGATGGTCGTCAACGATGTTAGCCAAGTGGTAAGTAGGCAGTTCATCAGCTGATTTATATAAAACTTTATCATCGAGGATAGAAGAGTTGATAACTACTTCTCCACGAATCAGGTCGTGTACATGTACGTCTTCGTTCGGTTCAATCTTGAAACGGACTACATACTGTTTGCCTTCTGCAATCAGCTTGTCCACTTCTTCTTTCGGAAGAGTCAAAGAGTTGCGCATGGAAGTACGTGTAGAAGCATCATACTGGAAATTCGGAATTTCCTGACGTTTAGCTTCCAGTTCTTCCGGTGTATCAAAAGCGATGTAAGCCTTTCCGTTATCGAGCAACACCTGTACATATTTCTTGTAAATGTCACGGCGTTCCGACTGGCGGTACGGACCATAGTTTCCTCCAAAGCTGACACCCTCGTCAAACTGGATGCCTAACCATTTGAATGACTCGATAATGTATTCCTCAGCACCCGGAACGAAACGGTGTGAGTCAGTATCTTCAATACGGAAAATCAGTTCCCCGCCATGCTGACGAGCAAACAGATAATTGTACAAAGCGGTACGTACGCCGCCGATATGCAATGCACCGGTGGGACTTGGTGCAAAACGGACTCTTACTTTTCTTTCTGACATTGTGGTTTTTATCTAAAAATACGCCGCAAAATTAATCTAATTTTCCCGTTTTTTTCTTATTTTGCACGCAAAATATCTTTTTAACATGAAAAGTTTACAAACTGAGAAACAGTTTTCTTATAAAGGACTGTTATATAAACTGGCCATTTTCGTGGTAACAGTGTGTGTAATTGTGTATTTCTTGCCACGAGAGGGACGTTTTAATTATCAATTTGACATTAATAAACCTTGGAAGTACGGGCTGCTTCAGGCTTCGTTCGATTTTCCCATCTATAAGGATGATGCAGAAGTGCAGCGTGAGCAGGACAGTATCATGCGCTTGTACAGTCCGTATTACCAGATGGATAAAGCGGTGGCCGACCGGATGATTCAGCAGTTCAAGAAAGCATATACCGATAGTTTGCATCGTATTATCCCTGCTCCAGCATATCAGCATCATATTGAGCGGTTACTGAAAGTAGTGTATGAGAAAGGAGTCTTTGCACCCAATGATTGGGAAAAGTTGCGTAAAGACAGTGTACGTTCCATCCAATTGGTAGACAAGAATACAGCAAACCAAGTGGATGTGAGCGACCTTTATAGTTTTAAAACGGCATACGAAACATTGATTTATTCAGATACGGTACATTATCATCGACTATTATTGCAGCGGTGCAATCTGAATGAATACATAGCACCTAACCTTTCGTATGATGCTTCCAAATCGGAGGCTGCAAAGCAGGATTTGCTTTCAGACCTTTCCTGGGCAAACGGTTTTGTAATGAACGGACAGAAAATCATAGACCGTGGAGAAATTATTGACAGTCATACGTATAATATCCTGAAATCATTGGAGAAAGAGTGGAACAAACGTAGTGAAACGGTAACAGAAAAGCGTCTTACCTTGCTGGGGCAAACGCTTTTTGTGGCGTTGCTGATAGGTTGCTTCATGATTTATTTGGATTTGTTCCGGAATGACTATTATAAGAAGCACCGGACATTGGCCCTGCTCTTTGTCATCATTGTAGCTTTCCCGGTCTTGTCTTCTGTGATGGTAGAGCATGCATTTATGAGTGTTTACATTGTGCCGTTTGCCATGATACCTTTGATTATTCGTATCTTTCTGGATTCACGAACGGCGTTTGTAGCTCATATCATAACGATTCTGCTTTGTTCGATTTGCCTTCGTACACCGCACGAGTTTATATTGTTGCAAACAGCAGCCGGTATGGCCGGTATCTATAGTCTGAGGGAGCTTTCCCAGCGTTCACAATTGCTGCGCAGTGCGCTGATTGTGGCTTGTACGTACGCATTGATGTATCTGGCACTCGATTTGATACACGTCAGCGATGTGGCGCAGCTGAGTACACACATGTATGTCAATTTTATCATTAACGGTCTGTTGTTGCTGTTTACTTATCCCTTACTGTTTATCCTGGAAAAGATGTTCGGGTTTACCTCGAATGTTACGTTGGTCGAGTTATCCAATATCAATAATAAATTGATGCGTGAGATGTCGGAAGTGGCACCTGGCACATTCCAGCATTCCCTTCAGTTGGCGAATCTGACTGCTGCGGCTGCCAACCGGATTGGAGCCAACAGTCAGCTCGTACGTACGGGGGCTATGTATCACGACATTGGGAAAATGCTGAACCCTGCTTTCTTTACCGAAAATCAGTCGGGCGTGAATCCTCATGACCAGTTGAGCTACAAGCAGAGCGCACAGATTGTCATCAGTCACGTAACTGACGGCATGAGACTGGCCGACAAGCATGATCTTCCACAGGTAATAAAAGATTTTATCTGTACCCACCATGGAAAAGGTTTGACCAAGTATTTCTACATTTCATACCAGAACGAACACCCCGGTGAAGAAGTAGATAAGGAAGCTTTCCGGTATCCGGGCCCTAATCCTTTTACGAAGGAACAGGCTATTCTGATGATGGCAGATTCTGTAGAAGCAGCTTCACGAAGTTTGGCTGAATATACAGAAGAAAGCATTTCGGCTTTGGTGGAAAAGATTATCGACAGTCAGGTACAGGACGGTTATTTCAAGGAATGTCCGATTACATTTAAAGACATTGCTACCGTGAAAGCCGTATTTAAGGAAAAGTTGAAAACAATGTATCATACTCGTATCAGTTATCCGGAGTTGAAGAAATAAGGTATATGCCATAAAAAAAAGTCACAGAATTTTACTCTGTGACTTTTTTTTATGGCTATAATTTAAGTATTATACCTTAATCAGCTTGTATTTAGGCACAAGGGCTTTCATTACACACCATGCTATCAGGTAGGCTACGGCACAGATACAGAAAATGATGAAGTAACCGGCCTCTTTTCCTTCGAAACCGAAGAATACCATTTGAGTTTCTGCTGCATAGTCGAACAGGATTCCTGAGCACATGTTGATAAGGAATGCTCCTACACCACCTGCCATACCTCCAATACCGATAATGGTGGCTACTGCACTCTTAGGGAACATATCACTTCCTACAGAATAGATATTAGCAGACCATGATTGGTGGGCAGCTCCTGCGATACCGATGATGATAATCGGGAACCAATAAGAAATATTACCCAATGGCTGTGCAAAAAGTGCGAATAACGGGAATACGGCAAAAATCAGCATAGCCTGCATGCGGGCTGCGTATGGATTCTTTCCTGTTTTGTTGATAATGATAGTAGGTAATTTTCCTCCGTAAATGGAAAGCATGGTAATGGCATACAATACGAATATCAGCAACTGGGCTGTCGCACTGTCTGAAGAGAATCCATATACGTCGGAGATATAGGCGGGGGTCCAGAAAAGGAAGAACCACCATACTCCGTCTGTCAGGAATTTTCCAAAGATAATGGCCCAGGTCTGGCGGAACTTGAAGCATTGCCAGAGGGAGATTTTAGGCTCGTCTTCCGTGTGAACCTCTGCTTCTTCTTTTTCTTTATCCTGCTGGATATAGGCAAGCTCAGCTGCATTGACTTGCGGATTTTCCTGGGGCTTTTTATACATGAACATCCAAAGTCCCATCCAGATAAATCCTAGTGCACCAATTACGATGAAAGCCATTTCCCATCCATTGCCCACACCGATACTTTTGAAATAGCTGGCAAGTGGAGGAATACTCACTGGGGCTATGAGAGCACCGATGGTAGATCCGGCATTAAAGATAGATGTCGCAAAGGCACGGTCTTTTTTAGGGAAATATTCAGCGGTGACTTTAATAGCTGCAGGGAAGTTACCCGATTCACCTACAGCCAGTACAATACGTGCCGCAATGAAGTAGTACACGCTGGTAATGGCAATGGTAGAAGTAAGGGCTCCTGAGGCTGCAATCATTTCATTGACATCCTTAAGTCCGAGACTCATTTCGGTAGCCCATCCGCAAAGTGCGTGTAAGCAGGCTCCGAGCGACCAGATGGCAATAGCCCAGAGATACCCCTTCTTGCTTCCCAGCCAGTCCACAAAGCGTCCGGCAAAAAGGTTGGCAATCGCATAAATAATTGAGAAAATGGCAGTAATAGTTCCGTAGTGCGTATCTGTCCAATGGAATTCTGGTGCGATAAAATCTTTCCACGTCAGTGACAGTACTTGGCGGTCCAGGTAATTGACCGCTGTAGCGAAAAAGAGCATGGAGCAAATAATCCATCGGTAATTGCTCATTGTTTCGCTTGATGTTTTGGTTTTACTCATATATGATATTAGATTAGTTTGTTTTGGCACAAAGATAATTTTCTTACAAGCGAAAAGCCTGTAAATATTGGCAAAAAACCTGCATTAATTGGTCAGGTGTGTTTTTACAACCACAATGAAATGACAAATTCCACATACTTGGCAGATTCTTAATTTAAGAGTTCTGTGTAAGTCTGTGGAATTTGTGTATTAGGATACCTCTAGGTAGGAGGTATGTATGTTATTTCATTTCAGTGTATTTAATCTTGTCCATATCTCCGTAGTCCAGGTTTTCACCTGCCATACCCCAGATGAACATGTAGTTGCTAGTTCCGGCCGCAGCGTGGATAGACCATTCCGGTGACATGATAGCCTGTTCGTTGGCAAGCCATACCAGGCGTTCTTCCTGTGGTTCTCCCATCAGGTGGCAAATCATGTTGCCTTCAGGAACGTTGAAATAGAAATAAGCTTCGATACGACGGCTGTGAGTGTGAGCAGGCATGGTGTTCCATACGCTTCCTGGCTTCAACTCTGTCAGACCCATCTGCAACTGGCAAGGACCTTCCTGCAGTACGTTCTTTACAATCAGCTGGTTGATGACACGGTCGTTACTTTCTTCCATCTTTCCGGCAGCCATTGAGTTAGCTTTCAAAGAACCCTTGCGTCCATCGATGGTAATCCACTGAGTCTTGTATTCCTTGTGTGCAATGGCAGAGTTGATGTAGAACTTAGCCGGTTTGCTGGCATCCTTGCTCTTGAAAGTTACTTTCTGGTTGCCACGTCCTACGTAGAGGGCTTCTTTGAATTTCAACTCATATTCCTTGCCATCTACAGTTACGATACCGTCGCCACCGATGTTGATGACACCCAGCTCACGGTTGAACAAGAAATAAGGAGCTTTCAGCGGGTCGATAGTATCCAGTGACAGCTCTTTGTTTACTGGCATGGCACCACCGAAGATGAAACGGTCGTACATAGAGTAAGTTACGTTGATTTCATCGGCTACCAGCACTTTCTCCATCATGAAGCTGCTGCGCAGTCTCTGTGTGTCGTATGTTTTTACGTCTTGCGGATTGCAGGCAGTCTGCATCCGGTAGTTAACCTGAGCATTAGCAGAAAGAGCTGCTACGCCCAGCATCATAGCCATAGCTAATTTTTTCATAAGCGTTTGTTTATTTATTGGTTTTTATTCTTCAATGTGTTTTGCTTCTTTGATAATGCGGCGACGGTTGTAGATAGCCATTGCCAGTGCCACGATAACCAGTATGCTTGAACCTACAATCTTGAAGTTGTATACTGCGTGGAATATCAGCCAAGAGAAGATGCTGGAAGCAAAGTCGAGTGCACCTCCCTGGAATCCTTGCGGAATCTGTACGGCCGGGTCGTTTGTTCTGACAAATACATCCTGAGCTGCTTGTGTAAAGAATGGAGCCAAGTCAGTTACAAAATACAGGCCCACAATCAGCGATACAAGACCAATCAGGAATGTTTTCAGCACATTACCTTTTGTAATAGGTAGTACGGCTGGGAACAAGTAGAACATACCAGCCAGTGAAGCCAATGGCAAGAACTGGTTGTTGGGTAATACTACTGACAGGAACAGAGCTACGGGAATAAGCAGCAAAGAAACTACCAGTGTAGTCGGGTGACCGATTACCAGTGCCGGACTCATACCAATGTTGAGGCTTGCACTGTTTTTAAACTTGCGGGCAATCAGTTCGCGAGTTGCATCAGAAATCGGACGCAAACCTTCAATAAATAAAGAAGTGATACGCGGGATAAGTTCCATTACAGCTCCCATCTTGATACCCAAACCTAGGATAGCCGGAATCCCGTCAACCAGCTCCTGGCTGTTTTTGCAGGCCAGAGCACCGATACCACAACCTACTACTACTCCGAGGAATAGCGGTTCTCCCATGATACCGAATTTTCTTTTCATACCCTCTGCATCGATGTTCAGCTTGTCAAATCCCGGAATCATATCCAATGCCTTGTTGATGACAAGAGCGAAGGGAACGAATCCCTGGCAGAAAGGCTGCGGAATAGAGATACCGTCCATTTTATCGTAATATGACTGGAACTGTTTGCAGGTCAAATCAGCCATAATCAGGGTAATGATGTAGCAGATAATTGCTGAGAAGAATCCCCACCAGATATTTTCAGTGGCGAAATAAACTACTGCGCCGATGAAGGCAAAATGCCAGTAGTTCCACAAGTCGATATTGACAGTTTTAGTTGTCTTCGTTAATAGCATGATGATGTTCACTCCCAAACATACAGGAATGATGAATGCACCTACAGAAGTGTTGTAGGCTACAGAGGCTGCAGCAGGCCACCCCATGTCAAAGATACCCAGTTCCAGTCCGTAGATTTCCGTTACCTTTTTCAACGGTTCCCCCAAACTGCTGGTCAAAAGAGCTGTTACAACAGAAAGTCCGACGAATCCGACTCCGACCAGCAAACCGCTTTTCAGCGCCTTGCCGAAATTAATTCCAATACATACTCCCAGAATGGTAAACAGAATAGGCATCATCACGGCTGCCCCGAGCCCGATGATATAGCTAAATACTTGTTCCATGTCTTTTCTTTTGTCCTTTAAAAATGTGGATTTAGGTTAAAAATAAATGATTTCGACCCAAAATTACAGTCTTTTATTCTAATTTCCAATTGCAAATCCGTTATTTTCGAAACTTTGCTGATTGAATAACATTTTTTTCGTTTACGCACACGGGCGGACTTTCTCTAAGAAACCTTGTTTGATTTGTTTCAATTTGAAGAGGGAGGAATTTTTGTAAGGAATAAAAAAGAAAGTTGAAATGTGAAAAAATAAAAGAAAAATGCCAAAGGAGATTTTTTCTGAGGTCAAGATGATTTTTATGTTTTTAGGACAAAGGAGGGGCTTATGTCAAAACCTTTAAGCGCGGACAGACGCAATATGATTCTGAGCGGAAATCTGATACAGGCAATTTTAATGCTTGCCATTCCGGTCATGATAAACAGCTTTATCCAGTCAATGTATAACTTAACGGATACGTTCTGGCTTGGAAGAATCGGAACAGAATCACAGGCAGCAATCACGCTTGTCTCCCCGATTCAGAATATTTTAATAAATTTTGGTACCGGGCTTACAACCGCCGGTGCAATTTTAATTTCGCAGTATCTCGGTGCAAAGGAAGACCGTCAGGCAAACAGCATGGCAAACCACGTATGCTTGTGTTCCCTGCTATTTTCACTGGTCTGCGCCGCCGTCTGCTGGTGTATTACACCG
>OKWH01000536.1_pt1 | contig 12974 bp, 9 predicted proteins | sample 1607021 | NCBI WGS metagenome assembly OKWH01 (sample SAMN04414076, study PRJEB24778) | human gut metagenome | material: faecal | host: Homo sapiens | reverse complement strand
ACCATACACAAACCACCTATGTGGCAAGCGGTAAATTTGAGTTTACCGTGAACGGTGAAAAACAAATTGTAGAAACCGGAGACGGCGTCTACATTGAACCGGATGCGGAACACGGGTGCGTATGCCTGGAAGCAGGTATTCTGATAGATTGTTTCAGCCCCATGAGAGCGGATTTTCTAAAGCGCTAATACCTTGTCTGCAAGGAGTTAACTTCTTGCTAACAAAAAGTTAACTTCCTGCTTACAAGGAGTTAACTCCTTGTAAGCAGGAAGTTGGCTCTTTGTAGACAGGAAGCTAAGTTGTTAATTTTCAGGTTTCCAGTCGCTACACATCCGATAGATGTAATTCAGGTCATCGTATTGGGCTGCTTCCTTCTTGGTCAGCTGCTTCGCCCATTTCACCCGACCGGCTGCCGCAGCACCTTCTCCCGTACTATTGTACTCAGCATAGCGGGCTGTCTTCTCATTTTCCTCTTTTCCCCAGTTATGCCATCCTTCGGGACGGATATGCTTACCCATTTCACAATTGATAAATACGGTGGCAGCATACGGACGCCAAGGACGCCCCAGATAAACCTTGTCCACACCCGGATTGGCCGTCAGTTTGCAATTTTTAAAAACATAGCCCACCGCAATGTCTTCGGGCGTAGAAGCTGCCGTCACGTATGAATTCGTTTTGCTACGGATTTCGCAGTTCTCAAACAAAGCGGTAGAAGGACCGAAAATAAAGTCGGTAGTTCCTTCAATGTAGCAATCTACGAAATAAAGGCGTGTACCTGCGGCACCTGTATAGACGGTATCCTGATTCCCCAGTAAACGGCAGTTGATAAATACCAGTTTATCCCCTTCTGTGTGAAGGGCAACCGCTTGTCCCAGTCTGGCAGCATTGTTTTCTATGGTCAGGTTTTTGAAGGTGATATTGTTTCCCTGCACTTTTACAGTATAGGTACGGAAAGTTCCCATCTTATTAATGTTGGCATGGTCATCGTATGTGATAATCGTATTTTCTACGCTTTCTCCGATGAAATCCACATTTTGCAGCCAGGACGGAATAATCAATTTCTCCTTATACGTCCCATTCTTTACCAGTACCGTCACCTTGTAATCCATAAAGGCACGAATACCTTCCATAGCTTCCGTCAGTGTGCGATAGTCTCCCGAACCATCACGGGCAACCACAAGCGTATCTTTATATTGGGACTGTGCCGATAGCGGCATGATCCCTACCAGGAGAAGAAGTATGCCGCATAAATAATAAGTTAGCCGTTTCATTGTCTTATTTTTGATTTACGATTTCCTTTGCTTGTTGCAGACGCTCCCACTCCAAACTTGCCATGATAAACGGACCTACCGCCTTGGGGTCGTTGCTGCGGATTGTTTCATTTATATAATAGGTGTAATCTCCCATACGGTAATTCTTGCCACCCAGACCGGCAACCGCACAGGCCCTGGTAATAGTCACCACTCCGTCTTTATCCACTTCTATGAAGTTATCGAGAATACCCTGGTAGCCCTTGAGAGCCACTTTCAGATAGGATTTATCAATATATCCTTTACGAACAGCCTTGAACAGGGAATAAACAAACATGGTGGAACAGGAAGACTCCAGATAGTTTCCTTTCTCACCGCTCTTATCCAGCACCTGATACCACAATCCTGTCTTCGGATCTTGTATACGCTTCACTTGCTCGGCGATATTGTTGAGGATAACGAGCATGGAATCACGTCCTGCCTCATGCTTCGGAATAAAGTCCAGCGCATCTACAAATGCCATTGCATACCATCCCATCGCACGTCCCCAGCTATGTTGTGACTGTCCGGTAACGGGATCTGCCCAACGTTCCTTACGACTGACATCACAGGCATGGCGATAAAGTCCATTCTTCGGATCATACGTATGGCGAGCCACTGTAATAAATTGGTTCACAATATCTTCATAATCCTGCACACGATTATTGCGGAAAGCATATTCAGCATAGAAAGGTGCTCCCATATAAAGACCATCCAACCACATCTGGTTCGGATATACTTTCTTATGCCAGAAACCGCCGTCCTCATTACGCGGATGGGTGTCAAGCTGACTACGCAACAAATCAATAGCCTTCTTATACTTTTCATCTTTCGTCTGTTCGTAGATGCGGAACAGGAATTTACCTGAATTCAAGCGGTCGATATTGTATTCATTCAGTTTATAGGTCTCAATACTTCCGTCCTTGTGTATCATAGTGTCCGCATAAGCCAGCGCATAGTCAAACATCTTCTGGTCTCCATACGTATCATACACATCCAGCATGGCCTGCAATTCCAGTCCATGACAATAATCCCATTTCAGTTTCGGCTGGAAATCCAGTTGCCAGGACTCCGGGCAGCGAATCATCTCCGACTCTACCATACGTACCGACCACGGTTGCTTATCACTTACTTTCTGAGCAGATAACTGAGTGGAGCAAATCAGCGCTCCCATCACAAAAGTTTTACAAAGCAGATTGTTCATCATTCTGTTCTTGTTTTTAGGTATATAGATTATATTAAGTAATGTGACAAAGATAGCGGTTCTCACCTAAAGCGTTGTGTACTTTTCGACTGAAAAGGTGCATTATTTATTTTCCCTTTCTATAAACTTAGTTTTTCGTGTACGAGAACGAGCGTTTTCGTGCGCGATAACGAGTTTTTTTGCCATTTATTTGCATTTCGAACAAAAATTGCAGGAAATTAGACGAAAAATGTATTGATATACATCAAATAATGTGTATTTTTGGCCCCAGAAATAAGAATTAATAATTTTAAATCAACGTATCATGAGTTTAAATCAAAATGCAATGGGAAAGATGACCAACTACAGGTGGACCATCTGCGCCATGCTATTTTTTGCGACAACAGTAAACTACCTTGACCGCCAGGTACTGTCATTGACGTGGGATGAATTTATCAAACCCGAATTCCATTGGGATGAATCACACTACGGAACAATCACTTCTGTTTTCTCTATTGTTTATGCAGTCTGCATGTTGTTCGCCGGTCGCTTTATCGACTGGATGGGTACAAAGAAAGGTTTCCTTTGGGCTATCGGTGTATGGTCGGCAGGTGCTTGTCTCCACGCTCTTTGTGGTATCGTAACCGAGCATTTCGTAGGTCTGCATAGTGCAGCCGAGTTAATGGGTGCCACAGGTGATGTGGTAGTAACCATTGCTACTATTAGTATGTACTGCTTCCTGGCAGCCCGTTGTGTACTGGCACTTGGTGAGGCTGGTAACTTCCCTGCCGCTATCAAAGTAACTGCCGAGTATTTCCCTAAGAAAGACCGCGCGTATGCTACTTCAATTTTTAATGCCGGTGCTTCTATCGGTGCTCTGGTTGCTCCGTTGACAATTCCTTTGCTGGCTAAAGCATGGGGTTGGGAAATGGCTTTCATCGTAATTGGTGGTCTTGGATTTATCTGGATGGGCTTCTGGGTATTCATGTACTCTAAACCTTCTGAAAGCAAACACGTAAATAAGGCTGAGCTTGATTACATTGAGCAAGACAAGCACGAAGAAGGTGCTGCTCCTGTCGTAGAAGAAAAAGACGAGAAGAAGATGAAATTCTGGCAATGCTTCAGCTACAAACAGACTTGGGCATTTGCTTTCGGTAAATTTATGACCGATGGTGTTTGGTGGTTCTTCCTGTTCTGGACTCCTTCTTATCTGAATACGCAATTCGGTATCAAGACTTCCGAAGGATTGGGTATCGCATTGATCTTCACTCTGTATGCCATCACGATGCTTTCTATTTATGGTGGTAAACTGCCTACTATCATTATCAACAGAACCGGTTTGAATCCGTATGCAGCACGTATGCGTGCCATGTTGATATTTGCATTCTTCCCGCTGGTAGTATTGCTGGCACAGCCTCTGGGTACTATCTCTCCGTGGTTACCGGTTATCATGATCGGTATCGGTGGTGCAGCTCACCAGTCTTGGTCTGCCAACATTTTCTCTACCGTAAGTGACATGTTCCCGAGAGCAGCCATTGCAAGTATCACTGGTATCGGTGGTATGGCCGGTGGTTTCGGTTCAATGATTCTTCAGAAAGTAGCAGGTAACTTGTTCGTATATTCATCAGGAAGTACAATGGTAGATGGAAAAGAAGTGGAAATGACTCATGATTTACTGGAACAAGGTGCACAGTTCGTACGCCCTGCCATGGAATTTATGGGCTTCTCCGGTAAACCTGCAGGATACTTCATCATCTTCTGCGTATGCGCAGTAGCTTACCTGATTGGTTGGGTTGTAATGAAGGCTCTGGTTCCGAAGTACAAACCTATCGTATTGGAATAATACTGGAATAGTATTTATAGATAATAAAAAGGTGCCCAGCGATGAGCACCTTTTTTGGTATATATAAAAGACAGAAAAGTACTGACACAAAAAAAGCCCCTTCTCACGAAGCGACTCTCTTCTGCACTCTCCCGTGAAAAACATGAACCTCGGTCCGCTTTAGCAAATGGACCTACAAACGGCCATGAGAGATACAGGAGCGCAAAACTTTAAGATGAAAAAAAGGGAAGTCTCACGACTTCCACAATTCTTCTAACCTTAAATCTAAATCTCTATGAAAAAAACGTTCGGCAAAGATAAGGGTTTATTACATTCAGAAATACTAATAAAAGATATAAAGAAAAGAGGAACGTTTAAGATTTGCTAAATGGGACTTGGATTAGGATTTACTACCCTATTGGGAAAATATATTTTGCCAATAGGGAAAAAATATGTCTCCTCCTGAAAATCACAGTTCCTTCCATTTTAGAAAATACTATCCAACAAGTCCGCATAGATAGGATTTTGCCGTAGCAAATGGGGTACACCTGTCATAAACAATTGCTTACGGGCACGGGTGAGAGCCACATTCAATTTCCGGTCAATCCATACCCCACCCTCTTCCGTAAGATTGGCAAGGAATTTCAATTGATAAGTACGGTTTACACAGAAGGAATAAATAATCACATCGCGCTCACTCCCCTGGAAGCGCTCTACGGTATCTACCAGGATATCGTTTAAACACGGAATGCCCAAAGCAGCTATTTCACTTTTAATAAGAGCTATCTGACTACGATAGGGAGTGATAATCCCCAAAGTCAGGGCAGGACGAAAACCGGAACTACCGTCATATTGCCGATAGATAGCAACTGCCAGTCTGGCTACGAGCTGCGCTTCGGAATGATTAATCTTTGCCGATTGCGAAGCGACCTCCGGCACTGAGGCAAGAAAAACCACACGACGCACCAGTATATCTGCAAATTCATCGTTTTCCAGCCCCGGAGCAAGTGTCAGTTCCCCTTGTTGATGTTGCAGACCGACAGGTTCCAGCAGTCCGCCATAAAAGGCATGATTAGGAAAACGAGCCACTTCCACATTCATACGTCCCTGGCGGCAAAGCATGTCATAGGAGCGGTTAGTGACGAGTGATAAGCGATTAGTGGTATCAGCAGAATTCCGATAGAGGCGTTCAAAAAGGGAATCTTTCAAATTATGCAAACCGATGCTGTGCAGGCATTCCTCGCAGACTTCGGATTGGGATTCGGATTGAAGCACGACGGCGGGCAATTGTTTATGATCACCAATGAGGATAAACTTACCGATAGCATTTTCACCCGCCACATTACGCGCACAAAGAAGCCCCAGCAGTTGTGGTTCCAGTATCTGAGTAGCCTCATCCACAATAGCCACATCGAAAGTTTTCAAACGGAACAGTTCCGTTTTGGAGGAGAATGTGGAGACAGTACCCACAAAAACACGGCAACGTTCTATGCGAGCATGTACCTCACGACGCGAGGAACAGGATTCCAGCACATTCTCTATCAGACGTGAACGGAAAGGCATATCGCAGGAAAGTTCACTTCCTATACGGATGAAATCAATCTCAGGAGTAATGGCAGAGAGAGTTTTACAGATCTCATCCACTGCACGATTGGTGTATGAGAGCAATAATATCTGCTTCCCCTCACGATAAAAGGCTTCCACCATACCACGTAGAGCGCGGGAAGTCTTTCCGGTGCCCGGAGGACCCACCAAAAGAAAATAATCTTTAGCAGCCTGGGCTTTCAGGGTGATACGGGAGAAATCATCCGGAGCAACTGCAATGCGAGGATCGAAAGAAACATCAAACTCCGGCTGTCGCTGGGATAGCAACAGGTCCCGGCGATCCTTGTTGGCAGAAAGAAAGGCAGAAAGTCCCAGGTACATGCTGCGGAAAGAAGTATCCATATAATCATGCTCGATGGCATAACGACTGTCGGGAGGAAGCACGGAAGTATTTTGTTGCGAAGCACGAAGACGGATACGGATATCCCGGTCAGTGATTCGCTCAATATTCCCTTTGAATACCATTTTATTGGTTACATTGTCCGTATCATTATTACGTTGATAGAGAACGATGGAGTCACCTTCACGAAAATTCGGCAATGTCTGCACCGACCGCTGATTAGCCCGTGCCAACACAAGGTATGCTTTATGCAGATCCGCCGCATGATTCTCTGTGATCGTCAGATCGTATAATATCTCTCCCGCTTCACACTTTTCTTCAAGCGTAGAAAGCCACAAGGCGGCAGCACCTGTACGCCCTTCATAATCAATATCTCCCGATTTTGAAGTGTACAGTTCCTTCGTAATAAAATTATAGAGTGTATAGAAATAGCATTGTTCCAACGGTGTAAGCGCCCGAAGACGCTGCGTCACGGCATCAATAGCAGGGTAAAGATAGCGTTTCCACAATGTATTGTTCAGGTGGCGCTCATTCAGTGTATCCGGATGAATATCCTTCAGACGCTCTGCCGTATAGTGCGGACTATTACGTAATTGCATACCATATTCATTCGCCACAATCCGGTTGCGCACATCCATTACACGGCGTACCATCGCCCACGACGGACGAGCGGGATATAACAACGGATAGCGGGTATAAAGCAGATAAGCTTTTACTTTGCGGTGATCCATCCCCATGGAGTATTCCAATACCGCCTGATACAACAACATCTGTACCTTGTTATTCTCCTTCGGCTCCACCTTGCCCCGGATAGAATACTCGTCAGCCTTGCCCGACTTCATTTCTATGAAGGAAGACATATCGCGCTGCATATAGTCCAGGCGGCCTTGCAATCCCAGGGCTTCACAGATATAGGTAGGTTCCAGTACGGCATCCGTCTTATCCAGTTCATAACCGGGAGCACGGAAAGTCTCCGTCACCGTTTGTCGGATATGGTCGAAGTGCCGTTTACAATCAGAGAAGAATTCCTTTTCCTTTTCTTTATCCAACAAATCGGCACACGCGGCCAAATCAATGGAATAGGTACGGAACGCTTTCTTCATACAAGTCAGATAGTCCGGTTCCTCCTTGGCATAGATCCACTCATCCAGAAAAAGATTGGCAATGTTTCCAAGCAACAGTGGACGTGTATTGTCAGGAGATTGCAGGCGTGCCAGCAAATAATTGGCAGGATGATGCCCGTAATCCTTAAAGCACTCTGCCAACGAGCTGATATCCAACAGATAGTCCGGTTCCAGTATAATAAAGGAAGGCGTCAGTACACCAGCCTCATCTACAGCTACATCTAGCAGGTTGACCTGCGCATGACGCCACAGCAGTTTGCAGGTCTCGGCAAATTCCTCATTCACCTGAGATACATTGTAGCGTACCCTCAGCGGTTCATCGGCAACGGTATCTACAGGCAATACATATAGAAAAGTGTCGTCAGCATACTGGAAGCAGACACGCATCCGGCGTATCCGTTCTTTTGCGGGCGGAGCAACAATATAAGTGGCATCCGCACGGGGAAGCAGATGATACAGTTCAGCAGGGATATCCTCACCCGTCAACCGTTTCACAAAGAAGGTCAATGTCTTAATGTCACGCAATAGATTCTCGCGTGAAGGTTCGGATTGCCGATTCAGTACGGCATTGGAAGTCAGTCGGAAGGTGTGCAGGCGGTTTTGTTCCACTACGGAGAGCCCCACTTTTGAGGCCACAAAACTGACGCGAGCGGAAAGGTCCGTCATTTGCAGGCTACCGTCCGGCATCTGCGTACGGCAAAGGCGTTCCAGAAATTCACGAAGCTGACGATAAGCTGTTACCAGCGGAATATTTTCATCCCGGCAGACAGTGAGCAAGAAATGATAGTACTCCCGTGCTTCTTCTTTCATTATTCCTCCTTCTCTTCATCAGTCTCGTCCGCGTCGGTCTTTTTATCCTTAATCATCAGGATACTCAACTCATAGAGCAGATAAAGCGGAACGGAAACCACAGTCAGGGTGAAGGGGTCGCCAGTCGGCGTAATGATAGCTGAAATAATCACGATAAGCACCAGTGCATGACGGCGGTATTTGCGCAGGAAAGATTTATGTACCAGTCCCAAGAGCGAAAGCAGCCACGTCACTAACGGCAATTCGAAAGCCAGCCCCATGCAGAGCACCAGCATCATGAAGTTATCTATGTAGGAATTCAAAGAAATCTGGTTCTCAATAGCCGCGCTCAGTTGATAGGTGGAAAGGAAACGCAGCGTCAGCGGATAGACCATAAAATAGCCCAGAAGTACACCAAGGAAGAACATCACCGTACCAATGCACAGGGCTTTCTTCACGCCACGCCGCTCATTAGCATAGAGCGCAGGACTGATAAACCGCCAGATTTCAAAAAAGATATAGGGCGTAGCCGTCACCACCGACATCCAAAATGCAGTGGACATGTGAATAAAAAACGGGGCAGCCAGATTAATATTGATTAGTTTGACATGGAACTCCTGTGTGAAGAAATCATCATGGAGATCGAAGACTTTTCCCACATAGCGCAGCACGTCGTAGAAAACGAAGTCGTTCTGACAGGGAGCTAACACTACGTTATCAAACAGCCACGGCATCGCAATAAAATAACCGACAGCCAATACAAACCATACCCCGAGTACCCGAAACAATACACGGCGCAGTTCGTCCAAATGATCCCAAAAGGTTAATTCCTTATCTGCCATAGTAGTAAGTAGCTACGAGTTACAAGTTACAAGCTACAAGTACCATGCGGCATAATTGCGCAGCCACTTGTAGTTTTGTAGCTTGTAGCTCGTAGCTTATGTAGCTCATTTATTTTTTGAAGCCGGCTCTTCTATATCATCCTTTGCCTTGTTTATTTCTTCTTTTGCTTCATTCACACCATCTTTGAAGCTCTTCCCACCTTTACCGAGTCCTTTCATCAGTTCGGGGATTTTCTTGCCACCAAACAACAACAGTATTAACAGGGCGATGATAACCCATTCGGAACCGCTGGGCAGAAAGCCTAATAAAAGTAAGTTTGCCATATCCGTAGTCTTTTAAATTTGTTGCAAATATAATAGTTTCACCACAGATTACACAGATTTACACAGATTAAAACGAAAACTTTCTGTGTCAAGCCGAATAACCGGGAAGCATATACAGCTCACGAACGGACGGTTAATCCTGATAATAGATTCTTTTCACCCGTGTAGAAATACTTGTCAGCACTTCGTAAGGAATGGTTTCAAGAATATCGGAAAGTACCGTAATAGGCAGATGATCACCGAAAATCTCCACGGTATCCCCTTCCTTACAGTCAATGTCCGTAACATCAATCATGCAAACGTCCATACAGATGTTACCCACATAGGGCGCACGCTGGCCATTCACAAGGCAATAGGCGTGGCCGTTGCCAAGATGACGGTTCAACCCGTCGGCATATCCGATAGGCAATGCGGCAATCCGTGAATTACGTGTCAGATGCCCCTTACGGCTATAGCCTACTGTGTCTTCCTGGGGTACATCACGTATTTGCAGGATGGTCGTTTTCAGTGTGCTCACATTATTGATAATGCTGTTATCAATGGGGCTGATACCATACAAACCGATGCCCAACCGTACCATGTCGAACTGTGCGCCCGGGAAGCGCTCGATACCGGCCGAATTGCAAATGTGCCGGAGTATCTTATGCGGAAATGCTTCCTGCAACTGCATGGATGCCGCCTCAAACGTTTCAATCTGCCCACGTGTAAACGCATCGAACTGTGACGCATCACTACCCACAAAGTGCGAGAATACCGAACGGGCAATCACTGCATCCTGTCCTTTCAGCCGTTCAATCAGTCGCGGCATATCTTCGGCAGCAAAGCCCAGGCGATGCATACCCGTATCCAGTTTTATATGAATCGGAAAGTTAGTGATTCCTTCTTTCTCCGCCTCTTTAATCAGTGCATCCAGCAGGTGGAAGCTATACACTTCCGGTTCCAGTTTATAGTCGAACATGGTCTTGAACGCAGTCACCTCCGGGTTCATGATGATGATGGAACTGTTGATACCTGCTTTACGCAAATCGGCTCCTTCATCGGCCACAGCTACTGCCAGATAATCAACTCGCTGGTCTTCCAGTGTCTTGGCAATTTCAAATGAACCGGCCCCATAGGCTGAGGCTTTTACCATACAAACGATTTTAGTCTCCGGTCTCAGTTTGTTACGGTAGTAGTTCAGGTTATCTACCAGTGCATTCAGGTTGATTTCTAAGATGGTTTCGTGTACCTTCAGTTCCAACGCATCCGTAATGTCATCGAAGTGGAATACACGTGCCCCTTTTATCAGAATATCTTCGTTATGTAACTGGTTCAGCAAACCGGAATTCAAAAGTTCGGAAGTGTTAGCAAAGAAGTCTTTCTGTATTTCAAACCGATTGGCTGCGGCAGAGATTTCTTCACCGACTCCGATAATATGGTCTACTTTCCGGCTGTGTATCAGGTCGGCGACTTGTCTGTATAATAGTTTGCTTGTTTGTCCACTTTCCAGCATGTCCGACAGGATGAGTGTGCGCTTCCGGTTCTTGTCTTCCGAGCGTCTCATCATAAAATCGAGTGCGATATCGAGCGAGGCAAAGTCTGAATTATAACTGTCATTAATCAAGGTGCAACCGTTTTTACCTTCTTTTACCTCCAGTCGCATGGCTATGGGTTCCAGATGAAGCATGCGTTCAGCAATTGTTTCAGGGGGTACCATGAGATAAAGTGCTACGGCCAGACAGTTGAGTGAGTTCTCAATGGACGCATCGTCAATGAATGGGATGCGATATTCCTTGAAGAATCCTAAGTAGCGGTATTTGATGGTGGTTCCCGTATCGTCTTTCAGAATTTTCTCAATGAAGAGCGGGCGTTCGGAGTCTTTGGTTGACCAGGCAATTTCACGGGCTGTGAACAGTGATTTGGTTACACAGCTGGTGATAAGTTCGTTGTCACCGTTGTACACAATCACGTCGCAGTCCTTGAACAACTGCAGTTTCTCCATACACTTGTCTTGTACGGAAGAGAAGTTTTCCTGGTGTGCTCCTCCTATGTTGGTCAGAATACCGATAGTGGGTTGGATAATAGGACGTAATGCTTCCATTTCACCCATTTCGGAAATGCCGGCTTCAAAGATTCCCAATTCCGTGTGTTCATTCATCAGCCATACGGAAAGAGGCACTCCGATTTGTGAATTATAGCTTCTTGGAGAACGGGTGATGGTACGGTCCGGACTTAGTATCTGGTATAACCATTCTTTTACCACAGTCTTTCCATTACTTCCCGTGATACCAATGACCGGCACCTGAAATTGTTCTCTGTGTCTGGATGCCAGACGTTGTAAGCTTTTCAGCGGGTTGGGTACAATCAGGAAATTAGCATCTGTATATGATGAGGCTGCTTCCGGTATTTCGTTGACAACGAAATTACGTACCCCTTTCTGGTAAAGATCCGGGATATATTTATGTCCGTCATTGCGTTTTGTCTTTAAGGCAAAGAACAGCGTCTCTTCCGGAAAACACAATGACCGGCTGTCAGTTAGAATCCAGTCGATTGTAGAGAAAGTAGTTCCTATGCGTTGAGCTCCTAAAATGGAGGTTATTTCTTCAATTGTGCTTGACATAACTTTATTTCCTTTTGAACATCTAAGTACGGTAATTTTTCTTTTAAGTCCTCTATCTTTAACAGTATTTGACTTAAAAAGGTTTGGTAGGCTTCTGATTCAGGATTAAAAGGACGGTGAGCCAGTCCCTGACGTATTTTGTTCCATTCTTTCAGGAAGGAGAGAGTAGAAGGTGTAAAATAGCAATCGCAGAAGCATTCCCAGATATACTGAATGGCAAGCGGACTGGGATGCATCATATCGTCAGCATAGAAACGATAATCACGCAGCTCATCTATCATAATCTCATAAGAAGGGAAATAGTGGCAGAAATCTATCTGATGACAAATCTGGTCAATTGCGATGAGTAAATTCGCCTTACTGAGCTGGTTGCCATGCAAACCGTCTTTGAGGTGACGTATCGGGCTGACAGTAAAGATACATTGCAGATTCGGACGTATCGCTTTCAGCTCCTGTAATAAAGGTAAATATATGGCAGTTATTTCATCGGCACTGACCATCTTACGTTCAAATAATCGGGAAGGAAGCTTATGACAGTTGCCTACAATTTCCCCATTTCCTTTCCAGGTATAGACGAAGGATGACCCCCATGTGAAAATAATCCAGTCGGCTTGCTTCAGATTTTCATGCCCTTGTGTGATGCGTTGATTGATTTTCTGCAGACAATCTTCCGCTTCGTGAGATGAAAAGGTACTGTGGTGCATCAAACTGTACCATCCTCCTTGCTCTTCACGTAAATCTTCTTTTCGGTAGAGAGCCTTTTTCAACAAGCATTGTATGGAAGTCGCTATTGACATGGGGTTATATAACACCCCGAAAGGGTTCACATCGCAATTGAATTTATGTTCGGCCAGTAAGTTCCCGATATGTTCGGAGAAACAGGAACCCCATATCATCAGCCGGTCGGTATGCTGAATTTTGGGACCTTTGGCGGGTAGTTCAACTTTGGTTCTGAATTCCATGGCAAGAGAAAATTTACTGCAAATGTAAGTACATTATATATATTTATGCTATTTTTGTGCGATTAAAGTTAATGAGGAACAGGTTGGAACAGACG
>OKWH01000528.1_pt1 | contig 13052 bp, 9 predicted proteins | sample 1607021 | NCBI WGS metagenome assembly OKWH01 (sample SAMN04414076, study PRJEB24778) | human gut metagenome | material: faecal | host: Homo sapiens | reverse complement strand
ATATCCTGTTGTGGATCGTCGTGCCCAAAGGTCCCAAACGGCTCGAAGGGAATTCCCGGTAGGCTGAGTCCGGCCCGGGACTGCCCGGGGAGAGGTTTGCGTATTTCCGATATGCGGATCGGACCCGGTTATTGAAATATGAAATAAGAAATTCGATGTATAAACAACGATGATATGGTTGAGGATAACGTAAAGGCGCAGATGCGCAAGGGTATTCTGGATTATTGTATCCTGGCGATCCTCTCGCAGGGGGATTCTTATGCCCCGAAGATCATCGCCGAACTCAAGGAGGCGGAGATGATCGTGGTCGAAGGGACGCTGTATCCGATTCTGACACGGCAGAAGAATGCGGGCCTGCTCACTTACCGGTGGGAAGAGTCCCCGCAGGGACCGCCCCGCAAGTACTATTCGCTCACGGACAAGGGCCGGGAGTACCTGGCTTCGCTGGATGAAGCGTGGGAGGAACTGGTAGGACAAATTCAAATGATTCGCCACCGGGAAAACGACCCGGCATAACCGATTGATTAATTAAAAAACTGAAAACGATGAAAAAATTGATGATGGCCCTGTTGGCAATGATGGCCGTTCTGTTCGGTACGACAGCGTGCGGAGACAGTATCTTCGGTCAAACCCGGATCAAGGGAAGCGGAAATCTGATAACCCGCACCGTAGCGGTCGGGAACTTTCATACGGTCGATGCTTCACGTGGAGTGAAGGTCGTTATCTCCGACGAGCCCGGTGAAGTGGAGATATGTGCGGACGACAATCTGATCGAGTATGTGCGGGTAGGAGTCGATGATGGCGAATTGAAGGTTACGGTCGCGCCTCGAATTCATGCGGTTCCTTCGGAGCAAATCCTGGTGCGTGTGCCCCATAACGGCAATATTCGGAAGCTGGAGGCTTCTTCTGCGGCGAAGATTGTGTCCAAGGTGCAGTTGACAGGTCGGATGCTGGATATCGAAGCTTCGAGTGCGGCCAAGATCCGTGTGGATGCACAGGTCGAAACGTGTGAAATCGACGCTTCGAGCAGCGCTAAAGTCGTGGCGCAGATCGATGCAGATCGTCTGGAGGCGGACGCCTCGAGCGCATCGTCGATCGTATTGCAGGGAGCGGTGCAAAAAGCGGCTTTCGAAGCCTCTTCCGCTGCGTCGATCGATGCCCGGAAGTTGATCGTGCATTTCTGCGAGGCAAAGGCGTCGAGTGCCGCCGATATTCGGGTCTATTGCGAGCAGGCTTTGCAATCCCGAACGTCGAGCGCCGGAAGCGTTTCCTATGCCGGACCGTGCAGTGTAAGCTCTGCCAATACGAGCGGAGGTTCTACTCGCGGGGTGGCGAATAACGAACTCAAATAGACCGATTGCGATGAAAGAGGTTAAGAAATGCAGTATTTCGGGGATCGCCTTCACGATGGAGGCCGATGCCTTCCAGGTACTTTCGCGTTACCTGGAGAGTTTGAACGATACGTATAGAAATACCGACGGCGGAAAGGAGATCGTCGAGGATATCGAAGCACGTATCGCCGAGCTGATCCTTTCGCACCAGGATAACTCCAAAGTGGTCGAACTCTCGTTGGTCGAGGAAATCATCGCCCAAATGGGATCTGCCGAAGCCATTCGGGATCAGGAGGGCCGCGAAGCTCCGAAGGGCGAGGGCCGTATTCCGCGTCGGCTGTACCGGGATATGGACCAGGCACGTTTGGGCGGCGTCTGCTCGGGTATCGCTAAATATTTCGCTACCAGTCCCACTTGGATACGCCTGTTGATGTTTTTGCCGATCATTCTGTTGCTGCTGTTGGGATGGATTCCGATTTTCTGGTGGCTCGTGCCGCTGATGAGCAACTTGTTCGGCGTATTTATTATTTGTTATCTGATTATGTGGTTCGCCGTGCCGGCGGCTCGTACCGCGCGTCAGAAGCTCGAACAAAACGGACAGCGGATTACCGTGCAGTCCATCGAGGAGGCTTCGGCAGCGAACCACGATGTCGATGCCGATGCCAAGCCGGTGGTTGCCAAGGCTGTCTATGCTTTGGGGCAGGTTGTGCTGATCGTGCTCAAGATCCTGGCCGGATTACTGGTATTCGGCTTGATTATGGGGGCTTGTGTGCTAATTATCGGTCTGTTTGCTGTCGGAATGGCCGGTGCGGAGTTCATGCATCTCGATGTGGGTATCTGGACGGCTTCGTTCGGAATCATGGCTGCGCTGGTGCCGACACTGTTGTTGATTTATGTGCTGATGTGTCTGATAGCTTCCCGTAAACCCGGTCGCAAGGCCGTGCTGACGACTTTTCTGATTTGGGTGCTGATTATCGTCGGTTTGGGTGTTTCGGCTGTTCGGGAGAGTGCGAGGGGCTACGAATGGTACGAGATAAGAAAGGAGAGTTATGATCCGGATATGGAATTACCGGCTTTGCCGGACCCCGGATCTGCCGATAACTCTTTGTTAAGAGTGGATACGCCCGAAGGCATGGTTGATTTGAGTGCCGGGGAAGGCCGGGTGAAAATCGCGGTGGAGGATAAGGAGGACGGTGAGAAGGTCGATATTCATGTCGGCTCGAAAGGTGTGAAGATTACTGCGACGGAGCCTGCGGCCGAATGCGATGATTTTGATTGATTTCGAATAAAAGCGTTGATCGAAATAAAAAGTTTTTTCAGGTCGGAGCCGGATCTTTTTCCTGTGGGAAAAGTCCGGCTTCGGTTTTTGTGGCGGACCGAAGGAGCACGCCGCAAGGCGTATTGCACGGAAGTTGTGTGGCTGAAGAAACGGGCGTTCGGAATTTCCCGGCTCCGGTGGAGCGGGGCTGCCGCGTGCACCGGTCGTTTCCGTCGGCGTAAAGTTGCGGGGAACGGTTGTTTTTACTATATTTGACATCGTCCGATATACCCACGCTCGGCCGAGCTAAAATAAATTTTGCTCGGCATTCGACTTATTCGTATATTTGGCTTGCCCCGAATATACTCCCGCTCGACAAAACCGAATAAAATTCGCTTTTGTTCTCGACTTATTCGTATATTTGAACGTTTTTTCAGTAAAAAGAAAAAGTATGGCTGCAATTAAGTGTATCGGAGTGCTTACTTCGGGCGGCGATGCCCCCGGAATGAATGCTGCGATCCGTGCCGTGACGCGTACGGCGATTTACAACGGATACTCCGTAAAAGGTATCATGCGCGGATACAAGGGATTGGTGGATAATGAAATCGTCGATCTGCAATCGGATTCCGTAAGCAACATTATCCAGCAGGGCGGTACGATGTTGAAGACGGCTCGCAGCCAGGAGTTTATGACACCCGAAGGGCGCCGCCGGGCCTATGAGAACATGAAACGCAACGGTATCGATGCGCTGGTGGTGATCGGCGGGGACGGTTCGCTGAAGGGTGCCTGTATTTTCGCCCAGGAGTTCGATGTGCCGATCGTCGGCCTGCCGGGTACGATCGATAACGACCTGGGCGGTACGGACGCTACGATCGGCTACGATACGGCGCTCAATACGATTGTCGAGGCGGTGGACAAACTGCGTGACACGGCTTCCAGCCATGAACGCCTCTTCTTCGTCGAGGTTATGGGACATACGGCCGGCTATCTGGCGTTGAACGGGGCGATCGCTTCGGGAGCCGAAGCCGCGATCATTCCCGAGATGGACACGGAGGTCGATCAACTGGGCGAGCTCATCAACCAGGGATTCCGCAAAAGTAAAAATTCGGCGATCGTGCTGGTGGCCGAGAATCCCGCTACGGGCGGTGCCATGGGGCTTGCCGAACGCGTGAAGCAGGAGTTTCCGCAGTACGATGCCCGGGTAACCATTCTGGGACATATCCAGCGGGGCGGGTCGCCGTCGGCAATCGACCGTATCATGGCTTCGCGTATGGGCGAAGCCTCCATCGAAGCGCTCATGGAGGGGCAGCGCAACGTGATGATCGGTCTGAGCAACGGGCAGATCGTCTATGTCCCCTTCTCGCGTGCCGTCAGCCACGACCGGACTATCGACCGTGGAGCGGTGGATCTGGTGCGCATCCTCTCTATCTGACATTATTTTCGAACAATACTGACTTCATGAAACGCGTAATAGGAATAGGAAACGCTCTGACAGACATGTTGGTCAATCTGAAGACCGACAAAGTACTCGATACGTTCAATTTGCCGAAAGGTTCGATGAGCCTGGTGGATGCGGCCTTGCAGACCGAGATTTCGAAATCGGTCGCCGGTCTGCCTTACTCGCTCTCGCTCGGCGGATCGGCCGGGAATACGATCCGGGCGATGGCCCGGTTGGGTTGCGACGTGGGCTTTATCGGCAAGGTGGGAACCGACAAGACGGGAGATTTCTTTATTCAGGCTCTTGAGAACCTGGGTATAGAACCCTTTATTTTCCGGGGGAAGGAGCGCTCGGGAAGGTGTGTGTCGCTTATTTCTCCCGATGGGGAACGGACGATGGTGACGTTCCTGGGGGCTGCGCTGGAGTTGAGTGCGGCAGAGGTTACGCCTGCTATTTTCGAAGGTTACGACTGTCTCTATATCGAAGGTTATCTGGTGCAGGATCACGAGTTGATTGCCGGTGCGGTCCGCACGGCCAAAGCCTGCGGTCTGAAGGTGGCGATCGACCTGGCGAGTTTCAATGTCGTGGAGGCTAACCTGGAATTTCTGCGCTCGCTCATTCAGGATTACGTCGATATCGTTTTTGCCAACGAGGACGAAGCGAAAGCCTTCACCGGCGAGGGCGAGCCGCTCAATGCCTTGCAGATGCTTTCGGAGCTGTGCGAACTGGCCGTCGTGAAGGTCGGTATCAAGGGGGCTTTGATCAAGCGGGGCAGCGAAGTGGTCCACGTGGGGATCATGGCCGCAGCCAAGCGGGTCGATACGACGGGTGCGGGCGATCTGTATGCCGCCGGATTCCTCTCCGGGTTATGCGAGGGGCTGACGCTGCGTCAGTGCGGTACGATCGGTGCCATCGTCGCCGGGAAGGTGATCGAAGTGGTCGGAACGACTTTCAGCGAGGAGGCGTGGCAGCACGCGTTCCAGCTGGTCGAGAAGGTACGGTCGGAGAAATACCTGTTCTAAAGGGAAACTCTTATCGGCGTGCCGACTGTTTTTGTTATTGCATTACGGTAGTTGTTTGTGCCACTTTTAAGAGAGTAGAATTATGAAAGCAAAACGAATGTTGGCTTGGACTCTGGTCGCTGTTTTATCGGCGATGCTCGTCACCTCGTGTGCCTCCCGTCGCCCTCGTCACCCGAATCCGCCTTCGGTGCACCATTTTCATGAACGGCCGCATCCGCCTCACAAAAAAGCTCCGAAGCCCCATAAACATCCCCGACCGGGGCATAAGCCCGGCACGCCTCCGCCGCATGGGAAACATAAATAAAGATGTTCCTCCGCCGGACACTCGTCCGAACTATGGTCTGGGGTTCCGCCGCCTGTTTCACTGGAATAGCGGATACGTATGTACGGCTCTGTGCGGCAAGTCCTGCATCCGGAGAACATATTTGTACAGCAAAATTTTCTGATACCGGTTTGCAGCGATGCAGCCGGTATTTTCACTGGCAGATCCCCAAGCCTGCGTCTTACGGTTTTCGACCCGATATTCCCCGTGTGATTTGCCTCCGCATCAGGAGCAGATAGCGGGCTTTGGGGACGGAGAACCGCAACAGGAAGCCGAGAGCCAACAGGAGTGTCGCACCCCACTTGACGGCTTCGCCCGATAACAGACGCACGGTTTGCCCCCTCATTCCGGCCCGCAGGCGTTGGGTGCGTCCGACCTGGTAACATAATGATTCGAAGTATTCCCGGGAGATCTTTCGCGGCGGAATGATATGCCACATAATTGCTGTCGGAACATAGTAACAACGTTCTCCGGCGTCTGCCAACCGCTGAAAAAGATCGCTCTCTTCGCCTCCGATCAGTTGCTCTCCGGTCCGCCCCAGCGAAGGGTCGAAGGCGCCGTATCGTTGGACCGTCGAACGCCGCAGTGCCATGTTGCCGCCGCCGGGAATACGTCCTTTCGGAAAAGGGCGGATCTTTCGCCCCAGGTCGATCGGATTGGCTATCGGACGTTCGGTATAACTCGACATCCAGGCCGGGCATCCCGCAGGATATTCGGGTATGATAGGGCCTCCGGCCGATGCAGCGTCGGGGTAGGCGTCGAAGAGGGCGACGTACGAAGAGATGAACTGTTCGTTGATGCGTTCGTCGTCGTCAATGATGGCGATGTATTCGCCCCGGCTTTCGTCGATACCCCGGTTGCGGGCATGGGAGAGCCCCTGCCGGGTTTCGGTTACGATCCGAAGGTTGATTGCTGGATGTTCTGTTGCGAACGCTTCGAACCGGGCCAGCGTGTCATCCTGCGAATTGTTGTTCACGACGATACACTCCCACTCTGCGGCCGGGAAATCCTGCCGCACGACCGACCGGAGCGCTTCGACGAGCGCTGCGGAGCGGTTGTAAGTGGCGATGATGAGCGATAATCGGATCATAGGGCAAAGATAGTGAAAGCCGAGAGAAAACGGGAACTTGTTCCCAATTTTCCGAGGCGCATCCTATTTAAGACTATGTCAAAGATAGTGAAAGCCGAGCGCAGCCCCAAATTTATTTAAGTTCCTTTTCCTCCTCCTTGCGGGGCAGTGTACGCAAGCGTTCACTGCTCCCGTTTCGAGCGTCGTTTGAGCTTTGCCGAGTTTTCTTATCTGGGCCGACGGTTATGGTCCGATATACTTTCCCGGATGAAAAATACCCCTGCAGTTCGGGCAGGGGTATTCGGTCTGTCGGAATCGGTTTATTTCCGAATGACCAGGTATTTCGATATGCTCCAGAATTTTGCGGGATCGGTGATTTCGAGCGTTACCAGTTTGTCTTCGCCCGGTGTGAGCGTGTAACTCTCTTTGGGGTGCGAGGTGAGCAGCTTGGGCTTTTTGCTGCCCGTTTCGATTCGGGTCAGATTCCGCAGGTCGGCCGATGTGAATGCCGATTTGTCGAAGTCGCCATCCATGATGCTCTTGGTTTTGAAGAGTCCGTTGCCTTCGACGATGCGAGCCTCCTTGAGCTGCTTCATATCGGCGATGCAGAACCAGACGACATTGAGCTGACTATCCTGTTCCTCGATCGTAGTTTTTTGGCTGGCAGTGACTTCGTTCAATCCGGCGATGTCCTTGTTGAGCTCCTCGACCGTACCGGCGAGCTCCTCGATCTCGATGTTTTTTTGGGACAGCTCGGTCTGAAGCGATTCGATCTGTGCGACTTTCCGGGTCATTTCTTCCTGCAGACGTTTGATCGTCCCGGCCAGCGAAGCGTTCTTGCGGCCGCTTTGTGCGAATTGTGCTTCGAGTTCGGCGATTCGCTCCTTGTTTTGGAGCAGGATACCCTTGATTTGGTTGATCTGCGATACCATCTGTTGTTTTTTGTCCAGCGGCTTGTTTTCGATGTCGCTTATTTGAGTCATCACGCGGTCTTCGACTTCGCGGATCGACTGAAATCCGGTTTCGATCTCATTGAGGATTTCCAGCGTTTGATCGTACTTTTGCTCGACGGTGAGCAGCGAGTCCCGTTGGGCGAGCAGGGTCTGGTATTTTCCCGATTTTTCGACGCATGACACTGCGGTCAGCGCTACGGCTGCGAGAGCCAGAATAAGTCTGAATGTCTTCATTGGTATTGGAATTTGGTTTTTGCAATTAGAAATATCCAATCGTGTGCCATTGTATTCAAAATGTTGATTGATAATTTGTTGTTGCGATATTCGTGCGGTCGATGACTGTGGAATCGTGCCCCAAATGTGTGGAAGTTGTGTGGAAACGGGCAGTTTTCGGACTGTGTATCGCGGTGCAGTCGGATTTCCGATAAGCGGAGGCGGAAGTTTCGGATAAATTGCAAAGCCCCGGCCTATGAAAAGCCGGGACTTCGTTCGATGTTTACGATTCGGGGATTATTTCAGGACTTTCAACAGTTCGGGCAGCAGGCAGGAAATCGTATTCTCGTTCTGTGCCGTGTAGAAGTTGCCGTCGATGACGGCTTTTTCGTCCGTTCCGATACAGCTTTTGACGACCGGTTTGAGGAACGGATGCAGGGCCACCCGTCTGCCCTGTGCGATGCCGAGGTTGTCGAAGAGCAGTGCTGCGGCGCAATGCCCTGCGATCGTTTTTCCCTGGTCCGCAAAATTTTTGATGACGCTCAACATATCCACGTTGTAGGGTTTGTCTGCGTTTTCCGCGAATTTGGGCATGGCGTCGCCGCAGGCGAATACGAGGGCGTCGTATTCGTGTTCATGGCCTTTGAGTGAGGCGATTATATCGTCCGTCTGGAGGCGAAGCCCCGAGTTGGTTTTTACATTCGTGGTATCCGCTACCGCGAATGTCCTGAAGGGAATGCCGTTCTCGAAGAAGGTTTCCAAATACTGAAACAAGCCCGATCCGTTGACGGGGTTTACGACCAATACAGCTACTTTCTTTGCCATAATTTTTGAGTTTTTTATAGTTATTAATGATATGTTAGTTACTTTTGTAGTGCAAACATAAAATAAGTAATCGGGTTCTGCAAGAGGTGATTTTTTGGTAAGCGAGTTACAAAAAGGTAACCGATGTTGAACGACAACGAGATAAAACCGCAAAATAATGAAAACTTTTTTACACGAGGGAATTTGCCCGATTCGGGATATCTTGAGCCGCCTCGGTGACAAGTGGTCGCTGCTGGTGCTGACGACGTTGTATTCGAACGGGACGATGCGTTTCAACGACATTCAACGTTCGCTCGGGGATATTTCGCAGCGGATGCTGACCGTCACCCTGCGTTCGCTCGAAGCGGACGGGCTGGTCCACAGAGAGGTCTATCCCGAAGTGCCGCCCCGTGTCGAGTATCGTTTGACCGATTCCGGGGGCGATCTGATGCCGTATCTGAACAGTCTGGTGGAGTGGGCGTTGAAGAACACGCCGGCCATTTTGGAACGGCGTGCGCAGGCGGTGCGGGCGAAGTGATTTGCCGGAGGTATAAAACAAGTGTTTGCAGCGGGCTCGGATGCCGTGCTGCAAACACTTGTTTATCGGTAGGGGAGGCTTTTCCTACAAGCTGTCTCCGAAATCCTTGCGGAATTTCTCCATCAGGCGTGCCGGCCAGTCGGTGGTCGGTTCCAGACCGCCCATGAAGAAACGGAGCACGGGCGGCTCGTAGGTGAAGCGCAGACCGCCGATCAGGTGACGGTTCTCGTAGAGCCACTCCAGACGGTCGATGACGTATTTGATCTGGGAAAGCGTGAATACGCGGCGCGGGCAGGCGAGGCGTACCAGCTCGACGTCGGCCAGGATCTCTTTGCCGTTCTCGTCGCGGACGCTCGATACCGTACCGCGCTCCATACCGCGTACGCCCGAGCAGAGGTAGAGGGCTGCGGCCAGTGCTCCGGCGGGGTACTCCTCCTGCGGGATATGCTCGCAGAATTTCATGGCGTCCAGGTGTCCGCCCAGGACGCCGGCCGGAGTCACGACGGGAATGCCTTTCGGATCGAGCGTGTTCACCAGGTAGCGGATGGTGTCGATACTCTGGCAGATGACGGTTTCGTCCTGTGTTTCGTAGAGGGCTACGGCCATCGCTTCGATTTCACGAACCGAAATACCGCCGTAAGTAAGGAAGCCTTCGAACAGAGGAATCATAGCTTCCATTTTATTGTAAAGTTCCCTGCGGTTGGTGCAGATGCCGCCGCCGCGCGAGGAGCTGAGTTTGCGGGCCGAGAAGTAAACCAGATCGGCCAGTCCGGTCATTGCCTTGATGATGTCGGCCATCGAATTCTCTTTCCAGTGCTCTTCGCGTTGCTGGATCAGGTAAGCGTTTTCACCCAACAGACTGGCGTCGAGTACCAGCATCAGGTTGTATTTGTCCGCGATGCGGCGCACGTCCATCAGGTTGGACATCGAGAAGGGCTGGCCGCCGATCAGGTTGGTCGAGGCTTCCATGCGGATGAACGGAATGTTCTCCACGCCTGTTTCGGTGATGAATTTTTCAAGTTTTTCAATGTCCATATTGCCCTTGAAGGGGTTGTCGGAGTGCAGTTCGAGACCTGCGTCGGAGATCAGCTCCACGATTTTACCGCCGTTCTCCTGGATGTGAGCCAGAGTCGTGGTGAAGTGGTAGTTCATGGGTACCGTCTGACCGGGCTTGATGAAAGTACGCGCAATGATGTTCTCCGCAGCGCGTCCTTGGTGGACAGGCAACAGGTATTTCTTACCCAGTACGTCTTCCACAGCTTTCTGCAAACGCACGAAAGACTGCGAACCCGCATAGGCGTCGTCGGCGCGGAGCATCGCCGCGAGCTGGTTGTCGCTCATGGCATTGGTACCGCTGTCGGTTAACATGTCGAGGAAAACATCGGTCGTCTGTAAACGGAAGGTGTTGAAGCCGCCCTCTTTCAGGGCATCGAGACGACGTTCGATAGGAACGAGATGCAATTTTTGTACTACGCGCACTTTGTGCAATTCCAAAGGCAGATCTTCGCCTCTGAAAAACTTGACATTTTTCATTCTTTAATATAAGTTAGAAATTAAGGGTCTGAATACAGGCAATAATAATAACCGTCGTCCATAGCGGGTAGGGTAATTATGTTTTATATAATTCAGTTGTTTTTGAGGCGTGCGGCTATTGTTCCCGTCGCACGGTCCGGTTAAAAACAAATAAAGTATCCCGCAGGATACTTTATCGCAGTAGGCTGTCGGAAAATTTTCGGTCGAAAACCGAATTCCGTTCCATAGTACCCGGAGCCGGGATCGAACCGGCACAACATTGCTGTCATTGGTGTTTGAGACCAACGCGTCTACCAATTCCGCCATCCGGGCTGCTAAATCGGTGATTTGCTCTGCAAAAGTAATGATTTATCGAGGAACTCCAAATTTTTTTCGCATTTTTCTGCGTCCTTACTGTCTGCCGAAGTGGACGAGGAGTCTGGCGGCCTTGGCCGGTCCGATGAGGGCCGAGAGTTCTTCGGCGGGGGCCGTGCGGATTTTCTCCACCGTACGGAAATGGCGCAACAGGAGCTCTATGGTCTTCGGGCCGACTCCTTCGATATTTTCCAGTTCACTGTGAATGAAACCTTTGCTTCGCTTCTGCCGGTGGAAGGTGATGCCGAAGCGATGGGCTTCGTCGCGGATGTGACACACCACTTTGAGCGGTTCACCCGTACGGCTCAAGTAGTAGGGCATCGGGTCCCCGGGGAAGAAGATCTCTTCGATCCGCTTGGCCAGGCCTACGATGGGGACTTGTTTTTCGATTCCCAGTTCGCACAGCACGGCATAGGCGCTGGAGAGCTGTCCTTTGCCGCCGTCCACGATAATCAGGTCGGGCAGTTCGGCTCCTTCGGCGATCAGGCGGCTGTAACGGCGGAAGACGATCTCGCGCATCGAGGCGAAGTCGTCTGCACCGATGACGGTTTTGATGTTGAAATGGCGGTACTCCTTGCGTGAAGGCTTGCCGTCCCGGAATACCACGCATGAAGCTACCGGGTTGGTCCCCTGTAGGTTGGAGTTGTCGAAACATTCGATGTGGCGGGGCGGACGGTCCAAGTGCAGCTCCTTTTGCATGGCGGCCATCAGCCGTTCGGTATGCCGTTCGGGATTCTTGATCTCGAGGTTCTTGAGCTGTTCGGCGCGGTAGATACGGGCACTCTTGAGCGAGAACTCCAGCAGATCGAGTTTTTCGCCCCGCTTGGGAACGGTGAAGGTCACCCCGTCGAAAAGTTGCGCGGCCGAGGGGAGGTAGGGAACGATGACCTCTTTGGCCAGCGTCCCGGCGATCGTTTCGGCGATGTGCTGGATGGCCAGGGTCAGCATTTGAGCGGGGTCGGTGTCGATGCCCGTGGTGAGCCGTATCGTATAGACGCCCACGACCGAACCGTGGCGGATGCGCAGGAAATTGCAGTAGGCCACGTCGTCGTCCACCAGTAGGGAGAAGACGTCCACGTTCACGATGCGTGCGCTGACGATCACCGATTTGCTCGAATAGTTGTCCAGGGCGTCGAGGCGTGTCTTGTAGCGTTGTGCGACTTCGAATTTCAGGTTTTGGGCGGCAGCCTCCATCTCTTTTTCAAGATAGGTACGCACGGGGCGCAGGTCGCCTTTGAGAATCGAAACCGTCATATCGACCAGTGCGTCGTATTCTTCTTCGCTTTGCGCTCCCACGCAAGGTCCCTTGCAGTTGCCCAGGTGGTATTGCAGGCAGACCGTATATTTCCCCTTGGCGATCTGCTCGGGGGCGAGGTTGAGCTTGCAGGTACGCAAGGGAACCACCTCGCGGATGAAATCCAGCACGCTGTGCTGCATCACCACCGATCCGTAGGGGCCGAAGTACTGCGACCCGTCGCGGTTCAGTTGCCGCGTCGACTGCACGCGCGGGAAATGCTCGCGGCGCACCACGATCCAGGGATAGGTCTTATCGTCTTTGAGCAGGATATTGTACCGCGGCTGGAGGGTCTTGATGAGCGAGTTTTCCAGCAACAGGGCGTCGGTTTCGCTGTCCACGACGATATGGCGGATCTCGGCGATCTGCTTCACCAGCACGCGAACCTTGGGGCTGTGCTCCTTGCTCTGCACGAAATAGGATGAAACCCGCTTGCGCAGGCTCTTGGCCTTACCGACGTAGATGATCGTCCCCGAGCGGTCTACGAACTGGTAGACGCCCGGCGACTGCGGCAGCATCGCCACCTGCTCTCTGAGATTGTTTTTTTCGGTTCCCGCCATAGCGATAATCGCAGTGCAAATGTAGCAATTATTTCACAAAACGCGCCATCTCCTCCGGCATGCTTCCGGCGCACGCAGAGATGGCCGCATTTGACACACGCATAAACTAAAACGTCCGATTTTTTGTTTTATTCGTCGGAACGCCTTATATTTGCAGCACCATCATTCTCAACAACATCCAAGCCTATGAGGAAATTTTTTCTACTACTCCTGACCGGTGTGCTCTTCACGGCGTGCATCGACAAGGACTACGATCTTGAAAACGTCGATACCGACAACATCACCATCGGCGGCGACGATTCGAAATTCGAGATCCCGCTGGCGCGGGTGCTCGTCACCCTCGAAGAGATCGCCAACGGAGAC
>OKWH01000518.1_pt1 | contig 13247 bp, 9 predicted proteins | sample 1607021 | NCBI WGS metagenome assembly OKWH01 (sample SAMN04414076, study PRJEB24778) | human gut metagenome | material: faecal | host: Homo sapiens | reverse complement strand
TGTACGGAAGTCATCTAGAATAAATTTATCGAGGGAGGCGGAAGTTCGGGAGGTGCGCACTCGGTGTATGACTAGGGAAAACGTCCAGGGACAAGAGAGCAGGCGATAATGGAGGTCTGAGATGCGATAGGCGCCGGCTCCAGGACAGTGAAAGACAATGCGCCGGAAACTTTCGACAAGTTCGTCGAAGATATCGACGCAGGTAAGATCAATGCCGGTCAGCTGGACAATTGCGAAATTTCATTCAAGGAAATCAGCCGTATCAAGTCCGTGCTCAAATCTTATCTGGGCCAGATATATCATGACAGGGTGGTTTATCCCAAGTAGGTGTTCCGCACTTGCGTAACTTGAATTATTTCATTATTTTTGCAAGCTATACCGGAAATCGGAAAAATATAAAAAACATATCATAGAAATGAACATTGTAAAAAACCAGATTGATGAGCTTAATCTTCAGCTCACTGTCACAGTAGCACACGACGATTACGCTGAAATCGAGAAGAAGGAACTGCAGAAATGCAAACGTACAGCCGAGTTCAAAGGCTTCAGAAAAGGTATGGTTCCTATGTCTCTCATCCAGAGAGTTTACGGAGAGCGTGTACTTGGCGAGTCTGTGAACCACGTGCTTTCAGAGGCTATCAACAATTTCATCAAAGAGAACAATATCAAGATGGTAGGCGAGGCTCTTCCTAGCGAGGACCAGCCGGAAATCGAGTGGAAGTCAGGCAATGATTTCACATTCAAGTTCGACATCGCCACAACATCTGAGGTAAACTTCGAGCTTGGCAAGGATGACAAGGTCGCATATTACGAAATCGAGGTTTCTGACGAGGCCAAGAAAGAAATGAAGGACAACCTTCTCCGTCAGTTCGGTTCACTTACCGACGCTGCCGAGGCCAAGGAGGATGACTTTGTTATCGTAGACTTCTCACAGGAAGGCAAGACCGTTGAGGGCTCTTATGTAGGCGTGAAGAACGTAGAGGGCGAGGCTAAGAAATCATTCCTCGGCGCAAAGGCCGGCGACCAGTTCGATGTCAATGTCAATGAGGCATTTACAAACGAATCTGACCGTGCTTACATGCTGAAGGTGAAGAAAGAGGAACTTGCAGGCCTGAATCCGGAATTCCACGTTACCGTGAAGGAAGTGAAGACATTTGCTCCGGCTGAGGAGAACCAGGAGACCTACGACAAGATCTTCGGTGAGGACAAGGTTCACAATGCAGAGGAGTTCGACAAGGCTATCGTAGCCAGACTTGAGGAGAACTACAAGCAGGAGTCAGACTACAAGCTTTCCAAGGACCTCAGGGAGTTCCTCGTGAAGAAGGCTGACATCAAGCTTCCGGAGGAGTTCCTCAAGAGATGGCTGTTCCATATCAATGAGGGCAAGTTCACCAAAGAGGATATCGAGAAAGAGGCACCTGCGTTCTTCGAGGATTTCCGTTGGCAGATGGTCCGTGGCTATCTGATGGACAAATTCGGTCTGAAGATCGAGGAGAAGGACGTTCAGGAGGCTGCTGAGGCTTATGTTGCTTACCAGTATGCTGCATACGGCATGGGCAATGTTCCTGATTCCATCATCAAGGACAGCGTAGGCCGTGTACTTCAGGATGAGAACACCAGCCGCCGTATCATCGAGAATGTAGAGACGACCAAGGCTGTAGAGGCGGTGAAAGGTGCAGTTACTCTCGAGAAATCCAAGGTTTCCGTTGAAAAATTCCGTACTCTGTAATTTATGGGCAGAAACAACGAATTCAATAAATTTGCAAGTATGGGTCGTGGAATCAGTTCCATGACCCTTCATCGTTATGAGTCTGCCGTAGACTCATATATCAATCCTACCATTATCGAGGAGCGCAAGCTCAATGTCGCTTCCATGGATGTGTTCAGCCGTCTGATGATGGACCGTATCATATTCCTGGGCGTTCCTATTGATGATGATGTGGCCAATATCATTCAGGCACAGCTGCTTTTCCTCGCGTCGAACGACAGCGCTGCCGATATTTCGTTGTATCTGAACACCCCTGGCGGGCAGGTTTCTTCCGGTCTTGCCATCTATGATACCATGCAGCTCGTGGAACCTGATGTCGCTACCATCTGTACAGGTATGGCTGCATCTATGGGTTCCGTATTGCTCTGCGCAGGTGCTGCCGGAAAGAGATCTGCCCTTCCTCATAGCCGCGTGCTGATTCACCAGCCGCTCGGCGGAGCGCAGGGACAGGCTTCGGACATCATCATTGCCGCCAAGGAAATCGAGAAGACACGTACTGAATTGTGCAGCATCATTGCGGAGCACAGCGGCCAGTCTTTCGAGCGTATTCTTGCGGATGCCGACAGGGATTTCTGGATGACTGCCCAGGAGGCGAAGGATTACGGTATGGTGGATGAGATTCTTACCAAAAAGAAGAAGTAAAAGTGGCAGAGAAGAAGAAAACTATCAAGCATTGCATGTTCTGCGGTCGTCCTGAGAATGAGGTTCCGTTCATGCTTTCAGGCCTGGACGGTTCGTACATCTGCAGCGACTGCGTGAAGATGGCTGCTGACTATCTGAAGGAAATCGAGGTTCAGAAGGCTGAAGAAAAGTCTTCCGCAAGGATCGAGAAACTCCAGAAACCTAAGGAAATCAAAGCGTTTCTGGACCAGTATGTCATCGGTCAGGACAGGGCGAAGAAACTGCTTTCGGTAGCGGTATACAATCATTACAAACGCATTAACCACAATCTTGCGGACAAGGCTGATGACGGCGTGGAGCTGGAGAAATCCAATATCCTCCTCGTCGGTCCTACAGGTACAGGCAAGACATTGCTGGCCAAGTCAATAGCCAGGTTGCTGCAAGTCCCGTTCACGATTGTGGACGCGACCGTGCTTACCCAGGCTGGTTATGTGGGCGAGGATGTGGAGAGCTTGCTTTCCCGTCTTCTCCAGGAAGCGGATTATGATTTGGCAAAGGCGGAAAGAGGCATTGTCTTCATTGATGAAATCGACAAGATCGCCCGCAAGGGGGACAATCCGTCGATTACCCGCGACGTTTCAGGAGAGGGCGTGCAGCAGGCATTGCTGAAACTTCTGGAAGGAAGTGTCGTCAATGTCCCTCCGCAGGGAGGCCGCAAGCATCCGGAGCAGGAGTTCATTCATGTCAATACCCAGAACATCCTGTTCATCTGCGGCGGTGCCTTCGAGGGAATCGAGCGTCGTATCGCACAGCGTCTCAATACCCAGGTAATCGGTTTTACGGCATCGGAAAAGCAGAAAGTGGACAAGAACAATCTCCTTCGCTACGTGGCTGCCGAGGACCTGAAAGCCTATGGCCTTATCCCGGAAATCATCGGACGTCTGCCTGTCGTGACATATCTTGACAGCCTGGACAAGGATTCGCTTCTCCGTATTCTTACCGAGCCTAAGAATGCCATTCTGAAGCAATACGAGAAGATGTTCGAGATGGACGGCATCAAGCTGATAATCGATGATGGTGTAAAGGAACTCATCGTGGACACTGCCATCAAGAACAAGCTTGGCGCCCGCGGACTCCGTTCCATCTGTGAAAAGATTTTCGACGATGCCATGTTCGATGCTCCGTCATCACGCCGGAAGACCTTCACCGTTACCCTGGCCTACGCTCAGGAACATTTGAAAGATGAGGCTGTGGAGCGTAAGTCCTTGTAAATTACTATATTAAGCAAAATCAGAGTTGGCGTTTCGCTAACTCTGATTTTGCTTATATTGCTGATAACCAGCATTTTATGCGCCACGCCAAAAAAACTACGCTCCACTCCATATGTATCGTCCTGAAAAAAAGTTTACTAAAAAAGTAAATTCTTTTCGGGACCGGGCTACAGATTCGCGGTCCGCGCTGCTGCCAGGCCGGCAGCCTCGGCGAAATCCTCTCCGTTGGAAGCGTAGATGATTCCACGTGAAGAATTTATCAGGAGGCCTCCAAGGGCATTGGCACCATGGGCAATGACCTCTTCGGCTGAACCGCCCTGTGCGCCTACTCCAGGGACAAGGAAGAAATTGTCCGGGCAGAACTTGCGGATTTCGGCCAGTTTGTCAGCCTTGGTCGCACCTACCACGAACATCATGTTGTCAGGTGTGGAAATGGACATCATCTTCTCCATAACTACCTGGTAGAGAGGCTTTCCGTCCTGCTCCGCCATCTGGAAATCGGCAGAAGACTTGTTGGAGGACAGGGCCACCACTATGGCGAACTTGCCAGGATATTCGAGGAACGGGGTGACGGTCTCGCTTCCCATGTAAGGAGATATGGTCACCGCATCGAAATCCATTGTCTCGAAAAACGTCTTTGCATACATCTTGGCGGTGTTTCCGATATCGCCGCGCTTGGCATCGGCGATAAGGAACTGCTCAGGGTAGTTCGCGCGGATATAATCCACGGTCTTCTCCAGCGCCAGCATGCCGTCCCTGCCGTAGCACTCGTAGAACGCGAGGTTCGGTTTATATGCCACGCGATGCGGGGCAGTCGCATCCACTATGGCCTTGTTGAACTCATAAAGGGAACGGGCAGTTCCGCCGAGCTTCTGGATATGTGCCGGCATCTTGCTGAAATCAGTGTCCAGACCGACGCAAAGCATTGATTTCTTGGCCTGTATCTGACTGTATAAATCTTTTGTATTCATATTAGAGATAATCTTCGAAATACATTGTTACCTTGTCCATGAGGTGGATGCGGTCCTTGCCCAGTACATTGTGCTCTGCACAAGGGTAAGGAAAGTAATCTACCTGGACATTGTTCTTTATACACTCGCGGATGAAGCTGAGGCTGTGCTCCCAAACGACGGTATTGTCGATGGCGCCCTGGCAGATCAACAGCTTGCCTTTCAGGTCTTTGGCCTTGTTGATCAGGCTTGTCTGCGCGAATCCTTCAGGGTTGGAGTCCATGGTGCTCATATAGCGCTCGCCATACATTACCTCGTACCATTTCCAGTCGATGACAGGACCGCCTGCGACGCCTACCTTGAACACTTCAGGATAATTTGTCATCAATGAAATCGTCATGAATCCGCCGTAGCTCCAGCCATGTACGCCGATACGCTCCTTGTCCACGTAAGGGAGTGTCATGAGCTCGCTCAATCCTGCCATCTGGTCAGCCATCTCGCACTGTCCGGCATAGTTGTGTATGGCTTTCTCGTACTCTGCTCCATGACATTCCGTACCACGGTTGTCCTGAACGTAGACGATGTAGCCGCGCTGTGCCATATACATTTCCCAGAGTCTTATCTGGCCCAGCCAGCTGTCGTTGACCATCTGTGAATGAGGGCCTCCATATACATAAAGCACGACCGGATATTTCTTTGTCGGATCGAAATTCACAGGTAGATAAAGCCTGTACCAGTTCTCGAACTTGCCGTCGGCGCTTCTGACTGTTCCCATGCTTACCTCGCCAGTCGCATAATCCTTCAGCGGATCTTCAGCGGTAAACAATGTCCTGGAAACCTTGCCGTCAGCAGAAGCTACCTTCACTACGCGTGGAACATTGAAACTGCTGTAAGTGTCTATGAACCAGGTGCCTTCAGCATTGAACTGGACATTGTGCCAACCCTCTTCCGGCGTCAGCCTTGTCGGCGTGCCGAATTTTACGGCGCCTTTGCGGGAGACATTGACATTGATGCTGAACAGCTGCTTTTCGACAGGGGAGACCTCGGAGGAGGTGTAGAATATTTTCTCGCCGTTTTCCGCTACGAACTCGACGTCGGCGGCGACCTTCGTGATGCGGTCAATGTTGCCGAGCGTGTCGCAGAGGTAGAGGTTCTTGAAACCGTCTCGGTTGTCAGTGCGGTAGATGAATTTGCCGGTAAAGCCGAACCAATGCAGAGGCTCGGACGGCTCCACCCACTTTTCATTGTCCTCCGTCAGGATGGTTTTTTCGAATTTTCCGTCGGAAGCCCTGTACATGTTCAGTCTCATGTGCTTCTGGGTGCGGTCCAGAACCTGGATGAAGATGTGGCGGCAGTCAGGAGACCATGTGACATTGGTCAGGTACTGGTCATATCCGAAATCGTCAGCCTGGAGATAAATGGTGGAGTTCTCCGCCAGGTTGTACACGCCGACCCTCACGTTTTCGGAAGTCATGCCGTTCATCGGATATTTGATATTCACCAATGAACCCGTGCGGGTGTTGATGTCCAGCAGCGGGAAATCTGTCACCAAAGTCTCGTCTTTCCTGTAAAAAGCAATGCTGCGTCCGTCCGGAGCCCAGAAAATGCCGTTCTTGATGCCGAATTCGTTGCGGCTCACGGTCTGTCCGTATGTGATGTTCCCGTTTTCGCTCTCCGCGATAAGGTATTTGTGTTTGCGCTGGTCAATGTACCAGAGGCTCTTGCCTGAAGTGTATGCGAAAGCCATCGCTGCATTGTTGGGAGTCACATTCTCGGCATCTTCCGGCAGTTCTTTCCTCAGATAATCGCCCGCGCGGCCGGAGAACTTGCCGTAAATCTCGTCCTCCTCGATGTCATTGCCTGTTACTGCATCGTAGAGCTGCGTCTTGCCGTCCTTCCTGTATACCAATGAGTTAGGACCGAACCATGTGGCGTAGAACCTTTCCGGAATCAGGTCGCCCGAATAGACGGCCTGGCCCATGGTCATCATTTTGCCGTTGTTGTTGGCAGGATGGACCGCAACCTCTTTCATGCCCTCTGCTTTCGGGTAGTCTGCTGCATTTACAGATACGGCGGCCATGATGCCGGCCGCCATACTTAAGGTGATAAGTTTTTTGAACATATCTATTGATTTAACAGTCATATCTACTATCTCAGGAATCCGAGCAGGATACCGGCTGCTACTGCAGAACCGATGACGCCGGCCACGTTAGGTCCCATTGCATGCATGAGAAGGTGGTTGCTTGGATCCGACTCCCTACCGACCATTTCTGATACGCGGGCACTGTCCGGAACCGCTGATACGCCGGCATTGCCGATGAGCGGATTGATCTTGTGTCCTTCACGGCAGAACAAGTTCATGAATTTCACGAACAGGACTCCGCAAATCGTCGCGATGACGAAGGAAATCAGACCAAGTACGAAAATCTTTATGGATGTGGCGGAAAGGAATTTGTCGGCCTGTGTCGAGCAACCTACTGTAAGTCCTATGAGAGTGGTGATTACATCGATGAGCGGTCCTCTTGCCGTTTCTGCAAGACGCCTGGTTACTCCGCTCTCTTTCAGAAGGTTACCGAAGAAGAGCATGCCGAGCAGCGGCAGTCCTGAAGGCACGATGAATGCTGTCGTGAGGAAGCCTACGATAGGGAAGATGATTTTCTCTCTCTGGCTTACGGCACGTGGAGCAGGCATACGGATGAGACGCTCCTTTTTCGAGGTGAGCATCAGCATGATAGGCTTCTGGATTACAGGAACGAGCGCCATGTATGAATAAGCCGACACGGCGATGGCTCCCATGAGGTCCGGTGCGAGTTTCGAAGACAGGAAGATGGCTGTAGGACCGTCTGCGCCTCCGATGATACCGATGGCACCCGCCTCATTAGGCATGAAGCCCGTGGACAATGCCAGCAGATATGCTCCGAAGATACCCATCTGTGCGGCTGCACCGATCAGGATAAGTCTCGGCTGCGAAATCAGGGCGGAGAAATCAGTCATTGCACCGATGCCGAGGAAAATCAGCGGCGGATACCAACCCTGTCTTACGCCTTGATACAGAATGTTCAGGACAGAACCGTCTTCATATACTCCGATATTCAGTCCCGGGAATATCGGAATATTGCCGATGATCATTCCGAATCCGATAGGAACGAGAAGCAGCGGCTCCCATTCCTTCACAATCGCGAGAGTAATGAAGACAATGCCTATGCCTATCATCACCAGATGCTGCCATGTCATGTTGCAGAATCCGGTAAACTCCCAGAATTGCTGTAAACTACTGATAATCTGGTCCATATAGCTTATGCTATGGTTACGATTGCCGCGCCCTCAAGAACAGAATCACCCTTGGCGACATTGATCTTGGTGACAACACCCGCCCTGTCGGACTGGATTTCGTTTTCCATTTTCATAGCTTCGAGAACGGCTACCTTCTGTCCTGCCGCTACCGTATCACCCTCTTTTACGGATACTTCGATGATGACTCCAGGGAGTGGTGACGTAACCGGTCTGCCTTCTCCGGCAGGTTTTGCCACTACTGGTGCAGGAGCTGCAGCTACCGGTGTCGGAGCTGGCTTTGCAGCCGGTGCAGCTGCCTGTGGAACCGCCTGGACAGCAGGCATTTCATTTTCAATTTCTACCTTGTAGTCTACGCCGTTTACAGTTACGTCAGCGACATTGCCGGTGGTGGAATTGATGGCGATATTGTAATCGTTGCCGTTGATCTTGAATTTATATTCTTTCATGATTTCTGATTTTTAATGTTTATTTAGGAAGCTGTCTGAAATTCTGTCCCTTGCTGTTCCAGCTGCTCTGCTTCCTGTTGATTGTGAGCACGAAACTTTCATTGTCATGGACAGCATCTTCCATATACAGGTGCAATGCCAGTGATATGGCTGCGTAGACTTCGCCGTTCATTTCCTGGTCGAGCGCCAGTCCTATGGCGGCAGCGATCTCAGGAGTAATTTTGCCGGAGGTTTTCACCTTTGCCTTGTCAGCCTTTTTGCACTCGCATTTTCCCTTCTTATCGCCGGAAACCTTCCCGAGCAGGCTGAACAGCCACCAAAGGATGATGAGTGCGCAGAAAACCACTGATACGGATACGATTGTGAGTATGAATCCATGCTTGTCCTCATGAGCCATCTTCTGGCTCCCAGACTCAGTGACGCCATCGCCGTTCACCGCTCCCGGTGAAGGTACGGCAGGATCCGGCTCCACCTCGAACACTATCTGACGCAGGTCATTGGCCGTTTTCGCAATTGATTTTCCGGCCGGAAGAGTGGTCGGGACAATGATGGAGTCCACGACTGTGCGTCCGTCGTTGCTTACGAGATAGATGGTCGAACCTCTGCGGATTTCGAAGTTCACGTAGAAAGTGCCGTCACCATTGTTGCCGCTTGCGTGGAACAATGCCACCTGACGCGGACCGATTTTGGTCCTGTTGTCAGATTTGGTTATCGGGCTCTTTTTCAGATTGTTACGGTCATTAGACAGAAAACATCCGCCATAATTGACCGTACCTTGGGATTTATTGAAAATCTCAATCCACCCTGCACGGCGGCCGTAGTCGTCCATGATGCAGCTGCTGTCAGGTTCCGCCAGAACCTCGGAAATGATGAGATCGCTGACGTTCTGCGCATGCGCCATGAAAAGTCCGCCCGCAAGGATAGTACTAATAGTCAATAATATACGTTTCATTCCCCGTAAGCTTTAGAGAGGAAGATTGTCGTGCTTCTTGGCCGGCAATGTCTGTTTCTTGCCCGCAAGCTGCTCGAGTGCGCGTATAACACGGAATCTGGTGTTCCTCGGTTCAATGATATCGTCAATGTATCCCATTTTGGCAGCCTGGTAAGGGTTGCAGAACAGGTCATTGTACTCGTTTTTCTTCTCTTCTGCGAGTTTTGCCTGCTCCTCTGGATCCTCCACGGCCTTGAGTTCCTTTCCGTAAAGAATCTGGACTGCACCGTCCGCACCCATTACTGCAATGTTCGCCGAAGGCCATGCGTAGTTGATGTCTCCGCGTATCTGCTTGCAGCTCATCACGATATGAGCGCCGCCGTAAGATTTTCTCAATGTTACCGTAACCTTAGGTACCGTAGCTTCTCCGTAAGCATAGAGAAGTTTCGCGCCGTTGGCAATGATTGCTCCGTATTCCTGCTGTGTTCCGCAGAGGAATCCCGGAACGTCCACCAGTGTCACGATAGGGATGTTGAATGCGTCGCAGAAGCGTACGAAACGTCCGGCCTTCCTGGAAGCATTGATATCCAATACGCCTGCGAGGAATTTAGGCTGGTTGGCCACGATACCTACGCTGCGTCCGTTCATGTGCGCGAAACCCACGATGATGTTCTTCGCATAAGCCTGATGGATTTCGAAGAACTTGCCGTCATCCACAATGCTCTTGATGACATAGTACATGTCGTAAGCCTTGTTCGGATTGTCCGGGATGATCTCGTTCAATGCATCGTCAGTTCTGCTGATAGGGTCATTTGTAGGGACTTCCGGAGCTTCTTCCATATTGTTCTGCGGAATGTAGCTCAGCAGTTCCTTTATGATTCTGATGCCGTCCTCGTCATTTTCCGCGGCGAAATGTGCAACACCGCTCTTGGTGGCATGTACGCTGGCTCCTCCGAGGTCTTCTGCCGATACGGTCTCACCTGTGACACTCTTCACGACTGCCGGTCCCGTAAGGAACATGTAGGAAGTGTTCTTCACCATGATCGTGAAGTCGGTCAATGCCGGTGAGTAGACTGCTCCGCCGGCGCAAGGTCCGAAAATTCCTGAAATCTGTGGAACGACGCCTGATGAGAGGATGTTTCTTTCGAAAATTTCACCGAAACCTGCCAGGGAATTGATTCCTTCCTGGATTCTGGCTCCTCCGGAATCGTTAAGCCCGATGCATGGCACACCGTTTCGTGTAGCCATGTCCATTACTTTGCAGATTTTCTGTGCCATAGCTTCGCCGAGGGAACCGCCGGATACCGTAAAGTCCTGTGCGAAGACATATACAAGTCTTCCGTCAATGGAGCCTTGTCCCGTTACTACGCCGTCACCGTCGAAGTGCTGCTTTTCCATTCCGAAATTTGTGCAGCGATGCTGGACGAACATGTCGAATTCCTCGAAACTTCCTTCGTCGAGAAGCAGAGCGATTCTCTCACGTGCCGTGAGCTTTCCTTTCTGGTGCTGAGCGTCAATGCGTTTCTGTCCTCCGCCCATAGCGGCATTGGCCCTGCGCTCAACCAGTTTCTTGATATTATCCTGCTGGATACTCATTTGTACTGTATATAATAAATAGTTATACTCTTATTGTTCAATCAACTCGCAAATATAACAATAATTTCGTCCAAATGCGAATATCGGATTTGATTGTCACGTGCACGACGCTGGCTCTCCGATATTTCGGACAATATAAGATAGAAATGGAATATTGCTATCTTTGCAGAATGAATAGAATACAAACCATATAATGTTATGATAAAATACAGATTTCTTACCATTATTACCTGCGCTGTGGCAGCAGCATCGTGCTGCGGCAATGCGGAGCCGGATTATATCGAGAATCCGGTGGACTATGTAAGCACACTTGTCGGTTCGGAATCCACATTCCAGCTTTCCACCGGAAATACCTATCCTGCAGTGGCCATGCCATGGGGCATGAACTTCTGGACGCCTCAGACCGGCAAGAACGGTGACGGCTGGACCTATCAATATGATGCGACCAAGATTCGCGGACTGAAACAGACTCACCAGCCGAGTCCGTGGATAAACGACTACGGCGCATTCTCCATCATGCCTGTTACCACAGGTCCGGTTTACGACGAGAACAAGCGTGAAAGCTGGTTCTCACATAAAGCGGAAGTCGCCACTCCTTATTATTATAAGGTATATCTGGCAGAACATGATGTGGTGGCCGAAGTCTCTCCTTCAGAGCGCGCCGCCGCATTCCGCCTTACCTATCCGGAAAAGGAAATGTCATATCTCGTCGTGGACGGCTATGCCGGCGGATCATACGTGAAGGTGATTCCGGAAGAAAACAAGATAGTCGGCTACGTTACGAACAATCATGGCGGAGTTCCTGCCAATTTCAAGAACTGGTTCGTAATCGTGTCCGATACGCCGTTCGAAATGGCGGAAACCATTGCAGATGACAAGATTACGGGAAACAATGAAACCGCTGCCGACCACGCTTTGGCCATGGTGGGCTTCCGCACGGAACGCGGCCAGAAAGTGAATCTCCAAGTCGCATCATCGTTCATCAGCATTGAACAGGCTGAACTGAACCTGCGCGAAATCGGCGGAAAATCATTTGACGAAGTCAGGACCGCGTGCCGCGACTGCTGGAATCAGGCATTGGGCCGAATCAGCGTGAGCGACCCCGACATCGACAATCTGCGCACCTTCTACTCCTGCCTGTATCGCTCGCTCCTCTTCCCGCGCGACCTTTCCGAGGTCAATGCAGATGGCGAGAGGGTACATTACAGCCCGTATAACGGCGAAGTCCGTCCCGGCTATATGACTACCGACACCGGGTTCTGGGACACATTCAGAAGTCTTTTCCCTCTGATGAACCTGGTTTATCCTGACCAGAGCGTTAAGGTCCAGGAGGGTCTTGTCAATGCCTATCTGGAGAGCGGTTTCCTTCCTGAGTGGGCGAGCCCGGGACATCGCGGATGCATGGTCGGCAACAATTCCGCATCAGTAGTGGCCGATGCCTATGTCAATGGAATCCGCGGCTATGATGCTGAAAAGCTCTGGGAGGCAGTCATTTCCGATGCCCACAAGGTTCATCCTGAGGTAAGTTCGACAGGCCGTCTCGGCTGGGAATATTATGACAGTCTGGGATACGTGCCTTGCAATGTCGGCATCAAGGAAAATGCGGCTCGTACTCTCGAGTATGCCTACAATGACTGGTGCATCTATATGTTCGGCAAGGCTTTGGGCAAGCCTGAGTCTGAACTGGAGCCGTACCGCAAAGCTGCATTGAACTACAGGAATCTCTATGACCCGGAATACAAGCTTATGGTCGGCAAGAATGCTGACGGGTCTTTTTCCCGTCCTTTCAGCCCTCTCAAATGGGGCGGCGACTTCACGGAAGGCAACAGCCTCCATTATACGTGGTCTGTGTTTCAGGACCCTCAGGGTCTCATTGACCTTATGGGCGGCGACGAACCTTTCAGCGAAATGATGGATTCAGTGTTCAATATCCCGCCTCATTTCGACGACAGCTACTACGGTTTTCCTATCCACGAAATCCGGGAGATGCAGGTCATGAACATGGGCAACTATGCGCACGGAAACCAGCCGATTCAGCACTTCATCTATCTCTATGACTGGTGCGGCCAGCCTTGGAAGGCACAGGCCCGCATCCGTGAGGTCATGGACAAGTTCTATACTGCGGCTCCTGACGGATATTGCGGCGATGAGGACAACGGCCAGACATCCGCATGGTATGTATTCTCAGCAATGGGCTTCTATCCGGTATGTCCTGCATCCGGAGAGTTTGCTGTCGGAACGCCTCTGTTCAAGCATGTCAAGGTCAATATGCCTTCGGGCAAGTCGTTCACTGTCAATGCTCCGGAAAATTCCAATGATAATTTCTATATTAGGTCAATGAAAGTGAACGGACTCGAGCAGACCGGGACA
>OKWH01000515.1_pt1 | contig 13290 bp, 9 predicted proteins | sample 1607021 | NCBI WGS metagenome assembly OKWH01 (sample SAMN04414076, study PRJEB24778) | human gut metagenome | material: faecal | host: Homo sapiens | reverse complement strand
GGTTGTAGAAAGCCTCGGCCCGTTCCTGGTCGGTGCGGGTGGAGTCTGCGGCGATGCGTTCGAGGGTCTTGGCGGCCTCTTCGTATTTTTCGGTGCGGTAGAGGGCGCCCCCCAGGTCGTAGGCGGCCTCGAAGTTTTCGGGGGCCGCTTCGAGCGCCTTCGTGTATCGTTCGATGCTGCGGTCGTACCGCTCCTTCGCGAAATCCCGGTTGCCCTTGCGCACGAGGCTGCGCTCGGGGTATTTCTGGGCCGAGGCGCTGCCGATTCCGAACAACAGGGTGATGAATATCAGTAGGATTCTGTTTGGCATGGCGTGTCGGATGCTATTGGGTGTCGTCTTGTTCAGCGCCCTCCTCCGCGATTTCCACGGGCTTGGTCTCCTCGACGAAATAGTAGGCGCTCAGGTAGTTGTCTTCGTTGGTCGTCCCTTCGGGCCGGGCTTTGGCGAATTTCACCAGGTCGGCGTCCCGGAGGATCGCCTGCAGGTCCATGACGCATTTCTGCGGCAGGTCGTAACGGCGGACTGCCGCGAGAATTTCGTCAGAGGTCATCTCCATCGCGCCGAAGCCGTATCGTCCGGCCAGATAAGTGCGCAGGATGTCCGTCAGGCCCGAGTAATACTGTTTGTGGCGTCCGCTCTGCCAGAGTTTCTGGTTGTGGAGCGTTTCGAGCGCTTGGATGGCCGCGATGTGGGGCGGCAGGGGCGGTGCGGGACGGAAGATGTCGCGTACCTTGCGGGCGTAGCGGGCCATCAGGCGGCGGCCTGCGTAGATCGCGCCGCCCAGGACGATCAAACCCAGCAGGCTCCAGAGGACGTAGCCGCTGATTTCGCCGTAGCGGAAGGGCAGCGTGCGCTGGGCTTTGATATCGTAGATCGTGTGCGACGTGGAGTCGATCTGAAAGGTTCCCACCTGCAGCCGCAGGGTATCGGCGGTATAGAGCGTGTCGGTGATGTTCTTGTCCAGATAGAGCACTTGTGCGCGTCCCAGGCCGAGGTTGCCCTCCTCGAACGCCGCCAGCGTGTAGCGTTTGCGCAGGCTCAAGTGGCGTCCGTCACGCCGGAGGGTATCCACCGGATGCGATTCGACGACCTCCAGTCCGCTCTGCGGAGGCGGGTTGAAGGTGGGAAATTCCACGACCTGCACCAAATCGCGATCGACATCGATCACCACGTCGAAGCGGTCGCCGATTCCGATGCTGTCGGGTTCGACGCGGGCGGTGATCGTCGGCGGTGCGGCGTGCAGAACGGTCGTCAGCCCCGTCAGAAGAGCTATCGCCAAAACTGTTTTTACTCTTTTCGTTATGGATGTCCGACCGGCTTTCGGACGACCCGAAGACCGCAGGCCGACGGGCACCGCTTCCGAAGGAGGTGTTTGCGCGGCATTTTGCCGCTCTGCGGCGGCGGACGGTTGAATACCGCCGTTGCGTGCGAACGGGGAGCAGGTTGATGCCGGGTTGTTTGGGATCGACTTCATCGCTGTTTGAATAGTTTGATGAGTTCCACGACGTAATCCCCGTCGGTCGATACCTCGGCCGTGTCGATGCGGTGGTGTTTGAGCGCCGAGAGGATGGCGGCGCTCCGCTCCTGCCAGACGCGGGCGTAGTGCTCCCGCACCCGGGCCGAGGAGGTGTCCACCCACGCTTTTCGGCCCGTTTCGGCGTCTTTCATTTCGATGATCCCTACGTCGGGCAGTTCGGCTTCGCGGGGGTCGCTGACGCGGATTCCCACCAGGTCGTGTTTTCCGGAAGCGATCTTGAGCGCGTCCTCAAGCGCCGTACGGTCCTTGCCGGGGTCGAGAAAGTCCGAGAGCAGGAAGGCCGTGCAGTGTTTTTTGGTGACGTTGGTCAGGAAACGCAGCGCTTCCGAGATGCGCGTTCCCCGCGATTGCGGCTCGAAGCCGACCAGTTCGCGGATGATGGCCAGGATATGGCTGCGCCCCTTTTTCGGGGGGATGAATTTCTCGATCCGGTCGGAGAAGAAGATGCAGCCCACCTTGTCGTTGTTCTCCGAGGCCGAGAAGGCCAGCACGGCGGCGATTTCGGTTTGCAGGTTCTTTTTCAGGCGGTCCGTAGTGCCGAACATCCGGGAGCCGCTGACATCCACCAAGAGCATCATCGTCAGTTCGCGCTCCTCTTCATAGACCTTGATGTGAGGCGTGCGCGAGCGGGCCGTGACATTCCAGTCGATGTCGCGCACGTCGTCGCCGGCGCGGTATTCGCGCACTTCGGAAAACGACATGCCGCGTCCCCGGAAGGCCGTGTGATACTTTCCGGCGAAGATTTCATTGGAAAGCCCCCGGGTTTTGATCTCGATCTTGCGGACTCGTTTCAGGATATCGTTTTCGGTCTCCTGCATTATTGCATTTTCAATTAGGGTACGATTACGTTGTTCAGGATGTCGGTGATGATCTGCTCGGTGGTGATGTTCTCGGCCTCGGCTTCGTAGGTGAGGCCGATGCGGTGGCGCAGCACGTCGTGGCAGACGGCGCGCACGTCCTCGGGGATGACATAGCCGCGGCGGCGGATGAAGGCGTAGGCGCGTGCGGCCTTCGCCAGCGAGATCGACGCACGGGGCGAACCTCCGTATGCGATCAGATTCTGCAGTTTCTGCAGGTTGTATTCCGCCGGCTCGCGCGTGGCGAAGATGATGTCGATGATGTATTTCTCGATCTTCTCGTCCATGTAGACGTCCTCGACCACCTTGCGGGCCTTGACGATGTCCTCGGGGGTGATGACCTTGCCCACCTCGGGCATGCCGGCGCCCGAGAGGTTCATGCGCACGATGTCGCGCTCCTCCTGCTTCTTGGGGTAGGAGATCTTGGCCTTGAGCATGAAACGGTCGACCTGCGCCTCGGGCAGCGGGTAGGTTCCCTCCTGCTCCAGGGGGTTCTGCGTGGCCAGCACGAGGAACGGCTGCGGCAGGGGATAGGTGTTGTCGCCGATGGTCACCTGACGCTCCTGCATGGCTTCCAGCAGCGCCGACTGCACTTTGGCCGGGGAGCGGTTGATCTCGTCCGCCAGTACGAAGTTGGCGAAGATCGGACCCTTGCGTACGACGAAATCCTCGTTCTTCTGCGAGTAGATCAGCGTACCGATCAGGTCGGCCGGCAGCAGGTCGGGGGTGAACTGAATGCGCGAGAAATCGGCATCGACGGCTTTGGCCAGCGTGGTGATGGCCAGCGTTTTGGCCAGCCCCGGCACGCCTTCCAGCAGGATGTGCCCGTTGGAGAGCAGGCCGATCAAAAGGGTGTCGATCAGGTGATTCTGTCCGATAATCACCTTACCCATTTCGCTGCGCAGCGTATCGACGAAGACGCTTTCGCGTTCGATCCGTTCGTTGAGTTCCTTGATGTTGATGACTTCACTCATTTTCGGTGTGTATTTTCGGTTTTTCGTTGTTTTCGGTATTTATGCAACGCATGCCCTGCAAAATTATTGCAAAATACATATTTTTTTCGAGAAATCGAAAATCCCGACCGCTCTTTTCGCCCTGATGCGGGGCGGTGCCCCGGTTGAAAAACCGCACCCGGGCGCCGCTTCGGGGCAAAGATCGGGCGGAGGATGTCCCGCAGGTTCGCCTTCGGTTGCGGCGCTCCGCCGTATTATTCGGCTGCGGACGCTCCGTCGTTGCGGGGAAATCGCTATATTTGCACGTTATGGAATCTCAAATATTGAAAGGCCTGAATCAGGCCCAGCGGGAGGCGGTGGTGAACTACGATTCGCCGTCGCTCATCATTGCGGGCGCCGGGTCGGGCAAGACGCGCGTACTCACTTCGCGCATCGCCTATATGATCGAGCAGGGGGTGGCTCCGTACAATATCCTCGCCCTCACCTTCACCAACAAGGCCGCCGAGCAGATGCGCGAACGTATCGCCCAAATGCTGCCGAACGGACGCCACCGCTATATCCGCATGGGAACCTTCCACTCGGTTTTCTCGCGCATTCTGCGCGACAACGCCGACCGGATCGGCTTTCCCCAGAGTTTTACGATTTACGAGCCGTCGGACTGCAAAAACCTCCTGAAAACCATCGTCAGGGAACTGAACCTGGACGATACCAAATACAAGCCTGCGATGCTGGCTTCGCGCATCTCCTACGCCAAAAACTGCCTGGTGACGCCGGGCGCTTATTTGGCCAATGCCAGCTTCGGAGCCGAAGACCGGCGGATGCAGATTCCCGAGTTTGGCAATATCTATAACATCTATTGCGCCCGCTGCAAGCGGAACGGGGCGATGGATTTCGACGACCTGTTGTTGCAGACCAATATTCTGCTGCGGGATTGTCCCGATGTGACGGCCCGCTACCAGGAGCAGTTCAAATACATCCTGGTCGATGAGTATCAGGATACCAATTATGCGCAGTACGTCATCATCCGGCGCCTGTCGCAGCTCCATTCGAAGGTCTGCGTGGTGGGTGACGACGCCCAGTCGATCTATTCGTTCCGGGGGGCCAAGATCGAGAACATCCTCTCGTTCAAGAAGGATTTTCCGGATGCGATGATCTTCAAGCTGGAGCAGAATTACCGCTCGACGCGTACGATCGTCGAGGCGGCCAATTCGGTGATCGAACGTAATTCGAAACGCATGGAGAAGAAGTGCTTTTCGGAAGGGGATATGGGCGAAAAGATCCGCGTGCTCCGAGCCTATACCGACCGCGAGGAGGCCGAAATGGTGGTCAGCGACCTGCGCGACAAGGTGCGGGCTGCGGGCGATGAGTGGGCCGAGGCAGCGATTCTGTACCGCACCAACAACCAGTCCCAGGCGCTCGAAGACGCGCTGCGCCGCAAAGGAATACCCTATCGTATTTACAAGGGCAATTCGTTCTACGACCACAAGGAGATCAAGGATCTGCTGGCCTATATCCGGCTGGTTATCAACCCCCGCGACGACGAGGCCTTCAAGCGGATCGTCAATTACCCTGCGCGGGGTATCGGCGATACGACCGTAGAGCGGATCGCTTTGCTGGCCAAAGCTCGTAATCTGTCGATGTGGGAAGCGGTGGATGCGCTGACGGCCGAGCCGGTGACGGAACCCGTGCAGAAGACCATCGTCCGCAAAGTGGCCGAGTTCGTGGCCCTCGTCCGGGGGCTGTCGTTGGCCCGGGCCGAAAAGGGGCTGTACGACCTGGGACTCGAAATTGCGACTCGTTCGGGTATCATCGGCGCTTACCGGGCCGAGAACACCCCCGAGGCGACCAGTGCGCTGGACAATATCGAGGAGCTGCTCAACTCGATGCAGCTCTTCAACGAGCAGCGCGAGGCCGAGATCCGGGCCGGGGAACGTCAGCAAGAGGAGCGGGCTACGATCGAGGAGTGGCTGCAGGGGGTGATGCTGATGACCGATATGGACAAGGACGATCCCCAGGACCGCAACAAGGTGACGTTGATGACCGTACATTCGGCCAAAGGGCTGGAATACAAATTCGTGTATATCGTCGGATTGGAAGAGAACCTCTTCCCGTCGCAGCGGGCCGTGGAGTCGCCCGACGGTTTCGAGGAGGAGCGGCGGCTCTTTTACGTGGCGCTGACCCGGGCCAAGGAGTTGGCTACGCTCTCCTATGCCGAGATGCGTTTCAAGTGGGGCAATATGGAGTTCTCGCGTCCGAGCTGCTTTCTGCGCGAGATCGACAGCCGTTACCTGGAAACGGATGCGATGCAGGAGGAGCGGGAACGGGAACCCGTCCGCCGCTCGGCCGGGCGGGGAGAGGGCTCCTCGGCGCTCGACGAGCTGCGCCGCCGTTTCGACTACCGCTACCAGCAGAAGCCTGCGGCGGGCGGTTCGCAGGCCGGGGCGCGTTTCGGCGGAGGTTCGTCCGCCGGGGTAAAATCGGAGGCGCAGCGTCCCGTTGTTGTCCAGCCGACCCGTTCGACGGCCGGGATGCGCAGCGTGGGTGTCCGTCAGGGCGAGTCGTCGCTGGTCGAGGGAACTGCGCCCGTATCGTGCGGCGATTATGCGGTCGGCGACCGGGTGTCGCACCTGAAGTTCGGCGCGGGGGTCATCCGCCGCATCGAAACCCTGGCGTCGGATCACAAGCTGGTGGTCGAATTTTCCGGATACGGGGAGAAAACCCTGCTGGCCAAATTCGCCAAACTGACCAAATTATAGGAAATCCGCCGGAAGGATTCCGGCTTAAAACTGAAAGACAATGACTTTGAAGGAGCGTTATGCGGGGGTGATCGCGTGGTTCGAGGAGCACATGCCCGTCGCCGAGAGCGAGCTTGCGTACGGCTCGCCGTATGAGTTGCTGGTGGCCGTGATCCTGTCGGCCCAGTGCACGGACAAGCGGGTCAATATGACTACGCCGGCCCTGTTCGAGGCTTTCCCTACACCGCAGGCTATGGCTGCCGCGACTCCCGAGCAGATCTATCCCTACATCAAGAGCATCTCCTATCCCAACAACAAAGCGAAAAACCTGGCGGGCATGGCCCGCATGCTCTGCGAGGAGTTCGGCGGCGAAGTACCGAGCGATCTGAAGGAGCTGCAACGTCTGCCCGGCGTGGGACGCAAGACGGCCAATGTCGTGGGCGCCGTGATCTGGCAGAAGGAGGTGATGCCCGTCGATACCCACGTATTTCGGGTTTCGAACCGTATCGGACTCACGAACCGGTCGAAAACGCCCCTGCAGACCGAGCTGACCCTCGAAAAATACATCCCTTCCCACCTGCTGCCGACGGCTCACCACTGGCTGATTCTGCACGGACGCTATGTCTGCACGGCCCGGGCGCCGAAATGTGCCGAGTGCGGTATTTCGACCTGGTGCCGCAAATATGCCGAAGACAACAAACGATCTAAAACCGAATGATTATGAAGCGATTTTGCCATGCGATTCTCGCTTGCGGAGTGTTTGCCGCGATAGTTGCGGCCGTCTCGTGTACCAAGGATGCGACCGGCGGCGGAGGCGGTGGTTACGACGGAGAGCCGGAGGTGAATCACGATATGGACGGCATCCTGCGGCGCAACTACTTGTGGAACGAGGAGTATGCGACACTTTCGCCCGATTTCGGCCTGCCTTACGACGAGTTTCTCGACGGCGTGCTTATGCGTATGAGAACCAACGACCTGGACAAGAAGTTCCGTAACGGGAGATGGCAGCTCTATTCCAACATCCAGCGCCTCTCTCCGGTGAGCCGAGCAGCCTTGTCTGCGGATATCGACAGTCAGTTCCCGAAGGAGCCCGTTTACGGTTTCGGCGCCGTTTCCCTGGCGATTATCTCATATACCGATAATGGCGGTGCGGAAACGGGGCAGTACGGTTTTGCCGTTATGGCCGTGTACCCCGACTCTCCGATGGCGAGGGCGGGTCTCGGGCGCGGAACGATCATCAACCAGGTCGATGGACAGTGGATCACTGCCGGGAACTTGAATACGGTCTATTCCAAACTGCTCGCACCGAACGGCGCCGCGACGCTCTCCGTGGCGGATAATCAGGGCGGTTTCGGCGTGTCGGAGCATAAGCTGACGGCGGAGTTGATATACGAAAATCCGGTGCTGTACCGCGACGTGCTCGAATACGGGGAGCACAAGATCGGCTACTTGGTGTATGCCAGTTTCGATGCGGCTTTCGACGGCGAATTGCTGGATGCGCTGCAAGCGTTCAAGGATGCGGGCATCAACGACTTGATCCTCGACCTGCGCCTGAACGGTGGAGGATATGTGATGTCTTCCCGGATGCTCGCCTCCTGCATTGCCGGTGCCCGGTGCGAAGGGCAGGTGTTCCAGTATTACCGTTATAACGATACGCGTATGGCCTCTCCTGAAATGACGGCGGCGGAGACCGGGCAGGCTTACGACGAGTCGAAAGGGCGTTTTTACGAGGAGTTCATCTACGGCGATTACCGGGGAGCCGACCTGCGCGGATATGCGCTGAATCTTCCGCGGCTGTATGTCATCGTCTCTTCCGGCACGGCTTCGGCGAGCGAAGCCGTTGTCAATGGCTTGCGGGGAATCGGACTCGAAGTGGTGCTGGTCGGGCAGAAGACCAACGGCAAAAATGTGGGGATGGAGGGTGTCTATCTGGAGGACGGAGCGTACGAATACCTCTTCATGCCGGTCTCTTTCCAGGGATATAACGCCCGGCTCGAAACGGTGGACCCGAACGGTCTTGCGCCGGATGCCTTGAAGGCTGATTGGAACAACGGGTACGAGGAGTTCGGCAGTTTGGACGACGACTGTCTTGAGTATGCAGTGACGAGCATCACCGGGCAATCCGTCCGTTCTTCCGAGCCCGCAGCGCAGAGAAGGCCGGGCGTGCGGTTGGTCGAAGGCCTCTCTTTGCCCGAAATATCCTGCCGGCCGGAGGGTATGATCCTGCTGCCGCCGGACGCTGTCCGGAAAGATTGAACATCCGCTCCACGATCGGTTTCGGAACGGAGAAACGCCCCGGAACGGGTGCGGATTTGATATTTAACGGATAAAATCGTATCTTTGCATCAATGATGGTTTCCCAAGAAGATATAGAACGGCTGCGCGAATTGCTTGCCCGGCCTGCGCAGAATATCGTGATCGTGTCGCACACGAATCCCGACGGGGATGCCGTGGGCTCTTCGCTGGCGTGGCGCGAGGCGTTGCTGGAGATGGGGCATCGCGTCACTTGTATCGTGCCCAACAAATACCCCTATTTTTTGGACTGGATGACGGGTATCGAGAACCTGGTGCTTTTCAAGACGGACGAAGCGGGAGTCGCCCGCCGTGCGGTGGAGGAGTCGGACCTGATCTTTTTCCTGGATTTCAACGCTGTATCCCGTCTGGAGGGGTTGAGCGAGGTGATCGAATCCAATACGACGGCCAGGCGAATCCTGATCGACCACCATCTGTCGCCGGGACCCGGTTTCGATCTGATGTTTTCCTGTACCGGTTCGTCGAGCACCTCTTTCCTGATCTATCGGATCCTCGAAAAGATGCTGGGCACGCAGGCGATTACGCGGAGTATGGCCGAGTCGTTATACGTGGGTATGATGACCGATACGGGGAACTTCTCGTTTTCGTTCCTTACGCCGGAGTTGTACCGGGCCGTTGCGGTGCTGGTCGAAACGGGCATCGACATTCCCACGATCCACAACAATGTCTATAACGCCTTCACCGAGGGCCGTGCCCGGCTTTTCGGCTATGCGATCAACCGCAAGATGGAGGTGATCCACAACGGTACGGTCGCCTATATGTCGCTTCTGGAGAGCGAGATGCGCCGGTTTCAGTTTCAGCCCGGCGACAGCGAGGGGTTCGTGAATTATCCCCTGACGATCAAGTCGATGAAGCTGTCGGCGATCTTCGTCGCCACGCATAAGTTTATTCGGGTGTCGCTTCGTTCGCGGGGCGGGGTGGACGTGGATCTTTTCGCCCGCAAGTATTTCAACGGCGGCGGCCACCGCAATGCGGCCGGAGGCAAGTCTTTTATGACGATGCGGGAAACCATCGAGCATTTCAAACGATCCGTAGCCGAGTTTGCCGCCCAGGGCGGTTTGGATTAGGTCGCTATGGACGATTTCCGCTTGCGGGTTTTCATTACGGCGGCCAAAACCCTCAATTTCACTAAATGCGCCGAGCAGCTTTACATTTCGCAGCCCGCTGTGAGCAAGCATATCGGCGAACTCGAATCCCGCTATAAGGTACAGCTTTTCGAGCGCAGCGGCAGCCGTCTGGCGCTGACCGAAGCCGGGCGTGTCATGCTGGAGCATGCCGAACGCATTGCCGACGGCTACCGCCGGCTGCATTACGAGATGGATCTTTTCACCGACCGGCTGGGCGGCGAACTGAAGGTGGGAGCCAGTACGACCATCGCCCAGTATGTTCTGCCGCAGGTGTTGGCCCGTTTTACGGCCCGGTTTCCCGAGGTGAAGGTTTCGCTCGCGTCGGGCAACAGCGAGCAGGTCGAGGCGGCCCTCGCGCGTCACGATACCGATTTGGGGCTGGTCGAAAGCAGTGCCCGGCATCCGGGGTTCCATTACGAACCGTTCATTCCCGACGAACTGGTGCTGATCGCTTCTACGAAAGGTAGGTACGGCCGTTGCGACCAGGTTACGCTCGCGGAGTTGCAGACGGTGCCCCTGGTGTTGCGCGAAAGCGGTTCGGGAACCCTCGAAGTGATTTCGAAATACCTCGCGGCGGCGGATGTACGACTCGCTTCGTTGCGTGTAGTGATGCAACTGGGCAGTACCGAGAGCATCAAGAGTTTCGTGCGCAACAGCGACGCCATGGCCATCGTGTCGGTGGCATCGATCGTCGATGAGCTGCGCAGCGGCGAGCTCCGCATCATCGACATCGAGGGCTGTACGATCCGGCGGGAGTTTTCGTTCTGCTGGCCCGAAGGACGCAGCGATGCCTTGGCCGCACGTTTCGTGGAGTTCGCCCGCCATACGGCCTGATCCTTCGCGGCGCTTCTGCGAGATTTTACGGGTCGTTTTCGGATGTGGGATCGCCGCCGGATCCGTTCGGGTACTCGAGAATGCGGTGGCCTGTCATCGGAAACCATTGGTCGTTTATTCGTGGCTTGTGGCCGTGTCGTAATGCGGACCTTCTCTGTACCCTTCCCCGGAGGGGGCACTACGTTTCCGAAGAGGTATGCTAAAATATATATAATTTTATCTATGGAAACCGATTTGAAATTCAGACCTTTCCGATCGCCTGCCGACCCGGGTTGGGATGAAGCGTGGGCGATCTATCAGAACTCTTTCCCCCAGAAGGAGATCCGTTCGCTGGAAGACCATCTGCAAGCTCTTTCCGATTCGCACTATACGGCCGACGGCATCTGGTCGGACGGCCGGTTGATAGGCATTCTTTATTACTGGACGGCTCCGGAATATGTCTATATCGAGCATTTGGCCATTTCGCCCGACCTGCGCGGTGCCAATATGGGCAGCCGGGTATTGGAGGCTTTTTGCCGGAAGGCCGGACGCATCGTGCTGGAAATCGATCCGCCGGAGACGGAAATCGCCGTTCGCCGCCTCCGGTTTTACGAGCGGCTGGGGTTCGTGCGCAACGATTACCATTATGTCCATCCGTCGTTCCAGCGTCCTTATGAGCCGCACCAGTTGGTGCTGATGAGCTATCCGAAGGCTATGACCGACGAGGAGTGTCGCAGTTTCGAACGCTTCGTCCGCGATCCGGTCCTTCGTTATTCCTGTCACGGAAAAAAGGAGTAATACCTTTAGAATATAATTAGGTAATAATGGAAACGGCCCGAAGACCTTTCGATCTTCGGGCTGTTTTATGGTAATCGGATGCTGCCTACAAGAGCAAGATCACGGCGAGCGATGCCACCGAGATGACGGCCCAGAGGATGATGCCCAGCACCAGAGGCTTGAGGCCTACCTTGCGGATTACCTCTATGGAGAGCCCTCCGCCGATCAGGAACAGCGTGGCCGAAAGTCCGCAGCGTGCGGCGACCGAAATGCCGTGCGTGAGCTGGGTCGGCAGGTTGCAGTAGGTGTTTACGAGCATGGCAACGACGAACCAGAAGATGAACCAGGGGATCTGGATCTTCTTGCCTTTCTGACGGAAGATCAGGGCCGACACCAGCGACAGGGGGATGATCCACAGGGCGCGGGTGAGTTTGACGGTCGTGGCTACCTTGAGCGCCTCCTCGCCGTAGGCGGCACCGGCGCCGACGACCGAACTGGTGTCGTGGATGGCGATCGCGGCCCAGGTTCCGAACTGGGTCTGCCCCATGCCGAGCCAATGCCCGATGACGGGGAATACGAAGAGGGCGATGGCGTTGAGAATGAAGATCGTGGCCAGTGACAGCGAAGTTTGGTTCTCGTCGGCATCGATAACGGGTGCGACCGCTGCGATGGCGCTGCCGCTGTCCAGCGTCACATCCCCGATGGCGTTGATGAGCTTGATGACATCCGCCGCCGTCAGACTCTGGTCCGCCATGGCGCCGGCGTCGGGATCCTGCTTCCAGTCGGTGGTGTAGTACCACAGGATGTCGTCGCCGTCGGCCAGCTTCTTCTGGGTCAGCGCCACGTTGGGCAGCACACCGTTGACCTTGTACAGCCAGCCGGAGTTGTCGCCGTGGGTGAACTCGCCGTAGGTGACGCCTCCCTTGGTCATGGACCGGACGTAGCCGCTGGCCGCGCCGGACTGGGTGATGCCGCTGTCCCTCAGCGCCTCGATAAAGGCGTGGTACACGGTAGAGCCCTTCTTTACGGTGACGCTCTTACCGTCCATCCACATGCCCGCCGGCGTGCGGATAGACACGGTGACGGTAATATCCTCGTTCTCCTCGGGCGGGTTCACCGGCACATCCGGCTCACCGCTGCCGGTGGCGTGGCCCGGCTTCACCGCCGTCTTGCTGAAATTATAGATATTGTACGCCTTGCCGCCCTTGGCGCGGAACTGCGCCAACGCTACCAGGGCCCGGAAGCCCTGCTCCGTGGCCAGTGCGTTGTCCTCACCGGCGTACAGGAAGCCGTTGTTGGCGTCGTTGGCATAGCGCAGCATGTCCTCCACCAGCGTGATGCCGCTGGCGCACAGCACCGTCTCGGGATCCACGCCCGCGGCAATGAAGCCGATGATGAGCATGGCGTCGCTGTTGGCGTTGCTGTAATAGCCCGCGCCGGCCACATGGTTCGCCGCGCCCCGCACCAGCTTATCCAGCAGCGTCTTGGCGCTGCTGCGATCGGTGTAGGCGCTCAGCGCCGCCATGGCCGCACCCGTGGTATCGGGATCGGCGTAATACGCGCCGCCGTAGCTGCTGCCCAGAATGCCGTTGGACTCCGCCGCCGCGATGGTGGCGATCAGCGTCTCGATCTGTTGGTCAGTGAGCTTCACGCCGCCCTGCATATTGGCCAGCAGCACGTAGGGTGCCGCCCACACGGTAACACCGCCCATCTCCATGGCCTTCAGCAGCGCCCCGTTGTTCACGGCCTTGCCGCTGCCCTGGGGATACAGCTCCGTGCTGTCCACGCCCAGCGCCCGCAGCACCAGCTCGATGCGGCTTCTGGCGCCGGCGTCCGTCGTACCGGAGGCCTCGGCGATCAGCAGATCCATGATGTTCTGCCGTGCCGCATCGGTGAGTCTGGCGGTCTTACCCGCCAGCTGGCCGTAGGCCGCCATGTCCATGGCGCTCCAGCCGTCCTTGGTCTCGGTGAGGGTAGCCGCGATGGAATCCATCAGGGCGGTATCATCCACGATCCACGGCAGGGATACGCCGAACAGCTCCATGAGCTTGTCGTTCACCTGCTGCCACGTGGTCAGCTTCATGCCCTCCACCGCGGCCTGCTCGCTGCTGCCGGTAAAGCTGTTGCCCGCGGCCTTCCACTGACCGTCCGGCTTCATGCAGTTTCCGTAGACATTC
>OKWH01000514.1_pt1 | contig 13291 bp, 10 predicted proteins | sample 1607021 | NCBI WGS metagenome assembly OKWH01 (sample SAMN04414076, study PRJEB24778) | human gut metagenome | material: faecal | host: Homo sapiens | reverse complement strand
ATATTGAATATTCTCTTCATATTGCATTTTCCAAACATCACTATAGATGCAGTTTTGCATCAAAATGTTGCATGGCGGGGCCGGCGGCGGGATGCGGCCACACTGCTATTCTGGAAGCATTGATTTTCAATAAGTTACTGAATGTGGCGTGGCCGCGTCCCGCCATCTCAACAGGAAATACGGTGAACAGCCGAGTACGGATGCTAGATTCAGCACCGCGGCAGATTCCGCCTTGGAAATGTCCTGCTTGTTTTGTTCGTAGGCGCGGATCATCCTCAATGATACACCGGACCGTTCCGCGAGTTCCTGCTGAGTAAATCCGGCGGACTTGCGCTGACGTTTCAGCGGGGAAACATCCGTTTCGGAATTTGACATGATTTTCAATGCTGAAGCCACGAACTTGCTTATATCTGCCTCATGAAATGTAGGATACATGTCCATAACCATATTGACATCAATGCCTCTGGCATTCAGAGATTCAAATGAGAGATTGGTGTACCACTGAAGATACGCCAGCACCCAGCCTGTCCAGAAAATGGCAGAACGGTCATCAAGCACATAGTTATAGTCCCCGACATGACCGCCTGTGCTTTCAATAATCCTCTTCCCCAATTCAATGCCGGACAAACCGGAAACGTATTTCGGATTGCCTTTCTCGAATTGGCGTATCACATTTCCGGCAAGCATCCTGTCATAAAACTCATCGATGCCACCGGCACATGCAATGGAGCCATAATCCAGAGCCACTGCCAGATTTAGCATTGCATCTTCCAAATAAGTTTTATCGTAAGCGCGGATCATCATTCTTCCAATTATTTCTTACAATGTCAATAACATATGTACCGTCCAATACTGTTTTCTCCCTTTCGCGTCTGAAAGTGTCACGTGCAGTCCTGTCACGTGCAGCTTTTTTCGGGTAATAGGTCTGATTGTCTGCAAGGACAGCACAGGAATACTCTAGTTGTTCAAAAGCATTCCGGCTTTTAAGGACCACTTGTTCTCCCAGTTTCCCCAATTTCATGGCTTTCCCAAGCTGCTCCAGTGAAATCGTGTTGTTCAAGAAAGCAGATGCGAATGAGAAGTAGGAATCATCGGCTCTATAGCCGCGTATCACACCGGCTTCCTTGTAGTCGGGAAGAAATTCCGAAAGGATGTATTCTTTTGCAGCCGATGGGAGTCCTCGTTCTATTACAAATGTCCGGTTTTCCAACAGAATGGCAAGCCAGTTAAGTATATGATACTCAGCTCCTGACAAGTTCAAGACGGTCAATCCGTCCATTTCCAGTTCATACTCATTGGCGAAGCCATCCCGATTTTCAGCGCAGGCCCATTCCTTGGCAAGTTCAATATGTTCAGTGCAATAAAATCCCAAACCGTAATCATTCTTCGCATTTCCAAGTCCGAATTCCGGTTTTTCTATGATATTGGCAGAGCCATGATACAATTTCAGTTTCATAAAACTCACGTTATAACGTCACTTTTTCGCAAAGATAATGGTTTATCGGCAAAATGTCAATAGTTCTAGCCAGCATTTATTATGCGCCCGGTCGGTGGTGGGGCCGCCGGAGGTTGAAAATGACATGTGAACTGCTAAAGATTATCTTCCGCAGTAAATCATTGAAAAGAGGTGATTCAGAGGGGCGGGGTCGCCGGAGGAGAGGAGGGTGACAGCGGGGGCGCCGGCGTGGGCGGGATTGCCGGAGCGGGCTGTTGCGGAGTTTGGAAGAGGCTCGAAAGACCGCAGGAGCGCTTCGTCAGCCCTTTCGGGCGAAAGGAGACGCTCTTCGGACATGACGTGGACCAGCTGACTGGCTACGGCGGGAGCGGGGTCAATGAAACGGATACACGGGCCTGCAACTCGCTGAAGGACAGGGAGGAGGAACGGGTAATGGGTACAGCCGAGGACATTGATGTCGGCACCGGCCTGGAGCAATGGACTCAGGCTGGCCCGGACGGTGGATTCGGCTTCTTTTCCGGAAAGGCATCCGGACTCTACCAGTTCGACAAAGCCCCGGCCTACATGCTCCACTACACGGACATTGTCATCGACACTGCCCTTGGTGTTCAGATATTTGGAGCCTTTCAACGTGCCGGCTGTGGCAAGGACGCCGATGGTGCCGGATTTCGTTCCGAGGGCGGCAGGCTTCACGGCCGGCTCCATGCCGATGAACCGGATATGGTCATGACGGCCTCCGGTCAAAGCCAGCACACGTTCACGAACCGCATCGGAAGCCGCATCAGAGTAATCAGAACGGAGTTTGGAAATAGCGGCCGCCGTGGCGGTATTGCATGCAACCACGATGATGTCGGCACCGCGACGGAGCAATTCTTCAGTTATTGCACACGCCCTGACCCGGATGAACTCCGGAGACTTCTCGCCGTAGGGACAATACGCATTGTCCGAATAATAAATATACTTTTCATCAGGAAGAAGACGGGTTATCTCCTTCAGGACTGACAACCCGCCTTCTCCAGAATCAAAAATTCCGATACAAGCCATTGACTAATAGCCGTTATAGTCGCGTGCCAACTGGCCGTACATCTGGCCGAGCACCTCAAGATAAGGAGAACCGCTTACAAGCGTGAGACGATATACGGTATCATCCACCCTGTAGTACTGGACGCCGCCGAGAGTGATTATGTCATAATCCTCAGGAAGATTCTGGACCAATGCCCCTGCAGGAGGAACGATAACCTGGTATTGTCCTCCGGCATTGACGATATAGAAAACGCCGTCCTGATAGAAATAGTTCCTGTCAGCGTATGCGTAGCTCTGCACCAGGCCCAGGCGGTTGGCGATCTCGTATGAAGAAAGCGCCGAGTTCGGATTCATTGCGATAGCGCGGTTCTGTGCCATGATGGTCGCATTATTCTGGGCGATGATCCTGTTCTGCTGGTCGATGTATCGGTTGTTCGCATCGATTGCACCGAACGTGCGGTAGACATTGGAATAATACGCGAAGTTCACGGTCGCGAACGAAATGTCCACCACTGAACGGGCGATGGTCACTCCGAACGGTGGACGGCAAACGATATAGTGGCCTCTGTAAGGTCTGTAATATACGTCATTGTAAATGTAATAGTCAATGCCGAAGTATCTTACGACCTTGTATCTAGGAGGCAGAACCTCAACCCTGAAGCCGAAGTAGTGAGGGTGATGGTGATCGTAGAAATGGCCCGGACGGTCATAGTGCATGAAATCACGGTCACGCGGCGGGATTCTGTGGACATTATGGTCTTCAATACTGAAATCCATGGAGTTGTCCATCTTGGAACCGCCCCTGTTGTTGTCAGGCTGGCGCATGTTTCCGGAAACGGAGCTGAGTCCGGTCCTGGTCACGTTCGAATTTCTCCTTACCACGCTGCTGCTCTGTGAAGAAGGATTGTTGCGGACACTGTTGTCCACTCCGTCTACACGCGCAGTAAAGGTTTCCCTGCTGGAGGAAGAAGAATTGTTCTGGCGCACTGCTCCGCCGTTGCTGTTCTGACGGACAGAAGAGCTGCTGCCGGATGTGGCGGTGCTGCCGGAAGATCTGCGTACGGAAGACGATGAGCCGCTCTGGCGATTCTGGGTAGAACTGCCGTTCTGACGAACCTGGGAGCTGGTTCCGCTCTGGCGGACCTGCGAAGATGAACCGCTCTGGCGGACCTGACCGCTGGAAGATCTCGTGCCGGACTGTGTAGAAGACGAGGTTCCGGAAGATCTGCGGACTGTCGTGCCAGATGTATTCTGACGGGTCTGCGACGAAGTACTGCGCGACTGCGTGGATGAACTGCGCGTCTGGGATGTACTCCTGCTCTGTGAAGAAGTACTGCGAGACTGGGTGGACGTGCTGCGGTTCTGCGTAGACGTGCTTCGTGACTGTGTAGACGAGCCGCCTGAAGTAGTGCGGTTCTGCGTCGTAGTAGTAGTCCTGCGCACCTGTGCATCCGCATTGTCATAAGGAATAGTCAGCATCGAAAACGCTGCCAGCGAAGCCAATGCAAGATTTAGAATCTCTTTCATAACAGTGTCATTTGTAAAGGTGATATTTGCTGGAAAGCGTCCTGAAATCCTCCACATCCTTGTTCCAATAATCCACAATATCCGAGACCTCCAACATCTTCGAAAACGTTTTTCTTACATAATCCGTACCACAGATTTTATCGAACATCGCTGTACGCCCCGCTGCCATCTTGAACGGATCCCTGCCAGGATAAAGCCGATGCAATGCCTGCATGACATAAAACTGTGTCAGCGATATGCATGCGGCAGAATAATCCGTAAAGAAATACTGCACGCCATGTATCAGTTTCCCCTGGCTGCTTCCCGCAATCGGCTTGTAATGGATGGTCCTGAACGCCGTCCCCGGAAGGCGATAGCTATCCAGTTCATCTTTAAGCGCATCAGCATCAATCCATTCCGCTGCAAAAGTCTCGAACGGCAATGTATATCCGATACCGATGTTCAGATACCCGTACAATTCCCCGGCAATACCGGCCGAAGGATAATTGACGGCGGACTGCGGGTAAGGGATGTTCGGCGACGGCAGCACCCAAGGCAATCCGGTATCGCCATAAAGCATGTCCCTGGTCCACCCCTCCATCGGCACGACCGTCAACTTGCATTTCAGCGGCTCCTCGTTTCCACGCTGCCCGCAATTCAGCCCCTCCTCATTTATGAGAAGTGCCAGCTCCCCCACCGTCAATCCGTAAATATAAGGAATCTTGAATTCACTGACAAACGAGAAGAACCCGGGTTCCACGTTACAACCTTCGATTTTCTCGCCGCCGAGAGGATTCGGCCTGTCCAATACGACTACTTCAATGCCTTTCTTTGCGCAGGCGCGCATCACCAGTCCCAATGTGCTGATGAATGTATATGAACGTGTCCCGACATCCTGGATATCATAAACCATGACATCGATTCCGTCCAGCATCTCCTGGGACGGCTCCCTGAATTGTCCATAAATGGAATGGACCTTCAGGCCGGTCCTGGAGTCTCTGGTATCTGATACCTTATCTCCCGCATAAGCGTCTCCCCTCACCCCATGTTCCGGACCGAACAATGCCACAAGTTCCACGTTATCAGCATTATAGAGAATGTCAATGGTGGAGCGAAGCTTGCTGTCCACGCCGCTCGGATTGGTCACAAGACCGACTCGGCGCCCCTCGATTTCCCAGAAACCATGTTTTTCCAGCACTTCGATTCCAGTCATGACCTTGGGATTGCCGGCCATGGCGGAAACGCACGAAATGACAGCAAATGGAATCGCCAATATCTTATGTTTCAATGCATCCAGCATATCATCTAGTTTTCGATGGTCGCAATTTTTCCCGCAAACAGGATATCATTGTTCTCCGCATTGAAGATAGCGAAAACGAACGGTCTGTCCACATTCATAATGAATGGCCTCAGCTCAGGTCTGACGGAAGTGAGTCTCACGCCTACGGATGTAACTGCCGCAGCCTCGGAACCTTCTTCATTGACCTCGATGAAACATTTCTGACGGACCTCATCCACTGCCACGCCCGCCTGCGTCATCGCACTGAAATCTGCAGCTCCCGAAAATGCCTTGTGCACGCCCATCGACTGGAGCAAGCTGTTCATTATCAATGTTGTATTGACCTTGAACTTAGGCATTGACAATGCGACGGTCTGCATGGTCGCGGCTTCCATGAAACTCTTGAACCTGTCAGCATTCACGTAAGAAAGGAAATCCTTCATGTCCACGCCCTCAGCCGGCAAGCAGACAACCATGTTCCAATTCCCTGATTTATAAGGAAGTACCACGAATTTGCAGCCACTGATTTCTCCGCAGAGGAACGATTTCCTGATATGCATGAAGTCGGTATTCTGCACTGCTGAAGGGCTGTGGAACACCGCCTTGAATGTGGAATTCTTGTCGAACTTATATTGCCACGGAGCCTTGAAATACAGGGCATTGAGAAGGAACATCATCATATCGGAGCCGATGTTGTCAATAATTTCAGGAATCTTTCCGGAGGTCTTGTCAGAGCACCATTTGTTGATTTCCTTGACGGTAGCCGGCACGGAAAAGTCCCTTTCGGCGATTTCAGCGGAGTATGCGTTCTTCAAAAGGCTTGCATATCCCGGCAGGACAGGAAATCCGCTTCTTATCCATACCGAATTGGCGCTGGAGATGATGCATCCGTCACCGCTTTCGAGGATATCGCCTGAGTATGAGGCATTTTTCAATGCGGAAACGAGCTCCGCCTTGGTATCGCCTGCTGCACCTTCGGCAAGCATTGACAATGCCATTCCTGCGCTGTAAGGTGACACGACGATGTTTTCAGCAGCATTGCCGCTTGCGGAAACGGCTTCATTGAACAGGGACAGGCCGAAGGCTAGACGTCCGTCAGCATTGCCCCCGATGGTGGAGACGGCTTCGGGCGCGGTCGTGGTTCCGGCGACGGTATTGTCGGCTGCAGTTTTCCTCTGGGTTCCGCAGGAAACCACGGCAAGGGCCGCAAGGGCAAACATAAACTTCTTCATAACTTATTGTCTTTTAACAATTTTACCATATTCAGGATGTACTTTCACCAGCGATGTCACGGCTACCGTAGCGAGGCAGCAGATTATCACCATCCAGAAGAACATCGTATAGCCGAGCCATTCCTGAATATAGCCGGCCACAGCCCCCGGAATCATCATGCTGAGCGCCATGAAGGCAGTGCAGATGGCATAATGCGAGGTCTTGAATTCTCCTTCGGCAAAGTACATCATAAACAACATATATGCCGTAAAACCGAAGCCGTACCCGAATTGCTCCACTGCAATGCACGTACTGATAATCACCAGGTTATGAGGCATTGCCATACTCAGATATACGAAAGTGAAGCAAGGGAGGGTCATGCAGGCGGCCATCGGCCAGAGGGATTTCCTGAGGCCCCAACGGGATGCCGCCATGCCGCCGATGATGCCTCCGACGGTCAGCGCAAGGACGCCGATGGTTCCGTAGACAATGCCGACCAGGGAGGTGTGCAGTCCAAGTCCGCCTTCGCTGGCCGGGGAAAGCAGGAACGGATTTACCATCTTGAGCAGGAATGCTTCCGGCAATCTATAAAGCAGCATGAAGATTATCGCTATCCACACGCCGGGTTTACGGAAGAATGAGGCAAATGCCTTGGCGAATTCGCCGGCGGAACCGGAACCATCCGTGCTCACGGCAGAATCTCCGGCAGGCCGTGGAAGGGCAAAGGAGTGATATATCGTCAATATGGTGAAAATGACCGCAGTAAGTCCTATCGTCAATGACCATGCAAGCGGGATGTTCCCGGTCTTTTCTTCCAGGACTCCGGCCACGACGACAAGAACTCCCTGTCCGAAAATCGATGACAGACGGTAGAATGTGCTTCTTATGCCCACAAAGAACGATTGCTGGCCGCTGTCAAGGGCGATCATGTAGAAACCGTCGGCGGCGATGTCGTGGGTAGCGGAGGCGAATGCTGCGAACACGAAAAGGAGCAACGTGAAGGTAAACAGCGACATAGGGACCTGCGTGGAGGTCTCCGGAGAAGGCAATGTCAGGGCGAGCAGCACGAAGGCAGCCGATACCAATGCCTGCATCATGACAATCCACCAGCGCTTGGTCCGGAATATGTCCACAAGCGGGCTCCATAGCGGCTTGAGTGTCCATGGCAGATATAACAGGCTGGTAAACAGCGCCATTTCGCCATTCGGCACGCCCATTTTCGTAAACATTGTCACGGAAATGTTGTTAACTATGAAATACGGAATGCCTTCCGCGAAATACAATGTCGGAATCCACCACCAGGGCGATCTTCCTGTAACTTTGCCGGTCATGGAAATTATGGGTTATTGGTTCTTCTGACAGAGCAGATGCTTCCCGGATAATAATGGGAAAGGATATCCCTGTACCTGTATCCTCTGGATGACATTACCGCCGCACCGATCTGACAAAGCCCTACTCCATGCCCCCAACCGGCGCCATGCATTACGACAATGTCTTCTTCAAATGACGTTCCGGACGGCTGAATATCCACCACGAAGGCGGAGCTCTTCAGATGTGATGCAGACAGGAACTTTCTGATGACCAGTTCCTTACCGACAGTCATCGAAGATTTGGTCCCGCGTATTTCCAGAAGCGTGATCCTGCCGGAAGGTCCGCGTTTAAGAGGCTCAATGCTTTCCAGCATACCTATGTCATGTCCCGAGCGGGAGGCAATCAATTCCGACAGTTTCTTACGTGTGTACCTGACTTCCCAGCGGAAAAAGTCCTTGGTCTCCAGGTCATAGTCATTGAGCACCTGCGCGAGAATCTTGCCGTCTTCGGTATTGCAGAAAGCATCCGACGACTCTTCCATCTCGCCCATTATCCATTTGCGGGCATTGTCCTCCCGCGTCAAATCCGGAATCTTTTCCTCGGACGGCGTATCGGAAAGAGCTGCAAGATACGGATAATCAATGTCTTCCCAGCATGAGCCGAATCTTTCCATCATACCGCCGCAGCACTTGGAGAAACGGGCATCGCAGATTTCCCCGTCATAGGTCAGGACTTCTCCCCATGTCTGGTCGACAGCCTTGCGGACATTGTCCCCTACTGCCACCGTAAGTCCCTGGTATCTCTGGCAATGGTCATCGGCGCAAACATCGAAAGCCTTGTGGTCATCCCTGCCGAACCATTTGACGAGATGATAATCGCCGTCGACGATGCGGTCTTCCTTGACGGAGGACCCGGAAGAATGGACATTGTCCCGTCTTTCCTGGATTCTGGCCATGAGCCATGAACGGGAAATCACGGCATGGGCTTTCAGAAATTCGAGCGAGGCTGTGGCCTTCATCTCGGAAGAAATGACACTGAGCAGATAGTCCTCAACGCCTACCACATTGACAGCCACCACCTTACCGTCATCTACAATGAATTTCAATGACCCTGCGAATTTCTGGACCTGACTTCTTTCCCAATGGAAACCGATGCCGATGGTCACGCCGTATAATATGAATGTAGGCTCGGCGAACATCGTGGACATGGTCTGCGCATCGAAAAACAGCTCATCGTACAATGTTCCGTTATAGGAAATCCTACCGTTTTCATACACGACTTTCTGCCTGCCGGCGCCATCGGAAATTATCTCGAATCCGATTTCATTGCCGGACATTATGCCGACCTGGACAGTCTGCTGGCTGCGTGTCAGCTTCCAGATTATATTGCGTTCAACTTCCTCACTTACAGATACTTCCGAGAGCATTTCCTCCAGAAGTCCGGTATTCAGTTTTTCATAATCGTCCTCATGCGGCGCCACGAACAGCCCCGCCATGTCGGCACAGCCGGGGCTCATCGTCAGATGATCCGGACCGTCGGAAAAATAGTGATGTGAACGATGCTTGCCACGTGCCATGAGAACAGCCCGGTATTCGCCGAAGCGTCCATGCGATATGCCTGACACTTTCTGGGAAGGCCGCACCTTGTACCATGTCAGGAGATTGAACATCGGCTCGGTCTCGTCTTCCCGCTGCGGAAGGCAGTCCAGCAGCCTGTAGAACAGCTTCGCCATGGACTTGGACGTGCGTGCAGTAAGCACGAACACGCCTCTCGTAAATTTATGATAATGAAATAGTTCCGCATCCTGAACAGAGGTCAGCCAAGTAAGGTCTTCCCTACCGCCGTCCAGGTTCAGGTCAATGTCTCTTTCCAATGGCATGAGTCCGCGCGGACATGCCTGGAAATGAAAATGGTCAGGGGCGGATGCACCACATTTCGGCCCGTTGTAGAATATCGTGAAGTCCGGAAAATGTCTTGCCAGGTCGGTCATGTCAGGCATGCGGTGCCATATCGACTGGGGCACATGGACATCTCTGGCTATCACCAGATGCTTCGGGAAAATCGGATAGGGATTCACCAGCATCTCATATCGGCGCCCCTTTCGTCCTTCGAATGCCATAAAATGCTGGTCCTCAGGCCTGTTGGCACTGCAAAGGAAACATTTTCTGCTCTGTATGGAAGCCTTGTCCACCTTCGCTGCGGACGAACGTATGCGCTCCGGGTTATGCTGGACCGTGACTTCCAGACCGCCCACCATGAGTTTACGCGTCAATGCTTTTTTCATTGACCTGAAATTGGCGGCTGCCGCAGGCCAGACCGACAGCTGGTCGCGGACGAACTTGGAAATATCGTTATCCATTGGCAGACAGGTTTTTATGATTCAGCGCAATCCTGGCTTCAAATTCCCAGGTGCGGATGCTGTCCTTGTAAAGATTATTGGCATTGACCCTGGTAATGTCGAGTGCGGCGTCGGAATTGCCTTCCCAGCGGCGACAGCAATACAGCGGTTCATAGATGCGGCCGATATGGTACTCCCGGCTGATCCTCAGCCCCACGGCATAGTCCTCGCCATAGCTGACATTCGGGAAATTGATTTCGCGGAGCAACGGCACATAGAATGCGCGTGGCGCGCCCAAACCATTGATTCTCAATGCATTGTTCTTACCGTTATCTTCGGTCCATTCTTTATGGTCAATGATTCCCGGAGGAAGCGGTTTCATGTCGAAGTCGGTCATTTCATAGGCCCCGATGACCATCGCGCAGCCTTCATTTTCGAAGACATCCACAATTTTCTGAAGCGTCGTGGAGTCCTTGTAGACGTCGTCGCTGTCGAGCTGGACCGCATAAAGCCCGCACCTGCTGTCGTGTACCGCCAAGTTCCAGCAGCCGCCGATGCCAAGATCCCCACGTTCCGGCGTCACGACAATGAGCCTGCTGTCGTCAATGCCCGCGAGAATTTCAGCCGTCCCGTCCGTAGAATGATTGTCTACGACAATGACATTGTAACCGAAGCTGCATTCCTGGGACAATGCACTTTTAACGGCGTCCGCAATGGTCCTTACCCTGTTGAAAACCGGAATGATTACTGAGACAGACGGCGTTTCATGCTGATGGTCAATATGTTTCGTTTCAGGTGCCAGATATGCTCCCGCACGCTTGAGATAAGCGGTGCAGATTTTTTCCATCTCCACCTGCACTTCCCTGTTACGCGGGTTCACATAGTCGAACTGCTTCTCGCCTGACTTGCGGAGGTCGGTCTCCACCTCGGTATAGAGGTATTCACCGATATGGACTTTCTTGGCCATGCGGAGACGCAGGTCATACATTGCCCCGAAGCTGTAGTCCACATCCATTTCCGCCACGGCTTTCCTGAACGGGTCGGCACGATACACCTGCACCGGCCCGAAATCGAAGTCGTCTCTCAATGCTCCCTTCTGACATTCGATCACAGGGTGACGGCGGCGTTCCCCGTTTCCATCCGGTGTCGTAATCAGCTCATAGTAATCAGAATACAGCATGTCGGCCATCGTATATTCCGCCACCTCCGCGAAGCGTTCAAGGGCAAGATAGCCCAAATCGCAAGGATATGGCTTGGTATTGATGACAATGTAATCGTCGGCAAGGTCAGCAGCGGCCTTGCGCAAATCTGATGTCCTGAGTACAGGGCCGTCAGACAGGATTTTGAAAGTGGCCATCAGGTTATGTGTTTTACAGCAGGGCCTCCAGGGATTTTCTGATTTTCCTGAATTCGCCCTCGAAATTAGGCGTGAATATGGACTTGCCGAGGTTTTCCTCGATTTCATCCATTGACCAGTAGCGGCCTTCAGCCACCTCATCCAGGTCAGGATGAGGCGTGAAGTTTCCTACTGCCGCGAATATGTTTATGAGTTCCCTTTCCACATCGCTCTGGAAAATGTAGTTTCCGAGCCAGATAGGATTGTACTCAGTGAATTTCAGTTCTTCTCCGGATTCCCTGAACAATGCCTCGCTGACATATTCACCATAATCAATATGTCCGCCGACCGCCGTGTCCCATCTGCCCGGAAGCAGGTCCTTTTTCATGGAGCGCTTCTGGAGATATAGCTGGTCGTAGCGGTTGAGTATATGAAGGTGCACCACCGGGTGCAGAAGCATTGACCCGCCATGGCACCATGCGCGCGAAGCTTGCGCGTATACGATACCGTTTTCGTCTATCACGGGCAGCATTTCCGTTCCCGGAGCGGGCCTGTCGGCAGGCTTGTCGGCTGTAGGTTTGGGCAGCACGACCGCCGGAGAGGCCGGATAAACCAGATCGAACATGGTGCTACAGCGTAAATAGGATCATGAGCTGCGCCACGAGGACTCGCATGAACATTGTCAACGGATATACGGTAGCGTAACTGATTGACGGATAGTTGGTACCGTATACTTCCTGGGAGAATGCGAGCACAGGAGGGTTCGTGGTTCCACCTGAGACAAGACCGCAGATCTGGTAGAAGTTGAGCTTGAATACCAGTCTGGCGAGCAGAATCACGCAGATTACAGGCACCAATGTAATCAAGGCACCGTAGAGAATCCACCAGTAACCGCCGTTCACGATGGAGCTGATGAAGTTTTCGCCTGCTCCAAGTCCCACAGCCACAAGGAAGAATGAGATGCCGATTTCACGGATCATCATATTGGCACTCAATGTGGTATATGTGGTGATTTTCAGCTTAGGGCCGAAATATCCGAGAAGAATCGCGATGATGAGCGGACCGCCGGCAAGACCGAGCTTGATAGGCTGAGGAATGCCAGGGAACTTGATAGGAAGGCTGCCGAAGATGACACCGACCACGATACCGAAGAAGATAGGAATCAGGTTCGGATGGCTGAGGCTGGCCGCCTTGTTTCCGAAGAGTCCGGCTACCTTGTCCATCGCCTCTTCAGGTCCTACGACCAGGAGGCTGTCTCCCACGTGGAGATAGAGGTTAGGGCTGGCTACGAGTTCCACGCCCGACCTGAACACACGGGTCACTGACACGCCATATATGGATCTGACATTCAAATCTTTAAGGCTGTGCCCTGTAATGGACGGCTTGGTAACGGTAATCTTCTTCGCAACGAGCTTGCTGTCCGGCTTGTCCCATTCCTTGAACGGCATGTCAATCTCGTCTCCGAAGAGAATCTTCACGAGGTCTTCCGCATCAGGAGAGGTGACAATCAGAAGCTTGTCGCCTTCTTTCAGGAGCATATCGGATGAAGGGACACATAGTTCGTCGTTACGCAGCACACGGGAAATGACGAAGCGGTCGCCGTTGTCTTTCGTTACATCGCCGATCGTCCTGCCGAAAATGGCCGGGTTCTTCACCTCGTAAGTCGCACGGATAGCGCCGGTTCCGAGTTTGCCCTCATTGTCAAGGTCCTCTCTTTCCTTGTTCAGGTCGACATTGAAAATGGACTTGAAAACCATCAGGAGAATGATTACTCCGAGGACACCGATCGGGTAGGAAACCGCATAGGCCGATGCTATGGATGAAGAAGCT
>OKWH01000508.1_pt1 | contig 13362 bp, 10 predicted proteins | sample 1607021 | NCBI WGS metagenome assembly OKWH01 (sample SAMN04414076, study PRJEB24778) | human gut metagenome | material: faecal | host: Homo sapiens | reverse complement strand
GTTATATACCATGCGAATGAGGTTCAGTTTATCAATAGATTTGCTGATCCTAAGGAAAAAACAATATACATTGATACAACCACACAGCAAGCCGCTAAACTTTTTGGAATCAATTCCAATGGTATCGGGTATTTTTCGGGAGATGACGGTACTATGAAGCTTTGCTCGGTAATTGATAATTTAAATATTGCTAAAGGAAAAGGCGTCGTTATTCAATCCGATATTTATGAGTCATATGGCACACTGCGATTTGTAAATATTTTTCCTTTGATAATACGTGCCTTAGATACCGGAAGCACACTTGTTATAGATGAATTTGATGCGTCTATTCATCCGATCGCACTCATGAATATAATCAATATTTTCCATAATGATGAGGTGAATACTCGTCACGCACAGCTGATATTCAATACGCACAACCCGATTTTCCTGAATTCAAATATGTTCAGACGTGATGAAATAAAATTTGTAGAACGTGATGATACGACACACGAAAGTTCTATTTACGCATTGTCAGATTTCGGAACGTCAGGGAAAAATGCTGTACGCAAGGGCGATGATTATATGAAAAATTATTTCGTTGATCAATATGGCGCTATCAACAATATTGATTTCACCGATGTGATCAAAGATGTTCTTGGTGTCAATGGAGAGAGTTCGGATGAGAAAACTAACTAAAAAGTATTATTTCTCAGTTGAAGGTGAAACTGAAAAATGGTATCTGGATTGGCTTCAAGACTTGATAAATAATTCAGATGCGTCATGCAAAGTGTCGTTTAATTCAAAAGTGGAGAAAGATCCTGTGAAATATGTAAAGGGGCTTTCAATCCAAGGTAAGACTACAGTATTTCATTTTTATGACTATGAAAGTAATGAAAGCGATTATCAGAAACAATTTGAAAAGGTAATGGATAGAATGCGTGAAGCCGAAAATCTCGGAAAAACAATTAAATATCAGTTTGGATACAGCAATTTTACTTTTGATTTATGGATAGTATTACATAAAGCGGATTGTAACGGTATGCTCACTGACAGAAGTAAATACCTCGAGAAAATTAATAGTGCTTACTCTGAAAAATTTGAAACGATGGGTAAATACAAGACAAGAGATAACTTCGCCGGATGCTTAGCGAAATTAACTCTTGATGATGTTTGTAATGCCGTTAAGCGTTCAGAGAAAATAATGAGGTCAAATAAAGAATTATACAATTTGATGTCATATAAGAAGTTCTCGTATTATCGTGAAAACCCTTCACTTGAAGTAGGCACAATCATCGGTGGTATTCTCAGAGAATGTGGCGTTATGTGATATTGAACACGCTTTCCTGCTGAACGCATATAGTCCGTCCTATATCGCACAGGATATATTTAACGTAAAGGAGAAGCATAATGATCAATCCACATGAAACCGAAGCCTTTGACTTCCTTTATAATTTCGTTCATGAACACGCTGAAGGTGTGTATTATTTGACATTTCAAGATGGTGTACAGATATCTGCGGAATATGATACAGACTATGAAACGGACAATGGCATTGATGTTGATGATGTCGGTTATGAGGAATATATAGCGATTGTTTTTAAAAATACGGCTGACAATACTATTTTTGAAGTAAGCTGTTTTTCTTTCCCGACCAAAGTAAGCTATAATGGCGAGCGGATAATATAATTATAAACATATTAGAGTTGAGAGCAGAGCATTGCAGAATGCGTATATCGTCCTATACCGCCCCGTATACATTTAACGTATTCAGCAGCGTATGACACAAAAATGACACAAAAAAATAGCAAGCGGCTCTGTTGTGCGAAATATCAGCGAAAATAGCTTCTGTTGAGGAAGCGCTGAAGGCTTAATCAATAACATCGGTACAAGATAATATACTATATTAGGCGGTCGCTGTTTGGTGACCGCCTTTTTGCATAAAACCGATCAAAAATGCCGATTAAACGTTAAAAACTATATCTGCCCCACACTATACACATAAAAACGAAGCAGAAAAATCCAAATGCAGATATGCTTGTTGCGTCTTATTTGCCGTTATGCTATAATTTAATCAGAATCAATTAGGAGCGTGAGAAAATGCTCAGTGCCATATATCCTGTTCCGGCAAGCGAAGTCAGGCTGCCGTTTTATCTGTCGGGAATCGGGAGAACATCGCCCGAATTTCACGTTAAGCGTGATAAGGGGCTTACCTCGCATCAGTTTCTTTATACTGCAAAAGGCTGTGGTGTTTTAGAAGTCGGCAACAGAAAATATAAGCTCGAAAAGAACTCCTTTATGTATCTTCCGCCCGAATTGCCTCACGAGTATTATCCTGAAAATGATGAATGGAATACCTGCTGGATGGTGTTCAGAGGCGACTTTCTTAAAGGCATTATGAATACAATGGGCTTCAGCGGAGAAATGGTCGCAGTTGACGCTGACCTTACCGCCTTTGAAAAGATATTCGGCAGAATATACAGTCTTGCGGCGGATAATCTTCATAGCGGCGAAAAATGCTCGTTGCTGATATATAACGCAGTGTTGGCGGCAAAAGAGATATTCGGCGGAAAGCAGGAAGAAAACAACACGGGAAATCTCATAGCGGATAATGCTGTCAGATATATAAACGAGCATTACGGCGATGATATTACGTTAAATGAGCTTGCCTGCCTTTCCGGCGTTTCACCGCAGTATTTCGACCGTGTTTTCAGAGAACGACTTAATATGCGGCCTATGGAGTATATCGCTCGTGTCAAGATCTCAAAAGCCAAGTCGATGCTTCTTGACTCCGATATTTCCGTGACACAGCTTTCAAAAAGTCTGGGATATACCGGCCCCACTTATTTCGGAATCGTATTCAAAAAGTATGAGGGGATTTCGCCTTCCGAGTTCAGAAAAAACGGCGGTAGTGTAATTTAGTTTCAAAAAGTTAGAGTTATCATTAATTTAAGATTGACGGCGGACGTTTTCCGATATATATTTATATTGTAATTTTATATCGGAAGGGGTGCTTTTATGGGCATTTTAAAACGAATAACCGCACTTGCCATCGGTGCGGCGATTATGTGCACCGCAGTTAATACTGTATTTGCGGAAAATAATAACAGAGGTGATACGGTGAATATTAAAATTGACGGCAGTAAAGCAAACACAAGCGAAAACTTCCTCTACAGAGGACAGGGCATGATCAGCTGTAACGGCTCGTCAAGGCTTTTGCTTGACTATAAGGAGAAAAATCCCGAAAGCTATGACAAGATACTTGAACATCTTTACGGCAAAAACGGACTTAAATTTACTCACTTCAAGGTGGAAATGGGCGCGGATGTAAATACATCGTCCGGCACAGAGCCTGCGACCATGAGATATGAGGATGAAAAAACCGATGTGACCCGTGGGGCAGGTTTTCAGCTTGCCGCCGATATTAAAAAGATAAATCCGGACGTAACACTTGATATGTTGTGGTGGAGCGAGCCGCGCTGGGTCACGGATGCCAAAGACGTGTATGCGGCAAGGTATAAGTGGTATAAGCAGACGCTTGATGCCGCTTATGAAACCTACGGTCTTGTGTTTGACTATGTGAGTGCGAACCAGAATGAACGTGCTGTTGATACGGATTGGATAATCTATCTTTCAAAAGCTCTCAAAAGCGAAAAGGACTGTCCGTATGATTACTCTGAGATCAAGATAGTTGCGGCGGACGAATGCGGCACTTGGGGCATATCAAGGCTGATGATGAAGAATAAGGAGCTGTGTGATGCGGTCGATGTGATCGGTTCTCACTACACAAGCTTCGCTGATGATACTACAAAAAAGCTTGCGGAGGAATACGGCAAGGAATTATGGTTTTCCGAGGGAAGCTCACCTATGACCTACGCACAGTCGGTATATCGCTATGACGAGGGAAACTCGGGACTTACCGGACTTAACGGCGTGTTTGATATTGCTAACCGTATGATAACGATGGTAAGCGGCGGATATATGACGCTGTATGAATATCAGCCTGCCGTTGCAGGATATTATGACGGCGTTACATATTGCCACAAACAGCTTATAAACGCCTGCACCCCGTGGAACGGCTATTACACCCTTGACAGCGGATATTATATGAATCTGCATTTTTCACAGTTTATGGATAAGGGCTGGAGCTTTATATTTGACGCTTGTTACGGCGATGCAAAGGTCGGCGGTGACGGTCACGCACTGGTTGACGCAAAGTACAGCTATATCACCGCTTGCAGTGCGGAAGGCGATTACAGCACGATTATTACAAATACGACATCGGAGCCTATCACATATAACTTTGAGGTGTCGAATCTTGCCAAGGCAGGGAATGAGGTATATGTCTGGGAAACAAGAGGTCCTGATGAGGGTCAGGAGTACAATGCTAATTATTTCAAGAAGATTTCGACAGTTACTCCCGAAAACGGCAAGTATTCGGTTACGATAAAGCCGTATTCGATGATAACTGTATCAACTTTGAATATATCAGAGCCTGAATTTGATGTGCCGCAGGAAAGCGACAATAAGTTACTCTCATTGCCGTACACAGATGATTTCGGTTATTCCGATGAGTTCCTTTCATCAAGAGGAAACGCACCGCTTTACACGACCGATGAGGGCGGCGCTTTTGAGGTTGCCGAAAAGAACGGCGAAAAGGTGCTGATGCAGAAGATTACAAAGGATATTAAGGCTAACGAATGGGGCGGTACACCTGATCCGACAACTAATTTCGGCGATGACCGCTGGTATAATTACAGCGTAAGTGCGGATATACTTACAGACGGGAAAGACAGCTATGCAGGTGTAGGTCTGAGATATATCCTCGCAGACAGCGGAAGGAGCGGTTACAGCGTTACGCTTTACGAAAACGGAAACTGGAATTTCTTCGGCGGAAAGAAGAAGGTTCTTGACGGAAATATAGCAGACTTTGATTCGTCAAAGTGGCATAATATAAAAATTTCCGCACTGAACAATGATATAACAGTTTCAGTCGATGGCGAAAAAATAATTGATTATAAGGCTGAAGAGGGCGGCTACAGTGCAGGAAGAGCGGCACTCTACAGTTCATATAACAATTGCTGTTTTGATAATGTCAAGGTTGAGGCAACCGACAGCGTTCAGCCGTATGTGAACAAGTTTGATAATTTTGACAACATATTTACTTACAGCGAAAACGGCTGGGAACACAGCACTATGGACAGTTTCAAAAACTACAAGCGTACAATTTCGCATGGCGCTGAAGGGGCTTATTTCACCGTTGATTTTGAGGGAACGGGCATTATCCTTACAGGCGTACAGAAAGGCGACACGGTTGTAAGCATTGAGGTTGACGGCAAAACCGTTAATAAGGAATATACCGTATCAAAAACCGGCAACAGACAGTCGTTCTCGCTGATAAACGGCTTGGAGCAGGGCAGTCATACTCTTAAATTGACTGTCGTAAGCGGAAGCTGTTCTGTCGATGCGGCACAGGTGCTGTACGATTATGAGGCTGTAAATAAAGCCGTAATAAGCGAAACGTCATCGGTAGCCGAAAGCACAGATTCATCCGACAGCGTTCCCGAAGATAACGACAAATCAGCAAAAAGCAACGGCGGTAAAGGCTCATTTCCGTTTGTTCCCGTTGCCGTAGGAGCGGTTGCTGTGGCTGCCGCAATCGGCGCAGGCGTTGCGATAGCAAAAATGAAAAAGAAGAAAGATTGATAATCAGGAGGGTATATTATGTCAAGATTTGAGATAAGAGATAAGTTTTATTTGGACGGGAAACCGTTCAAGGTAATTTCGGGTTCAATACATTATTTCCGCACCGTACCGGAATATTGGCAGGACAGGCTTGAAAAACTCGTAAATATCGGATGCAATACAGTTGAAACGTATATTCCGTGGAATTTTCACGAAACTGAAAAAGGAAATTTCAATTGGAACGGAATGCATGATATCTGCCGTTTTATAGAGCTTGCCGATAAACTCGGACTTTATATGATTATCAGACCGTCGCCGTATATCTGTTCAGAGTGGGAATTCGGCGGATTGCCTGCTTGGTTGTTAAAAGACCGTGCAATGCGTCTGAGATGCTCCTACAAGCCGTACCTTAATGCAGTGGACAGTTATTACAGCGTTCTTATGCCCAAGCTTGCACCTTATCAGATCGATAATGGCGGCAATATAATTATGATGCAGATTGAAAATGAGTATGGCTATTACGGAAATGACACGTCATATCTTGAGTTTCTGAGAGATACTATGCGTAAGTACGGCATAACTGTACCGTTTGTGACATCTGATGGTCCGTGGAGTGAATTTGTTTTCAAATCAGGTATGGTTGACGGTGCATTGCCGACCGGCAATTTCGGCTCTTCAGCTGAATGGCAGTTTGGTGAAATGCGGCGTTTTATCGGAGAAGATAAACCGCTCATGTGTATGGAATTCTGGAACGGCTGGTTTGACGTCTGGGGCGAAGAACACAATATCACAGCACCTGAAAAGGCAGCTCAGGAACTTGATACTCTGCTCAAAAATGGCAGTATGAATTTCTATATGTTCGAGGGCGGAACAAATTTCGGGTTTATGTCCGGAAAGAACAATGAGAAAAAGACAGGCATAGTGACATCGTATGATTATGATGCGCCCTTGACAGAAGATGGTCGAATAACCGAAAAATACGAAAAGTGCAAAGAGGTGATTTCTCGTTATACCGATATAAATGAAGTCCCGCTTACAACACAAATAAGACGTCTGGAATATGGAGAAATCCGATGCACCGCCAAAACCGATCTTTTCAGCACACTTGACAGTATATCAGACCCGGTAAAGTCGGTGTACCCGCTGAGCTTTGAGGAACTGGACTGCTATTATGGTTATGTTCTTTACAGATTACACATCAGGGAAAACGAAACAGTCAGCACTGTGAGATGCGAAAATACCGCAGACAGAGTACAAGGCTTCAGAAACGGCAAGTATGCGTTTACGGCTTTTGCCGAAACGATAGATGAACAGTTTGAGCTTGCTGAAAAATCCGCAGGCGGAACAACAGATCTACTTGTTGAGAACATCGGCAGAGTTAACTTTGGCACAGGGCTTGAGTGCCAGCACAAGGGCGTTCTCGGAGGAATAAGAATTAACGATCACAGGCAGTATGGATTTGAAATGTTCACACTTTCACTTGATGAAAATCAGCTTGGCAGAATAGACTATAACCGTGGTTACAATGACGGTGTACCGGCATTTTATAAATTTGAATTTGAAATAAGTGAAATCGCTGATACATTTTTGGATACCGATGGCTTCGGAAAGGGTGTTGCGTTTATTAACGGATTCAATCTCGGCAGATTCTGGAATATAGGCCCTCAGAAAAAGCTGTATATTCCGGCTCCGCTTCTGAAAAAAGGTAAAAATGAAATAGTTATTTTTGAAACCGAAGGAAACAGCGCAGACAGCATCACTTTGTCCGATAATAACTGAATTTATGTAAGCCTCTGCTTTTTTTGCAGAGGCTTCAGTCTGTCGATAAACCTTTGTGTTTTCTGAAAATGGGGTGTCGAGTGTTGCTTGCTCTGCTGGTTTTGCATCGTGCAAAACTTTTGGCAAGCAACCAAAGCATCCTTGCTTTGGGGCGTAGCCCCCGTACAGGTCGTCAGCCATTTGTGCCGTTGCATCGTGCAACGGCTTTGAGTGGCTGTCATTATGCGTCCTTGCATAGTGGCTTTGTGCGGCTGACTGCAAGCCTCCTTGCTTGGTCTAGGGGCGGTAGCCCCAGTAATATAGCCCCGGCACGGATGCCGGGCGTGTATGCCCAAAGGCTCTATGCAAGGACGCATACAAGTGGTCGAACAAAGTCGGTGCAGGACGCACCGACAATAAACGACCACGATTGCACAGATGCAAAGCCAACCAAGCATACACAGCCTTTCACCCGGGGAAGGGGTTAGGGATTAAGGACAAGCACTTTTTTTGCAAAAACATACTTTTTCTACAAGCTGAAGCCTCTGCTTTTTTGCAGAGGCTGTTTTATCAGCTATTGACACATATGTTATAATAAGAATGTATATACCAATCTCTGAAAGGAAAAATTTTCATATGCAAGAATATGTAATGGGAAACGGTGCGATAGCACTGGGTGCGCTTGCGGCAGGTGTAAATCTTGTTGCAGGTTATCCGGGTACACCGTCCTCCGAAATACTTGAAACCATTTCGAAATACCGGCACGACGGCGTATACATCGAATGGTCCGTAAACGAAAAAGCCGCTATGGAAGTAGCGGCGGCTGCGGCATACAGCGGCGCAAGAGCAATGGTGACTATGAAACAGGTGGGACTCAACGTTGCCGCCGATCCGCTTATGTCACTCGCCTATGTAGGCGTAAAGGGCGGTATGGTGATAGTGTCGGCTGACGACCCCGGTCCTATATCTTCACAGACGGAGCAGGATACCAGAAGATTCGCTGATTTCTGCCGTATACCCGTGTTTGATCCGTCATCTCCCGAAGAAGCGTATAAGATGATAGGAGAAGCGTTTGAGTATTCGGAAAAATACAACACTCCCGTTTTATTCAGACCTACGACCCGTGTCTGTCACGCCTACGCTTCGATCGATAACTGCGAGAGCCCTTCACCTAAAAAATACGAGGGCTTTGTAAAGGATTCAAAGAAGTGGGTAATTTTCCCCCGCCTTTCTTTTGCAAATCACATTATGATAGAAAAGCGTAACGTTGAGATCGGTAAGGATTTTTCGACCTACAGCGCAAACAAAGCCGAAGGCGTTAATTCGGAAAAAGCGGTTGTCACATCGGGCATCAGCTACGCATACACAAAGGAATGCCTTAAGGATTATCCGGATGTAAAGCTGATAAAGATTGCTACGGCGTATCCTTTCCCCGAAGATTTTGTGCTTTCATCTCTTGAGGGTGCGAAAGAAGTTCTCTGCATAGAGGAGCTTAGCCCGTTTATCGAGGAGCAGATTCTGAAGCTGGCAGGAAAGCACGGTTTACAGCTCAGAGTGTCGGGAAAGCTCGACAGAAAGGTTCAGGCAGGCGGTGAAAACAGCACAGATAAGATTGCCGCTATACTCGGTGACTTTTTAGGAAAAGATTTCACGGCGGAGGGGTACGACCTGTCGGACGCTCCTGCGCTTCCCGTTCGTCCTCCTGTGCTTTGTGCAGGTTGTCCCCACCGTGCGTCATTCTATGCGGTAAAGCAGGCTATGAAAGGCAGAAAGGCATATTTCTGCGGCGATATAGGCTGTTATACTCTCGGAAACGCAATGCCTCTTGATATGGTTGATACCTGTCTTTGTATGGGTGCGGGCATCACTATGGCACAGGGCTTTAACCATACGGACAGTGACGGCGTATGCTTCGGATTTGTCGGTGATTCCACGTTCTTTGCATCGGGCATCACGGGCGTTGTAAATGCGGTACATAATAACGCAGATATGATTCTCTGCGTGCTTGATAATTCCACAACGGCAATGACAGGTCATCAGTCGCACCCCGGTCTTGACAACAACCTTATGGGACAGATAGTTGACAAGATAAATATCGCAAAGGTGCTTGAGGGTATCGGTGTTAAAAAGATAATCACGGTAGACCCGCTTGACCTTGACGCATCTGTAAAGGCTGTCTGTGAATGTGCGGATATGCCCGGTGTGAAGGCTGTGATATTCAAATCACCTTGTATAGCAATATCTAAGCCTACGGCAAAATGCAGAATTTCCGACAAGTGCATACAGTGCAAGAAATGTATCCGTGAGATCGGCTGTCCCGCACTTATTGTCGCAGACGGTAAGGTGACGATCGACAACAATCTCTGTACAGGATGCAAACTTTGCGCTCAGATCTGCCCTGTAAACGCTATAGGAGGTGGAGCCGATGAATAAAAACATACTTATCTGCGGTGTCGGCGGACAGGGAACCGTGCTTGCGTCAAAGATCATAGCGGCATCAGCTATGATTGAAGGCAGTGCAGTGCATTCTGCCGAAACCATAGGAATGGCACAGCGTGGCGGTTCGGTAACGAGCCATGTAAGAATAGGCGAGGCATATTCTCCTCTGATTCCTTACGGCACAGCCGATATGATACTTGCCTTTGAGCCTGCTGAGGCTGTTCGTAATCTGATATATCTCAAAAAGGGCGGTATCGTTATTGTGAACAGCGTTCCGGTAAAGCCCGTTACAGAATCGCTTGCCGATACAGGCTATGACGGAACTTCAATGCTCGAATATCTTAAAAGCAAATGCGGCTGCGTTGTTATAGACGCAAAGAAGATATGCGAACCGTTCGGTTCGTCACGATATTTCAATATTGCGATACTCGGAGTAGCTGTCGGCACAGGCAGGCTCGGCATATCAAAGGAAACCATACTGAAAGAAATAGAAAAACGTGTACCTTCAAAATTTGTCGAAACGAATAAAGCGGCATTTTTTGCAGGATACAGGGAGGGCGAAAAATATGAAACTGAATGAGAAACAGCTGGCGATGGTTGACGCTCAGATAAAAAGACTTATCAAAACGGACAGCTATTACGGAAAGATGTACAGAGATGCCGGAATTGACGGTGTTTCAAGCCAGGAGGACTTTGAAAAGCTTCCCTTTTCGAGCAAGGCAGACCTGAGATATGCTTATCCGCTCGGAATACAGGCTGTACCCGATGAAGAAGTGGTGCGTATCCATTCTTCCTCAGGCACAACGGGTAAGCCTGTAATTATCCCTTATACAGCCAAGGACGTTGATGACTGGTCACTGATGATAGCACGTTGCTATGAAATGGCAGGAATCACCGACAAGGACCGCATACAGATTACGGCAGGATACGGCCTGTGGACAGCAGGAATCGGATTTCAGGCAGGCTGTGAAAAGCTGGGCGCTATGGCTATCCCGATGGGACCGGGCAACACCGATAAACAGCTTCAGATGATGGTAGACCTTAAATCGACGGTTCTTACGGCAACATCTTCTTATGCCTTACTTCTTTCTGAGGAGATAAACAAACGCAATATGCGTGATAAGATTTATCTTAAGAAGGGCATTTTCGGCTCTGAGCGTTGGAGCGATAAGATGCGTAACTACATAAGGACTGAGCTTGGCGTTGAAATATATGATATTTACGGTCTTACCGAAATATACGGACCCGGTATAGGTATCAGCTGTGCGGAAGATGACGGTATGCACTACTGGGACGATTATGTTTATATTGAAATAATCGACCCGAAAACAGAAAAGCCCGTTCCCGACGGGGTAGAGGGCGAGGTAGTAATTACTACTCTTGTAAAGGAAGGCGCACCACTCCTGCGTTTCAGAACGCACGATATATCACGCATTATCCCTGAGCCTTGCAAGTGCGGAAGTCATTATCCCAGACTTGACACGGTAAAGGGACGCAGTGACGATATGTTCAAGGTACACGGCGTAAATATGTTCCCGAGCCAGGTTGAAGAAATACTCGGAATGGTGGACGGCGTTTCAAGTGAGTACAATATCAATATCGCACACGATGAAAGCATAAACCGTGACGTTATCCTTGTAACTGTCGAGGCAGAGGGCAGAGTCAGCTTCGACAAGACAGGCGATACTATAAGAGAGCTGTTCAAGTCAAAGCTCAGCGTTACACCGAAGATAACTGTTGTTCCTGTCGGAACGCTTCCGAGAACAGAGAAGAAGGCAAAGAGAGTTATCGACCACAGAGAATAACAGATATACAGCAAAACCTCCCGCTTTTCGACGGGAGGTTTTTTATTACATCTTTATTATTCCGAAAGCGTTTGCGACCGAGCTTATAAGAATTATCGCCGCAAATACTGGACACAGATATTTTATCATGAAATTGAATATCTTCTTTCGTTTGAAAGTGCCGTTTTCCGCAGTCATTTCTTCTTCGATCTTCTTCACGCCCACAACTCTCGAAATAAGCAGGCAGGTTGCGATAGCCGCTATCGGCATCATTACCGAGTTTGTAAGGAAGTCAAAGAAATCAAGCATCTGCATTCCGAGTATCTTTGCAAAGCCGAGCGGTCCGTAGCCAAGGCAGGACAGTGTTCCGAGTGCTATCATAATAACGGTGACTATTACGGTCGATTTCTTTCTGCCCCAGCCGAGCTGATCCTGAAAGGTCGAAACCGCACTTTCTGTAAGTGCAATTGAGCTTGTCAGTGCCGCACATAAAACGAGGAAGAAGAAAAGTATTCCGACAAATGTTCCTGCCGAAAGACCTGAAAAGACCTTAGGAAGCGTAATGAACATCAGCGATGGCCCTGCCTGCAGTGTATCGGGATCGCCGCCCGAGAACGCAAATACGGCAGGTATTATCATAAGCCCTGCCATGATCGCAATGCCTGTGTCGAATATTTCAACGTTGGTAGTAGACTTTTCTATTGAAACGTCTTTTTTCATATATGAGCCGAATGTTATCAGTATGCCCATTGCTATTGACAGCGAGTAGAACATCTGACCCATAGCGGATACTACCGTCATCCACGAGAAGTTAGAGAAGTTCGGTATCAGGAAATATTTCACACCCTCAAGTGCGCCGGGCATAGTAACGGAATATGCGGTTATCATTATCGATAGGATAACAAGCACAGGCATCATGAACTTCGATACACGCTCAATGCCGTTTCGTACCCCCCCGAAAATTACTGCAACCGTAAGCGCCGTGAAGATAAGGAAACATATCTCGGCACTGCCGCCGCTTGAAATAAAGCCTGTAAAATATCCGTCGGAGGCGAGCTGTCCGCCGTTTCCGATTATATATTCATAAAGATATTTGATGACCCAGCCGCCGATAACAGAGTAGTATGGCACTATCAGAATCGGTATTACTGCATTTATCCAGCCGCCGAGCGTCAGCCACTTTGATTTTCCGAATGAACGGTATGCGCCGACAGGGCTTTTCTGCGTCATTCTGCCTATTGCGGTTTCGGCGGTTATCATCGTATAGCCGAATGTCAGCGCAAGGATGATATATATCAGCAGAAAAATTCCTCCGCCGTATTTAGCCGCAAGATACGGAAACCTCCATATATTGCCCAGTCCTACCGATGCACCTGCTGCGGCAAGAACAAATCCGAGCTTTCCCGAAAAGGAACTGCGTTTATGCTTTTGTTTTTCCATTTTTACTCCTTGATAATGTAGATAATGTATATTTCCTCTTTTAATTGCAGATATACTTTCGCCGTAAGGACGGCTGAATCTGAAATATGAGGTCAGACGAAAGTGCCGGAGATATGATTTTCAAAAGTGCGTTTAGCATGGTATGTAACGTGACTCGGTAAAAGCAATAGGTCAGATGAATTTGAAACAGTCCGAATATTTTTCGTTATAAAATGAAAGGTATCCCCACAGCACGACATTAAATTATATTATACTACTTTTTTTATCTGTTGTACAG
>OKWH01000496.1_pt1 | contig 13549 bp, 10 predicted proteins | sample 1607021 | NCBI WGS metagenome assembly OKWH01 (sample SAMN04414076, study PRJEB24778) | human gut metagenome | material: faecal | host: Homo sapiens | reverse complement strand
CGCTATCTCGAACGCCTGTGCGGCGTGGATGCTGCGCGGCCTGTGCCTTCGGCCACGTCGTTCGACGGAGTGGATTATATCCCGATGCCGATGTGGAGGACTTTCCTCATACAGCTGCTCAATATCGCGGGGCTGGGGCCGATTTTCGGTGCCGTGCTGGGGGCGGCATACGGCCCCGTGGCATTCCTGTGGATTACCTTCGGCGGTATCTTCATGGGGGCGGCGCACGACTTCATCGCCGGGATCGTCTCGCTGCGCAGCAACGGTGCGAGTTTGCCCGAGACCGTCGGCACCTACCTCGGGCCGGGGATAAAACAACTTATGCGCATCTTTTCCGTGGGGCTGATGGTGCTCGTCGGCGCTGTCTTCCTGTCGCAGCCCGCTTCGCTGATCGCCAACCGCATCGAGGCCCCGGCGCTGTCGGGTATTGCCTTCGGCAGTTTCTCGTGGTTGCTGCTCATCATTCTGGGCGTTATCCTGATCTATTATATCGTGGCGACGTTGCTGCCCGTGGACAAGATCATCGGCCGTATCTATCCGGTTTTCGGCTGCGCACTGCTTTTCATGGCGCTGGGAATCCTCGCCGTATTGCTTTTCAGCGGCAAATATACGATCCCCGAGTTTACCTCCCTGGAAAATTGCATTGCCGACCCGGAGCGGTTCCCGATCCTGCCGATGCTCTTTACGACCATCGCCTGCGGCGCTATTTCGGGCTTCCATGCGACCCAGTCGCCGCTGATGGCACGCTGCCTGCGTTCCGAACGGCAGGCCCGCCCCGTGTTTTACGGCGCCATGATCTCCGAGAGCATCATCGCGCTGATATGGGCGGCCATCGCCATGGCCTTCTGGAACGGTGCCTCCGGGCTGAATGCCGCGATTGCGGAGTATGGCGGGCAGGCGGCCGTGATGGTCGATGTCATCGCCCGCACTACGCTGGGCGAAGTGCTGGCCGGACTGGTGATCTTCGGGGTTGTGGCCTGCGCCATCACCTCGGGCGATACGGCGTTCCGTTCGGCACGGCTGATCGTGGCCGATTTCATGGGGCTCGAACAGCGCAGCCTGCGCAAGCGAATCTATATCAGCATCCCGCTCTTCGCTGCGGGGCTGGTCATTATTTTCTGCCTGCCGTTCGAGGCCATGTGGAGCTATTTCGCATGGATGAACCAGACACTGGCGATGGTCACGCTGTGGATGATTACGGCCTACCTGAACAAACGGGGCCGCAACCGCTGGGTGGGGCTCCTGCCGGCGCTGGTCATGACCTACGTCTGCATGTCCTATGTCTTTATATCGCCGCTTATGTGCGGCATGCGCGACCGGGCAGCGGCCTACCTGCTGGGCGGCGCGCTGACACTCGCTATACTGATAACCATGATTTTTAAAATGCGCCGCGATGCAAAAAGCATATCTTAACCCCACGCCCGACCAGACTTTCGAAATCGTCGGCGACGGGCCGTATAATTTCACCAGGGTTTTGGCACACACCCGTGAGCTGGAGGCCGCGGGGAATGTCGAAGATGCCTGCAATGAACGTTACCAGGCATTCCAGCGGCTTGCGGGGTTGCTGCCCGAAGACGAAGAGATCAACCTCGAATGGAGCCACCGCAATTCGCAGTCTGCGCTCGAACTGATCCGTGCCTCGGCCATCGACCACTTTCTGATCAACGATTTCGAGATGTCTGCGGCGCTGCTGGAGATGCTCCTGGAGCTGGATCCCGAAGACCACCTCGAGGGGAGCGAACTCTTGGCGTTCGATTACCTGGCGATGGACGAGCAGGAACTGTTCGACGAAGTGATAAACGACGTTTCGGACAAATGTGCCAGCCGCGGGATATTGCTGCTTTGGTCGGCATTCCGCCGTGACGGGAAATTCCCCGAAGGGGAGTTGCTGCATTTCAAGACACGGTTTGCGCCTTTCTTCCGGGAATTTACGGCCGCGGAACACCCTGCCGACGATGCTTACCTGCGCGATATCGAGAGCGAACGTCCCTCCGTGCAGGCGCAGGCGCGCGAACTTTGGTTGCAGACCGAGAACCTGTGGGTATTGTGGCCCGGGTTTATCGCTGCGCTGCGGGCTGCGCAGTAGGCCGCAGGTGTGTCCGCTATTCTTCGCAGGCTTCGGCAGGGCGGGGTTGTTGCCGACTGCGATCCGCATAGGCCATGCGACGTTTGAAATGTCCTTCGGTGGCGCATTTGTAGCCCTCGGTGTGCTTTTCTTGGTGTAGGCTGGCAGGTGCCCGGTTCCCCGTGCGAGCCCGTTGCGCTTATTTCTCTTTTTTGTTACGAACCAGCTCTTTGAAGCAGTGCCGGCAGATGGCTTCGTAGGAGTCCGTTTCACCCAGTACGACCAGCTTTTCGTCCTGTGTGAGGCGGTGCGAGTGATGGGCGAGGTTGCCGCAGCGGACGCAGATGGCGTGTACCTTGGTGACATATTCGGCCGTGGCCATCAGCGCTGGCATCGGCCCGAAGGGTTTGCCGGTGTAGTCCATGTCCAGCCCTGCGACGATGACCCGCACGCCGCTGTCGGCCAGTTCGCGGCAGACCTCGACGATGCTGTCGTCGAAGAATTGCGCTTCGTCGATGCCCACGACGTCGACCTCCGAGGTCATCAGCAGGATGTTGCGCGGCGAGTCGACCGGCGTGGAGCGGATGGCGTTGGCGTCGTGCGAGACCACCTCCTCTTCCGAATAGCGCACGTCGATGCGGGGTTTGAATATCTCGACTTTCTGGTTTGCGTACCTGGCGCGTTTGAGGCGGCGTATCAGTTCCTCGGTCTTACCCGAGAACATCGAGCCGCAGATCACTTCGATCCAGCCCTTGCGGCTGGCATTTTCCAAAAACATAAGCTCCCAATCGTGTTTCTTAATCTTGTTTCAGTCCTGTTCCCCGCTGCGGCGCTGCCGTTTGGCTTCCCTCTTATTCGCAGTCGTCGATGCGGGTAATCCGTGCGCCGAGGGCGTTCAGACGCCCGTCGATGTCCTTGTAGCCGCGGTCGATCTGGTCGATGTTCTGGATCGTCGAAACCCCTTCGGCAGACATGGCGGCGATCAGCAGCGCCACACCCGCACGTATGTCGGGCGAGGTCATGCGCGTGGCCCGCAGGCGGATGCGGTGGTCGTGACCGATGACCGTGGCACGGTGCGGGTCGCAGAGGATGATCTGCGCCCCCATGTCGATCAGCTTGTCGACGAAGAACAGGCGGCTTTCGAACATCTTCTGGTGGATCAGCACGGCGCCTTTGGCCTGCGTCGCCACCACGAGGAAGATCGACAGCAGGTCGGGTGTAAGCCCCGGCCACGGGGCGTCGGCGATCGTCATGATCGACCCGTCGAGGAAGGTGTCGATGCTGTAATGTTCCTGCTGCGGGATATAGATGTCGTCGTCGTGCTGCTCGAAACGGATGCCCATGCGGGCGAACTGCGCCGGGATGATGCCCAGGTTCTCGAACGATACGTTGCGGATCGTCAGTTCCGACTGGTTCATGGCGGCCATGCCGATGAAGCTGCCCACCTCGATCATGTCGGGCAGCAGCGTGTGCTCCGTGCCGCCGAGCGACTCGACGCCCTCGATGGTCAGCAGGTTCGAGGCGATGCCCGAGATGCGTGCGCCCATGCGGTTGAGCATCTTGCACAGCTGTTGCAGGTAGGGCTCGCAGGCGGCGTTGTAGATCGTCGTGAAGCCCTTGGCCATCACGGCGGCCATCACGATGTTGGCCGTACCGGTCACCGATGCTTCGTCCAGCAGCATGTAGGTTCCTTTCAACTCGCGGCCTTCGACCATGAAAAATTCGTCGGCGATGTCGAAATCGAACTTCGCACCCAGCTTCTGGAACCCGAGGAAGTGGGTATCCAGCCTCCGCCGGCCGATTTTGTCGCCGCCGGGTTTGGGTATGTAACCCACGCCGAAGCGCGCCAGCATCGGGCCGATCAGCATGACCGAACCCCGCAGGCGGGTGCAGCGCTGGCGGTAGTCGTCCGACTGGAGGTATTCGAAGTCGATGTCTCGGGCGCAGAAGGCATAGGCATCCTCCGCGAGTTGTTCGACGACGACGCCCATGCGCCGCAGCAGTTCGATGAGCTGCATGACGTCGAGGATCTGGGGAATGTTGTGCACCGTGACCCGTTCGGGGGTCAGCAGCGTGGCGCAGAGTATCTGCAACGCTTCGTTCTTGGCGCCCTGGGGCGTGATGCTGCCATGGAGCCGATGGCCTCCTTCGACTTTGAAAATCGCCATAATCCGTGAAAATTAACGGCAGGAACCGTTTCCCGCCGTAAGCCGCCCCTTGTCGTGCGGACATGCCCCGTGCGGGCATGCTGCTTTGCCGGCGGCCACTCTCTCGTTGACAAAGATAAAAAGATTTCATGCTTTTTACCCGGCTTTTTGAAATATTTTCTTGAAAAATTTTTGCGGATAACTTTTTTGTTGTACTTTTGCAATCCGTAAAAATGTCTGAAACAATAAAAAGTATATAGCTATGGCAATGAAGAGAACTTACCAGCCCTCGCGCCGGAAGAGAATCAACAAGCACGGTTTCCGCAGCCGTATGGCTACGGCGAACGGCCGCAAGGTGCTGGCTGCACGTCGCGCAAAAGGTCGCAAGAAGCTGACCGTATCGGACGAATCGACGTTCAAGTACGCTTAATTCCTGCGGGAAAATGACTAAGAGGTCGGCTTTCGTGCCGGCCTTTTTTATTGGTTCAGATGATGCTGACGATACGATGGGCCTGTGAGGCCGATTGCGCCCTGATACGCCGCCTTGCCGACGAGGTGTTCCCTGCGACCTACCGTGGGATCATCACTCCGTCGCAGATGGAGTATATGATGGAGTGGATGTACGGGGCGGAGGTGCTTGCGCGCGAGATGTGCGGGGAGTTCGCCTGGTTCATCGCCTCGGCCGACGGCGAACCGTGCGGTTACCTTTCGGTGCAGCACGAGGCCGAAGACCTTTTCCATTTGCAGAAAATCTATGTCCTTCCCCGCTTCCAGGGAATCGGCGCCGGGGAATTCCTGTTCCGCCATGCCGTGGAATATATCCGTTCGGTGCATCCTGCGCCTTGCCGCATGGAGCTGAACGTCAACCGCAACAACCGGGCGCTGCACTTTTACGAGCGGATGGGGATGCGCAAACTGCGCGAAGGCGATTTCCCGATCGGTGACGGATATTATATGAACGACTATATCATGGGGTTGGATATAAAGTAGGGCCGGCGCGTCGCTGCTGCGGTTCGCAAGATAAAAACGGATGCCTTTGTGGGTGTCCGTGTTTTCGCTTGGAGGCCGGTCGCAGGTGATTTGGCGCGGCTCTTGGCCCCTCCCGGGCTGCCGGAGTCTTCGGTGGCGGGGCTGTTGCCCGATGCCGGCATCCGGCTCCCCTGATGCCGGGGCGCGCTATCTGGCTGCGTTGCCTCCGGAACGGCCTATTTCGCCGTGTCGGTCTTGAACAGGTCGATTTCTCCGCGTTCGACTTTGCCGTACATGTCTGCCAGGTTGGCGATGACGGGCGAGATGTATTCGAGCGTGTCGGTGACGGCCTGCTTGTCACCCTCGCCCTTGATGCGGTAAAGCATCGCCGCGTAGAGTGCCCGGAAACAGAGTTCCGTGTCGTTCATGCCGGGATTGCCCACGACGGCGCGCAGACGAGGCAACTCGGGCTCCAGTTTCGCGTAGGTCTGGCGGTAATGTTCGCCGACGGACAGCTTCATCAATTGCAGGTGCAGGTCGTGCAGGTCGCCGATCAGGTGGAGCGTATGCTCCAGGTGCCCTTTCTCGTCCTTGCCTTCCTGGTGCAGGAGGTTGGCGATGTCCATGTACCACAGCAGGTAGACGTGCTTCTGCTCCTCGGCGATGTCCTTGCGGGGGGCGATCAGTGTCGAGAAGATCGCCTCGGGACTGAATTGCAGCGCCCGCAGCAGGTCTTCCAACTGCCAGAGGTAAAGAATGTATTCGGCGATGTTCTCCCGCCGCTTGGCCTGTGCTATATCCATGTCGTATGCGTTTTTTTGTGTAACCTGTCGTGTGCTTTCGTGCAGGATGCGCTTATGTGTTTTCTCTGCAAAAAAGCAATCTCGAGTACCTTTGGGTGACAAAAGGTAGCTAAAACCATCTGCAAGCTGTTTTGGGGGGAGCGTTCGCGGTTTTTCCCGAACGGCTGCGCTTTCCGCCCGCCTGCTCCGGGCGCCCGTTGCCGCGTCTGCTTTTATCCCGCTGCAAACGGAATGCAGGGATTTATACGTAGTCGTTATTTAATCCACTTCTGCGGCCCCGTGCGGTGCTTGAGAAAGTATTGCTGTGATTTGAGCAGGTTGCGCGATTGCAGCACCATGTTCTTGGTTTCGGTGAGGATCGTCAGGTACAACATGCTGGCCTTGGTATTCGAGCGGGCTTCGTTGATGCGCGAGAGCTCCGATTTAATGGCTTCGGCGATCGACTCGAACAACTGGTCGCGCAGCGTGAGCACCATCTCGATTTCGGAGAAATCGCCGTCGCGCAGCATCTGGTTGATATGGCGGTAGATCGACTCCACGTCGTCGTTGATCGACATGAGGTCTTTGGCCTGCTCCTTCGAAAGCCCTTCGTGGTTGTTGTCGATGTGCTCGAACGCCGGACGCGTGATGTGCATCAGCGCCTTGGTCATTTCGTTGAGGTAGTCGACCACCTGTACGTAGTAGTGGGCCGTGTTGACATCGCTGCTCTGGAGTTTCTTGAGGGTGGGGAGCAGCGTGTATTTGCGCTCGCGCGACTGGTAGAAGAGGTCGTTCGACTCTTTGACCATGTCGCGCAGCACCTTGCGGTTCTCCTTGAATACGGCGATCAGCGTACGGTCATAGATCTTTGTCGCCGACTCCATCGTACGGCATACTTCGTCGCGCAGGTTGATGATGATGTCTTCCGTGCTCTGGGATTTCACCCCGGCTGCGGCTGGGGCGGCGGATGTCTTGCCTTTCTTGAGGAAATTGCTGTGGATGAGCATGTAGCCGCAGAGTACCGTGACGATAACGAAGGCCATCGTGCCGCCATAGATCAGGGTAAGTCCGACGACGAAGGCGATCAGGAATCCGCCCAGCGCCGTGATGAACCACCCGGCGATGACGGTCATGACGCCAGAGATGCGGTACACGGCGCTTTCGCGGCCCCATGCGCGGTCTGCGAGCGACGAACCCATGGCTACCATGAAGCAGACATAGGTGGTCGAAAGGGGGAGTTTGAGCGAGGTGGCTATGGCGATCAGCATGGCCGAGGTCGTGAGGTTGACCGTAGCGCGTATCATGTCGTAGGGGGCGCCGCTATGTTCGATGTCCTCGTATTCGAAACGGTGTGAGACGGCTGCCCGTACGCGTGCGGGGATGATCCGTTCGATGCCGGCGTTGATATTGAGCGCTGCGCGGACAATCGTACGGGACATGACCGACGAGCCGTACTGTTCGGGGCCTTCGTCTTCCTGCGCTGCGGAGAGCGACAACTCGGTTTCGGAGACGTGCATGGCCTTTTTCGAAGTCCAGAGCGTGAGGATCATCATCGCCCCTGCGGCAAGCAGAATCAGGAAATTGGCCGGGACGTTTTCCGAGAGTGCCCCCATCATCATCTGCGGGTCACCCGAATGCTTGGCGATCGAGAAGGCGTCGAATCCGGCGACGGGTACGCCGATGAAATTCACCAGGTCGTTGCCCGCGAAAGCCAGTGCCAGGGCGAACGTACCCGACAGGATCGTGATGCGCAGGATGTTGATCTTGAACCGTTGGATGAAGAACAGCAGCACGGAGCATGCCACCCAGCAGATGAAGAGCGACAGCAGCAGGTGCCGGTCGACCATTCCGACGAAGGCATTGTCCGCAAGCAGCGATTTGAGTCCTTTGAAGACTGCGAAATAGATGATCGCCGTAAGCGATGCGCCGCACCACAACGACCCGAAGCGGCGAAAGATCACCGTATAGCGAAACGAGAAGATTGTACGCGAAATATACATGACGATCGTACCGCAGGTGAAGGCGATGACTACCGACAGCAGAATCGCCGAGACGATACCCATGGCGCGCGAGGTGTTGATGAAATGCCCGAGCGAACCGACGCCCAGCGCGGGGTCGTTCGAGATCTTGTAGATCGACACGGCGATGGCCGAGCCCAGCAGGCAGAAGATCAGCGAGACGGTGGTCGAGGTGGGCAGTCCCCACGAGTTGTAGAGATCCAGCAGGATAATGTTGGCGAACATCACGCCCAGGTATAACATCATGACCTCGTGGAATGTGAACAGTCCGGGATTGAACATGCCGCTTCGGGCCACTTCCATCATGCCGCTCGAGGTGACTACGCCGACGATAATGCCGACAGAGGCGACGGTGAGGATGACCCGCATCGAAGCGGCCTTGGAGCCGATGGCAGAGTTGAGGAAATTGACTGCGTCGTTCGTGACGCCGACGAAAAGACCTGAAATGGCGAGGATTCCCAGAATAACTACGATTACGGTGTAGATTTCGCTCATGTTAGGGTTTAGTGCAAATTGTGAACAAATTTACGCCATTTTTTCCGATGAAACGGTTTTGGCACCGATTGTTAACATTAACTTAACATGAGGCGGCTCTGTTCGTTGCGGCCGCGCGGGATATGCCGGGATGCCGGGCGGATTGAGGCATACGCCATACCGCAGGGCGTGCGGAGCGCCGGTGGGCGGAGGCGGGGACTGCCGGTTCCCGGCGGCGAAAAAGGGCGGGCAATCGTGCCCGCCCCTGTCCAGAAGGGGGAATACTCCCCCTGTATTGCCCCACTGCCGGGGATTACTCCTCGTCGGTGTCGGTGTAGGCCTTCAGCAGCTTGTCCTGCACGTCGGCCGGAACCTGCTCGTAGGACGAGAATTTCATCGTATAGGTGGCCGAACCCGACGTCAGCGACGAGAGTGTCGTCGAGTAGCGGTACAGCTCAGCCAGCGTAACCATGGCGTTCAGACGGTCGAAGCCCTTGTCGGACTCCATTCCGGCTATCATCGCGCGACGGTTCTGCAAGTCGGACATCACGGCGCCCATGTAGTCGCTCGGGACGAGTATCTCGACATTGTAGATCGGCTCCATGATCTTGGGGCCCGCGTTGCGGAAAGCCTCCTTGAAGGCGTTGCGCGCCGCCAGTTTGAACGAAATCTCGTTCGAATCCACCGGGTGCATCTTTCCGTCGTAGACCACCACGCGGATGTCGCGGGCGTAAGAACCCGTCAGCGGGCCTTCGTCCATCTTCTCCATGATACCCTTCAGGATGGCGGGCATGAAGCGTGCGTCGATGGCGCCGCCCACGATCGCCGAGTAGAATTGCAGCTTGCCGCCCCATGCCAGGTCGTACTCCTCCTTGGTCTTGGGGTTCACGACCATGTCGCCCTTGCCGGGAACCTTGTAGTTCTTGGGTTCGGGCATGTTGTCGTAGTAGGGCTCGATGATCATGTGCACTTCACCGAACTGTCCGGCGCCGCCCGACTGTTTCTTGTGGCGGTAATCGGCCTGCGCAACTTTGGTGATGGTTTCACGGTAGGGAATCTTCGGTGCGATATAGTCATAGGGGAGTTTGTTCTCCTTCTCGATGCGCGTGCGCAGGATGTTCAGATGATGTTCCCCCTGGCCTTGTATGATGGTCTGTTTCAACTCTTTGGAGTATTCAACCAGGATCGTCGGGTCTTCGAACTTGGCATCGTTCAAGACCTTGCCCAGTTTCTCCTCGTCGCCCTGCTCCTTGGCCTTCACGGCGGCGCGGTAGCGCGGTTCGGGGAAGACGATGGGTTCGATGCTGACCGGTGCCGAAGGAGCCGAGAGCGTGTCGTTGGTACGCGTGCCCTTGAGCTTCACCGTGCAGCCGATATCGCCGGCCGACAGCTCCGTGACCTTGATGCGGTTCTTGCCCGCAACGGCGAACAACTGCGAAATCTTCTCCTTGTTGCCCGTGCGGGTATTTACCAGCTCGGTACCTTCGGCGATCCTGCCGCGGATGACGCGGAAATAGGTGATCTCCCCGATATGCTGTTCGACCTGACTCTTGAAGACGAACGCCACGGCGGGTGCCGTCTCGTCGGCGGCGATCTCCTCGCCCTCGGTCGAGAGGAAACACGGAGCCTTCAGCGGGCCGGGTGCCACGTTGATGATGAACTCCATCAGGCGCTTGGTGCCGATGTCGCGCTTGCCGCTGGTGCAGAAAATCGGCATCAGTTCACGCTTGGCCAGGCCGATCTTCAGTCCGGCGCGGATGTCGTCCTGCGTGAGCGTACCCTTGTCGAAATAGAGCTCCATGAGCGCTTCGTCGTGTTCGGCGGCCATTTCGACCAGCTCCTTGTTCAGTTCCTGCGCCTTGTCCATCTCGTCGGCGGGAATCTCCAGCTCCTCGCGGTGGCCGTCGTTGTCCTTGAAACGGTACATCTTCATCAGCAGCACGTCGATGAAGGCGTTGAACTCAGGCCCCTGGTTGACGGGGTACTGTACGATGACGGGCTTCACGCGCGATGCGGCCCTGATCGACTCGATCGTGGCTTCGAAATTGGCTTTCTCGGCATCGAGTTGGTTCACCACGCCGATGACGGGCTTTTTCAGCAGGCGTGCATAGCGGGCCTGGATCTCGCTGCCGACCTCCCAGCCGTTCTGTGCGTTGAACAGGAATACGCCCACGTCGCCTACCTTGAATGCCGAGAAGAGGCTTCCGCAGAAGTCGTCCGAGCCCGGGCAGTCGATGATGTTCAGCTTGCGATCCATGAATTCGGTGAAGAGGATCGTGGAATAGATCGAGCGTTTGTATTCGTGCTCGATATCCGTATTGTCCGAGAGCGTGTTGTTCGCCTCGATACTACCCCTGCGGTCGATGACCTTACCCTCAAAGGCCATCGCTTCGGCAAGGGTAGTTTTTCCCGTGCCGGGCGCGCCGATGAGTACGATGTTTTTGATTTCTTTTGCTGAATAGTTTTTCATATTCCCGTATGGTTTTAAGGTTTTGCGGTGGTGCGGGGCTTCGTCGGGAGTACTTCGCGGAGCCGGGTTCCCGGAACGGAAAGTCGTGCTGCGGAGCTTTTTCCGATTAGCCGACTATAAATATACAAAAAAATCGGGATAACCAAACGGCGACACGAAAAAATCGCCCTCAGGAGGCGATTTTACGGTCGAAAAGCGGGAGGTCGATCCATGTGAGCTTTTTCCACACCCATTCGACGGGGCCGTGCGTATGGCGCCGTAGCCAGAGGCGGCAGAAGAGATACTGTACCAGGATGATCCCCACGCCCGCCAGCGTGCCGTAGATCACGTCCACGTGGCGGTAAAGCCCCAGCCCCCAGTTGTAGAAGAGCGCCGTGCCGAGCAGCGATTGCAGCAGGTAGTTGGTCAGGCTCATGCGCCCGAAGAAGGTCATGCCGTGCAGCGCCCGGCGGAACCCCGGCCAGCCGTACCACAGCAGGACGACCGTCGAAACGATCGCCGTGGCCGTCATCAGGTTGCGCATCGCCTCGAACGGTACGAGCCACGTGCCCGCGATGCCCACGGCCAGCAGCCCGCCCCAGATGCGTCTGTGCTGCCCTTCGTCGTAGAAGAGCCGGTAGCGGCCGGCCAGCATGCCCAATACGAACATCAGCAGCGTCTGCGTGCCGCGTCCGTGTTCCAGTCCCCAGCCGAACGAACTGAGCGGGCCGTAGAGCAGGCTCACGCGGGCGCTCTCGGCGAAGGTGCCCGTGGCGAGGGTGGGATAGAGGGTCTCCATGCCTTCGATGCCGCGGATCGAGAGCGTATGTCCGCTGAAATACTGCCAGAGTTCGAGCGGCTGGATGAAAAGCAGGGCCGCGATGACCCACACCCATCGGTTGGGGAGCTTGCCGATGGGAATCATCAGCAGCCCGAAAAGGGCGTAGTAGGTCAGTACGTCGCCGTTGTAGATCGCCGCGTTGACCAGCCCGATGCCGAACAGCAGCACCATGCGCCATGCGAAGCGCAGCGAAAAGTCGTTGCCCCGCTGTGCCTGGTTGTCGCTCTGGATGAAGAAGCTCAGCCCGAACAGCAATGCGAAGATGGCGTACATCTTGCCCGAAAGCAGGAATCCCAGCATATCGGCTACGGGCTGTTCCCAGCTGCCGAATCCGGCGCGGGGCAGGTCGAGGGCGCTCCAGTAGAGGTTGAAATGCTCGCGGGCGTGAAACAGGATGATCCCTGCCACGGCGATGCCGCGCAGTGCGTCGGCCACTTCGATACGGGTGTTGGGTCGGTTTGTCGTGCGGTACATGGGATATTGCGGGGTTTGGGGTTGCTTCGTAATAGTTCGTTGTCGCCGTAGGCTGTATGTTCCGGGTTGCCGGGGCGTTTCCTAATATATGTCGTTGCCGGGTATTTCCATTCAGGTCAGCCGGAAGAGCGGCAGGCACAATTCCCGGATACCGCATCCGCGCCATCGGTCGCTGACGAGATATTGTCCGTTCGGATTTACTCCCGGGATCCATTGCGAGCCGTCGAAACCCATCAGGCCTTTGTCTGTCGTATCCATCTGCCTGCAGCCGGCCTTTTGCAACCGGGCCATGTACTCCAGCCATGCCTGCCTGCCGAGGGCTTTGCTCTCGTCCGCCGCGATTTTCCCGGGCTCGTAACCGCCCGCCCCGCCGGCTGTTTTCCTGCGGAGGGTGGTTTTGTTGCCGTTCTTTTCCATCCCTACGACGACGGGATTGTCGAATGTCCGCAGCCCGAGGAAGCGTACCCGACTCCCGTTGGCGGCCTGCCACAGGGGCGCCTCGCCCGTTGCACGAATTGCGGCGATCAGGAGCGGAAACAATAATAAAACGGACTTCATGACGGAACGTGTTGGAGGTGGCCGGCGGTTGCTCAGGGGATCACCCCCGTCAGTGCCTCGATGGCACGGCGGCCTTCGTCGCCCAGCGAGAGCGAATATCCGTTCACGAAGAGCGCGATATGTGCGTCGATCACCTTGTCATCCAGCTCCTGTGCGTGCTGTTTTATATAGGTGCGCGAAGCTTCGGGATGTGTGAAGGCGTATTCGATGCTTGTGCGCAGCAGGCGTTCGGCCTCGTGCCGCACCTCGTCCGGCAGGCTGCGCCGGGCTGCGATCCCGCCCAGCGGCAGCGGCAGCGCCGTCCGGTGTTCCCACAACTGCCCTAGGTCGGCGACCAGTTCCAGTTCCCGTTCACGGTAGACGAAGCGGCCCTCATGGATAAGTACTCCGGCGTCGAAATCGCCCCGCTCGACGGCAGCCGCGATTCGGGAGAAGAGCAGCGGTGTACGCTCTTCGATTTCGGGGAAGAGTTTGCCCATCAGGGCATTGGCCGTAGTGTGCAGCCCCGGGACGGCCACGCGGCGTATCGGCCGCGTATCGCCTGCGCGGCGTACCAGCAACGGCCCGTTGCCGCGTCCGAGTGCCGCACCGCTGTCGAGCAGCACGTAGTGTTCCGCGATGGCGGGCAGCACGGCGCAACTTATCTTGCTGATGTCGGCACGTCCCAGCCCGGCACCGCGGTTCAGCTCCTCGATGTCATGGTATTCGACCTCGAAGCGCAGGCTGCCCGTGTCGATGCGGCCGTTAACGAGCGCGTCGAACATGAAAGTGT
>OKWH01000494.1_pt1 | contig 13691 bp, 9 predicted proteins | sample 1607021 | NCBI WGS metagenome assembly OKWH01 (sample SAMN04414076, study PRJEB24778) | human gut metagenome | material: faecal | host: Homo sapiens | reverse complement strand
GCCTTAAACAGGGTATTAATGTTATATGTACATATCCGATAAAGACAAATTACAAGCATCGTGGATTGTTTGTATATGTTCCATACTATGAACTTACTCCCGAATTTCTGATTAACTTCTGCATGCAGCATCACGATTTAAAGTGTAATCCCGAAAAATGTCAAACGTTCATTGTTATTGATGAAGCACATCTTCTTTTTAACACACGTGGCTTTGACATGAAAGAGCGGCAGAAATGGTGTGAATTTCTTGCGCTTCATCGTCATTACTGGTATGACATTATGTTACTTACTCAGAATGATCGAGCTATTGATCGTCAGGTTCGTGGACTTGTCGAGTTCAATTATAAACACAGGAAGTTGACTTCCTACGGGTTAAAGGGTTTTCTTCTTGTTGCCGTACTTCATAAGAAATATGTTGCTGTCCGTTATTGGTATGTTCTCAATGAAAAGTGCGACGCTTATTTCTTTAATACAAAGAAGAAGATTTTCAAGCTTTATGATACTATGGCGATTATTTCCCCTCAGAAAAAAAATAATGACGGCACATCTTCCGTTGCTGATCTATTTCCGTCCCCGGCAGAGTGGAACGCCCAGCGAAAGAAAGAAGGTGAACAAGGTGCTTGATAATTTCTCTGTTCCTTGCAGTACAGAATTAGCTGCTGTAATTCTTAAACGTAAGTTTAAAGTATGTAAAGACTGGCAGGACGGCTTACGGGCTCTCAAAAGCATTTACGCCATGAATATTCAACGGGACATCGCCGAAGAAGCAAAATTGCGATTGTATTTTATGTACAAAGCAAAATTTCCAAATTCACCGGCTTTTGCGATACTGAAAGCGGCGCAGATTGTTGAAAACAATATTGTATCAAGGAGTGAAAAAAAGATATGAACAAGGTGTGTGATTGTGAAAACTGTTTCTTTTATGACGATTACACATTGACTTGCTGTTGTCATAAAGAGTGTGATGATCCTTCGCTTGATATTTCAGATTGTGATGATCTGATTGACGCTGCCGAAGCAGCGTTTGATGAATACCTTGCAGAATGCACAGCCGATTATTCTGAGCTCTGCTCCGTCCGTGCTCAGCAGAGCAGAAATTAAATTGAAAAGGGTTGATTATATGGAAACCGCACAAGGTAGCTTCTCGCTTGAAGTGATGGATCCGGACAACATTTCCGGCTGGAAAGATGAAGATCCTTATTTCGGCTCGGAGAAACGAGGAAAGAATATTATTCTTTATGACTGGTTTTCAATGACATCGAAAATAGATTCAGTCGATAGCCTGATTGCTTCATTGGATTTCAAAACTCCGGTCAAGTGGGAAGAAAGCTACGGCTTTTATGGCTATAAGAACCGTGTATTTTTTGATGGCATATCAATACATTATAATCATTGCAATTCTGAATCTGATTATCCGTTGCTTGAAATGTCCGGTCAAGGTTGCCGTGATTTCGAAACATATACGGACGGTAACTGGGGACGGCTATTTCGAATGGCGTTAGATACTGAAAATTATCATGTTACACGTCTTGACGTTGCTTATGACGATCACAGCGGTATACTTGACATGATGAAGCTAATACGAAAAACGGAACGCAGACACTTTGTAAGCAAAGCTCATAAAGGCGTTATAACTAACAGCTTCAGCCGTGAAATTGATGCTTATAGCGTTATGTTCGGAGTTAAGAAGTCGGATATGTACTGCCGTATTTATGACAAAGCCCGTGAACGTGGTTTTACAGACGGTCGGCACTGGATCCGGTGTGAAACAGTTTTTAAAGATGATCGTGCATTCAATTTCATCAAGAATGATTTGTCCCTCGGTGAAAAATATTGCGGAGTTCTGAAAAATTATCTGCGCTTCGTTGAGCCGGATAGCAAAGATACTAATAAACGCCGCTGGAATACTTCCAAGTGGTGGGATAAATTTTTAGGTGATTGCGAAAAAATCAGCGTTTACACACCGAAAACGGTTGAATATAACTTATCCCGTATCGGGCGTTACGTCTTTCATCAAGCCGGCAATAGTATTGATACATACATTAGTTGCGTTGGCTTGACAAAATTTCTTGAAGATCTTAAAATGCGTGGACAAGTTCTTACAGTCCATCAGAAGCACATTATCAACGAATACAAGTCACGCATTGCCGCAGAAAATAATAATTGTAATACAAACACAGCTGCTGCATCGATTGCCGGCGATGTTGATTGTAATACAAATTATGTTCCTGCCTCGGACGACTGGGTTACGAAAGGTTTATGATGAAAGTTACAGAAGCATTTGAAATGTTTGTCGACGAACAATTGTTCCGCAATAACAGTCCTAAAACGCTAATATGGTATCGAGAAAATCTCGGCGCATTTTTCCGATGGTTAGGTGTCGATTCTTCAATTGATGATCTGACGATATTTAATTACAAGGCTTATTGTTCGTATCTTCTTCATGAATATGAACATAACGGAAAGCCGCTTAAGAGTTCTAGCGTTAATTCACACGTTCGCTGTGTCAAAGCATTTTACAACTTCTGCATTCAGGAAGATTTGATCCCCGATTTCAGCAGAAAGTTAAAAACAACAAAGGTACATAACACTGAGAAGCTTCCGCTTGACGATGAAGAAATCAATCTTCTGCTTCAGAGCTTCGGCGATACGGTTCTTGAACGGCGTAATTTCTGCTGGGTAGTTTTGATGTGTGATTCAGGCTTACGCCGTGGCGAAATATTATCGCTTATTATGAAAAACGTAGATTTAAATCACGATTTTCTTCTTGTCACCGGAAAAGGTTGCAAGCAGCGTTTTGTTCCCCTGGGACAGTTATCACATATTGCATTATACGATTATATCATTCGCTATCGCTCAGGAGCTGGCGGATCTGATCCTGTTTTTGTTGACCGATTCGGCAAGCCTTGCAACGATAACACGATTAAACAAGTGTTTCAGAAGATCAAGAAGCGCACCGGGATAGATCGACTGCACCCGCATCTTTTGCGGCACACTTTTGCCACAAATTACTTATGTGACGGCGGAGATCTCGAAACATTGCGGCTTATTCTCGGTCATTCCGATTTGCAAGTAACATCAATGTATCTGCACTTAGCGCAAAATAAGCAGCTATTGCAAAGTAAGCATAGAAGTCACTTAGATAGTTTAATTACAAATGAAAGGATTGAAACAAATGAAAAGTGTTCAGAAGTCAATACGAATATCCGAAAACGTATATCAAATTATAGAAAGCTGTAACGGTGCGAATTTTTCAGATAAGTTACAAAATCTTGTATTTCGTTATTCCGAGGAATTGCCTTCGCTGATGGTAAGTATTCAGCGTGCCGAAGTCACATTGAAGCAGACCGAGCGTGAAATTCACGAAAAGCGCACTATCTTAAATCAGCTCCGGAGCATTGAAGCCAAAATTAACAGCCTTTTCTATTGCTGTAATACAAAATGACAACGTGTTGAATACCCTTAAAAAACACGAAAACCCTTTGTAATACACGCATTTGCGATTACAAAGGGGTTTGTGATTGGTGAGCCACCCGGGAATCGAACCCGGGACACCCTGCTTAAAAGGCAGGTGCTCTGCCGCCTGAGCTAGTGGCTCAAAAGCTATAAACTTTTGGGTTGTTTTCACAACGTGATTTATTATAACAAATCCTGACTCCTTTGTCAAGTCTTTTTTTACATTTTTATTTCGATATTATGAAATTTTGATTTATAACCGATTATAACCTGTTTAAATCCGCTCTTCAGCCGCAATACTCTTGGATTCTTATTGACAGAGGCGCATTTTTGTGGTAAAATGATTTCGGTTAGTCCGGATTAACCAAAATGTATTTGTGTATTAACGGAGATATTATGGAAGACAAAAAAAATCAATCCACTGCTTACGGGCTCAGCAGAAACTATGCTACAGAGTTTTTACGCAAGAGCCAAATATTCAAGAAAAAAGAATGCTAAATTTTACGATGCCAAGGCAATAGAGCTTGTCGATAAGATAGACTATGACTTTTCAAAAGCGGAAAAGGATTCTACGATGAGCAACGGAGTAATCGCACGAACCATCGTATTTGACGAATTGGTCAAAGACTTTATAAACAAAAATCCCGATTGCACAGTTGTAAACATAGCCTGCGGTCTTGATACAAGATTTTACCGTATGGATAACGGCAGAATAATATGGTACAATGTCGATCTGCCGGAAACTATAGAGGTTCGTGACGCAATATATCACGAATCAGGCAGGGTGTCTACAATAGGCATTTCCGCAACTGATCCCGCTTGGGCTGACAAGGTAACAAAAAGAGGAAAAATGCTATTTATAATCGAAGGTCTTTCAATGTACCTTACCTCTGATGAAAACGCTCAGATGCTGTCGATTATCAGAGATAAATTCGATAATGCGACAGTGCTTATGGAGTGCCTTGCTAAAAAATGGGTAAACAAGGAGCATACCGAAAAATCAATTCAGGACACCGGTGCAAAATTCGTGTTTGGTGCTGATACCTTTGATGATTTAGGTAAAGCGGCAGACGGCTTCAGATGTATCAAAAACGATAATATCATCCGTGGTATGACAGAAATCATGCCGATATTGAAACCGTTCAGAAACCTCCCTTTAATCAAGAAAGTAACTCAGAAAATCCTTATATTTGAAAAAATATGATTGAATATCATCAGCCGACCTTTTCCGGCAGGTCGGCTTTTTTGTACCCAAAACCGAACATCCGCCTGAAAATGTTACTTTTATGACAAATCTGCCCTATCCGGAAGTTTTCTATTGCATTCTGTCGGATTTTGTGATATTATTATCCTAATAAAATATGCCAACAATACGGCAAATAAAAATTTCGCACTGCAAAAGTGCGGTAAGGATGAGAAATATGCCAAAAAGACAGGACATTAACAAAATTATGATAATAGGCTCAGGCCCTATCATCATAGGTCAGGCTTGTGAGTTTGACTATTCAGGCACACAGGCTTGTAAAGCGCTCAAGAAGCTCGGTTACGAGATAGTTCTTGTAAACTCAAACCCCGCAACTATTATGACCGACCCCGATGTAGCGGACATCACCTACATTGAACCGCTCAACCTCGACAGACTTACTCAGATTATCGAGCAGGAACGTCCCGATGCGCTTCTGCCCAACCTCGGCGGTCAGTCAGGACTTAATCTCTGCTCTGAGCTTGACAAGGCAGGTGTACTGAAAAAGTTCAACGTACAGGTAATCGGCGTTCAGGTCGACGCTATCGAACGTGGTGAAGACCGTATCGAGTTCAAGAATGCGATGAAGGATCTCGGTATCGGTATGCCGAGAAGTGAAGTTGCTTACACGATTGATGAAGCTGTCAAGATAGCCGAGGAACTCAAGTACCCTGTTGTTCTTCGTCCTGCCTATACAATGGGCGGTGCCGGCGGCGGAATGGTTTATAATGTAGACGAACTTAAGGTCGTATGTGAAAGAGGCTTGCAGGCATCTCTTGTAGGTCAGGTTCTTGTCGAGGAATGTATCTTCGGCTGGGAAGAGCTTGAGCTTGAAGTTGTCCGTGATGCCGACAACAATAAGATTACCGTTTGCTTTATCGAAAACATCGACCCCATCGGCGTGCATACGGGCGACTCGTTCTGCTCTGCTCCTATGCTGACTATTCCCGAAGATGTTCAGAAAGAGCTTCAGAAAATGTCTTACCGCATTATCGAATCCATCGAGGTTATCGGCGGCTGCAACTGTCAGTTTGCCCGTAATCCCGAAACAGGACGTATTGTTGTAATCGAAATAAACCCCAGAACATCACGTTCTTCCGCTCTTGCTTCAAAGGCTACAGGCTTCCCTATTGCCTTCGTTTCCGCCCTCCTTGCCTGCGGTCTGACACTCAAGGATATTCCCTGCGGTAAGTACGGCACACTCGACAAGTATTACCCTGACGGAGATTATATTGTAATCAAGTTCGCACGTTGGGCATTCGAAAAGTTCAAGGGCGCAGAGGATAAACTCGGAACACAGATGAGAGCTGTCGGTGAAGTAATGAGCATCGGCAAGACCTATAAAGAGGCTTTCCAGAAAGCTATACGTTCACTCGAAAAGGACAGATACGGTCTTGGCTTTGCAAAGAACTTCCACGATATGACAAAGGAAGAGCTTTTAGCACAGCTGAGATACCCCACAAGCGAAAGACAGTTTGTTATATATGAAGCACTTCGCAAGGGTGCTACTATTGAAGAAATCCATGCCCTTACAAAGATTAAGGACTGGTTCTTACAGCAGATGAAGGAGCTTGTTGACGAAGAAGAAGCACTGCTCAAGATCAAGGGTTCTGTTCCCGAAAAGGCTGTACTAAAGCAGGCAAAGCTGGACGGTTTCTCCGACCGTTATTTAAGCTCACTTCTTGAGGTTACAGAGGAAGAGATCAGAAATGCCCGTATCGGCTTCGGCATAAAGGAAACGTGGGAAGGCGTTCATGTAAGCGGTACGGATAATGCGGCTTACTACTACTCCACCTATCATCTTGACGAGGATAAAAGCCCTGTCAGCGACAAGCCCAAGATAATGATTCTCGGCGGCGGTCCCAACAGAATAGGTCAGGGTATCGAATTCGACTACTGCTGCGTTCATGCGGCACTTGCACTCAAAAAGCTCGGCTTTGAATCTATCATCGTAAACTGCAACCCCGAAACAGTTTCAACCGACTACGATACATCGGATAAGCTCTACTTTGAGCCGCTCACCCTTGAAGACGTTCTTTCGATTCACGATAAGGAAAAGCCGCTCGGCGTTATTGCTCAGTTCGGCGGTCAGACACCGCTCAACCTTGCAAGCGACCTTAAGAAATACGGCGTAAACATTCTCGGCACAACTCCCGAAACTATCGACCTTGCGGAAGACAGAGATCACTTCCGTGCTATGATGGACAAACTCGGAATCCCGATGCCCGAATCCGGAATGGCTGTAAACGTTGACGAAGCGCTTGAAATCGCAAACCGCATCGGTTATCCCGTAATGGTGCGTCCTTCATACGTTCTCGGCGGCAGAGGTATGGAGATTGTTCACGATGACGAAATGATGAAGGTCTATATGTCTGCGGCAGTAGGCGTTACCCCCGACAGACCCATACTGATAGACCGTTTCCTCCACCACGCAACAGAGTGCGAGGCTGACGCTATCTCGGACGGCAAGAACTGCTTTGTTCCCGCTGTTATGGAGCATATTGAGCTTGCAGGTGTTCACTCCGGTGACTCCGCTTGTATCCTGCCCTCTATGAACCTTACGGAAAAGCAGGTAGCAACAATCAAGGATTACACAAAGAAGATTGCCGTTGAAATGAATGTATGCGGTCTCATGAATATGCAGTACGCTATTGAAGACGATACTGTCTATGTTCTTGAAGCTAACCCCAGAGCGTCCCGTACAGTACCGCTGGTATCAAAGGTTTGCAATATAAACATGGTACAGCTTGCTACTCAGATAATCACATCATCGCTGACAGGCAAGCCCTCCCCCGTACCCGAGCTTCACGACAAGGTTATCAATCACTACGGTGTTAAGGAAGCGGTATTCCCCTTCAATATGTTCCAGGAGGTTGACCCCGTTCTCGGTCCCGAAATGCGTTCAACAGGCGAGGTTCTCGGAATCGCTCCCACATTTGGAGAAGCGTACTACAAGGCTCAGGAGGCAACACAGGTAAAGCTTCCTCTTGGTGGAACTGTTCTCCTCAGCGTATGCGACAGAGATAAGCCCGAGTTGCTTGAAATCGCAAAATCATTCAGCGAGCTTGGTTTCCGTATCCTTGCAACAGGCAAGAGCTATGATATGATAAAGGACGCAGGCATCACTGCTGAACGTATCAACAAGATGTACGAGGGCAGGCCCAACATCACCGATGCAATAGCAAACGGCGAAATCCAGCTTATCATCAACACACCCGCAGGAAAGACGAGTGCAAACGATGACAGCTACATCCGCAAGTCAGCAATCAGACATAAGGTGCCTTATATCACAACAATGGCGGCCGCTAAGGCAAGCATCGAGGGTATAAAGTCACTTAAAGCGAACAAGCACTTCGGCGTAAAGTCAATTCAGGCACACCACGCAGATATAAAGTAATATACTCAAAAAATACGTTAACCCCGTTGTTATAGCGATATTTACCCTCCTTACCGGACATCCGGTAAGGAGGGTAATTTTGTGAAATACGATTATGCGTACAAAAGAAAAGCTGTTGAAAAATACAGAAAAGGAGAATGGATGAAAACACCGGAAAGAGCAAATGAGACAAATTTCCGCCAGATGATAAGGAAATGGGTTCGGCTCGAATATGCTTGCAGTTCGGAGGTGTTAAAACAAAAAAATAGACACAAAGAATGGAGTGCCGAAGAACTCTACGAATTGGTGGCAAAGGTACTTGCCGGAAAATCAATCAAGTCGGTAGCGTTTTCCGTAGCGATAGATGACGGTATGCTTAGTAGTGTGCTTACAAACACAAAACAAAGAGGTAAGAATCATCCCACGCGTGTGGGGACAAGGCGCTTAATGCAAAAGAAATAGAACCAGCTGCGACTAAACGCCGAGGACTTGGTGTTGAAACCGATAGTGCCTCTACTGATTCTAAAATTAGTATAGCAGATTTTCTAGATGATGTCAAGAGTTATTACTCTGATGTTTTATCAGACAGCGTTAGGATCATCCCCACGCGTGTGGGGACAAGCCGCTGAGTAAGGGCGATTTAAGAGATTTAGTAGGATCATTCCCACGCGTATGGGGACAAGACTGTTCAGCGTTGGAATTTCTTAGACAAGCAGGGATCATCCCCACGCGTATGGGGACAAGTTTTTTTCTATCGGATTTTTTCCGTTCGCCCTAGGATCATCCCCATGCGTATGGGGACAAGCGCTCTGCCCGTAAATCATAACGAGTACCGCCAGGATCATCCCCACGCGTATGGGGACAAGGAACGGTTTCCTCGATACGTTGATAACTGCCACGGATCATCCCCACGCGTATGGGGACAAGGGAAAAGGATACTACAATGTATACAATAATTAAGGATCATCCCCACGCGTATGGGGACAAGAGGTGCAAGACCCTTTAGAAAACCTGTTAAACGGGATCATCCCCACGCGTATGGGGACAAGTGTAATCTGTTGATAGATTGTACATTTTTGCTAGGATCATCCCCACGCGTATGGGGACAAGCATAAATGCTGAAATAATATCTTAGGTAAAGAAGGATCATCCCCACGCGTGTGGGGACAAGTTGACACAATATTTAGCGGTCTCGCAAATTGCAGGATCATCCCCACGCGTGTGGGGACAAGTTCACGCCGAAGATTTCGTAACCGCTTTAACGAAGATCATCCCCACGCGTGTGGGGACAAGTTTATGAGGACGGGCGTTTTTTGAGCTTTGACGGGATCATCCCCACGCGTGTGGGGACAAGGCAACTGCTTGTTCTGCGCTAAATGCAGATACAGGATCATCCCCACGCGTGTGGGGACAAGTTCAATTCATGGGTCAAGATATAGTTCGACTTGGGATCATCCCCACGCGTGTGGGAACAAGCAAGAGCATTGACAAGCGCCATTGCCTCGTTTAGGATCATCCCCACGCGTGTGGGGACAAGTGTATCAGCTTGCGACTTGCTTCGTTCCGCTTACGATCATCCCCACGCGTGTGGGGACAAGTGGATTTATTTCTCAAAATCGTATACAGCTTGAGGATCATCCCCACGCGTGTGGGGACAAGCATTCATCAAGATGAAGCTACCCCTCATCTGCAGGATCATCCCCACGCGTGTGGGGACAAGTAGCACAAGTCTTAAACGCTTCATGGAATAAAAGGATCATCCCCACGCGTGTGGGGACAAGCGTGCCAAATCCTTATATCCGAGTTCTTGCAAACGATCATCCCCACGCGTGTGGGGACAAGCGAAGGGCGAGAGCCGAAGCCCTCAAGCAAAGAAGATCATCCCCACGCGTGTGGGGACAAGTCGATAGACACACCTGCTACCTTTGTTGTCAGAGGATCATCCCCACGCGTGTGGGGACAAGTAGGCGGTACAGTCCCCTGTTTCTAATTCAAATGGATCATCCCCACGCGTGTGGGGACAAGTAGGCGGTACAGTCCCCTGTTTCTAATTCAAATGGATCATCCCCACGCGTGTGGGGACAAGACTAACAAAAAATGGATACTTGTCAGATGAATTTGATCATCCCCACGCGTGTGGGGACAAGACTGTGTCGGCTGTGCCGCTGTTGATAAGCATATTATCATCCCCACGCGTGTGGGGACAAGACACTATCCAGCAAATCTCTCAAAGACTGCTGGGGATCATCCCCACGCGTGTGGGGACAAGTCATCGCTAAGTTTTTTAGCAAAGGAAGAACAAGGATCATCCCCACGCGTGTGGGGACAAGCTTTGGCAACGTCATCATCTTCGTATGGAAGAGGGATCATCCCCACGCGTGTGGGGACAAGTACACATTTAAGAGCAAAGAGCTTGAGCGCACAGGATCATCCCCACGCGTGTGGGGACAAGCAGCTTGCGACTTGCTTCACTACGCTTACGCTGGGATCATCCCCACGCGTGTGGGGACAAGTGCGGTGTGCCGCAGCTATTTTACGAGTTGAGAGGATCATCCCCACGCGTGTGGGGACAAGTCTTTGACATCTTCTCAGCGGCAATCGCTACCGGGATCATCCCCACGCGTGTGGGGACAAGCAAGCGGTACATATCTGAAAAGCTTTTATTCGGGGATCATCCCCACGCGTGTGGGGACAAGTTCTTGACGAAAGTTCTCCGATAGTATGGCTTGGGATCATCCCCACGCGTGTGGGGACAAGGCTTAACGCTATCCGCAACAGCGCTTCGCAGAAGGATCATCCCAACGCGTGTGGGGACAAGTGGTATCGGGATTTCAAATTCCCTTTTGCAAGAGGATCATCCCCACGCGTGTGGGGACAAGCAACGGCAACAGAAGTGTCAACGAATTTGAGCGGGATCATCCCCACGCGTGTGGGGACAAGTGATAGGAACGCTTGTAGGGTCTGCAAGCGGTGGGATCATCCCCACGCGTGTGGGGACAAGCAGGACAATGTCGAGGAAACGAAGCAGCGGCTGGGATCATCCCCACGCGTGTGGGGACAAGCGATGAAGAGTTAATGAACGAACTTAAAAAGCGGGATCATCCCCACGCGTGTGGGGACAAGTCCTCGATTACTGCTCTGGTTGCTTCGAGTATGGGATCATCCCCACGCGTGTGGGGACAAGCAGGACAATGTCGAGGAAACGAAGCAGCGGCTGGGATCATCCCCACGCGTGTGGGGACAAGGGCACACGCCGCCTAAATCGTTCACAAAGTCCAGGATCATCCCCACGCGTGTGGGGACAAGCCATTGTATACGATAACAACAAGGCAAATCGTGGGATCATCCCCACGCGTGTGGGGACAAGTGAAGGTTATCAATATGCGTGGGTCGAAGCGTAGGATCATCCCCACGCGTGTGGGGACAAGGTTTTTCTTGTCTGTCTGTATTATACCACAGGAGGATCATCCCCACGCGTGTGGGGACAAGCGAGCTTGTCGCCAGCCTTGACTTTATCCCCTAGGATCATCCCCACGCGTGTGGGGACAAGCTGAAAATAATTACACTTTTGCATTAACTGTTAGGATCATCCCCACGCGTATGGGGACAAGGATAGAACTAGCCCGATTGAGGTTATGAAGAAAGGATCATCCCCACGCGTATGGGGACAAGCTGTCTGATAAGGTGTTATGCTATACGGTGTGAGGATCATCCCCACGCGTATGGGGACAAGTTGCGATGTTCGTACTGTTCGCCGACTTTGCCAGGGATCATCCCCACGCGTATGGGGACAAGCTTCTGCGAAAACCCTTTTGACGTGCTGTTATAGGATCATCCCCACGCGTATGGGGACAAGACTTATACGATCAATTCAGAGATTTTATAGAGCAGATCATCCCCACGCGTATGGGGACAAGACGAAAATCCCCCACGGGCTAAAGCATAGTGACGGATCATCCCCACGCGTATGGGGACAAGTTGTCACCGTAGTTTGAACGTAGACATAATCCGGGATCATCCCCACGCGTATGGGGACAAGCAGTCCAATGGAACAGCACTCAATGCTTCTTTTGGATCATCCCCACGCGTATGGGGACAAGAAATCCATATCCCACGGGCTTTCGTTGCTTTTGGGATCATCCCCACGCGTATGGGGACAAGCAAGAATCCTTATATGCTGTGTCTCGGAGCATAGGATCATCCCCACGCGTATGGGGACAAGGCATACAACATAGTAACAATGCTGTTATCGTGGGGATCATCCCCACGCGTATGGGGACAAGCGCATTGTTTTCACCTTTTCTTGTAAGTCCGTGGGATCATCCCCACGCGTATGGGGACAAGCGCATTGTTTTCACCTTTTCTTGTAAGTCCGTGGGATCATCCCCACGCGTATGGGGACAAGCCTCGTCGAAAACATCTCCGACACCATTGACGAGGATCATCCCCACGCGTATGGGGACAAGAACGTGGTCTGACGTGATAAACCCTGCCCAATCATATCATCCCCACGCGTATGGGGACAAGAAGTCACCTGCTGTGCTGACTGCACCAAGCACGGGATCATCCCCACGCGTATGGGGACAAGGATTGCGAGTGCATCATCGACGGATACAGGCTGGGATCATCCCCACGCGTATGGGGACAAGTAACACCCATCGTTCAACTTTCACCACCTATCGGGATCATCCCCACGCGTATGGGGACAAGTATAATACTATACAATCTAAGGTACTATACTGAGGATCATCCCCACGCGTATGGGGACAAGTCCCCAATGACAGCCCAACGGGCAGGAGGACAAAAATCATCCCCACGCGTATGGGGACAAGTCAAAAAAAGTTGCTTTTGTATACAATTTTATAGGATCATCCCCACGCGTATGGGGACAAGTGTTAAGCACAGTGTGCAAACTTGTTGAACTTAGGATCATCCCCACGCGTATGGGGACAAGTCTTGAGCGTAACACATCGTGCCGTGTCAAGGGGGATCATCCCCACGCGTATGGGGACAAGCTGCTGGGGGTGTGGCTCAGGCAGCAAGGGCAGGGATCATCCCCACGCGTATGGGGACAAGTTGTCCAAGTCAGCCCCGACGGTGCAAAGTTTGGGATCATCCCCACGCGTATGGGGACAAGGTTACCACAGTACCGCCGTTGGCGTCAGTGAGAGGATCATCCCCACGCGTATGGGGACAAGTTTGCTGTGCCAATGTCCCCCCCTATATATTCGGGATCATCCCCACGCGTATGGGGACAAGAGTGGTAACGTCGGTTTTATCGCTCTCGCTCAGAGATCATCCCCACGCGTATGGGGACAAGAGTTTTAATTACTCGCCCACAGCACACATTCAAGGATCATCCCCACGCGTATGGGGACAAGAGGTGTCGGTGGGGTTAGGGGGAACTAACTATTGGATCATCCCCACGCGTATGGGGACAAGTTTTATGCAAGTAGCCATAGATTTCGCCTATAGGGATCATCCCCATGTCAAGAGTAACATGGTTTACACTTTGTGCAAGCACATGGTTTACATGTTATCAATAACAAATGAACATAAAAATGAACTTGAAATAAGGGCGAAGCCCGAATGGAAAGTTCATTTTTTATGTTTC
>OKWH01000491.1_pt1 | contig 13786 bp, 10 predicted proteins | sample 1607021 | NCBI WGS metagenome assembly OKWH01 (sample SAMN04414076, study PRJEB24778) | human gut metagenome | material: faecal | host: Homo sapiens | reverse complement strand
GAAGAAACTCGCCCATTTGATAGGTTTGCTTTGTGCGACAGCCGTATCGGCTCAGGAGCCCCCGTCCCAGCCGGCTTCTTCCCACAGCGGCTGGTGGAACGGCAATCCGTCGTTCGTGGTTCCGATCCGTGAAGTGAGTGTCACGGCCCGGCGTCCGATGAAGGAGATAGGCGTGCAGCAGACGAAACTCGATACGACCGTGCTGCACGAGAACATCGCCCTGTCGATGGCCGATGTACTGACGTTCAACACCTCGATTTTCGTCAAGCAGTACGGCCGCGCCACGCTCTCGACCGTGGCGTTCCGCGGCACATCGCCCTCGCACACGCAGGTGACGTGGAACGGCATGCGCATCAATTCGCCGATGCTCGGCATGACCGATTTTTCGATGATTCCGTCGTATTTCATCGACGACGCCACGCTGCTGCACGGCACGTCGTCGGTCAATATGACGGGCGGCGGTCTGGGCGGCGCCGTGGCCCTCTCGACCCGCCCGGCCGAGACGCGTGGGTTCAACATGCAGTACGTGCAGGGCATCGGATCGTTCTCGACATTCGACGAATTCCTGCGGCTCACCTACGGCAGCGACCGCTGGCAAACCTCCACGCGAGTGGTCTACTCCTCTTCGTCCAACGATTTCAGGTATCGGAACTACAACAAGAAGATGAATATCTACGATGACGACCGCAACATCATCGGCACGTACTATCCCGTCGAGAGGAACAAGTGCGGGGATTTCCACGACCTGCACGTGCTCCAGGAGGCTTATTACAACACGGGCCGGGGCGACCGGCTCGGATTGCAGGCGTGGTATATCCATTCGCGGCGCGGCGTTCCGATGCTCAACGTCGATTATCGTTCCGATACGGAGTATCGCAACGAACAGTGTGAACAAACTTTCCGCAGTATTCTTTCGTGGGATCATTGGAGAAAAAATTATAAGATCGGGGCTCGTGCTGGGTATATACATACGCGGCAGACTTACGATTTCTCGCAGGACAAAGGTAACGGGGACTGGGCGGAGATGATTCGCTCGCGGAGTTTCGTCAATACGCTTTACGGCTCCGTCGAAGGGGAGTACTACATCGGCAAGAAATGGCTCTTTACTGCCAATGTCTCCGTGCACCAGCATTTCGTGAAGAGCAAGGACAGGAACGTGCTGGAGCTCAATTCCCAGTCGATAGCGCAAGGGAACAATAAAAAAGTGGTCGTGGGTTATGACCAGGGGCGCATCGAACTGTCGGGGTATGTTTCGGCCAAGTGGATGCCCGCCGACCGGCTGGGCCTGTCGTTCGCGTTGCGCGAAGAGATGTTCGGGTCGGAGTGGACCCCGGTTATTCCAGCCTTCTTCGCCGATTATACGATTTCCAAGCGGGGCAACGTCGTGGCCAAGGCCTCCGTCTCGCGCAACTACCGGTTCCCGTCGCTCAACGACCTCTACTTCCTGCCGGGCGGCAACCCCGACCTGAAAAAGGAGCACGGTTTCACCTACGATGCAGGGCTTTCGTTCGCCGTGGGAAAAGAGGGCGTCTATTCGCTCAGCGGCGAGGCGACGTGGTTCGACTCCTACATCGACGATTGGATTGTCTGGCTGCCGACTTTCAAAGGATTCTGGACGCCGATGAATATCAAGGAGGTGCATGCCTACGGCGTGGAGCTGAAAGGCGACCTGAACGTACAGCTGGCCCGGAACTGGCAGCTCGGCATCGACGGAACGTTTTCGTGGACGCCCTCGATCAACCACGGCGACCCGGTGGACTGGGCGGACGAAGCCATCGGCAAACAGCTGGTCTACGTGCCCGAATACTCGGCGGCCGTTACAGGGCGCCTGGCCTACAAATCCTGGCGCTTCCTCTACAAATGGTGCTATTACAGCGAGCGGTTCACCACTTCGAACAACGACGTGAAAACCAAAATCGGCCGCGTGCTGCCCTACTTCATGAGCGACGTTTCGCTCGAAAAGCTATTCTCGTTCCGCTGGGGGGACTTCTCGGTCAAGGTCGCCGTGAAGAACCTTCTCGACGAGGAATACGAAACCGTTCTGTCGCGGCCCATGCCGCGGATGAACTACGAGATATTCCTCGACATCCGCCCCAAATGGGGGAAACGGAAATAACGCTCTGCGGCGGCGTCCCTTTTAATCACGGCGAACCATTGCAAACCTTTCTTCGTATTGAAAATCGCCGCCGCTCTTTTACGGCCGCATTGCGGGAGCCGGAGTTTTTAGAGATTAGTAATTAGTAAAGAGTTGTCTGCCATATGACGATTTACCTCCGGCTCCCCGCATGCGGACCATACGGAAGATTGAGAAAAATATGAAACGACTGCTTTTCCTCGCAAGCCTTGTCGCCGCTACTCTTCTTGCCGGATGCTCGGGCAAGGGTTGTCCCGGCCCGGAGCGCAACCTCGTCGTCTCCGGAGGCGGCGCCGCAGACCTCCGGCTGGGAATGACCAGCCGCTACACCGTCTTCGGAAGCGGCGACTACGAAGCCGTATCCTCCGACCCGTCCGTCGCGACCGTCGCCGTGGACGGCCGGACGCTCTCCGTTACGGGGCATGCCGTAGGCCGCGCGACGGTTACGCTTACAGACCTCCCCTCCGATGAACGGGTGGAAATCGCCGTCACGGTCGTGGACTTCTACCTCTGCCTGTTCGTCTCCGCAGGTACGGATGACGACCGGACCGTTCTCCGCCGCAACGACGGATTGTTCCTGTGGGCGAACGATGTGTGCGAGTACCGGCTCGTGCGGAATACCGCGCACGAGTGGTGGGGACAGTTCTTGGAGTACGACGAACTGCAACGGGGAACGTATGCCCTGTCGGACGACGGCACGACCCTCGTGCTGACCTCCGCCGACGGAATCGGCGACACGGCTTTCGCGGTGGAAGCGGGAACGCTCCCGCCGAAACGGTTCGCCGCAATCATGACAGAGGGGGCCTCGGCTCTACCCGAGGAGGACACGCCGCTCTACCTGCAACTGACGGAACGAACCTCCGGCGAATCATTTTATTGCCGGCTGGCTCCGGAACTGTTTTACCAAGAGTCTGCTTCGGACAGATAAACACCTAACCATACGATGAAACGATTGCATCCTCTCTTTTTTGCCGCTGCGGCCCTGCTGCTCGCAGCCTGCGGAAGCCGGAACGCGGCTTCGCTCGACGATTTCACGGTCGCGGTCTATACGCCGTCCCACGCCTCGGGTTTCGAGATTGTCGGGGCCGAGGGGCAGCGAAGCACGATTCTCAAGGTCTTCGATCCGTGGCAGGGGGCCGAAAATACCGAAACGATGCTCTTCCTCGCCCGCGACGGGGAGCGAGCCCCCGAAGGGTTCGAAGGGCAGACGGTCGAAGCCGGAGTGAATGGTATTCGTATTTGAGGAAGACGGCGAGACGGCGGTGACGCTTGCAGTAGTCCTTATAGCTGGAATAGGCGTGGTATTTGCCTATACGTTTGAGGAAATCCGCAAGGTATTCGTCGAAATTATATAAGGCAATCCTCGCCCATGCCCAGAAAGGCGTTACGAATCTTTTCGGCCGTAACATACGCATCCCGGTCGCAGAGACGTTGATATTGTTTGCTGATATTGGTCTTGATATTCTCCAGCTTCTCATTAATGCGCTGCGATTCGAGACTTTTGCCGGAGGCTTTGTTGGCTTTAGTATCCCAAAGAGAGGTGCGAACGATAAGTTTGCTGCAGAACTGCGACTTCGTACCGTTGATCGTAATACGACCCATGACGGGAACCTGACCGTGTTTTTCCGATTGCCTTTTCACGTAGAAAAGGACTTTGAAAGTGCTGCGTTGCATGATAACCTGAACTTTGTGGTTTTGTTAAACATTAAGTCAAGTTATTTGGTATGCGAAAATTCGATGCAAGAAGCTGAAAACTAATATTTTGCGACAAACAAAACATATCTTCCAGGCAACGGATAAGTAACTGAACTTACCATTAAACCTGCCCGAGTTTGCTGTATCAATTACTCCAACGTATATGCAGAATAGAAAAATAACAGTCTGTAAACAAAACCCTTGCTATTTTCTGCACTCTCGTTATCTTACTAAATTCTGACCGAGATAGGGATGTATCAAAAATCTGCATTTTGACACAATTCCGTCTCTTTATGCTCCTTGCTCCGGCGGCAGCAGTTTGCTCAGTACGGGGTCTTTGCGTAGGCGGTCGAGTTCCTTGTCGACGATCTCCGCGGCTTCGGCCTTGATGCGGTCGTAATTCTCCTTGATCGTTTCCTGCATGCGATCTACGCCGTTCTCGTCCGTGAAATCGGTAATTATGGGTATCTTCACGTAGCGGGCCGTCTCGGCCTTGACCTTCGCGCTGTCCACGACGATCTCCGCGTGGAATATCTTCTGCTCGATAGGCTGCTCGAAGCTGTCGGCTACGGCCCCGACGAACATCCCCTGCGTGAGCGTCGAGATCTTCGAGGCCGGGATCAGGCTGTCCATCTGCGTCGATATGGAGGTCGATTTGTCGTTGCGGTTAATCGTCATGGACTGTCGCTTTTGCAGCACCTTGCCGAACCGCTCCGAGAGCATCTTGGCCGTTTCGCCCACCACCTGCCCGGAGAAGATGTTGCCGACGGTGTTCATCACCACGGCGGCCTCCTTGTCGCCGTAGTCGCGTTTGAGCTGGCTGAAGTCCTGAAAACCGAGCAACACGGCTACCTTGTTGCTCCGGGCCGTGGCGATCAGGTTGTCGAGGCCCTTGAAGTAGATCGTCGGCAGTTCGTCGATGATGACCGACGATTTGAGCTGCCCCTTCTTGTTGATGAGCTTCACGATACGGCTGTTGTACAGACCGAGGGCTGCGCCGTAAATGTTCTGCCGGTCGGGGTTATTGCCCACCGCCAGCACCTTCGGATCGTTCGGATTGTTGATGTCGAGCGTGAAGTCGTCGCCCGACATGACCCAGTAGAGCTGCGGGGAGATCATACGCGAGAGCGGAATTTTGGCCGAGGCAATCTGGCCCTGCAACTGGTCTTGCGCCCCGCCGAGCCACGCATCCATGAACGGACTTAAATAATTTTCCAACTCCGGATAACTCGTCAGAATCGGGAAGATATCCTCGTAGCGTTTGTTCAGAAACTCGATGGCGTGCGGAAAAGTGCAGTACTTTCCCCCGTCGTAGATACGCAAGAACCAGATCACGGCGGCGAAGAGGATGATCGGGCTTTCGACGAAGAAATCGCCCTGCTTCTGCACATCGGGTAAGTCAAGGGCATTACTGCCCCCTTCTCCCCTAAGAACCGTACGTGAGAGTTTCCCCTCATACGGCTCAAGCAACTCAATATTTCTATTTGTTGTTAGAAATCGGCTCATACTTTCAACAGTTTCGTTTATTTCGCTTGTAGCAGTTGTTATGGACAAGTTGCCGTACAATTGAACCACCAACAGATATTTCATTGACGTTCCATGCTTTTGTACAATCTATCTCCTTGCCGCATAACGGACAAGTCCGCTTCTGCTTGTTCCATAAATATAAGAGTGACTTACGTCCTTTGAGAGATTCCAGCATTTGTTGCTCCTTTCGCTGAAAGAAATAATCATCGTATTCCGGGTCGAAAGGGTTTGCCTCCCCCTTGACTTGCTTGTACGGAGTATAATGTATATCCGACAACCTTTTAAGGGTCAGGTAGTTCACTTTCTTGCTTTTTGTTTCATATTTCCATGCAAACGTCCATTTACGCCCCCGAATTTCATGCCAATACTTATCTGCAACCCAAGACTTGCGTTTCTTTGGGTGGCGACGTAAAGCCCATTTCTTTGTGAGGTTGTAAATGTGATTGTCGCAACCGTGAAAAGCATTGGTTGATGCACCATATCGGTAATAGTTTCCCCAACCTGTTATCACAGGATTGAGCATTCGTATCAGCGATTCCTGCTTACACATTTTATGACCTTTAACGATGTCACTGATTTTTGCCCTAAAGCGTTTCTGTGCATCTTTGGACGGGGATGTGTACAGCCTTTTGCCGAACTTCCTTACATTGAAACCTAAGAAATCAAATCCATCGTATATGTTCGTAATGGTAGTTTTCTCTTCGGATAAGGTAAGACCCCTTTCTTTGAGAAATTCTATCACCATTGGTTTGACCTCGTTTTCCAATAATTCCTTATCTCGACCTGTGATTATAAAGTCATCCGCATATCTGATAAGATTCACTTTGTAGTGGAATGTCTTATAGTTGATGAAACGTCTTTTGAATCTTTCAGCCAAGAGTGGTTGAAGTCCGTCAAGTGCCATATTTGCAAGTGTCGGTGATATGATACCTCCTTGTGGTGTACCCTCTTCTGTCGGGAACAGTTTACCATTGAATACAGCTCCACATTTCAGCCATTTTCTGAGTATTGTTTTATCCATAGGGATATTTTCAATAAGCCAGTCGTGACTGATGTGGTCGAAGCAACCCTTAATATCTCCCTCCAAAATCCATTCGGGGGAATGCTGGCGATTTAGAACCGTATCAATCTGACGAATTGCGTCCATTGTCCTGCGCTTCTTTCGGAAGCCGTAAGAAAAACGGTCGCCTGTCGTTTCGGCTATCGGTTCCAATGCCATGAGATATAATGCTTGCATCGCCCTGTCTTTCATGGTCGGTATTCCCAACGGTCGGAGTTTACCGTTCTTTTTCTTGATGTGAACCCTACGGAGCGGCTGTGGATGGTAGCCACGACGTCTAAGTTCACCGATTGCTTTGTACTTGCGCTTGGGAGAGTCCCAAAGCTGTTTATCTACTCCAGACGTATTCTTCCCTTTGTTGGAAGTAACCCTCTTTACTGCCAATGCCTTGGCGTAAAAAGAGTGAGTAAGCATCCACTGCAAGGTTTTCACCTTGTTATGTCTGCCTTCTTTCTGAGCCTTTACAATACGCGCTTGTAGCTTTCGGACATAGGTTTCACACTTGGACCAGTTCATACCGTCCCAAGTCAGATTCCTGCTGTCAGCAGGCGCACACGATGTTTTAATCTCGTTCATTTGCTTTCCTCCTTTTGAAAGTTCTAAAAGTTATCTTGTAAAGAGTTACCATATACGGAAGTCTGCCCACTTTCGTGTCGGATGATGTTACCCTCATTAACTCGTGATGTTGGTTCAATCCGTATCCTCCCCATTACAGGGCGGCATTCGCTTTCTCCGTTATCTCATACCTGCACCCCATTCGGCTTGCCTTGCGGTTCGCTTACTCGCATTATTACGAGAGAGATACAGGCTTGCCCTGTTCCACGCAATTGACAAACGGATAGTTTAGGTTCTGCCAAGTCCGCCGGCAGTGCTGTGTCCGTGTAACCCCAACATGGGCGAGGGTTATCCGACTGCTTACCTTTTGGTGAGAGCTAAAGTATCTTGCGCTCCTTCAAACCTTACGACGGCTAAAGTCAGTTCACTTACGTTAACCATGCTATCCAGCCTCGCCACTCGACGGTATGATACTAACCGCCCTTAACGTTCCCTCACGGTTCAGTCTTGTCCTTTCGGAAAGTGTACTTTGTCCTATAAGCTTGGCACAACCCATCACTGGAGATGCACCTTATAGTAGGCTACCGCTGACGGAACAGCGGGTTAAATCTTGCAATATACATTGCTGTTTAACAATCAATTACGTGACTTTTCAGGTCACACCCATGTCTTGTTCAGGTTCAGCATGATGGTATAGGCGCTCTCGTAGGCGTCCGAGATGTCGTTCATAAAGGAGGGGTTGATCGGGTTGCAGCGGTGCGAGCGGCGCGGGTCGTCGAAATTGATGACGTAAAAGGTCGGTACCTTCTTGTAGCCTTCTTGGTGCATCAGCAGGTGGTTGTAGGCGATCTCCGCGAGGTCGGGAAACTTGAAATCGTAAACATACATCGTGTACCCCTTTTCGATCTGCTGTTTGATGAATTGATTGACAACAGCGTAGCTCTTGCCCGACCCCGGAACGCCGACGCAGATACAAGCTCTCTGCGGCACTACGACGTTGGCGAAGCCGTTGTGCCACCGCTTGTTATAATAGAACCGCGTCGGTAGGTTCACCGAGTATTCGTTCTCGACGAGTCGCGTCTCCTGCATGAACGATTCGTTCTCGTTGTTGAAAGGGTCGTCCATCATGTTGTTCTTCAACAGTCGGCTCATCCACACGCCGCCCATCAACAGGCAGATATATCCGGCCGATAGCGTCAGGATGTAGAACCCCACGACGGCGGACTGCGGCAGCGGCAGGTCGAGCAGCCACCAGTTGAAAAAGAAGAGCACGAAGCCGGCCGCGAGTGCTGCGAGGATCTTGTTCCATGTGATCTTCTCCTCCTTGACCCCTTTGGTGCCGAGGCACGAGAGGCCGAGAAAGAGCACGGCGAAAAGTTTGGTGTAGAGTATGCTGCCGAACAGCCCCGCCGTGCGGTCGAAGCCGAGCAGAATCCTGTCTATCATGCCTATATTGACGTCCCACGCCAAAATCTGCCCGTAGCAGTACCAGTAGATGTGGATTACCACGAATAAAATACTCAGGGCCCGCATGAAGTCCATGACCTTGGACAAACCCCTCAGATCGTCCTCCTGTGACATATTCGCATCGTTATTAAATAGTTCTGCTGCGAATTTAAGACGACGCGGACTGCGGACGACGGTGCAGTGCCGCTGTGGCGGTCGTCGGCATCGGTGTGGCAGCCGTTGGCACGGGGAACGGACATGGCGCTGCGAACTGGCGGGAAAAAGAGTATCTTTGCACTGCTGATTGGAATTATGGCGAAGTTGACGATCGAAACCGGACAATGCGACCGGATATTGCGGCGGGCGGTCGAGGCAGACCCTTCGGCCTGCTATGTCGGGGCGGACGGCCGAGGCGGCAGATCGGAAAAATAAGAGGGCTTGTCCAGGACTTGTCATACGGCCCTTTCGATGTAAATTTATCGGGTTATCTGCCTTATCGGATGCCATACCGCAGAACATGCTGCTGAAGAACCGGATGCGGTCGGGTTTATCGAAACGGAATCCCATGAATTGAATTTGATTCTCGGTTTATTGCACCTGCTGGATTAAAAAACTAACTTTGTAAAAAATAAATCCGTTATGGCAGACAGTAAGATCGTTGTTTTTCAGGACAAGCAGATCCGCCGCGTATGGGTGGATGACGATTGGTATTTTTCTATTGTCGATATTGTCGGTGTGCTTACCGGGTCTCCGGAACCGCGAAAATATTGGAATAAGGTAAAAACGCGGGAATTTACCGATCTTCAGTTGTCCCCGATTTGGCGACAACTGAAACTACCGGCTGCCGACGGTAAGCAGTACAGGACGGATTGCGCTACAACGCAAGCTATGTTTCGTATCATCCAGTCGATCCCCTCTCCAAAGGCCGAGCCATTCAAACAATGGCTGGCACAGGTCGGATATGAGCGTGTGCAGGAGATCGAGAACCCTGAGCTGGCACAGGAACGTATGAAGGCCATTTACGAGGCCAAAGGTTATCCGAAGGATTGGATCGACAAACGGCTGCGGGGCATCGCCATACGGCAAAACCTGACGGATGAGTGGAAAGAACGCGGCATTCGGGAAGAGAGGGACTTCGCCATCCTGACGGCGGAGATCGCGCGTGCGACATTCGGCGTGACGCCTTCGGAACACAGGGCGATCAAGAGGCTGACGAAAAAGGGACAAAACCTGCGTGACCACATGACCGATTTGGAGCTGATCTTTACGATGCTGGGCGAACGGGTGACGACTGAAATCTCACAGCAGGAAAAACCCGATACGTTCGCCGAAAGCAAACAGGTCGCCCGGCGCGGCGGCAATGTTGCCGGAGTGGCCCGTAGGGAGACGGAACGGGAGTTGGGGCACAGTGTCGTGTCGGGCCAGAATTTTCTGGACAGGAATCCCGATGGACTGATCGAGGACACGATCGGACTGCCGCCGCTTGATTCGGAGAAGGAATAAACAGTCCGATCGAGACACCGATAACCGATGAAAGGGGAAAGCCTTGCAAAGATAAAATGCAAGGCTTTTCCGTTTATAGTTTGATTTTCTTAGATGGAAAATCATCGTCCGTGCGGGGCGGAACACCGCCGATGACGATACGACCTCCGGAGGCGTCGGCGATCTGCCGCAGGCGTGCGGGAATATGCCGTTGCAGGTCATCGGCGATAGGCGTTTCCCGTCGCGCGTCCTTCTCCTGCTGCTGTTCCTGCTGCTCTCCGGCCTCTTCGCCGTCACGGTCGCTACCTACGGGTTTGAGCGCGAGTTGTATCTGCCGGTCGAGCTGTTCCATCCGCTTTTTGTGCCGTGAAATCGGCTTATTGATTATTTAGAATTAAATTATTATATTTGCAATAATATAAAGTCAAATAACATTTGAATGTCATGCAAACTGTCAGAAACCCTTTCATTGTCAGTGGTTACGTTTCCGCAGACTACTTTTGCGACCGGAAGGCTGAAACCGCAGAACTTACGGGCGCACTCGTGAACGGGCGCAATATAGTAATCGTATCGCCCCGACGTATGGGAAAGACAGGGCTGATCGAACACTGTTTCCATCAAAAAGAGATAGCGCAAGGCTATTACACGTTCTTCGTGGATATTTACGCTACCGGATCGCTCAAAGAGTTGGTATTCATGCTCGGCAAACATATTTTCGATACGTTGAAGCCCAAAGGAAGGAAATTCGTCGAGGGATTCTTTGCTGCGATCGGTTCTCTGCGCCCGGCTTTCAAACTCGACGCGGTATCCGGGGAACCGGTATTCGACATCGGTATCGGGGAGATACGCAAGCCGGAGGTATCGCTGGAGGAACTTTTCGCGTATCTCGAAGCGGCGGACAAACCCTGTCTGGTGGCCATTGACGAGTTCCAGCAAATCGCCCGTTATCCGGAAAAAAATGTGGAAGCCGTACTGCGTACGCATATACAGAAATGTACCAACACGAACTTCGTTTTTGCCGGAAGCCAGCGCCACATGATGCAGAATATTTTCTTCTCTGCTTCCCGGCCGTTCTACCAGAGTGCTTCGTTCCTGAACCTCGGCCCCATCGAGGAGAGAGCCTATCACAAATTCGTAAGGGAGCATTTCGAACAGGCCGGTAAAAGGATTTCCGACGAGTGCATTGCTCGTATTTACGGACTGTTCGAAGGTCATACGTGGTATATGCAAACTTTGCTGAACCGCCTCTATGAACAAGCGGTTCCCGGTGAAACGATAATACCCGAAGAGGCGAATAGCGTCCTTCATGCCACCGTGGATGCACAGCAGAGCGTTTACCAGAGCATGGTCGCCATGCTCTCCGAGCGGCAGAAGGAACTGTTGTTCGCTGTCGGCAAGGAAAGACGGGCAACCGAAATTACCTCGGCGGATTTCATCACAAGGCACGGACTTTACTCTTCCAGCAGCGTACAGTCGGCAGCCCGGCAATTGCTTGACAAGGAGTTGCTTACCAAAGACGGGAACATATATCAGGTATATGACCGCTTTTTCGGATTATGGATCGCCCAGACTTACGGTACGGGATATTGCCTCTGAGTTCGGCCGATTTGCAAGATAGAAAGTAAAAGTAGGGGACGCACGTTTAATTATAAAACTATTAAAATGATACGCGGAAATTTAATAGCTTCTATTGCCGTATTTACAAATCTATACGATGCGGAACACGATATATATTCGGTTTTAGCCCGGTTCGTAACGGCAACTATCAATCAAAAAAATATGTGGTCGTTCGATATAACGACGCTTCGTAATCGGTTAAGGGAATGTTTTGAAATTGACGTATATGAAAGTGTCCTGAAAACGGTCATACGAAATCGCCTGAAAGATTCTATCACGAGTACCAATGGGGAATACCATGCAAAACCCTCGGCCGAGGCATTGAAAGATTTCGACAGGCAACTGTCGGCGCAGGATACGAAGTATAGGCCCGTATTTGATGCTTTGATAGCATATTACAGAAGCTCGACTTCTCAACATATACAAGACCAAGATATTATCGAGGGTTTTACGAAATTTCTTTTGACGGATTCCAGTCAGGATACCGGACACATATTTTCCCGCTTTATGCTTTCCAAAGAAAGCGATAAGGAATTCGTAGAATGTCTGAACGAGATTAAGGAGGGTTTTATTATCATTTCCGGACTGAAAGACATTACCGAATCGACAGATCTAAATACGATAGGCAGCTGGACGACTCAACTGACGATCTATCTTGATACGGAAGAATTATTCAGTGTATATGGATACAACGGCGATTTACACAGCCGTATTCTGAACGATTTTCTCTCTCTGGTACGGGAAGCGAACAAAAGAAAGAAGTATATACAACTGAAATACTTGGACGAAACGAAGAACGTGATCGACGGATATTTCAAACAGGCTGAAAGAATCATAAACAAATTGGATAGACCCGACGGTAAGCCTGCCATGAATACCATATTGAGCCGATGCCAGGACAAAGGAGACGTGCTGGAAGAACGGGGAAAATTCTATGCTTTTTTACAAGCTTCGGATATAGAATACGACGAAAGGTCTATTTGTGTCGATGATATGAACGGTAATCTTCAAACGACAGACAATCTCGATGCAATTCAGACCGATGCGGCATCGTCTTCTTTGACGATCTCCGAGGAGGATATAGTCAAATACCTGCGGATTTTTTCCATAATCAACGGTAAACGCCGCTCCATTCACAAATCAAGTTTCGAAAAGTGCCAGTGCGTTCTGCTTTCGGAAAGTAGTATTCCAAAATTCATATCCCGTCATTCTTCCATACGCGAAGGAACGAATTTTACTTACTCGACGACGATGGATTATGCCATATCCCGACTATGGTTCCGGTTGCATAAAGGTATTATGAGGAATCAAACACCCGCATCGCTGGACGTTATGAACAGAGTGAAACTCGTTATGACCTCTTTGCTACATCGTTCCGTTGTGGATAAATACGACGAATTGAGAACAAAATCATACGATGATGATACTCGAATCCATATATATAATGAAATTCGGGCGTATGAAATGCATCCTGAAGATATTACCGATGCGAATATTGATGATATCGTCGGTTTTATCGAAATCAAGGATGTGGAAACTTTACGAAGGGAAAAAGCGGAATTACAGGAACAGGCAAGTCGAGGCAATATCGCTATTATGGAGTTGCAAAAGATGAAACGAAAACAGCGACAAGATGTTAAAGATAAAGTCAAACGGAAAGTACGGAACTGTATAAAGAGATTTTACCTGTTATGTGTATTGATTTGCGGAAGTTTAGGATTTGGTATTTATTACGTTGTTTCTCGGATATGCTCCTCGCATGATACTTTATTGTCCGTTCTGTCATTTGTGATAGGTTGTATCGTTCTGCCTGCATTGGGATACATACCGAGTATTCGAAAAAAAATCGCATCGTTGCAAAAACGTATAATCCGTCGCAAAGGCAAATCTTTATTCCATAAATATAGATAAAAAATAACGTCGATTCCCGACCGTTTGCAGCGATCGACTATGGGAAAAGCAAATTCATACGGGAATGAAAAGAGCCGCTGTGGCATGCGGCTCTTTTCATTATAATTTCTTTTTGGATGTTGTAGGATTATTGTCCGTGCGGGGCGGAACGCTGCCGATGACGATACGTCCGCCGGAGGCATCGGCGATCTGCCGCAGGCGTGCGGGAATATGCCGTTGCAGGTCATCGGCGACAGGTGTTTCCCGTCGCGCGTCCTTCTCCTGCTGCTGTTCCTGCTGCTCTCCGGCCTCTTCGCCGTCACGGTCGCTACCTACGGGTTTGAGCGCGAGTTGTATCTGCCGGTCGAGCTGTTCCATCT
>OKWH01000477.1_pt1 | contig 14067 bp, 17 predicted proteins | sample 1607021 | NCBI WGS metagenome assembly OKWH01 (sample SAMN04414076, study PRJEB24778) | human gut metagenome | material: faecal | host: Homo sapiens | reverse complement strand
CCTCACACGATGGCACGAAACATAGAAAGTGCTTTCAAATTATACTCAGGCGATAAACCGCCTTTTTGCCGATAAACTCGAAAAGAATATCCGAACGATGAACTCCATCTACCAAGATATTGTTGAACTTTTTGAGGCGGCGGGAGTCGAGAATTTCGAGAAACTTCCTGATACAGATGCAGAAAAGGCTCAATTTGCAAAACTGTTCAAACAGTTCAATGACTTCCTCGAGGCTGCAAAAATACAAGGCTTCGATTGGAATAAGAAAGTTTACACTTTTAAACATGAGGATGGCACAAAAAGAACGGTGCGTCCTACACTGGATAAAAATACATATCTAATACTTGCACTTCGTTATAAAGAATTGTTTAATAGTCCCGGTGGAGGAGTAAGAGTTGGGGATGTGCCCTATGACATCGATACCCACCTGACAGAGATCAATACGGGAGCTATAGATGTGAACTATATGAACTCTCGCTTTGACAAGTGGCTCAAGTCACTTCACTCTGACGAAGCAACGGAAGATGTCAAGAAAAAACTCCTCGCCGACCTACACAAAACTTTTGCGACACTAACACAAGAAGAACAAAAATATGCCAATATATTCCTCCACGATGTGGAGCGTGGCGATGTAACAGTACTAGATAGTAAGAAAACACTGCGAGATTACATTGCAGAGTATCAGGAGAATGCAAAAAATGACCGGATTCGGAAATTTGCAACAGCAGTCGGTGTCGATGAAGCGATGCTCAGGACATTCCTGAATCTCCACGTAACCGAAGATAATATCAACGAATTTGGTCGATTTGATGAACTTAAAACATCTGTTGATCGAAATATAGCAAAGGTTTACTTCGAAAGAATCGAAAATACAACGATTCCACCACATAAAATTCAAATGAAGATAGATAATATTCTTCGGCGATTTATTTTTATGGGCGGTTTTGATATTGAATAAGGTATATTTACCATTGTTATAATGACATATGCCAAGCATAATCGGGTATTATTGGGCACGTAAATACTAGAATCTTAAAAAATCAGATAATGAAAATCGATAACAACAGGGGAATTGTCTACGTTCTAACTAATTCAGCAATGCCTGGCTTGGTTAAAATCGGCATGACAACACGTGATAGCATTGATGCCATGATGAAGGAGCTTTACAGCACCGGCGTGCCTGTTCCTTTTGATTGTTCATACGCATGTGAGGTCAAGGTTTCCGATTGTGCCAAAATTGAAAAGGCCCTGCATACTGCTTTGGGATCGAATAGGATTAATGCGAATCGAGAGTTTTTTAGTATTAAACCGGAGCAAGCGACAGCCATACTTGAGCTCTTTGATCGGAAAGACATTACGAGCGAGGTTAGTGCTGAAATCGAAAATGATTTAACTATCGACGACAAGGTTGCAAGTGAAAAGATTAAATACACTCGTCGTCCTCCGATGAATTACAGAGAAATGGGGATAGAATTAAATTCGCTTTTAACGTTCGTTAAAGATCCGACTATCCAAGTAATTGTAGTTGGGGATCGGAAAGTGTCGCTAGATGGAGAAGAGTCATCATTAACGGCTGTAACAAAAAAGCTCTTAGGAATCTCTTATGAACTTCAACCCACTTCTTATTGGGAGTATGAAGGGAAAAATCTTCGCGACATCTATGATGAGACATATACGATAGAAGATTAAAAAAATGGTCTACTATTTCGCTTTTATTTCCGTAATGCACCATAATTGCATCATTACAGAAATAAAATGATGATAAAATGGGAATTCTGCAAAAGCAAGAAATTAAATTAACGGCTGTGATTCGGCAGATAAGTGCCTTTTATGGTTCGGTGCGGAATTCGCCCGCAAGGATACTATAAAATTCAAAAGGAAGGGCCTGACTGAAAACCCAACCGTAGTCTGGGAAAAACGGCAGAAGATCAAAAATAGCTAAGAAGCAAGCCGGTCAGTCAACCCATGACCTTGACATAAATCGGGATTTTAAAGCAACTGGAACTACCTTACTTGCATTAATTCCAGAATGTTTAACAACTGAAATCTAATTCCGGAAATGTATTCCACTTTAGAGGCATGGAAATGAGCATAAAACCACGTAGACAATGGATGGTTATCGACTTTGAGGTGTTCGTATATTTCATCCATAACTTTGCCCTCATAATCAAGATAATGTACCCGCACCTGCGCATGGCGCTCGACCTCTGCCCGCTGATCGGGAACCGACAGACAGCCCTCCTCGCCGCAAACCTTTTCGTCCGAATGCCAGATAATTTCCGGATTCACAAAATAACGCGGATTTCCCTTAATTCGGTTGCCGTTTTCGTCTTCTTCCTGTTCATAGTCAATAACCAGCACCCGTACGGACTGCCCGATCTGCGGCGCCGCCAATCCGACGCCGACTGCCGAATACATCGTTTCCAGCATGTCATCCATCAGCTTACGCAGCGCATCGTCGACTTTTTCAACCTTAACGGCTTTCTTCTTCAAAACCGGATGCGGATATTCATATACTTCCAAAACAGCCATCTTTTTACCTGATATTATCGTATTAGTTTCCCATAGAACGCGTTTCCTTGGCAATCTGATCCAGCAGCGCATTTACCATCTTCGGTTCGTTCTTGACGAAAAACGCATAGGCCAAATCGACATATTCCTGAATCAACACTTTAACATCTACGTCTAACGTATTGGTAATTTCATAAATTGCGCAAAGCAACAGCGCCTGCAACGTACCATCCATACGTTCAAACAGCCAGCCGTCGTTAAGATAGGCATTCAGCGATTTTTCCAAATCTTCCTTTTTGGCATGCACGCCCCGCACCAGATTAGAAAAATAGTTGGTGTCGATGTCCGAAACGGCAATCATTTCCTCGGTAATGCCGTTGTCTTCAATCACATAGCGCCCGACTTCGCCGTTTACAAAATCCTTGACGACTTCGTCCACCGGCAGGTCGCCGTACGCAATCATATAAGTTGCCTGCACGGCAGCCAGCCGCGCGCCGGACTTCATTTTAATCTTTTCGGAAATAAACTTCACCATTTTTACTCGTCCTCAATATGCGGCAAAGTTTCAGGCTTTGCCAGTCTGTCAATCGTTTCAACAAAATCTTCAAAATCCTTCACTTCGCGAAAATCCTTATATACCGACGCAAAACGAATATAAGCGATATGATCGAGTTTGGAAAGGGCCTCCATCACATACTCGCCGATAACCCGCGACGGAATTTCGGTTTCCCCGGAGCTTTCCAGACGCCGCTGAATGGAGTTGACCACCTTTTCCACCCGTTCCGGATTAACCGGCCGCTTGCGCACGGCCAGCTCAATCGAACGCGCCAGCTTGTCACGGTCAAACATCGTTTTGTCGCCGTTTTTCTTAACCACAATCAGTTCGCGCAGCTGCACCCGCTCAAAAGTCGTAAAACGCGAGCCGCACTCCGGACACTCCCGCCGGCGGCGGATACAGGTATTGTCATCTGTCGTGCGCGAATCTTTTACCTGCGTGTCGGCAAAACCGCAAAAAGGACATTTCATCGCCGTTCTTCCTATCCGTGCTTAATCAGACTTTCGGTCACTTTATACAATTCCGAAGAATATCTTGCCCCTTTTATAAGGACAATATCATTATTTTGCAACAACTTATTCAACAAAAATTCATCTAAACCGTCTTTATTTTCAAAATAATGCCGTTCAATACGCTCCGGCAGCTGCGCCAGCATATCCTGTGTTTCAGGCTTGACGCCGACAACAACGTCAACGCGGCTTTCCGCCAGAACCCGGCCGATTTCAATATGTTTCTCCTGCGAATGAGCGCCAAGCTCGGCCATTTTGCCCAGCACCGCAATCCTGCGGCCGCAGCATTTCATGCCGGACAACGACTTAATCGCCAGTTTCATCGCCTCCGGCTGACCGGAATAACTGTCGTCAATCAGCGTATATTCGGCTCCGGCTGCCGTATGCAGCAAATGTTTTTTGCCGCGACCGTCCAACGCGCCGAAATTTTTCAGCGCCGCCGCCGCGCGATTCACGTCAAGCCCCAGTTCCGCAATCACGCTCAATACGCACCAGGCGTTATAAAGATGATGTTCACCCTCTTCCGGCAGTTCCAGCCTGACATCGGGATGAAAGTCCCTGCCGAATTTGACGATTTTCGCACCATGCCCGGCCGCCCGCTTCTCCAGAATATCGGCAAAATTGGTATCGGCATTGATTACCGCCGTGCCGCCGTCTTTCGGCAGTCCGCCAAAAATCTCGGCCTTGGCTTCGGCAATCCCTTCAAAACTGTCAAAAAATTCAATATGCATCGGATAAACGTTGGTCACGACTGCAATATCCGGCTCCGTAAAAGACACCAGCCGTGCAATCTCGCCCTTTGCGCTCATACCCATTTCAATTATGGCATAGGCGGCGTTCATATCCAGCTTGCAAAGGGTTTCCGGCACGCCGACGAAATTGTTGTGATTGCCGCCGGTAGCATAAGTCGGCGCAAACTGCGACAGGGCAAACTTCAATTCTTCCTTGGTTGTGGTTTTGCCGGCGCTCCCGGTCAGCGCAATGACCTTTCCCTTAAACTGCCGCCGCACATAACGCCCGATTTTGCCGTAGGCAATCAGCGTATCAGGCACCACAATCTGCCGCACCGCCGGCACGTCCGGCAGCTGCTTCTGCACCACAACCACTTCCACGCCGCGTGCAATCACGTCTTTTACAAAATCGTGCCCGTCAAACTTCTCGCCCTTGATGGCAATAAACAAATCGCCCCGTTTGGCAACCCGGCTGTCCGTAACAACCTCGTCAACATCTGCGTCAACCACAACCATCGGCGACCCGACAATCTCGGCAATCTTCTTAGAATTAAGCTTAATCATGGATTTCCCGTCATCAAAAAATTTTCCTTCTGCCGGAATATAACAAAACCGCCCGGCAAAGGCAAGGATTAAAACCGCTCCCGTTATTTGCCAAAACAAATAAATTTTGTCTATTGCACTTTTGGATAAACTGTGCTAACGTGCAGATATTCAACATATTAGTATAGATATATTCCCCCGAAAAAGCTTTCTTTTTCATGTCTGTACCTGTATGTTTTCAATTAATCCATTGTTTAATTTCTAAATTTTCAAGCATCATGAAAAAGAATTTGTTTATCATCATTTCGATGATGATGGTTGCCTTTCTGGCAACAAGCTGCGGACCCAAGACTCCCGAACCCGTATTGCTCGGCGACGGCAACTTGACGGCTTACGCTGTTTTGCAGGACAAAACTTCCGAAACTTTTCTGTGGGGCATACGCGAAACCAAATCGGGCATTGCCAGGATTAAATGCGTTTTTACCGCTCCGCCCAAAAACCTGGAAGAGTTCTTTATCGGCGAAACCGCGGACAAGAAAATTGTCTTTGACAACACCGGCAAGATTCTGATTTCCGGCACTTATTGTGTTATTGACAAACTTGTCGGCGGCGAAAAATTTATTGTCAGCAGAACAGACGGCCAAGGCGAAAAGGTTTATGTTGCAGCCAACGGCAAAACTGTCGGTCCGAAAGAAAAACTTTTCATCAGCGCCAGCCAGATTTATTATCGGCAAGACGGCAAACTCGGCGTCCTTTCCTATGACAACAAGGAGATTCTTCAGGGTATGGAAGAAATCTACATTGTCGATGGAAAGGCCAAAAAAGATGAAAAAACGCCGACTTACTACCTCTGCAAGGACGATTCCGGCTACAAGCTGTATGACGCCGAAGGCAAACCCGTCCGCAAAATGAACAGAGTTCAGGCATCAAAATACACTAAAGGTGCCTTGGATTACAACACCATGAAAGGACTTTATTCCAGCAAAGTCGCCTATTAAAGACTAGTTGGAATACCCGTAAAAAAACATCTCCCGCACCCTGCCGGAGATGTTTTTTTATGTATCTTGCCCGAAACGAAGAACAAACCCTCCGTTATGCAGGTTTTAGGAAATCGGAAACCGACGGCAAAGCTCTATTACCTGTTTTCTGACCTTATTAATGGTTTCCGCCGCGTCGCCCTTTGCCAGAGCGTCGATAACATCGCCCATCCAATCGGCAACCTGTTCAAATTCCGCCTCTTTAAAACCGCGGGTTGTTCCGGCCGGCGTGCCGACCCGAACGCCCGAAGTTACCTTCGGCGGCTGCGGGTCAAACGGAATAGCGTTTTTGTTGCAGGTCATATGCGCAAGTTCCATCGCTTCGGAAACCACGTCGCCGGTCAGCCCCTTGGGGCGCAGGTCTACCAGCAGCAAATGCGTATCGGTGCCGCCGGAAACCAAATCCAAACCGCGTTTTTTCAGCCTTTCGCCCATTGCTCTGGCATTGCTGACCACCTGCGCGGCATATTTCTTAAACTGCGGCGTCAGGTCTTCGGCAAAACAAACCGCCTTGGCGGCAATCACATGCTCCAGAGGACCGCCCTGCGTTCCCGGGAAAATCGCCGAATTGATTTTCTTGGCAATTTCCCCGTTATTGGTCAAAATCATGCCGCCGCGCGGGCCGCGCAGGGTCTTGTGCGTGGTCGTCGTAACCACGTCGGCATATTCCAGCGGATTCGGATGTACGCCGCCGGCAACCAAACCGGCAAAATGCGCCATGTCCACCATCAGATACGCCCCGATTTTGTCGGCAATCTCGCGGAAACGCTTAAAATCAATCTGCCGCGGATAAGCCGAACCGCCGGCAATAATCAATTTCGGCTTATTTTCCAGAGCCAGCCGCTCAACTTCGTCATAATCAATCAGCCCGGTATCTTTGCAAACTCCGTACTGAACCGAATTAAGCCATTTGCCGGAAAAGGAAACCTTTGAACCGTGCGTCAAATGCCCGCCCGCATCCAAAGACATGCCCATAATCGTGTCGCAGGGTTTCAGCAGCGCCACATAAACGCCGGTGTTCGCCTGACTGCCGGAATGCGGCTGTACATTGACAAAACGGGCATCAAACAGCTTTTTGGCGCGTTCAATGGCCAAGTTCTCAACCACGTCGACAAACTCGCAGCCGCGATAATACCGTTTGGCCGGGTAACCCTCCGCATATTTGTTGGTCAAAATCGACCCCTGGGCTTCCAATACCGCCTTTGATACGATGTTTTCCGAAGCAATCAGCTCAATCTGGTTCTGCTGACGGTCAAATTCGGCCGCAATAGCGTCAAAAATCTCTTTGTCTTCGCTTTTCAAATCTTTTACAAAATCCATGGTCTTCCTCTCAATCCAAATCAAGCTTGCAAAGTCTGCGGTCATGACGGCCGCCTTCATACGCCGCCTTCAGAAAAATGCCGATTCTCCGCAAAACGTCTTCTGTCGTCATTGTACGGCCGCCAAAACAAAGAACGTTCGCATTGTTGTGTTCCCGGGCAACCTTGGCAACATAATCGTCATAAAGGATTGCGGCGCGGATACCCTTATGCCGGTTGGCGGCAATTGAAATGCCGATTCCGGTGCCGCAGACCAATATGCCCAAATCCGCTTGTCCGGCCAGCACTTTCGCCGTCGCTTTTTCGGCAAAATCAGGATAATCAACCGAGTCTGCCGAATTTGTCCCCAAATCCTCAACCGCAAACCCCTGTTTACGCAGATATTCAACAATCTGATTCTTCATTTCGAAACCGCCGTGGTCAGCCGCCGCAACAATTTTCATCAAAAGCTTTCTCCCTTTTTGTTCCTGTAAATTCAGCCTTATGATAGCCTAACAAAGCCATAAAAAAAGAGTTTTTTGGCGCTTATGCAAAAAAATATAAATTTTTTAAAAAAAGTTATTGACGGGGAATAAAAAGTTTGTATATATAGAGAGCGTTGAGTGAATGAGGAACTCAGTTAGGTATTCCGATTGGCCGGTTGGCAGAGTGGCTCATGCAGAGGACTGCAAATCCTTGTACATCGGTTCAATTCCGGTACCGGCCTCCAAAATTCATTCGTTACCGCATTTATTATTCCGGCTTAGCTCAGCGGTAGAGCAATCGGCTGTTAACCGATTGGTCGCCTGTTCGAATCAGGCAGCCGGAGCCATAAAAAAAACACCATCTTTAGGATGGTGTTTTTTTTATGGCTCCGGCTATCTGAGCGAGTGGCGACCAACGGGTGCCTGTTTGGAGCGGGTAGTTGGTTCAAACGAGCCTGCGAAGTTTGAACCCTACGGCGCGAGGAGGACCCGCTTGCGGGAGAACCCAATCTGGCAGCCTTGCTGCTCTGTTGAACAGACGAAGCCTGTTTCCTTTCCGCCGCTTTCCCTGCAAAAAAAATGCCGGATACGATATCCGGCAAATTAAGGCTTTATGACTTTTATTAAGAAAGCTAACGCTACGCGGTCATTGTTGTTGGTATTGTTCTTATTGTTCCAATCATTGTTGCCATTTTTCAGATTGAAATAATAGGCATTGTTTGGATTATATTCCTCAGAGCACCAACAATGAGGTAAAGCGGCCTCTTTTTTCTTAGCGGCGGCACGGTAAAAACACCGCTGCGGGCAGCCCTTTTTTAATAAAAATCCGCACGCTCCGCCAGACCTTGGTCAGACGGATTCTCGCCTGCCTCGCCCCTATTCTGCCGACAAATACGGCATTGTCAACAAAAACAAAAAACTGAATCTTGATTACAACGAATATTTGGAGAAGCTCCTTCCGTCTGGCATTCACCGGCTTTCCATACTTTTCTTTTTTGTCATTCTCCGGCTTGACCGAGGAATCCATAAAGGAGATATTCGGGTCAAGCTCAAACATGGCAGGAAAGAATAAAACATGGGAATAACGAAAAAAGTGCTCAAGATGACCGCAACGCTTAGCAGAAATTGATAATAAAAGAAATTGCTATGCACGGAAACAACAGAAGAAGAAGAAGAAGAAGAAGAAACAGTAATAACAAAAAAATCGCTGTGTTATAAAATAACACAGCGATAAAGGGTTAAAGGGATAAAAACTAAAAAGCTAACGCTACGCGGTCATTGCCGTCGGTAAGGTTCTTACCGTACCAATCATTGCTGCCATTTTTCAGATCGAAATAATAGGCATAGTCTGGATTACATTCCTCAGAGCACCAAATGCATCCCCAATAACCGTCGGCTGCAATTTCGTTCTCTTTCAAGATTTCAACCGTTGCGATAAATTTTGCTTCTTCCATACCGCCCCAATGTTCCTTCAAAACACCTTTGGACGGCAGAAAACCGGGTTTGCCGTTTAAGCGCATCTTTTCGGCAAACTTTTTGACTTTTCCCCATGTGGTATCTGAAACATTGTTTCCCGAACCGCATGTTAAGGCAACCATCACGCCGGACAACAGCTGGATTCCCCATAACTCGCTCTTGCGGCTCAAATTCAACCCGTTTTCAACCGTCAATTCATTTCCCCGGCGATACACCAAAGGCAGTTCTGTCGGTATCAAACCGGTTTTATCCTTACCCCGGTTGTTAAACCAGTTTGTCAATTCGTTTTCGCTGATTTCCAAGGCTGCAATAACGGCTTCAAGAGCGTTAATTTTATTTGTCTTCATAATTGTAAGTTTTTTAGGTAAATATTTTTGTTTATTAACTCGCTCAAATGACAAAAGTCATAAGTACTGTTTTACCACTCAAGCAAGATTAATAACCGCAGATAAGCCTAAAACTTACATACAATTACAAAAACTTCCCCGAATAATAAAACAGATGCTTATGATTACAACTATAGTTGTAACATATTTTCGGAAGAAAGTAAATACAGATTCGCCTGGTATAGACAATTTTGTCAAATTTATCTGAGACCGCCAAGTTTTTACAATTTGGCCAACAGCTTTTCGACAACTTCCAGCGACTTTATCGGCGCCTCATCCCAAAAACTTTCATACTGTTGCTGATGATTCTCAATCCCCGGCGTATCGCTGATAATGCGCAGGCTCAAAAACGGCACTTTATACATATAACAAACCTGCGCCATAGCAGCAGATTCCATATCCACGGCCAAACCGTCCGGAAACTTAGCCTTAATCATATCCAGTTCCGCCCGTTCGGTAATGAATTTGTCGCCGGTACATATCTGTCCGCCGTAAACATTGACCTCGGCATCAAGCGACGTTACCGCGTCAAGAAGCTCGCGACTGCCGGCAAAACAGGCCGGCAACCCCTGCACCTGTCCATACAGATTCGGCTCGCCGCACCAAACGTCGTGATAAACCACACTCTCGCCGGCCACCACGTCCATGACCCGCGTTTTGACGTCAATGCCGCCGGCCACGCCGGTATTGATAACGCAGTCCGGCGCAAAATTCTTAATCAACTCCAGCACGCCAACCGCCGCACAGACTTTTCCCAAGCCGCTGCGTGCCAGTACAACGTCCTTTTTGCCGATTTTTCCTTCAAAAAACTCCAACCCCTGGCACGAAACGTCGCGCCCGCCGGACATCAACCCCCGTAGCAGGCCGAACTCCTTGTCCATTGCCACGGCCAAACCGATTTTCCTCATCTTCGTTCCTTTGCTGTTTTTTTGCTATTAAACACGGAGATTGTTTTAAATACAACATTGAAATTGGAAAAATTCAGCTTAATATTAGCCCTTATGAAAAGAAGAAAAAACATATTCTCACTTCGTACCGTCGCAAGCTATCAGTTTCTGGCCCTCTGGAGCAGCTTTTACATCGCCTGGCATTTTTCCGCGCCCTGCGGCGGCTGTTCCTGGTTTACCGGCGCCGCAGTTTTGCTTGTTTCCTATGCGTTTTTCAATACCTTTTGGCTCATGGTTGCTTCGCTGCGCCGCAAAATTACCCTTTCGCGCAGCATTTTCAATTTGTCATCGCTGGCGCTCGGCTTTATATTTTTCCTTATGCTGCTGTTCATCGTCAGCGATTTCCTGCTCAACATTCCCGCCTATGCCAACCTGTATTTTGCCCACCCGGACGCCGCTGCCTGGGGACTTGCCGCACTGGCTGCGCTTATCAGCCTTTACGGCTTTTTCAATGCGCGCCGCATCCGCGTTACCGCTTACGAAATCCGTACAGAAAAAACCGGCGTCGACTTTACCTTGGCGCTGGTTTCCGACCTGCATATCGACAATTGCGGCCTTGGCCTGAACCAGATGTCCAAAATTATTGAAAACATCAACCGTATCAACCCGGACTTTACCGTTTTCGCCGGCGACATTATCGAAAGTGCCCCCGACCATTTCTGCGCGCTGGACTTCGCCGCCGAATTCAGAAAAATCAACAGCAAAACCGCCAATCTGGCCATTGTCGGCAACCATGAATACTATGGCAGCAAAATCAACGAAAACATCAAGGCGCTTGAAAACGCCGGCCTTACCGTCCTCAAAGACTGCACGCTCACTTTCGGCAACATAACCGTCGCCGGCCGCGACGACAAGTTCGTCAAAGACCGTTGCCCGCTGAAAAAACTGCTTAAAGGCACCCCGAAAAAAAACTTTGTGCTGGTGCTTGACCACAACCCGACGGACATCGCCGAAGCCGTAACGTCGTCAGTCGACCTTCAGGTCTCCGGACATACCCACAACGGTCAGATTTTTCCGTTTAACCTGATAGTCCGCAACATTTATCAGAACGGTTACGGACATAAGCAAATCGGCAACACCCACACCGTCGTCAGCTCCGGAGCCGGCAGCTGGGGACCGCAGCTGCGCCTCGGCACCAAAGCCGAAATCGTCTGCATCAAAGTCAAATCTGTCAAGGACTGAATCTCATGAACAAACAATACAAAAACATCGTCATTCTGACCGGCGCCGGAATTTCCGCGGAATCCGGACTGGCCACCTTTCGCAGTTCCAACGGCCTGTGGAACAATCATCGGGTTGAAGACGTCGCCTCCGTCGAAGGCTTCCGGCGCAATCCGGCACTGGTACACGACTTTTACAACAACCTCAAACTCGAAATTCAGAAAGCCAAGCCCAATCCGGCGCATTTGGCGATTACCCGCCTGCAAAACGAATATCCGGCCGAAATTTCCGTCGTTACCCAAAATGTCGACACTCTCCACGAAAAAGCCGGCAATAAAAACATTTACCACATTCACGGCCAGATAAATCAGGCCGTCTGCCTCAACTGCGGGCATATTCTGGAAACCTTCGGCGACGTTGACACCGAAACCGTCTGCCCTCAGTGCGGCGTTGTCGGCATGATGAAACCCAACATCGTCTTCTTCGGCGAAAACCTCCTCTGCATGGACAAAGTCGAAATCCTGCTCCGCAGCTGTGACCTGTTCGTCTCCATCGGCACTTCCGGCGTTGTTTTTCCGGCCGCCGCCTTTGTTCAGACTGCTAAATACTACGGCGCCGATACCATTGAGTTCACGCTTGAACCAACCTCAAACAACTTTTATTTTGACAGGCATGTCTACGGCCCGGCCGGACAAACGCTTCCCCCTTATGTCGACGGACTGGTAAAATCCGCGGTTCGGCCTTAGCTTGCCCAAAGCCCCGGCAGAAGGGCCTTCTCTAGCAGCCTTTATGAAAAACCATCGGCAGGCCTTCTCCGCTTTCCGGAATTTCAAAACGGCTGACAAACTTGTCAAAACAGGCTTCGTCGACAACCAGAGCCTCAGCATCGTTTTCCGTGCGAGCCAAAACACGCCTCTTTGCCGTAGCCATATCACATTCGACAACGTCAAAGAGCACCCGCTCGGCCAGTTCGGACGCCTTAGCATATGCCAGACGCCGGTCTTCTTTCGACCAGAACCCCATATCCATAACCGCATTGCCACCGGCACGGCAGATTTCGCCGCAGAGTTTCCACATCAAATCCGCCACCGGCCGCATATACTTTCGAAATTCGGCATCAGGCAGATTACGGCCGAACAAATCGCGCATAAACTCGTCATGTGTCAGACGCACTGCCGGAAGCCTTTTTGCCAGTCGCTTTGCCAGCGTCGTCTTGCCAAACCCCATATAACCGCAGACCATATGTATTTCAGACATAACCCTCTCCTCATGTTTGGCTTTGATGATAAACAAAAAACCCCGCCTTTGTAAAGCGGGGTTGTCCGGGTGCCGCAATTTATTTTTTGTCGGCCTTGGCCTCGTCTTTGCGCAGCTTTCTGTCTTCTCTTCTGTGTTTGCGCATTTCGTCGTGTCTGGCCTTCATTTCTTCCAGGCGGGTCTTCTGCTCAGGCGTCAGAATTGCCTCAAACTCTTTCATGTTTTCCTTGCGCAATTCGTCTGCTTTGCGGCGCAGTTCGTCCATCTGCTTCATCAGCGGTTCAACCTTTTTGCGGCCGTCCTCGCGGATTTTGTCAGCCTTGGCAATCTGTTCTTCCGACAATCCTAAATCTTTGGCGAAACGGTCGGCCAGCTTCTTGTGCATTTCCCTGTCAAATTTCGGCCCGTGAGCGCGCGGACCCTTATGCCCGGGACCAAACTCGGGAGGCGGAGGCGGCAGCATCTCATGTCCCGGAGGAGGCGGCGGCAGCATTTCTTCCTGAGCGTTTGCCGAAATCGAACCCAACATGACCGCCGCGGCGCAAACCGCTGTCAACATCAATTTTTTCATTATCTGTCTCCTTTCAAATGTTGTAATTTTTCACTTAATGTTTTTCTGGCGTTAAACAATCTTGATTTAATGGTTCCCACCGGCTCGCCGGTTTTTGCGGCAATCTGGTCATAGCTCATTTCCTCAAACTCGTACCAAACCACGACCTGGCGCATTTTGCGGGGCAGTTCGTCAACGGCTTTCAGAATCTGTCTCTGCCGGGTCTTGGCATCCAGAACTTCTTCCTGTCTGCCGCCGACCCGCACATTTTCCAAAATCTCGTCGCCGCCGACCTGCCCGGCCTCGATTTTATACTGCCGCGATTTGAAATAGTCGCGGCAGACGTTGGCCGTCAGCGCCCCTATCCATTGGCTGAATTTTCCCTGCTCCTTATAATGGTCCATGTTTCTCCAGGTTTTGATATATACTTCCTGTTCGATGTCCTCATTATAGGAACCGGTCAGTTTTTTGATAATCGCCTTAATCAGGCCTCTGTTCTGTTCAATAATGTCTTTCATCAGCCGACCATCAGCAAACCGTATTCGTCAACCGGAAGCCCCATTTCTTCAATGACGGACGAATTCTCGCTGACCGAAAATTCCGTACCGAAAAGATAATAG
>OKWH01000466.1_pt1 | contig 14312 bp, 8 predicted proteins | sample 1607021 | NCBI WGS metagenome assembly OKWH01 (sample SAMN04414076, study PRJEB24778) | human gut metagenome | material: faecal | host: Homo sapiens | reverse complement strand
CCCCCTTACTATCATGAGTATTGTACAACAAATTAACGAAGGACTTCAGAGTTTAGGTTTCAGCCAGTCATTGGCCGACCAGTTAGATCAATTTATAGCATTTTTGGGAGTTCTCCTAGTGGCTTATTTGGCAGATTCCATTTGCCGGAAGATCTTACTGAAGGTCGTTTCGCGTTTGGTAAAACAAACAAAAGCTACTTGGGATGACATTGTTTTCGATCGGAAGGTAATGGTGCACCTCAGTCGTATGGTGGCACCTATTCTTATTTATATCTTGCTTCCCCTGGCTTTTTCCGATGCGGGTTCGGCTACGTTGGCACTTATTATGCGTTTCTGCCTCATCTTTATTATTATAATGTTTCTTAGTTTTCTTAGTGCTTTGCTTACTGCGGTCTATACCGTATATAGCGAGAAGGAACAGTTTCGCGACCGCCCTTTGAAGGGACTCTTGCAGACAGTGCAGGTCATTCTTTATTTTGTCGGGGGTATCATCGTTGTCAGCATACTGATTGACCGTTCACCCGGTGTATTGCTCACCGGTCTGGGAGCTTCGGCTGCCGTGCTGATGTTAGTATTCAAAGACAGTATCATGGGCTTTGTTTCAGGTGTGCAACTTTCTGCCAACAATATGCTGAAGGTGGGAGACTGGATCACTATGCCTAAGTATGGAGCGGATGGTGACGTCATAGAAGTGTCATTGAACACGGTGAAGGTGCGCAATTTCGACAAGACCATCACTACCATTCCTCCTTACCTGCTTGTAAGCGACTCTTTCCAAAACTGGCGTGGTATGCAGGAGAGTGGCGGACGCCGCATCAAGCGTTCTATCAATATCGATATGAACAGTGTACGGTTCTGTACTCCCGAAATGTTGGCAAAGTATCGCAAGATACAGCTCTTGGCAAACTACGTTGAACAGACGGAACAAGTGATAAGGGAGTATAATGAAGAGCATCATATCGACAACTCCATCCTTGTGAACGGTCGTCGCCAGACGAATCTCGGCGTCTTCCGTGCTTACCTGAATTGCTACTTGAAGAGCCATCCGGGTGTAAATCATGATATGACTTGTATGGTGCGTCAGCTTCAGCCTACCGATCACGGTATACCGTTGGAACTGTATTTCTTCTCTGCTACCACATCCTGGATACCTTATGAAGACTTGCAATCTGATGTTTTCGACCATCTGTTGGCTATTATTTCAGAGTTTGATCTGCACGTATTCCAGTCACCATCCGGTGAAGATTTCCGTGAAAGGCTTAGTTGAGACGAAAGGCTCTTGAATTCTCTGCTTTCTCACTATGTTGAGAATGTATTCTCATTGCGATGAGAAAGAATACTCAATACGGTGAGAATATATTCTTGCTATAGTGAGAAGAAATCGATCTTGTAGTTCCCTGATATTAGTAAACGCCGGACAAGTTCAGAAGAACTGTCCGGCGTTGCTTTTGTAGAAGCTTAGCTTCGGCGTGTGAATTTCAATGAGTGATTAATATACTGTGTTTTGTGGGTCGAAGTTCGTCCAGCCTTCCAGCCAATTATCATTCGTGTCGCGGAAAGCACCGATATAGTTTCCGTCAGTTCCCATGATAGCCGTAGCGGGGCAGTAATTCTGACCGGTATTCATCGGGTCAGTCAATCCCAGTTCAGCCTCAGTCATTACTTTGTTCGAAGCCTCACTCTTGAAGAAAGTGTGTGAATAAGAAACCTGGCTTTCATCATACGTTCCGGTTTCTCTGTTGTAGAGATAATCTTCGTATTTCTTATTATTGTCCGAGCCAACTACACCCATACCGGCAAAGATGATATTCTTCAGATGGAAATCGCCGTTTTTAGAATATTGAACCGTGTTTCCTTTTTCGCCATCCACAATCAGACCGATAGGATAACCTACTGCCAATGTATTTTCGCAGCTCAGCTTACTGCTGCGACGTATCTGCATGGCGGATTGGAACAGACCCAGCTTGGATTTATTATCCGGGTACATGTCACCGGCAGTGATGTATTCGGAAGTGTTCTGGAAATCAGTGTTCTTGGCAGTCATCGGACCGATGAACGTTATATTCTTGAATGTTGCGGTTGTGAATGGAGCGATATCTGCACCTGTTCCGTTGTTATCGCTTTCGAAGCCATTGGATTGCGACGTGTCGGCAATGCGCGGGTCACGGATAGACAGGCAGTATTGTACAGTTCCGCTGAAGCCGTTGTCCGTATCGAATTCATCGTCCCAACCTTTATAAGCTACCAGATATTTGCAGCTCACTGCGCCACCGAACCATTCGAAAGAGTCATCGTTAGAGTACGATACCTGTAAGTGGTCGATGGTGGTACCACTACCCACGGAGCCGAATGTAATACCGTTGATCTCTTTGTCTGTTTCAAAGGGATAACCTGCAAACTCAACGCGGATATACTGGAAGATACCGGAATTGTCGGCATCGTTGCTGCCTCCGTGTATGGTGCGTGGTCCGCCTTCTATTTGCTGCGTACCCTGGTTGTTTTTAGCTTTACCGCAAATGATTAAACCACCCCAGTCACCCGGTCTGCGCTGTCCGGGAGCCTCCTCGGAAGTCATGACAATAGGGGCTTCCTTGGTTCCTTTCATTTCTACATATCCCCCCGGTTCTATAATAAGGGCCGCCATTGTTTGTTTGTCACCCTTGATAATAGTGCCTGCGGGAATTTTCAGTTTAGCGCCATCGGCTACATATACCCAACCTTTCAGCAGGTAGGTTCCTTTTTCCAGAGTTACATCACCGGTGAATACGAAGTGTTGATCGCCATTGCCCAGTTCTGTTCCATTCTTGAACAAGATGCCTTTGCTGTAGGCTGTTGTACCATCGTAGGTCACTTCGGGGTCTGTACTTCCGTTTCCGTTTCCTCCGTTGTCTCCATTGGTGTCGTCGGAGCAGGAAGACATCACATTTCCAATTACAATGGCTGTGCACATCATAATGATCCAGCCAAACTTCTTAATTTCCATTTTCATACTTTTCTTAATTTGGGAATAAAACTTCTTTATTATTCAGGTTTTGTTAGTACTTAATAAACTGAAAGGGTAGGTTGTCAGAGACTATAGGCTATGGTCAGATTGTAGCTTCTGCCCGGTTTATAACTGCGGGTCACCTCTTCAATGGTGCGGACTTGTCCGTTTACGACGACGTCTTCAAACTGCTTGAAGTAGTAGCGTTCAGCCAGCAAGTCGCGTACGGTAGCCTTTATTTCCAGTTTGCCAAACTTTTTGCTTACCGAAAGGTCGATACTGTTGCGCGGCATTTCGTAAGAGTTTGGTATGTTGCGTGCATCACCTTCGGAAGAACTGCCGTAACGGTTGCCTACACCGATGATACGTTTTCCGATACGGTTGTAGAGTACGGCGGCATTCCATCCCTTATCCGTATTGTTATAGAAGAGGCCCGTGTTGATGAGGTAAGGTGATTGCCCCTGCATGGGACGGTCTATATTATTGCCTCCTTCTTTAAACTGTACTTTACTCTTAATCCACGCGCCATTGAATGAAAAACTGAAATTACGCATACCGATGAAGTCGAGATTCTTGCGGATATCTACTTCGATACCGTAGTTGTTGGAACCTTTGGCGTTGACATAAGAGTAGATCGGATCGGTTCCTCCCGACATGGTGTAGGTCCATTCAATGGGATTTTCAAAATGTTTGTAGAACAAGGCAATGGAAACTTGTTCACCGTTGCTGGGATACCATTCGTAGCGCAAGTCTACGTTCTGTATGTAAGCTGCCTGCAGGGATGAATTACCCATGACACTGCTTCCCAGGTCGAAATCATAGTAGACGGAAGTGGACAGTTCGCGGAATTCAGGACGGTTTACCGATTTACCGTAAGCCAGGCGGAACTGATGCTTTTCACTCAGTTTGTAAGTGGCATTGACGGAAGGGAACAGGTCTTTATAGTCATAGAAAGTGCTTTGCAGGCTTTCTTCATACGAACGGGTGTTCATAATCAGTTCCTGACGTGCATATTCATAGCGTGCTCCGGCGTAGAAGCTGAAGGAACCTATCGGAACGTTGATGCCGATATAGCCGGACAATTGAGTGTTTTTGCCCTCATAGTTATTCATGTAGTTCACTTCTTCCTGCATGTAGAGCTTGTCAATTCCATAGTTGGAATCTATCAATACATTGTTTGCCACATCATTGTCAAACTGGAATCCCTTAGGCAGGCTGTTATTCGGTTGCCAGCCGTACTGGAACTGGCGGGTGTTGTAGGTACGTGTACGGTACTCGCCATAAACGCCGGCTTTCAAAGTGGGGGCGATGTCACCGAACTGGAAGTCTTGGCGATAATTTATATTTGCTGAGCCGATGTGCTCGTCCAGTTTGGTGAATTCACGGCTGATACGGTAAATACCCATGGTTTCATTGGTGCGGTCGGTACGTTCAATGAGACGGCGGTCCGGCAGGTTACGGTTGGCGTAAGCATAACCCACACTCCAGTCGAAACGACTGTCATCAAAGCTGTGCCTGCCTGTGAATTGGGTGTTGTAAGTGGTACGGCTGGAGTAGTAATACTCCATGTTGTTGATGTTGTCCGGTTGTGCGTTGAAACCTGTACGTTCCGAGTAGCGGTCTTTGGATATCTGGTTGAAGATATTCTTGAACTCATAGCGGTGATTGCTGTTGCGCGGCTGGAAGGTGAGGTTCAGCAGGGCACCGAGGCGGATATCATTGCTGTACTGGTTGTCCGTTGCTTTCCGCAGATAGACGTATTTGTCATTGTTGGTATCATAAGGACCATAGAGAGAATTTTCCATATCGAGATAGGTCTTATAGGAATTGCTGTAATTCACAGCAGCCAGCATACCGATGGCACGTCCGCTTTCGGTTTCCCACTTGCGGTTGTATGCCATATTCAATTTTAAGTCCCCTACGGGTTTGATGGTTTTCAGTGTCCAGTCATTGTTGAAACCATTGTTCAATACATCTATGCGGGCTGTGTTTCCGGTTTCATATCCGGGATACATGTTCAGTGTGCCTTTCATGCCGGCATCCAGACTACGGAAACCGTTTCCGAAGCCGAGCCAGTCCATGCTGCTACCCTTGGCTTTACGAAAGTCTTTGAAGTGCGTCTGGTCATTGATAGCTCCTCCTACTGATATGTTGAAGCTGTTTTCGCCGGGCATATCTTTGGTATTTATCAGGATGAATCCGCCTGTGAAGTCTGCGGGATATTCCGGGGCGGGGCTTTTTACGATTACCATATTATCCAGTTGTGAACTGGGGATGATGTCGAATGAAAAGGCGCGTGAGTCGGCTTCCGAACTGGGAACGGCACTACCGTTCATCCATACATTATTGTACCGCTGCGACAGGCCGCGCACCATTACAAACTTTTCGTCGATGATGCTGATGCCGGGTACACGACGGATGACTTCCGAGGCATTGCTGTCCTGGGTTTTAGCTATTTGTTGGGCGGAAACCCCACTCTGTACCACAAGGCTGCGGCGTTGTTCCTGTATGAGTGCTACCTCGTTATTCCGTTTGGCTTGTGCGGTGACGGAGACTTCGCCTAATGCTTGTGCATCACTTTCCATTTCGAAGTTCAGCACAGTTTCGGCCTTGACTTTTACACTGTTGAGCAGGATGTCTTTGTATCCTATATATCTCACGGCTATGGTGTATGTGCCATCTTTTACATTCAGCGTATAGTTACCGTCGATGTCGGCTACTACCCCCTGCGCTGTCCCGGTTATCTGTATGGTAGCTCCGGTCAGCGGCTCTTTCGTCTGCTTGTCGAGGACGGTTCCTTTGATGTTTCCAGCCATGGCGGTCATGGTGGAAAGCACCAATAATAAAATGAAGAAAAATACTTTTCTTAAATCCAGTTTCATGCTCATCTTTTATCGTTTCTTGTTTCCGGTGCAAAGATGCGGCAATGGAATTACAACCGTAATACACATGTCATACAATTGATTTTCAATTAGGTTACAATTAAGTGACAAGCTGAATTGTTGAAAAAAGCGGTTTATAAACTCTTCTGACTTACTACATTAACGAACCTAAACTTTCTTTTTTTTGTTGGTATGAATAGAGCGGAAATTAATAAGTAAGCATTATCTTTGCGCTATTTACGAATATTAAAAGCGCAAATCGTATGAGTGGCAACCGATCACATGAGGCAAAACGTTTTCAACTCCTTTCATCTGTTGGACAGATAGGCTGGTGGGAAGCAGACTTCGCTACAGGGGAATATCTTTGTTCCGAATATGTTTGTAATTTGTTAGGCTTGGAGGGAGACACTCTGACTTTTCGCCAGTTCGGCCAACTGATTCGTGAAGATTACCGTTGCCGTATCACACGTGAATTCCTTTCAATAGAAGAAATCGAGGTATATGAGCAAACTTTTCCTATTTACTCTTCACAAGGCATTGTGTGGGTTTGTTCCCGTCTGGGCGAAAAGTGGCTGACAGAAGATGGGCATCCAAAGGCATTTGGTATCCTTCAACTGGTCAATACCCCTGCGGACGCACAATCCGGTGATATTCTGAAGCAGTTTAATGAATTGCTGTTCCGACAGCATTCTGTGTCCCAGTCCTTACGTAATTTTCTGAAGGATAAAAGCCTGAGTGAGGTTATTTCGGGAGTATTGAAAGATGTCCTCGAACTTTTTCATGGCGGGCGTGTCTAAATAGAGGAATATGATGCTGACTATCGCACCCAAAGTTGTACCTACGAGGTAGTTACTGAGGGAGTTAGACCTGAAATAGATATGTTACAACTGATTCCGACCAATGGCATGGAGTGGTGGCTTAAACAAATGTTGGCAGGCAAACCCATCCTATTGAATACTTTATCGGATTTGCCACGGGTGGCACGTCAGGAATCTGAGATACTTGCTATGCAGAATATAAAGTCACTCATGGTGGTTCCTCTCCGGAATACTGAACGGGTGTGGGGATATATCGGTATTGACTTGGTAGATAGGTACTACAAATGGACGAATGAAGACTATCAATGGTTCTCCTCTTTAGCCGATATCATTAATATTTGTATCAGCTTGCGTCTTGCCAGAGATGAGGCCGACCGCGAACGTAATTTCCTGAGCAATCTCTATAAGTATATGCCTATGGGTTATGTACGCCTTTCCATTCTTTGCGATGAAGAAGGTGAACCTTATGACTATCTTATCACAGATGCTAATCAGTTCAGCGCCGATTTGTGCGGTTCGCCTTTAGAAAGATATAAAGGGCGCTTTGCTTCAGAAATCTATTCTTCAGACAAATTGTCAACCAAACTTCGGATTCTTGCAGATATACATAAGCATGGCCTGTACAGGGAACTGGATGAATATTTTGAAGAGTCAAAGAGGACTTGTCATTGTATTATTTATTCTCCCGAACCGGATGAATTGGTTTGTCTCTATATGGACGTCACCGAGATGCGCCGTACGTATATGGCTTTGGATCACAGCGAGAAACTATTGCGAAATCTCTTTTCCAATATTCCTGTCGGTGTGGAGATTTATAATAAGGATGGGATACTGATAGATCTTAATAATAAAGACATGGAGATATTCGGGGTCAAGGACAAATCAAGTACGATTGGAGTGAACTTCTATGAGAATCCGAATGTGCCGTCCGATATCCGCGAAAGGGTGAAAGTGGAAGATGAACTTGACTTTTCGCAGGACTATGAATTTTCCAATGTGAGCGATTATTATGAATCGGAGAAAAGAGGTGGAATAGAACTTTATACCAAAGTAAGTAAGATATACGATAACCAAGGCAATAACAATGGTTTTGTACTTATCAATATAGACAATACGGAACGTATCAGTTCCATCAATCGGATTCGTGATTTTGAGAATTTTTTCCTGCTGATTTCAGAATATGCCAAGGTAGGCTATGCCAAGCTGAATCTGCTTACCCGTAATGGATATGCCATCAAGCAATGGTATAAGAATATGGGTGAAGATGAAGATACGCCATTGGTTGAAGTGGTAGGAATTTATAATAAAATGCACCCGCAAGACAGGGTACGCGTATTGGCTTTCTTTGAGAAGGCTAAACGAGGGGAAGCAACGAGTTTCAAAAGTGAGATGCGTGTACTCAAACCCGGAACATTGAACCAGTGGAACTGGGTACGCATGAATGTGGTACTCAACCGCTATGATCCCGAGAATGGACTGATTGAATTAATCGGTGTTAACTACGATATCACCGAATTGAAGGAAACGGAACAAAAGCTGATTGAAGCCAAAGAGAAAGCTGAAGAGGCAGACCGCCTGAAGAGTGCTTTTCTGGCGAATATGAGTCATGAGATACGTACACCGTTGAATGCCATTGTGGGTTTTTCAAGTTTGCTGGTGGAGACAGAAGATCAGGGAGAAAAACAGGAATACTCAAAGATGGTGGAAGAGAATAATGAACTTCTGTTGCAGCTGATTTCTGATATTCTGGATTTATCGAAGATTGAGGCGGGAACTTTCGACTTTAAAATAAGAGATCTGGATGTGAATACTCTGTGTGGAGATGTTCAGCGCTCCATGAAACTGCGTGTGAAGCCGGGTGTTGAGCTTTTATTCGAACCGACTTTACCGTCATTCGTCATTGTGAGTGATCTTAATCGTTTGCACCAGGTGGTTGCCAATTTTGTAAATAATGCTATTAAGTTCACTACAACCGGCTATATCCGTATCGGATATGACCAACCGGATGCAAAGCATTTACGGATATATGTATCGGATACAGGTATCGGCATTGCCCCGGAAGCCTGTGAGAAGATATTCGACCGCTTCATAAAGTTGAACTCGTTTGTTCAGGGCACCGGCCTGGGACTTTCTATCAGTAAAAGTATCATAGAGCAACTGGGAGGCACTATCGGTGTGGATAGTGAACTGGGTAAAGGATCGACGTTCTGGTTTATTCTGCCGGTGGTATAAGAGTTACAAGCTACAAAAGCTACGAGCTACAAGTTACAAGTGCATTGCGGTGTAATAGCGCAGCCACTCGTAACTTGTAGCTCGTAGCTTTTGTAGCTTGTAACTAATTCAGTCCGAACGAGAACTTGTCGATGGATTGATAAACCACGCTCGCAAGGCTCAATACAATAATACCGAGCGTACAGATGACAAGGCTGGCACGCGTGTAGTTATCGCTACGGAAAGTGGCGATAGGCTCATCGCTCTTGTTGATATACATGGACTTCACAATCTTCAGATAGTAATAGAGTGAAATAATCGTATTCACCAATGCGATGAACACCAGCAGATGGAAACCGCCCTGGAAAGCTGCTGCGAAGATAAAGAACTTCGAGAAGAAGCCTGCAAACGGAGGAATACCTGCCAATGAGAACAGGGCAAGCGTCATGAGGAATGTCAGTTTCGGATTGGTACTGTATAATCCGTTATATTCTTCGAGCGTGAAACGTTGGGCACGAAGGGCGATGATCGTAATCACTGCAAATACAGAGAGATTGGCGAACATGTAAATAAGTACATAATACACCAATGATGCCATACCCTGTTGTGTTCCGGCAATCACACCCAACATGATGTAGCCTGCCTGAGAGATACTGGAAAATGCCATCAAGCGTTTCAGGTTTTCCTGACGCAGGGCGAAAAGGTTGGCAAGGGTGATAGAAGCTATGATAACCCAGTAAAGAACTTCTTGCCATTGATCTACCATCGGAGCGAATGTTTTGATAAGGATAGTCATCAATACGAAAGCTGCCGATCCTTTAGAAATCACGCTCAAATAAGCAGTTACTACACTCGGGGCACCTTCGTACACGTCTGCCGTCCAGAGGTGGAAGGGAACAAGGGAAAGCTTGAATCCCATGCCGGAGAAGAAAAAGACAAATGCCATTATTTGCAGGGCGTTGCCATCCAGGTGAGCCGGGATATCATCGAAATAGAGAGTACCTACCGTTCCGTAAATAAGCGAGATGCCATAAAGCAACAGTCCACTGGAGAAAAGTGCGGTGAGGATGTATTTGGCACCGGCTTCGGCAGAGTGATGGCGGTACTTGTCGAAAGCAACCAATGCAGCCATCGGGATACTTGCTGTTTCCAGTCCGATGAAGAACATCAGGAAATGTCCTGCGGAAATCATGAAGTACATACCCAGCAGGGTAGAGAGCGTCAGCATATAAAATTCGCCTTGCTTGATCACAGTATCCGGTCGTTTCAGCCACTCATGTGCCATAAGGAAAACAATCAGCGTACCGACGCTGAGGATGGACTTCACGATGCTTTGTATCGGGGCGTTATGGTACATGCCACCGAAAGCATCGGCAGCCGGACCGGGTATAATAGTAATCAGCGTGTGTATCGTGAGCAGCACGACAGGCAACATGGTATTGAGTCGTGGGTTACCGTCCTTCTTGTGAGCATCGGGGCTCATGAAGAGGTCGGCCACGAAGAGGATCACGATGACAGCTATCAGCGAAAGCTCTTCTTTGAGAATAAGGAATTGGGAATAATCCATATCTATTGAATGATAAGTTATTAGTTATAAGTTATTAGCATACCATTATTGAAATATACTCACCAGGGGCAACACACTGTCTCCAATCATATTGCTGATCCACAATGGAGCAAGACCGAGGCCTGCAACGCAGACGATGAGAATAATCACGGCAGTGCGTTCATCCCAAGTAGCATCAGTCAGTGCCAGATGGTGCTTATTGGTGCAAGTTCCATACAGTATCTTGCCAACCAGCCGGAGGATATAGACTGCGGTAATCACGATACTGGTGCAGGCAATAATCGTCCACGTGCGGTGGAAAACATCTGCATGCTGGAAAGCACCGTTGAAGATTGTCATCTCGGCAACGAAACCGCTGAGTCCCGGAAGTCCGAGGTTAGCAAGTCCGGCAATCACATAGCAAACAGCCAGGAAAGGCATAATCTTCATCAAACCGGAGAGTTCGCGTACGTCACGGGTATGAGTACGACCGTATATCATGCCGATGAGGGCAAAGAACAGGGCAGTCATCAATCCGTGGCTGAGCATTTGCAGGACAGCACCGGTACAAGCAGTCTGGTTCATCATCAGGATGGCGAAGAGTACGAGACCGCAGTGAGATACGGAAGAGTATGCGTTGATATACTTCAAGTCAGTCTGTACACAAGCAGAGAAAGCACCGTAAACTACGGATATACCAGTCAGGATCAGGAAGATCCATCCAAGTTCCTGGGCAGCTTCAGGCATCAGATACATGGCGATACGGAAGCAGCCATAACCTCCGAGTTTCATTAATACACCTGCATGGAGCATACTTACAGCCGTAGGCGCAGAGGCGTGACCGTCGGGGCTCCATGTATGGAACGGGAATAATGCACCGAGTACACCGAAACCGAGGAAGGTGAGCGGGAACCAGATGCGTTGTTGTTCAATTGGAATATTGTGCAGTTGTGCAATCTCCAGCAAGTTCATACTGGTGGCACCGGAACCGAAGTAGATACCCAGAATACCAATCAGCAAAAATGCAGAACCACCCATCAACATCAATGTCAACTTCATGGCAGAATATTCCTTTCGTCCACTGCCCCATACACCGATAAGCAGGTACATAGGAATGAGCGCCACCTCATAGAACATGAACATGGTGAACAAGTCCGTAGAAATGAAGAAGCCGAATACACCCAAGGAAAGCAGGGTGAACCAGAGGAAATACTCTTTTGTCAGCGGTTGCAAACGCCAGGAGGCGAAAGTACCGGTGAAGACAATGATGGCAGAAAGCAGCAACATGGCTACTGAAATGCCGTCTACTCCCACAGAGTAATGTATATTGAGTGCCGGATACCAAGGTACATCTGCACGGAACAGCATTTCGGCAGTGTCTCCGGCGGCACGGGCTTGCAGGTAAGCAATGGTCAGGCCTACGGCAGCCAGCACCAATGCTGATGCACCTATGACCATCACCGTGCGTATCTGCTTGATGTTACGACTTAGCCAGAGACCAAGCAACATCAACAGAGGGATGAGAACAAAAATACTTAATATGTTCATCTTTATATTACGTTTTACTATTTACGAATTACGATTAACATTTCTCTATTATAGCAGTAACAGCAATATCAGCGCCAGCGTACCCAACAGGAATACGTAAGTGTATTGCTGAATCTGTCCGCTTTGCAAACCGCGTATCTCATCGCTGGTGGCATTGGCACTCCAGGCAAGGAAGTTGAAGAAGCCATCTACTACATGGCGATCGAACCAGGCAATGGGACGGGAGATGCAACCGAAAATAATCTTGTGAGTTATGAACTGATATACTTCATCGATATAGAATCGGTGATAAGCAGCTGTCCATAATCCGCGGAAGCGGTGGGCAAGAGCGTTGGCAACAGGTTGTTTGGCTCGTGCATACATAGCTGTAGCAATCGCAATGGAGATAACGGCTATAGCGATGCTGGTGCCTGCTACAGTCCAATCGAGATGTATCTCGTAAGCTGTACCGTTGGAGCTGATGAACTTACCGAAGGGGATGAAACCTGCCACAATGGTAACAACAGCAAGGAACATCAATGGGATAGTCATAGCCAGCGGGCTTTCGTGGGGCTTATGTTCAGAGTGAAGCTCTTTGTTTTCTTTACCCCAGAAAATACCGTAATAGAGGCGGAACATATAGAATGCCGTCATAGCAGCAATTGCTGTCATAATCCAACCCATAGCAGGACTGAACTGGAAGCATGCAGTCAGTATTTCGTCTTTAGAGAAGAATCCGGAGAACGGAGGGATACCTGCAATGGCAAAACATGCAATCAGGAACGTGATATGGGTTACAGGCATATATTTATGTAACCCACCCATAGCGGACATTTCATTGCTGTGTACTGCATGGATAATGCTACCTGCACCGAGGAAGAGCAATGCCTTGAACATGGCGTGTGTAAACAGATGGAACATTCCTGCCATGTACCCCAGGCCACCGTGATGTGGATCGGTAGAAGTACAAACTCCCAGTGCCACCATCATAAAGCCAATTTGTGAAATAGTAGAGAATGCTAATACACGCTTGATATCACTCTGCACACAAGCTACCGAAGCGGCGTAGAATGCAGTGAAAGCTCCGACGTAAGCTACCAGGTGCAGCACATCCGGTGCATAACCGATGAACAACGGGAACATTCGTGCTACAAGATAAACTCCGGCTACTACCATCGTTGCTGCATGGATCAATGCACTGACAGGTGTCGGGCCTTCCATAGCATCTGGTAACCAGATATGCAATGGGAACATTGCACTCTTACCGGCACCACCGATAAACATAAGTCCCAGTGCCAGAGGTATCATTGTCGCACCACCTTTCAGTAATGCCATTTCACTGGGCTGGAAAGTATAGGTTCCGGCATAGTAACCGTAAACGAGGATACCGATCAGGAAACCCAGGTCGGCAAAACGGGTGACAATAAACGCCTTTTTGCTTGCAGCAACAGCAGATGGTTTCGTATAGTAGAAACCGATAAGCAGATAAGACGAAACACCCACCAACTCCCAGAACAGATACATCTGGAAGATATTGGTAGCCACTACCAAGCCCAGCATGGACATAGTGAAGAGGCTGAGGAATGCATAATAGCGTTGGAATCCACGTTCACCTTTCATGTAGCCGAAAGAGTAGACATGTACCATCAGCGACACGGTAGAGATAACGATGAGCATCATTACTGAAATAGGATCGAGCAGGATACCCAAGTCGATACTCAGCGTTGGGGTGAAAGGCAGCCACGTCACATTATAAGGTATAACTGTGTCGAAAGTGCCGTCCGCCAGACGTGGAGTGGAGAAATATTGCCAGGCAGTGGCATAGCTCAGTAGGGCTACCACAGCCAATACCGTGGTACCGATGATGCCTGCCGTCCGGTGCGTCATCCATTTGCCGCCAATCCCCAATACCAGGAAGGAGAGGAGAGGAAGCAGGAGAATGAAGATTGTATATTCCATATTCTTTTCTTTTTATTCTATTATTGATACTGTACTAATTCTACCACTTCAACTCGTCCAGTTTATTAACCTGGATGCTTCGTATATTGCGGTAGATATTGATCATAATCGCGATAGCTACTGCCGTTTCAGCGGCCGAGATGGCAATGGAGAACAGGGCAAAGAAATACCCCTCCAGTCCGTCGGGGAAAAGGAAACGGTTGAACACTGCGAAGTTGATATCCGTAGCATTCAGTATCAACTCGATGCTGATAAGTATAGCAAGTGTGTTACGTCGGGTGGAATCACCGTGACAAGCTGCGCACAACATAAGAACACAACAGAATCAACAACATTCACAGTGTGATACAAACTATCTTCTATAGAGCTTAAGTACAATCATACAG
>OKWH01000449.1_pt1 | contig 14746 bp, 8 predicted proteins | sample 1607021 | NCBI WGS metagenome assembly OKWH01 (sample SAMN04414076, study PRJEB24778) | human gut metagenome | material: faecal | host: Homo sapiens | reverse complement strand
CCCGCACCCTGCGCCGTAGAAATAGACGGCCTCGACGGGGCCGCACGGCGGCAGTTCGGCAAGCGCTTCGCGTATTTGCTCCGGGGAGTGCTGCACGGCATTGATTCCCCGCGTCCGGTATTCCGAGGTATGCACGCCGTCGGTCACGAGCCACGTGCATTTGGTCGATCCGCTGTCTGCAATGATTTTCATACTATATTGTTACTTCCTAATACATCAGAACCGCCAGCCGCACGTCAGCGAAAACCCGGCATCTGTAAGCCAGGGCGTCACATCGGTCGGCGCACCGAGTTTGACGGGCGACACCGAGAATTCCGAAGGCACAAACAGGATCGTCGGCGAAAATTTCAGTTCAAACCCCTTCGTCACCCGCAGAATCCACGCACATTCGACATTGAAGAAAGGCAATACCCTATCCTTGTCAAGATCGTTGTCTACATGCTTTAGTATCCGGTGGTATCCCGCCCCAACTCCGGCTCCGAAACGCAGAAAAAGCCTGCTTTTCACCACCGGCAGCCGATAATAGGCCATTGCATCCAGTTTATAAATATCCTGCGCAACCGTATTGCGGTAAGGGTCAGATCCGTGGCCGCTCCAATCGTAGCTCATCAAACTCCCCAGATGCCACCGGGCCGAAAAATCCACGCCCCAATAAAAATTTCCTTTCAATTGGCGGCTGTACTCCACCTTCACGCCGACAGTCACCTGATTATGCGCCGTGATTCCCGACGCGCCCGTCACAAAGAGATTATTCTCTTTCGAGGCGAGGCGATGACGTTCGATACGCGCCGCTGTTTTTGCATTCCGCGTCCGATCTGTTGCCGACGGCGGGCTTTGGGCATATGCTGCTGCGGTGACGCATACCGTCAATAATACTGTGCCTATTTTTCGCTTCATTCACAAGTGGGTTACATGTTCATCATGCAAGAAAGCAATAAAATTCGGAATAGCAATGTCCCAATGCAAATGCATTGCCGGTTTGCTCCTCAAACCTGCACTCCTTCCCGTCTGGCGCAGCGCCTTTTCGGAAAATTTGCTGCCGCCAAATCGGCTCCGAACCCTAATCCACCCCATTCCCTTTTCACAGCTTCGGAAAACAAAGATAACGAAAAATAATCCGAGCGGCAAACCCGGATCATTACACAATTATATAAGGAGGCGATCAGCGCAGGAAAAGCAGCTCGCGGTATTTGGGCAGCGGCCACATCTGGTCGTCGACGATCTCCTCCAGCTTGTCGATGTGGCGGCGGATCTCGTCGAAACATGCGGCTACGGTATCATGGTAGGCGATCGCCTTCTCGCGCTGATCCTCGATCCTGTTGGCCACCTTGCGGGCGTCGACCATCCCGGCCGTGAGCCGCTGTATTTCGGCCGTATGGTACTGGATCTTCTTGATGAGTTCGATGTCGGCCGAAGCGTTCAGCCCCGGGATCTGCGACATCTTGTAGACCTTGTCGAGCAGCAATGCCTCGTACTTCGAAGCAATCGGCACGATATGGTTCATCGCCAGATCGCCCAGCACGCGCCCCTCGATCTGGATTTTCTTGGTGTAGGTCTCCCACTTCACCTCGGTGCGGGCTTCGAGCTCGACCTTCGAGAAGACGCCCGTGTCGCCGAACATCCGGAGCGTCTGCTTGTCGAGGTAACGGTCGAAGATCAGCGGCGTCGAGGTTTCGCAGTCCAGGCCGCGTTTGCGCGCCTCGGCCTTCCACTCGTCGGAATAGCCGTTGCCGTCGAAACGGATCGCCCGCGAAGAGCGGATCATACTCTTGAGCTCCTCGTAAATCGCCTTTTCCTTCCTGACTCCGGCCTCGATACGCGCATCCACGCGCTCGCGGAACGCCGTAAACTCGTCCGCCACTGCGGTATTGAGCACGATCATCGCCTCGGCGCAATTGTCCGAAGAACCGACGGCACGCAACTCGAAACGGTTGCCGGTAAACGCGAAAGCCGAAGTGCGGTTGCGGTCGGTATTGTCCCGCAACAAAGCCGGAATATGCGAAATGCCGCTCATCTTGAAGACGTTCTTGGCATTGAAGCGGATCGCCGAATCGCTGCGGCTGGCCTCGAGTTTATCCAGCACGGCCGAAACCTGCGTACCGAGGAAGGTCGAAATAATCGCCGGAGGCGCTTCGTTGGCCCCCAGGCGGTGGGAGTTGGTGGCGCTCATGATAGCCGCCTTCAGCAGGCCGTTATGCTTGTGCACGGCCGAAATCACATTCACCAGGAAGGTAATGAACTGCAAATTCTCCGATGCGGTTTTACCCGGACTGAGCAGATTGACGCCCGTATCGGTTCCCAGCGACCAGTTGTTGTGTTTGCCCGAACCGTTGATTCCCTTGAAAGGTTTTTCATGCAGCAACACCCGGAAATTATGACGGCGGGCAATCTTGTCCATGATGGTCATCAACAACTGGTTGTGGTCGTTGGCCAGGTTGCACTCCTCGTACACCGGAGCCAGCTCGAACTGATTGGGAGCCACCTCGTTGTGACGGGTCTTGACCGGAATGCCCAATTTCAGGCATTCGTATTCGAGATCGGCCATGAAGGCGATGACCCGCGTGGGGATCGCCCCGAAATAGTGATCTTCCAACTGCTGGTTCTTGGCCGATTCATGCCCCATGAGCGTACGGCCCGTCAGCATCAGGTCGGGACGTACGGCCCAAAGACTTTCGTCCACCAAGAAATATTCCTGCTCCCAGCCCAGATACTGAATCACCCGGTTCACCTCCTTGTCGAAATAGCGGCACACCTCGGTCGCAGCCTTGTTCACGGCCGAAATCGACCGTAGCAGAGGCACTTTATAATCGAGCGCCTCGCCCGTATAGGCGATGAAGACGGTCGGGATGCAGAGCGTACCGCCCACGATGAAGGCCGGCGAGGTAGGGTCCCACGCCGAATAACCCCGTGCCTCGAACGTGTTGCGGATACCGCCGTTCGGAAACGACGACGCATCGGGCTCCTGCTGGACAAGCACCTTCCGGAAAATTCGTCGAGTACACCCCCGCAGCCGTCCGGCTCGGCAAAGGCGTCGTGCTTCTCGGCCGTACCGCCCGTGAGAGGCTGAAACCAATGCGTATAGTGGTCGGCGCCGTGGTCGAGCGCCCACTGGCGCATTCCGGCAGCCACGCCGTCGGCGACTTCGAGCGTCAGCGGCGTCCCCCGCTGCATCGTATCGAGCAGTTGGGCATAAACCGTCTTGTTGAGATACCGGCGCATGGCCTCGCGGCCGAATACCTTCGTACCGAAATACTCGGAAGGACTTCCCTCGGGAGCCTTCACTTCGACGGCTTTGTGATCGATGGCCGCCTCCACCATTTTGAATCGGAGCAATGACATGGGATCACTTCGAATTATGAACTCGGAATACCGTAAAACCCGTACACTTCCGCCCGGGTGACGGACGGCATCCTTTCTGCGCACAAAGATAAATATCCGACACGACAAAAACGCACAAAAAACCGCATCTTCCAGAAAAAAATCGAATATTTTTCGAAAAAACCAATAAAAAAACAACTTTTCCCGAAAAAACAGCCTAAAAATTCGTCATACCGGTCGATTTCAGACATTATTTTCCGGAAAATAGCATTTTTTCGAAAAATCGCCCCATTCATGATCCGGGCATTTCCGAAACCTCCGCCGGAAAGAGCCTTCGTTGGTACAAACCGGCTATTTTCCGCATTTCTTGCTTACAATCCGGCAATTATTTTATATCTTTACGGGCAGTTTAAAAGCAATTGAACATATTTCAATACTAATCTCTAATTTATTATGGCAACTACCAAACGTGAAAAGTTGTTTACCGAATTTCCGCCGGTTTCGACCGAGCAGTGGGAGGAGGTAATCAAGGCCGACCTCAAAGGTGCGGACTACGAGCGTAAATTGGTGTGGAAAACGCCGGAAGGTTTCAATGTCCGTCCCTACTACCGGGCTGAAAACCTCGCCGGACTGAAGTTCCTCGGCTCCGAAGCCGGGGTTTTCCCCTACGTGCGGGGCACCCGCGCCCACAACCGCTGGAAGATCCACCAGACGGTCATCGTCAATTGTCCCAAGGAGGCGAACGCCGTCGCGCTCAAGATCCTCAACGCGGGCGTCGATTCGATCGAATTCCAGATCGTTCCGGAGACCTTCTCCGCAGAAGATCTGAATACGCTGCTCAAGGATATTCATATCCCTGCAGTCGAAATTACCTTCAGCGGCAGTAAAACCGCCCATGTGGCAGAGTTGGTGATCGCGAAGATCGAAAAGGAGCAACTGCCTGCGGAAGAGGTGCACATCAATTTCTGCATCGACCCGCTGGTCAAGAAACTGACCTCGAAAGGCAGCTTCTGTTCGGAGAACGGTGCCAAGTGTTTCGAAAAGATCGCCGACCTGATTCGGAAAACCAAAGCCTACAAAGGTATCCGCGTAATCACGGTATCGGGCGAAATCTTCAGCAACGCCGGCTCGACAATCGTCGAGGCGCTCGCCTTCTCGCTCGCTGCCGGTCACGACTACCTGGTACGCCTGATGGATATGGGCTTCACGATCGAAGAGGCCGCCAAAAAGATCCGTTTCTCGCAGGCCATCACCTCGAACTACTTCATGGAAATCGCCAAATTGCGTGCAGGCCGTATGTTGTGGGCCAACATCGTGAAAGCCTATAACCCCGCGAAGAACTGCCCCTGCAAGATGTTCACGCACGCCGTGACCTCGACGTGGAACCAGACGGCATACGACCCCTACGTCAATATGCTGCGCGGCACGACCGAAGCGATGTCGGCATCGATCGCCGGCGTACACTCGCTCGAGGTGACTCCTTTCAACAAGGCATACGAAGATCCCAACGAATTTTCGATGCGCATCGCCCGCAACGTCGAACTGCTGCTCAAACACGAGTCGCACTTCGATCAGGTCGTCGATCCGGCCGGCGGTTCGTACTACATCGAAAACCTCACCGACTCGATCGCCAACGAGGCGTGGAAACTCTTCCGCGAAATCGAGGAGAAGGGCGGCTACACCGCAGCCTATGAAAGCGGCTTCATCGTAGAGCGCGTCAAGGCATCGGCCGCAGCCAAGGACAAGAACATCGCAACGCGCCGCGAAATCCTGCTGGGCGCCAACCAATACCCCAACTTTACGGAGGTCGCCGGCAAGGAGCTGACCGAAGCCGCCGTAACCCGCCCCGTGAGCGAAGGCAACACGCTGGCTCCCTATCGTGGCTCCATGGCATTCGAAGCCATGCGTCTGCACGTGGACCGCAGCGGCAAGGCGCCCAAAGCGTTCATGCTGACCTGCGGCAGCCTGGCTATGGCCCGTGCCCGTGCCCAGTTCTCCTGCAACTTCTTCGCATGCGCCGGCATCAAAGTAATCGACAACACGTTCTTCAAGTCGATCGAAGAGGGCGTCAAGGCCGCTCTGGAATCGAAAGCCGAGATCGTCGTAGTCTGCGCATCGGACGACGACTACGCAGAGGCGGCTCCCAAAGTGAAAGAGCTGCTCGGCGACAAGGCGATCCTCGTGGTTGCGGGCGCTCCGGCATGTATGCCCGAACTGGAAGCCCAGGGCATCAAGAATTTCATCAACGTCAAGAGCAACGTACTCGAAACACTGAAGTTCTACCTCAAAGAAATGGGTATCTAAAAAGCAAAAGTCATGAGAGCAAAATTTTCAGATTTAACATATGACGGAGGCGAGCAGAAGAGCTGCTGCGCTTCGAAAGGCTGCGGCCAAACCGAACCGTGGCTGACTGCCGAGCAGATACCTGTCAAGGGCTCCTACTCGGCAAAGGATCTGGAGGAGATGGAGCACCTGAACTATGCGGCAGGTATCGCACCGTTCCTCCGCGGCCCCTATTCGACGATGTACGTGATGCGTCCCTGGACCATCCGCCAATACGCCGGTTTCTCGACGGCCGAAGAGTCCAACGCATTCTATCGCCGCAACCTGGCTGCCGGACAGAAGGGTCTGTCGGTGGCATTCGACCTGGCGACACACCGCGGCTACGACGCCGATCACCCGCGCGTAGTGGGCGACGTCGGTAAGGCCGGCGTGTCGATCTGCTCGGTGGAGGATATGAAGGTGCTCTTCAACGGCATTCCGCTGGATCGGATGTCGGTGTCGATGACCATGAACGGCGCCGTGCTGCCGATCCTGGCGTTCTACATCGTGACCGGTCTGGAGCAGGGATGCACCCTCGATCAACTGTCGGGTACGATCCAGAACGACATCCTCAAGGAGTTCATGGTGCGCAACACCTATATTTATCCGCCGAAATTCTCGATGAAGATCATCGCCGATATCTTCGAATACACTTCGAAGAACATGCCGAAGTTCAACTCGATTTCGATCTCCGGCTACCACATGCAGGAGGCAGGCGCCACGGCCGACATCGAGTTGGCCTACACGCTGGCCGACGGTCTGGAGTACTTGCGTGCGGGCGTTGCAGCCGGTATGTCGGTGGATGCTTTCGCACCCCGTCTGTCGTTCTTCTGGGCGATCGGTATGAACCACTTCATGGAGATCGCCAAAATGCGTGCGGCACGTATGCTCTGGGCGAAGATCGTCAAAAAATTCAACCCCAAGAACCCGAAATCGTTGGCCCTGCGTACGCATAGCCAGACCTCGGGCTGGTCGCTCACCGAGCAGGATCCGTTCAACAACGTAGCCCGTACGGCTATCGAGGCGATGGGTGCCGCTCTGGGCCACACCCAGTCGCTGCACACCAACGCACTGGACGAGGCGATCGCCTTGCCGACGGACTTCTCGGCACGTATCGCCCGTAACACCCAGATCTACATTCAGGAGGAAACCAACGTCTGCCGCGAAGTGGATCCCTGGGCAGGTTCCTATTACATCGAAACCCTCACCAACGAGATCGCCCACAAAGCTTGGGAGCGTATCGAGGAGGTCGAGAAGCTGGGCGGCATGGCCAAGGCCATCGAAACCGGTATTCCGAAGATGCGTATCGAGGAGGCGGCAGCCCGCAAGCAGGCCCGCATCGACTCGGGCATCGAGAAGATCATCGGCGTAAACGAATACCGTCTGGATCACGAAGCTCCGATCGATATTCTGGCTGTGGACAACACGGCCGTACGCGAGAGCCAGATCAAGCGTCTGAAGGAGTTGCGTGCAAACCGCGACGAAGCAGCCGTGAAGAAGGCGCTCGAGGCCATCACCGAATGCGTCAAGACCGGCAAGGGCAACCTGCTGGAACTCGCTATCGAGGCCGCCAAGGTACGCGCTTCGCTGGGCGAGATTTCGGATGCCTGCGAGGTGGTCGTAGGACGTTACAAAGCAGTTATTCGTTCCATTTCAGGTGTATATAGTTCAGAAGTGAAATCAGATCCCGCATTCGAACACGCGAAGGAACTGGTTGCCAAATTCGCGAAGAAGGAGGGCCGCCAGCCGCGCATCATGATCGCCAAACTCGGTCAGGACGGACACGATCGTGGCGCCAAAGTCGTTGCGACCGGTTACGCCGACATCGGCTTCGATGTCGATATGGGTCCGTTGTTCCAGACTCCCGAGGAGGCAGCCAAACAGGCTGTCGAGAACGATGTTCACGTAGTGGGCGTATCGTCGCTGGCCGCCGGCCACCTGACGCTCGTTCCGCAGATCATCGCCGAACTCAAGAAACTGGGCCGCGAGGATATCATCGTCATCGTCGGCGGTGTGATCCCGGCACAGGATTACGATGAGCTGTATCGTGACGGTGCCGCCGCCATCTTCGGCCCCGGTACCCCGATTGCGACCGCAGCGATCAAGATCATGGAGATCCTGCTCGACGAGCAGAAATAATCCGGATCACTCCTCTGTTATTATCAAAGCCCCGCATCAAAAGATGCGGGGCTTTTTAATGGGGTAAGCGAACCGGCCGACCGAAAAAGAACTTTGCCATCGACCTTCATAATTCCATCGCCGGCCTCACCTCCAGAGTCCGCGCAAATACAGCGGCGGATCTCAAACAACGACCGAATACATGCTGTCACAGTGCCATTTCCACAAACCCTACAAATTATGTTTGTAGGCCATATTTCCCGTTAGACAGACAGCGAATATCCTCCCTCCCCGACTCTCGAAAACAGCCGATTTCATACCGCAAACACCTATCCGGAAAGAAACTCGACTGCCGAGACCGTCGTTCTCCTCCCCCAGCCCCAAAGACTTCCGGAATATACGATAAAATCACGGACATTTCGAAGATGCGGAAAAAGAGAATGGCGGATTGGCCGGACTACCACTCCGAGCACCTCACAGAAGAGAATTCAGGAAACCGGCTCTTATCGCTTTTAAGAAGAGAAGTCATCCCCCTATGCCATCGCAATAACGACAATAAAAAAGAGGAATGTATAAGCTACATCCCTCTTTTTCGGCCGGAACTATTCCGGAAAAAATCTACCGGTAACGGTTAAAAATACTTGCCGCGCAAGTCCTCCACATTCGACATCTGCTCCAGGAAATCGAACAGACGACGCTGAATCATCCCCTGCGACGACGCCTCGGCACGTACCTTTTCAGCTTCGATACTCTGCGGAGTTTCCGCCTCCTGAATATCCGTCACCACGAAAACATAAGCACCTACATTTCCCTTGACCGGCTCGGACAGCGTATTCGTCTGCTCCGTTGCGGTAATCGCTCCGATCACACGAGGCTCGACACCCATGTTACGGATAAAGAACGATCCGTAACGGACATCTTCGAAAGGAACGACTTCGGTACCAAGGTTTTGGGCGACCTCTTCGATAGTCGAACCCTTCATTTCGCTGACGATCTTTTCAAACTTCTTATCGGTTATAAGCGTCTGGCGAATATTGTTCGCTACTTTCTCGATCGGCGTATAATCCTCATTGTCGATCTCAGTTACCACTGCGACCACATAGTCATCACCCACAGGGAAAATCTCGGAAATCGCGCCCACCTTGGCATCGTATGCCCAGCGCACCAATTCACGCGAATCAGCCAGTCCCTGCAGCAGACGGTCACCCTGCGTGAGTTTCGCTTCACGAGGAGTGAGGTTTCCCTTATTCGCTGCCTCGTTGAACGCATCGACAGAACCCTTGCCCTCGACAGAGAAAAGACTTGCCTGACTATGCACATTGCGACGGGTCGCCGACGAAGCCTCAACAGGATAAGTGATCGTCGCAAGGCGCATGTGCTTCGAAGGTTTGTCCAGACGATAAACCTGTAAAATCTGAATAACGTCACCCACTTCGACACGGAGAATATCCCCCTGCTTAGCCGTCGAAAGAAGTCCCGAAAGCTCGTCCGGGAATGCAGAGAAAGGCATCACGCCCGCATCGCCTCCATTTCCGGCATCCTGCATATAGAGCGAATGGGTACGAGCCGCCTGTGCGAAATCCGCACCTTGCCGCAAAGCCGTCATCAGACTGTCGGCCAGGTCGCGTTGGTCGTAGGTGAGTACAATATGGCGGACGCCCACGGAATCCGGAGCGTTCAAAGTTTCAACGACACGGGTCATCGTCCAGGTATCGTTCTTCAGGACGGGACCATACTGCTTGCCGTTGGCCAGCGCTTCGGCCTCATCGTCCAGAAGCTGGGCAACCGACCGATAATTGTCTGTAATTTTACCGAAACGGTTATTCTTGGCAAATGCTTTCGGATCGTCCGACGCGGCAAATTCATCGCCGACTTCCCGAACGGTCTTCTCCAAAGTCGCCATATCCTCTGCACTCGGAGCCACTTCGAACACCACATAAGAGAGCGTGCGCGAAGGTTTCTGCTCATAACGGGCCTTATGGCTATTGTAATAAGCCTTGATTTCGGAATCGGAAACCGAGAACAGAGAATCAGGCATATCGTGATAACGCTTGCCGACCCAAGAACCGCTGAAAGTCTTATTCTGCGCATCGACGCCTTCTTCCGCTTCCAGCCGATTGACATATACACCGCCTTTGACCAAGCCGTTATACTTATTGATTTCGCGCTCCCGCATAGCCTGTCCGACCAAAGCCCCCCACATATATTGCATCTGGGGATTTCCGGTTGCCTGGGCGATAAAATCACTCACACCCTCCACACTGTACTGTCCTGTACGGGGGTCGGTGAAAGCCGCAGCCATCGTCCCGGAATAATACTCGCCGCTGATAAGTCCCTCACGCTCGGCATCGGTCACCGAGATTCCCATCTTCTCGAAACCGGGCAAGTACACGTGGTTGGCAATCAGAGTCTGCCAAGCCATTTCAGCCAACTGATCCATCTGCTCTTCATTACTTTCGGAGATGTTGCTCTGGTCTTTCAGGTTGTTGTATACCTCAATATATTCCGAATATCTGATCTTCGAACCGTCGATCACACCGACCTTGGGGTCGTTACCCGAAAGTCCCATATCCGTTTTAAGCGAGAGAATGAATGCCAGCAGTGCAAACGCGATGATAATCGACAAAACCACACCGAATCTGGTCCGTAACGTGTTTAAACTTGCCATATAAACTATTTTAATTTATTGTTTCAAAATGAGTGTTCAAAGATAATAAATATATTCTGAAAACCATGATAAACGACCAAATTCTTTCGTCATTTTCCGCATCCGGCATATCGAAAAAACGCACTTGCCCCTCACCGGTCGAAAATATCCCGTAAACTACAACCGTTTCACGCGCGCCAACTCCAACCGGGAACGGGTCCTGCGCAGAATCTTGATCTCAAGATGCTCGAAACGCACGGTTTCTCCGGCCGCCGGCAGCCCTTCATACCGGAAAATGATATACCCGGCCAGCGTTTCGTACTCGTCACTCTCGGGTATGGCAAGCCCGTATTTTTCATTGAGATATTCCACTTCCAATCGGCACGAAAGGACAAATTCCGAATCGCCGACCTGTTTCTCCGTAAGGTCGGGCACATCGTGCTCGTCTTCGATTTCGCCGAAAATCTGCTCCAGAACATCCTCCAAAGAGATAATACCGGCCGTACCGCCGAACTCGTCGATCACGACCGCAATATTGCTCTTATGACGGATGAGCCGCTGCATGAGTGCTTGCAACGGCATCGTCTCCGGGACGTATTGCACCTCCATCAGCACCTCATCGATCGACGTCGGATGCCGGAACAGCGACTTCGAATTGACATAGCCGACGATATTATCGACACTCTCTTTCCAGACGAAAATACGGGAATACTTACTCTCGACAAAACGCGCCGTAAGCGCTTTGATCGAGGTATCATCGATATCGACCGCCTCCAAATCGATACGGGGAACCATGCAATCCCTCACGCGCAAATCGGCAAAATCCAGGGCATTCTGAAAGAGTTTGATCTCATTATCCGGTTCATGCTGCGCCTCCGGCTTCCCCGATTCGAACAAGCTGGCCAGATCGGTCCGGTCGAAAATGGGCTCCATCATCGCAACCTTCGGCTTACGCCCCATCAGCCACAAAATCCCCTGGGAAATCCAGGTCGTCAGCTTGGCGATCGGAAAAAGCAGCAGATAAAAGAAATAGATCGCAGGAGCAAACAGGCGGTAATAAAAATTCGGGCTGTTCCGGAAAACGGATTTCGGGAGAAATTCGGCGACGAAGATGATGATGATTGTCGAAACCGCCGTTTCCAGAACGACGGACCCGCCGCGAGCGATCTCCGTCCAACCCACTGCCGCCGCGAGCGAGCGCAACAACAGCGACATATAGAGCGAATAGATAACCAGGGCGATATTATTCCCGACCAGGATCGTCGTGATGTACTGCCCGGGGTGACGGGCAAAAATGTCGGCGATGAAATTGAACAGCCGACTCTGCTTCCGGTCGATCTCCAGTTTCAGGCGGTTCTTGCTCGTAAAAGCGATCTCCATCCCCGAAAAAAAAGCCGAAAGCAACAACATCAGCAGAATTATAAACACCGAAGTTATCATAAGGAACGATCGTTACTTTCTACGGGAGTCAGTTGAATTTTCCGGTCGTTCCCCCGTATCGGCCGGGCCGGTTTGACAGGCTGTTCGGAAACTGCCTCCTTCGCAGCGGAAACATTGTCCGCAACGGGTTTCACCGACGTAGAATCCGCGTCCCGTGTCGGCTCGATATTGACCCACATACGCCCTTTGATTCGGCGAAATTTCCAGTCTTTCAACTGATCGTCCGACTCGAATCCTTCGACGATGTAGGAATTTCCGCTCTCTTCCACGATCTTGGAATCGACGTTAGACCAGATCCGGCGCGTTTTCTCGTTCCAGAACAACTGCTGGGTGTAGAGCTCCTGTCCGTTGGATTTTTTCACTACGACATTTCCTTTGGCTTCCCATAATTTCCGATTCCCGTAATGAATCGCATAGTTAGCCGTTAGCGTAGCATCGACCGCTCCGGTACTGTCCTTCTGATATGTCACGATATCCACGCCCTTGCGAAATTCCTGATAAGGCTCTTTTGCCAAAGAGTAACCTTCCACCAAAGGAGCCGTAAAAACATAGGATTTCCGGCCGTTCTCCGTATTGGTCATCGTCAAATGCTCGCTGTACTCGGTCATCAAAGCCTCATCGTTAGGCTCTTCGGCCACCGACTCCTTGTCGCACGAATATAGCAAGATAGCACTTCCCGCGATGAGAAGTGCTACCTGTGCATATCGTTGAATGCTTCGGAGCATCGTTCGTACAAACTATGTCGCTACCGGGGGCGTACGGTCGTCACGATACCGCGGGCCGGACCGCAGGTAATCGTATAACGTGCACCCTCCATCAATTCGTTGAAGAAGCATTCCTCGGCAGTCGGGAATCCGCGACGGTAGTTTGCTGCCGCATCACGCGCCGTCTGAGCGAAATTGCCGGCATCGGCGTCGTTGGCAAGCAGGTTGGCTGCCTGCGTCATCGTATCGTAAGCGACCCAGAAAATAGCCTGACCCTCCAGTCCGGAGCAAGATGCAGCCGAAGCCGCATAAGCCTGCGCCAGGGCGAAATAAGCCATACCGTTATTGGGATTCAGCGCCTTGGCCTCATTAGCCGCAACTGCAGCCGCCGTAGGATTCTTGGCTGCCAGTTCGGTCATACTCAAACGCACCAGAAGCAATTCTTTCTGAACGGCGTCTTGTTCGGCAGCAATCGCCTCACGCAGGTAAGTAGTCGATTTGGCGAAGTCGCCCCGCTCTTGGAATCCTTGAGCCAGCATCATGGCCGTCTGGGCAGAAGGTTCCATCGCATAATATTTTTCGGCGATCTGAAGGAAAAATTCGGAACTGCACTGCGAACGGGACATCAGCGAAACCGTCTGCTTGAGCAACTCCATATCCTCCGGAGCCGCTTCGATACGCGGACGGAACATCTTCTCCAGGTTCTCGCAATCGGCAGCACCGCTACCCGCAAAACAAGTATCGAACTGTGTTTTCGCCTCCTTTACTCCAGGAGCATCACTCTCGAAAATCGGGGCCAGACGAGCGTACTCATCCAAAACGGCATCCGGATAGACCTCGCCCATCTTATAATCATCGCACAAATTGCTGAAATATACCAATGCGACATCCGGCAGCGCAGCATAACCGCTCTGCAAACCGGCTTCGATCGCCTCCTTATACAACTTGCGCACGCCTTCCCGGTCGGAAGGATTGAAAGTCAGGTATTCACGAGCTTTACGGTCAAGGACATAAGCCGTACCGTAATTGGGACTGGAAGGAAAATACTGTACACGCAGGTCGTAAATCATCATCAGCGAATCGAGCAGAGCTTTTTTCTCATTCAGGTCTTGTGCGCGTTGCACCTTGTTCGAATAAACCTGTGCCCCCCGAATAAAGGTCGCTTCGAAAGCCGAAGGAGCCTCCTGTGCAAGCGTACGGAAATAAACAGCGGCTGCGTCGTAATCGCGGGTATCGACAGCTTCCTTCAGCAGGTTGCTCGTCAGAATGTTTTGCTTACGCTGTTCGGGCGTATCTCCCCACGGAGCGTACCGAGGGTCACTGAAATCCTGGGCGATCGAAGCTGTCGCAGCGAACACCAATACTGCCGACAGCAAAATTTTCATGCGATTCATATTCTTCTTTATAATTTATTTTTTATGTGTGGTTTAATCGTATTTCGGACGAACGAACCAATAATCACCGAACAATGTCACACCCAGCGAAAATTTGCAATAGGTCTGTTTAACCAGACTCACCTGTTCGTTGATCGCCTTGAAACTGCCGCGTCCGCCGACTTCGACACCCAGATCGACCGACGACGCACCCAATATGCCGCCCAACACCGTCAGGGGAATACCGACGCCCAGCGTCACGGCGTATTCATTGACATCCACTCCGCCGAAAGTCTGGTTATAGGTACCATAACGAACTCCGGCCCGGTAGGACCAGCGTTTCAATGCGCTGCGTACATCCGCTTTATTGGGGGTGTATTCGACCCCGAGTTTAACCGTATTCGTGTTCCGGTAAGCCACATCGAAACCGGCTGCGGATTTCTCGACCAACCGAGAATTGCCGCTTCGCCAGTCCTGATAGACGTAATCCGCCCCCACAGCTATTTTAGGCGTGTTGTAATAAATACCTACGGCAACCTGCTGGGGCAGCTTGAGCCCCAGACGATTTCCCATATCCATAGCGACCGTATTGAAAATATCGCCGGTCTGCACCTTCGTCGTCACATTCGGATTCAAGTCGCCGCCGATATCGTAGGTCGCACCGATCGTCAGAATACGCCGACGGTTGCTGATCGGGGACCACTGTACGCCGAACTGTCCCTTAAAACGGGAAACGCTGTAGGTTTCGGTTCCCGTCGCGTCTGCGATAAGACCTCCTCCGGTTATATTCTCCAAAATAGCGGTTTTATAAATCCGCTGAATGT
>OKWH01000428.1_pt1 | contig 15449 bp, 10 predicted proteins | sample 1607021 | NCBI WGS metagenome assembly OKWH01 (sample SAMN04414076, study PRJEB24778) | human gut metagenome | material: faecal | host: Homo sapiens | reverse complement strand
GTTGAATTTCCAACATTAGACATTTATGATAGTGGCAATACATTTGATGATAATGTACTTATGAATCTCGGAATGAAACGTATAACAACTCATAAAGATAGTGGTGGAACAGGAATCGGACTTTCATCTACTTATGGTCTTTGTAAGAAATATAATGCCAGCTTTGTGATTACTGAAGATATTAATTCCGAAAATACTACTTTCAAGGATACCAATTCTAAAGATTTAATATCCGAAAAATCATCTTCGAATGTCATAACATTTACAAAAAAAGTTTCCATTATATTTGATGATAAATCAGAATATCGTCTCAAAACAAATAACGATTTTCATAATTTACAAAAGCTTGCAAAACGTGTTGATTTAATTATTGAAAATTAATCTTATACTACTGCAAGATACTTATAAATTTATTGACACTACACCAAAAAAGTGGCATAATAATTTATGTCAGAAATGTATGTTAATGTATATTAAATATATTTTTGAAATCTTATAATATAGGTATTTCAAATTCATAGACACATTTATCTTTATTACCTATATTAATCTGAATATGAAAGGAATCTGAATATATGCAAAACTATATTATTACAAGTGATACAACATGTGATTTACCACTTTCCTATACAACTGAACATAGTATTGAAATTATACCTTTATACTATAATATGGATGATGTTGTCTATGGCGATGAAGTCAATATGGACCCATCTGAATTTTATAACAAAATGCGTAATGGCAAAATGCCAACAACTATGGCATGTAATCCCGAAGTAGTTGAAAAATGCTTCAGAAAATATTTAGACCAGGGACTAGATGTTTTACACATTTCATTTTCTTCTGCTCTTAGTAGCAGCTATAATACAACTGCTATAATAGCAAGAGAACTCTCAGAGGAATATACGAATAATAAAGTAATTGTAATTGACTCTAAATGTGCCTCTATGGGCGAAGGATTATTCGTATATAAAGCAGTTCAGAATCGTGACAATGGTATGTCAATCGAAGATAATGTCAAATGGTTAGAAGATAACAAATTACACTTCTGTCATCAGTTTACTGTAGATGATTTACATCATTTACACAGAGGAGGCAGAGTTTCAAAAGCCGCAGCTATAATCGGAACAATGATTAATGTAAAACCTGTACTTCACGTAGATAACGAGGGACGTTTAATTCCTCTTAATAATGTCCGTGGAAGAAAGAAAGCCCTTAATGCCCTTGTTGACAATATGGAGAAAACCTGTAAAGGTTATAATAATGACATCGTATTTATCTCACATGGAGATTGCCTAGAGGATGCCCAGTATGTAGCAGAACAGATTAAGGCCCGTCTTGGTATCCAGAATTTCATGATTAACTATGTATGCCCTACAGTAGGCGCACATTCAGGTCCCGGAACATTAGCATTATTCTTTATGGGAGAGACAAGATAATGAACGTAGATAATACAATATTTTCAGAAAATAAGGCATCTTTTGCACACTTGCAAAAGGTGCTTTCCAAGCAATATGGCAATGTTTCTATTCTGGTAGAAAAGACTTCCGGAAGAAATTATCGTTTTTCCAAAAGCGGTACAACTATAAAAGATAACACATTTTCTAATACTGGTGCCGTTATACGCCTTAATTCCTCAATTGGACTATATGAATATTCTTTTAATGATTTTTCATCTGATTTTATGAATACAATTCCATCAATTATTTCAGAAAACATTACTAAATATAATAGTCAGTCTTTAATTAGTGATTTTAAAATCCCAGATTCTTCTGATGAATTTATTTCCTTTAATAAATCTACGACATATGAAATTAATCCTGCTGATATGAACGATTCTGACATAACTTCCAAATTATCAGATATTTATTCAAAAGCTATTCAATATAGTGATTCAATAATTGATTGTGTATGCATTTACCAATACTTAAATATCCATAAAATGTTCTTATCATCCAATAAAGATTTAGAGCAGCATCTTATGTGGTCAAATGGTGTTTTACAGCCACTAGCTACTAAAGATGATAAAACACACTATTTTCTACAGACATTTTCAACACTTGGCGGTGCAGAATTATTAGATGAAATGAACTGTGATGTTTCATATGCCTGCAAATGTGTAACAGAGCTTCTAGACAGCACTCCTCCTGTTCCCGGTGAATATGACGTAATATGTCTGCCTGACGTAACAGGATTAATTGCCCATGAAGCATTCGGACATGGTGTGGAAATGGATATGTTCGTCAAAGACAGAGCCTTAGCTAAATCTTATATGAACAAACAGGTAGCCTCTTCCCTTGTAACTATGCATGATAACGCTGCTACTTGCAATGAATGTGGCTCTTATTTCTTTGATGATGAGGGTATGATTTCTAATGACACTGTTATTATCGAAAAAGGTATCTTGAAATCCGGAATCAATGATTTACAAAGTGCTTACATTTTAAATGTATCATCTACCGGCAACGGAAGACGAGAATCTTATGAACGAAAAGCATACACCCGAATGACTAATACCTATTTTGAACCTGGAACAGATACTCTTGAAGAAATGATTAAAAGCATAAAGTATGGTTTTCTCCTCGAAAATGCAGCCAGCGGTATGGAAGATCCTAAGAACTGGGGCATACAATGTATGGTTAATATAGGCAGAGAGATTAAGGACGGTAAATTAACAGGTAAAATATTCTCTCCTATCTGTCTATCCGGATATGTTCCTGATTTGCTTAAATCGATTACAATGGTTTCTGATAAATTAGAACTTAGCGGCTGTGGTTATTGTGGTAAGGGTTACAAAGAATGGGTAAAAGTCTCTGATGGTGGCAGTGCAATTAAAGCTTGTGTCAAAATCAGTTAAACTATAATATAAATATAAATGGAGATTACAATGAATAACATGATTGATAGAATTATAGAAGTTCTAAGTCAAAATGATATCCAGAACTTCCTAATTAATGAAAATATAATTGAAACTCAGGAATTATTTTATATTAAACATTCACTTAACTTAACACGTAACAAGAATATCAGCAAATACGAAATAACCCTTTATAGAGATTTCATTTATAATGATACTAATATGCGTGGCAGTGCAAGCTGCCTCCTTAATAGTTCTATGTCAGATATGGAACTTAATGAAAATATCCTTTCTGCCTATGAAGCAGCACTTTCTGTTAGAAACCCATATTATAAACTACCTCATGGAGACGCAACGTTTGTTGAATCAGATAATATTTTCTCAACAAAAAATCACTTCACTGATAGCAGTGCAGATACAGCCGGCAGCTTAGACTTATCTGCAAATAAATCTGTAAATGAAACTGATAACTTATCTGCAACAGATATTGTAAATGCATTATTTGTAAACGATACTATTAGTGAGACAACCAATGCGTTTATAAATTCTACAGAAATATTTATAACAACTTCTACTTATCGTATAATCAACTCTAACGGTGTAAATGCATCATATTCATCAACAACCTATTCGGGTGAATTTGTAGTGCAATGCACTTCTCCTGCCGATGTTGAATTATACAATGATTTTAAATACAGTTCTAAAGATGATAATATACTTAATTCTCTCAGTATCAAAGTTGCCAATGCCCTCATTATGGTTAAAGACCGTTCAATTGCAAAGGCATTTTCAAATGATATGAAATATGATACAGTGATTTTAGAAGGACAATGTGTAGGCGAATTGTTCAACTACTACTTAAAACGTCTTGATGCATCTATGATTTATCCTAAATATTCTTCATTTGATATTGGTAAAAGTGTTATTCCTGAATGTGAATTATCTAACACCCCTGACTCTGATAAATCTATTAATTCAGACAAGACCAGATGCATTGACTCTGATTCGTGCAGGACTTTACCTGATAAACTCAATATCACTCTCACTCCAAAGCTCCCTTATTCCTGTGAGGGTATAGCGCTTAAGAGACTTGAATTAATTAAGAATAACATTGCACAATATATTACAGGTAATGCAAGATTTGCCTTTTATCTGGGAATTAATCCAACAGGAGAGTGCGACTGTTACAAACTTGAATGTGGTAACACATCTATAGAACAGTTAAAATCCGGTCGTTATCTTAGAGTGGTGAATTTCTCTGATTTCCAGATGGACTCACTTAGCGGACAAATCGGTGGTGAATATCGTCTCGCTTATTACTGTGATGGCACTAAGGAAATTCCAGTTACCAATGGTTCTATAAGTGCTAATATTAATGATATTGTTAAAAATATTAAATTATCATCTGAAAGCCAAAATTCTTATAATTTCGATGGTCCTCTAGCTATATCCTATTCAGTCTAAATTTACTTTAATAATGTAAATTCTATAATTTTAAATGCCTCTAGCCATATCATATCCTGCACCATCTAAATACTTGTAAAAGTAAAAAAGCGATGTATGTATTTCTACATACACCGCTTTTATTTGATTATGGCTCTGATCTATTAGTCTAATTTCTTAATGTCTATTATGCTTCCCAGATTTCTTTAGCATACTGAAGAATTGTTCTATCTGATGAGAACTTACCTGCATTTGCTGTATTCATGAAGCATTTTTCTCTGAATTTTAATGTATCAGCATAATCTTTGTTAACCTGTAATTTAGCATCACAGTATGACATTAAGTCTTCTAATAAGTAGTACTTATCAGCTTTTTCCCATGGAAGTGTCTCAAATAATGAATTGTATAAGTTCTGGAATAATCCTGTTCCATCATCACTTAATGTTCCATCGATTAATGTATCTACAACTTTCTTAATTCTTGGGTTATTATTGTAAATCTTCTTAGGATCATATGAATCTTTAATCTTCTCAAGATCTTCTACTCTTGCACCAAAGATGTAGTTGTTTTCTTCGCCTGCTTCTGCAACGATTTCAACATTTGCTCCATCATATGTTCCTAATGTAACAGCACCATTTAACATAAACTTCATATTACCTGTACCTGAAGCTTCTGTACCTGCTGTAGAAATCTGCTCTGAAACATCTGCTGCTGGAGTAATCTTCTCTGCATATGATACACAGTAGTTAGAGATAAATACAACCTGTAATTTATCATTTACTTCTGGATCATTTGCTATCATTTTAGCGATTTCATTTATGAATTTGATGATACCTTTAGCTCTTGCATATCCTGGAGCTGCTTTTGCACCAAAGATAAATACTGTTGGTGTAAAGTCCTTAATTCTACCATCTTTTAATCCGTAATATATATCAAGGATTGAGAATGCATTTAATAACTGACGTTTGTACTCATGTAATCTCTTAACCTGAATATCAAAAATGAAGTTAGGATTTACATCAATTCCTTCTTTTTCTTTAATATATTCAGCGAGCTGCTGTTTCTTAATCTTCTTGATTGCATCAAATTCTTTGATAACATTCTTATCAGATTTGAATTTTTCAAGTTTCTTTAATTCGTCAAGGTTTGTAATCCAGCCATTGCCAATCTTATCATTTATGAAGCCAGCAAGTTCTTCATTAGCAAGTGCAAGCCATCTTCTCTGGGTAATACCATTTGTCTTGTTGTTGAAACGTTCTGGATAGATTTCATACCATTCTTTTAATGCATCATTCTTAAGAATCTCTGTGTGGATTGCAGCAACACCATTTGTTGAATGACTCGCATAGATTGCAAGTCTTGCCATATGGATGATGTACCAAGCTTTGTTATCATCATATGGGTTATCAATAATCTGATATTTTTCAACATCTGTTCCTGTGATTCCCATTTTCTCTAAGTCTTTGATTAATGCATTGTTAATCTTAACAACATATTTGTATACATTTGGAAGTACAGACTTAAATAATTTGATACTCCATTTTTCAAGAGCTTCTGCCATAACTGTATGGTTTGTATAAGCAAATACTTCTTTACAAATCTTTAATGCTTTGTTAAATGAAAGTCCTTCATTTTCAACAAGGATACGACATAATTCAGGTACTGAAACAACTGGATGTGTATCATTAAGCTGGATAGCATATTCTTTAGATAATTTAGAGAAATCATTACCATATTTAGCTTTGTATTTCTTAAGAATATCCTGAAGAGATGCACTTGAGAAGAAGTACTGCTGTTTTAATCTTAATTTCTTACCAGCATCTGTTGAATCATTTGGATATAATACAGCTGTAATAGCCTCTGCATCATTCTTTTCTTTGAATGCTTTATCATATTTCTGGTCATTAAATAAAGCAAAGTTAAATTCTTCAATTGGTTCTGCCTGCCATAATCTTAATGTATTAATCTTAGCTGCGCCATAACCAATTACTGGAGTATCATATGGTACTGCCCAAACTGACTGTCCCTTGAAGTCGATTCTTACTTTATCTTCTTCTCTTCTGATTGACCATGGATCACCGAATTTTGTCCAATTATCAGCTGTTTCTTTCTGGAATCCATTTTCAAAGTACTGTTTGTAGATACCGTAACGATATCTGATACCATAACCGTTTAATGTAACGTTCTGTGTAGCTGCTGAATCTAAGAAACAAGCTGCAAGACGTCCTAAACCACCATTACCCTGTGCATTATCTTCGATTTCTTCAAATACTCTGATATCGATTCCATTCTCAGCGAATAAATCAGCTAACTGATTCATTAGTCCAAGGTTCATAAGGTTGTTGTATACTAATCTACCAATAAGAAACTCTGCAGAAAAGTAACATACTTTTTTGCTATCTGTTTCCCATGACCACTGATTAGCTAAACTCTTCATAGCTGCTTTTGATACTGCATTGTAAAGTTCTACTGTAGATGCTTCCTTAATTGTCTTGTTGTAATCAAGGTCTAAAATAGTTACAATGTTCTCCTTAAATGTACTCATTCCTTCTTTTTCTCCTATCTGCTCAATTATATTATTTTTGTTTTTATATTTACTAAAGTCTAGCATAAAATTCTGCTAATTCTTTAAGTTCTTTCGCTTTCTTCTTTGTAAGGCTTCCTTTTAACATTCTCCATTTCCAGTTATCTCCAACTGTAGATGGTGTATTCATTCTTGCCTCATTTCCGAGTTCTAATATATCCTGGACCTGAAATATTGCTATTGCTGCAACACTTGCATATGCCGCTCTTAATACCGCTGCAGGAATCTCTGATTTCTTGGTAACTCCAAGATACTTGTATGCATATTTAAGATCTGCCGCACTTCTGCTTGAAAAATATCCTACTACTGTTTCATTATCATGTGTACCACCATATACTAATGAATTAGGTTTATAATTATGTGGTAAATGTGAGTTAGTAGGGCCTCCATCAAATGCAAACTCAATGATGTTCATTCCAGGATAGCCTGTCTCAGCTAATAATTCTCTTACTGCCGGGCTTACTATTCCTAAATCTTCAGCAATTATCTTAGCATCTCCAATTGCACTGTCTATAGCATCTGTAAGCTTCTTGCCAGGTCCCTGTCTCCAGACACCCTCTTTAGCATTTAAACAGCCTGCTTCAATCGAGTAATAATTTACAACACCAATGAAATGGTCAATTCTAATATAATCATATATTTTAGAATTGCTCGCCATTCTCTGTTTCCACCATTCAAAATCACATTCTTCCATTCTGTTCCAGTTATATAATGGATTACCCCATAACTGTCCATCCTCTGAAAATGCATCTGGTGGAACACCTGCAACATTAATCTGTTCGAAATCTTCATCAAGTTCGAATAAATCTTTATGAGCCCATACATCAGCACTGTCCATAGCCACGTAAATAGGAATATCTCCTATTATCTCTATGCCGCTTTCATTTGCATAAACACGTAATTTATTCCACTGCTCAAAGAACTTGAACTGACAGAATTTCCAGAAAGCAATATCATCTTTAAGCTCTTCTTTATATCTGTCTATTGCTTCAGGCTGTCTGGCTTTAATATCGTAGTCCCATTTTGACCATTCCTGATTGTCAAACTTGAACTTAACAGCCATATATAAACTATAGTCATCTAACCAATATTCATTATCTTTTTCAAACTGTGCATATTCCTGTGTCTCCGCATATGTACTATTATTAAATGCCATTCTTAAAATCTGGAATCTTGAGCCATATACTGTTGCATAATCAATATACTCTGCATTATCTCCCCAAGGGAACTTCTTAATCTGTGCTTTTGTTATTAATCCTTCTTCAACAAGATAATCTAAATCAATAAAGTATGGATTACCAGCAAAAGCTGAAAAAGACTGGTATGGACTATCTCCATAACTTGTAGGTCCTACTGGAAGCACCTGCCAATATTTCTGACCTGCTTCAACTAAATAATCGACGAACTTGTAAGCTTCTTTACCAAGTGTACCAATACCATATGGAGATGGTAAACTACTTATTGGAAGCAATAATCCTGCTCCACGCTTCAATGCTCTGTCCTTTTTTTCATTCATCATTTCAGCCATATTTTCACCTCATTGTTGTTATTCCGAAATACAACCTAATTTTATCATTTGCCAACTATGTAGTCAAGGTAATAAATTATAAATATTACCTTTATTTACTATTTTCGTAATTTTTTCGTATTTTTTCGAAAATTATCGAAATTTCTTATTGCATTTTTCATACTAGTTTGCTATATTATATACATTAATGCTTCTATTTTAAATTCTTAATAATATTTATTATATATCCAGGAGGACTTATATGGTAACAATTAAAGATATTTCTGATTATCTTGGCATTGCCTCAAGTACAGTTTCTAAAGGTCTTAATAATGCAACTGATATAAGCGACGAGACAAGAGATAAAGTCATAGCCGCTGCCATAGAACTTGGCTATTCCCCTAAGAGACGTAAACATTTTACCGGCCTTAATGGTCAATTCGAAAGGAAAGTTTGTGTATTTATAGAGAATATGGATTATGAAAACCGAGAGCAGTTTGGATATGATTTAATTCAGGGTTTTAAGCAATCCGCTGAAATTCGTAATTGGAAAGTTGATATAGTTCCTTCTAATTTGAATGCACAAAGTAAAAATGAATATGATAAATTTATGATTACTAATGGCTATAGTGGTGCATTTATGATTGGTTTCTCTATTCATAATGACTATAGTATGCAAATAAGTAAAACAAGAATGCCAACTGTACTTTTTGATAATTATATATTAAACAATCCTAAAGTAGGCTATGTTGGAACAGATCACTATGAAGGGCTTAAACTTGCAATTCATCATTTACATTCACTCGGACATACTAAGATTGCATTTCTTAATGGTGCAAGAAATACAATGGTATCTTCCCAGCAGACCCAGGCATTTTCTACCATTATGAATGAACTTAATCTTTATGTTGATCCACATTTATTAGAATCCGGATATTACGTTCCTGATTGTGCTAAATATCACGTTCCTAAATTCATTGATCGTGGTGCAACAGCTATTATCTGTGCCAGCGACTTAATTGCATCTGGTGCAATATCAGAAGTTCAGAAACGTGGTCTTAAAGTTCCTGAAGATATAAGCATTATTGGCTTTGATGATCTGCCAATATGTCAGAGTATAACTCCACAACTTACTTCTATTCGTCAGGACAGATTAAGTTTAGGCAAAAGTGCTATGATGTTATTAGACTGCCTGATTAATAATATTCCTATTAGTAAAGCAATCTTAAGAGCTGATTTAATTATAAGGGATTCCACTGCCGTTGTTAAGAACAGAGATTAAAACTATATTTAGTTTACGATTGCGGTCTTTATATAAGGATTCCACTGCCGTTGTTAAGAGCAGAGATTAAAACCTTACAAGATGTTCCCTTTACACCTACCACACCATTACAGCTTTCTAATTCTGAATTTCCTGCCTTTTTATCATTAATATAACATTTAAATACATCATTTTCAGAACCTATCCTAACATCTCTTTCTTTATCATCGGCATTAAAGATTACATAAATCTCTTTATCATCTTCTATCAATTTATATGCAATTACTTTTTCATCATCAGTATCAATAAAGGAATTTTTCTTTTTAATTTCCTTTGCATCTGACATCATGAAAACCTTATGTGACTTTCTAAATGCAATCAGACCTTTATAATATTCATACACATCATAATATTCTTTCTTCTTAAGATTATCCCATTTAATTGAATTAACATAATCAGATGACCTTACGCTATCACTTACATATTCACCATTCTCATCTTCTTTGGTTCTTAACATTTCCTCACCTGCATGCATTAGAGGTATTCCCTGTGACAGCATTACAATTGAAATAGCAAGAAGGTTCTGTTTAACAGCCTGTTCAAATGATATTTCCGCATTACATAAATGTATCTTATCAAATAATGTTTTTCTGTGTAGCTAGCAATACGTCTTTCTTTGTTAATTTAGTATTTAATGTCCATCCCTCACCATACATCATAATATTAGGTCTTATTTTATCAAGTTCCTCTCTGATCTTATTAATTGTATCAATATCAATAAGCCCTACAAGGTCAAATCTAAATCCATCAATGTGATATTCTTTAGCCCAGTATAATACAGAATCCACAAAATATTTGCTGACCATACTTCTCTCAGATGCAGTATCATTACCACATGCAGAACCATCAGACATTACACCATTCTTATCCATTCTGTAAAAATATCCCGGTACTGCTTTATTGATTAATATTCCAACAAACATATAGAATATAACATAGATAAAATTCTTGGGCAAGACAGAAAAAAGGCTCTTTACCTAATAGATACATAAGACATAATTTCTTCATAATCTATTAACATAAAGAACCTTTATTCATATATAATTATTTGATTTTTTAAAATAATTATTGCTATTTCTTATTACATACAAGATATGAAACTCCTGCTAAAACTATAATTGAAATAATGTCAATTATAATTACTGTTCCTGTACCTACTGAATAATCTTTATTCTTAGCATTTGAAACAGTAGCAGTATTTACTGGCTGTGTTTCATTGTTAGCAGTTGCTGTATCAGCAGCAACTGTTGTTTCTTCGCCTGCAGTTGTTTCTTCATTAACTGTTGTTGATTCCTGAGTTGCTGCCTCTGTTGTCTGGGCAGCCTGACTTGTTGATTCCTGAGTTGTCACTTCAATTCCACCAAGTTCATCAAAACCTTTTGTAGAAATCTTTTCTTCTCCGGATTTAATATATACATCAACATTATTTTCTGAAACCTCACTGATATCAACAGTTCTGTTCTTACCATATTCTGCTGTTGAACCATCTTTTGGTTTAACTACAAATGTAACAACTGTTGCCTCACTTGATGAACATGTGTAACTAACTGTTGCTTCATTACCACTTACTTTAAAGTCGTAATCAGTTCCCTGATTATATTCATCCCAGATAGCTAAAACATATCCACTATAATTTGCATCATCTCTATGATAATGTATTGTTATAGTTTTTTCATTATCTGCATATGCAACATTATTATTAATAAATGTCATTCCTACGACTGCCACAAAAGTGACAGCCATAAGTATTATCTTTTTAACTCTTTCCATAATAAATAACACACCCCTGAAACTAATTTAATTCTTTTTTTCTTTTTACAACGAGTACTGTTACTACTGCTAACGCAACTACACCAATACCGATAAACATTACTGTTCTTGTTGAAGAATCACCTGTCTTAACGATTGCTGCATTATCATCTTTAGGTGTATTACCATTTGAACCTGTATTTGCTTTATTATTTTTTACAAGAATTGTACAAGATACTGCACCAACTGAAACACTACCTGTTGCTGTTCCTAATAATTCATTACCAGCTTTGTCACCCTGAACATAAATGCCCCATTCACCATCTGGTAAATCTACACTTATAGGTGCATTGCTTGGGTTATAAACTACAACGATACCATCAGAAGCTTCACCATTTGCTCCACCTGCTATCTGGTATGCTATTGCTCTATCATCTCTTTCACCCTCAAGTAAGAATGTAAGGTTTTTATCGATATCTGTATCAGATGTCATTCTTAAGCCTGCATGTGCTTTTCTGAATGCTATAAGTCCCTTATAATAATCATGTGTTGTTGCATATGCTGCTTCATTTAATGTATCCCATTTAATAGAGTTAACTGCATCTGGTGAGCAATAACTGTTCTCTTCATATGTTCCATCACCATTTGGTTTAGTTCTTAAGATTTCTTCACCAGCCTGAATAAAAGGAACACCCTGTGAAGAAAATACGAATGCTGCTGCTAAGTTGTTCTGTTTAACTCTGTCTGCAAAGCTTGTCTCTGTATTTCCATCAGTAATTGTAATTCTATCAAATAATGTATAATTATCGTGACAAGAATTGTAGTTAACTACCTGATTTGGATTCCACTGCCAACCTGGATTAGCAATGATTGAAGATAATACTGTACTTAATTTTTCGAAACCACCTGTTACGTAACCTGGTGTTGTATTAAATACTGAACCTTTTAATGCATCACGTATAGCATCACTGAAGTATCCTGAACCTTGTGTTATATCAGCAGCAGTCTGGCTTGCTAATTTTACATCTTTTGTTGTAACTGTTGATGACATACTCCATCCTTCACCATATACAATGATATTAGGATTGATTGCACGAAGTGCATCTATCATAGCATTAATTGTATCTGTATCAAATAAACCTTCCTGGTCAATTCTGAAACCATCAATGTGATATTCTGTTGCCCAGTAAACTACTGAATCAACAATATATTTACTATTCATAGCACGCTCTGTTGCTGTATCATTACCACAACCTGAAGCATTTGAATTTGGTCTTGAATAATAATTTGGTGTAAGTTTGTTAATACTGAAATCTGATGCACTGTTAACATGTCCGTATACAACGTCCATTACAACGCTGATTCCTGCATTATGTAATGACTGTACCATCTGTTTGAATTCATTTACTCTGACTGCTCCGTTGTAAGGATCTGTTGAATAAGAACCCTCTGGAATGTTGAAGTTCTGTGGATCATATCCCCAGTTGTACTGTGGTGTATCTAACTTTGTTTCATCAACTGAAGCATAGTCAAATGTTGGTAATAAATGAACATGTGTAACACCTAAGTCTTTTAAGTAATCAACACCTGTTGACTGTCCGTATGAGTTAACTGTTCCTTTTTCTGTAAATGCTAAGTATTTACCTTTGTTCTTCATACCAGAAGATGCATCAATAGAGAAATCTCTGATATGTAATTCATAAAGTACATCATCAACATAATTAGGTGATGTTGCTGGACTCTTATCATTTGCCCAACCTTCAGGATCTGTAGAATCAAGGTCAATAATCATACCTCTGTTACCGTTAACACCTGAAGTTCTTGCATATGGATCAATGATATCTTCAACAACATTTCCATTAACTGTTGCTGTATATGTGTAATATACACCATTTAGGTCTCCATCAATAGAAGCTACCCATGTACCATTTACATCAGCTGTCATAGGAGTTGTCGAAATCTTATCGTCTGTTCCTGCTGTTCCTGACTGATATAAGTTAATAGAAACTTCTGTTGCTAATGGAGCCCAGACTCTGAAATCTGTTTTAGAAGCTGACCATGTAGCACCTAAGTCATTACCTGCATAAGTATATTTTTCATCAAATCCACCATTTGAATATACATCTGGTAATCCTATCATAAATGTCATACCTCCAAGGTATTCAATCTCGTAGCTCTTTAAGATATTTAACTTCTCAGCAACTGTGATTGTAAATGATGTTCCATTACCTTTAACACTCTTGATTGTCTCATATGTGTCATCTGTTGTATTTTTGATTTTAAGATTAAGTGCATCTACATCTGCTATATCAACTGCTGATGTAAATGTGATATTCTCTAAATCTTCTGTCTTAGCAGATGTAAGCTTGAGTCCTGTTACAGCTTTTGAATCATCAATTTTAACAGCTCCTACTTTTGAAGTAATATAAACTTCAACTGTACCTGAAACATATTTTGAAAGGTCAACAAATCTGTCTTCACTATAATCTTTTCCTTCCCAGCCTTCACCTTTCTTAACAACGTAACCAATCTTTAATGTAGATGTCTCGGTCTGCATTGCATATGTTGCTTCATTAGCACCGGCTGTCATCTTAGCCTCCCAGCCATCGCCAATTGTCCACAACCACAATCTGTAATCATCATAACTGCTTGCCCCTGTGAAATGGAAATTAACTGTTATTCCATCATTTTCTGCATTAGCAACAATGTAATCACCATTAATTGAAATTACTGATGTTACCAAAAGCACTAACGCAATAAGTAACGCTTTTAATCTTTTTTTCATAGTATCCTCCTTTTTATTTTAATGGCTAAATTTTATTATAACATAACAATCATAAAATTAGAAGTGGATTTTTATACAATTTCACTAAAATTATTATGTGTTATGCGATAATTTTTCTTATACTTTCTATATTTCCATCTTTTATAATATATTTCGCCTGTACATTTTCAATAATAGTTTTCTTTGGTGATATATTAGTATGTAAATATACTGAATCAAGACCTGCTTTCTTTGCCCCCTCAATATCTGATATCCAGTCATTTCCTATCATTACTGATTCTTCTTTTTTCAAATTATATCGGTTCAATAATATATTATAAAATGTCTTTGATGGCTTTCTGCATTTTTCATCCGACGAAAATACTATTCCGTCAAAATATTTATAGATATCTAAATATTTCATCTCATATTCTGAAATAATCTGTTGTGCATTTGATAAAAGATATATTTTCTTATTCTTCTTCTTCAATAGCTCTAACATTTCAACTACACCATCATATAATCTTATATATTCAGTAGATATAATTCTAAAAAATTGTCCTGCCACAATGCATGTATTCATATCTATATCTATCCCCTTGTTCTGAAATAATTTCATAAATACATTCTCAACCTTTATTTCCGGATAGTCATATTTATCTGACATTTTCTTTTCTTCTTCTTCACATATTCTGAAATATTCTCTTTTCAAGTCCACTGTTTTATACACTGCTCCATGAAATGCATAGAATTCCTGCATTTTCTTCCATAAATTAGCATTCCATTCATTAGTATTGATGTCAATTAGTGTTCCGTATAAATCAAAAATATAGTTTTTATACATAAATTCCTCCTGTAAATGCATTAAATTATAACAACATATTATATTATAGCATATATAATCCTCTATAACATCATATTTATTATAATGTTTCATCTTAATATATTTCTACACAATAAAGGAATAAAGAATGCCGCTTGCGACATTCCCCGCCTGCGGCGGGTTGATATAGCAACATTTTCTGCTCCGCCTCAGTGCGATCCTCGCGGAGCGTTTTTGCTTACCAGGACAATTTCAACGAATTTTCCTGGTAAGCAAAAAAAGAGAACATCATCTGTTCTCTTTTTCTTCTTTATATATCCTTCTGTACCTTCAAAACTACACATTAACTTATCTTCCAATTCTTAACTTCCGTCCTCTTTCCTAAACCGTTTTGGTTAAGC
>OKWH01000424.1_pt1 | contig 15504 bp, 18 predicted proteins | sample 1607021 | NCBI WGS metagenome assembly OKWH01 (sample SAMN04414076, study PRJEB24778) | human gut metagenome | material: faecal | host: Homo sapiens | reverse complement strand
ATAGATCTACATTGCGATACTGATAAAGTGTATAGAAATGCTGGAAAGACCGAAAGAAACGGTCATAATCATACTTCTGATACATCTCTTCGAATGTATCGCGTGCATTAAGGGAAAATGCCCAAAGCGTATCGTCCAGGTCAAAAAACAGGTTCTTATATTGGGATGCCATAATTTAAAGGAAAGGGATATATAAAAATAGACGCAGATTATCAATTCCAATAACCTGCGTCCGTTCTGTATCAGTCTATAACAGTATTATTTTACCTGGATTACCAAATACTTGGACACACTCCAGAAGTCTTTCGGATTTGTAATCTTCAAAGTCAACTGTCCTTTATCATCCTTCTCCAACGCATAAGAGCCCGCGGGATGAGTAGTCAAGATATCAGCATCTTTAGAGTATAGTTTAATCTCTTTTGTCGTACGGATATCCACTTGTGTAAAGTAGTCCTTGTTGATATCAGAATCTTTCAGCACTTGGCCTTTTTTGAAAAGGCCGGTATTTGTCAATATCTTCTGGTCTTTCAGCTCCTTCTTTGTGCCAAACACAAACCAAGCCGTATTGAGTGCCTTATCTTGCTCGGCAACGGTTTTGGCCTTCGCCTCATTTTCGGCAGTCAATTCCTCCTTCTCACTAGACAAGCCGGTTACGGCAGCATCCAGTTCCTGGATACGGATATTCTTGGAAGCCAGCTCAGCCTGCAATTCTTCAATACGCTGGGTCTTTGCCACCAACTCCTGAGTCAAAGATTCTACAGCCCTCTTCAACTGGGCAGAGTTATTCTTACTGTTCTTCAACATAGATTGCAGTTTGGCAATCTGTTCCTTGTTCTCTTCCATCTGTTTACGGATAAATTCAATGTCCGACGCAATCTGCTGCTTGGCATTCAAAGAGCCTTCTGCCACAGCACCACGCTGCAAATCCACACGGCTCTCTGCTGCATTAATCTGGCGGAATCCCTCTGAAATATCATTGAAAGTGCCCATCATCTCGTCCAATTCAGCATTACGCTGAGTCAGTTCCATCAATAAAGAATCATTTTCAGCTTTCAGCTGGTTCTTACTGCCACCAGAGAAGCTGTCACACGAAGCCATTACAGCCGCGCATACAATTAAAACTGCTAACTTTTTCATACGCTTTCGTTTTACGTTTGGTTAATGAAGTTATTTAATCGTCTATTCCTGCTACTACAATCACAATTTCACCGCGCGGTTCGTTCGCCGTGAAATGTTCAATCAATTCTGTAAGCGTTCCACGCACCGTTTCTTCGTGCATCTTTGAGATTTCCCGCGAAACAGAAGCCTGACGTTCGGCACCGAAATGTTCGGCAAACTGCGTCAAAGCTTTTACCAATCTGTGGGGAGACTCATAGAACACCATGGTACGACGCTCCTCGGCCAATGCCTTCAGGCGGGTCATCCTTCCTTTTTTCTGTGGAAGGAAACCTTCAAAACAGAACTTCTCATTCGGCAGTCCGGAAGCCACCAATGCCGGTACAAAAGCTGTCGCTCCCGGCAGGCATTGCACTTCGATGCCGTTACGCACACACTCTCTGACAACCAGAAAGCCCGGGTCGGATATACCCGGCGTACCTGCATCCGAAATCAAAGCTACAGTTTCTCCCCCCTTTATTCTATTAACAACACTTTCAACCGTTTTATGTTCATTAAATTTATGGTGAGATTGCATCGCATTCTTTATTTCGAAGTGTTTCAGCAATATGCCGGAGGTACGTGTATCCTCAGCAAGTATCAAATCCACTTCTTTCAGAATCCGGATAGCACGGAATGTCATATCTTCCAAATTTCCTACCGGGGTAGGCACTACATAAAGTTTTCCCATACTTATCGGTCGTTTAGCTGAAATATTTTTTGAGGAGTTCCATAAAATCGACGGCGGCTTCATTTTCTTCATCCGGGTGCACTTCCGAAGCAAAAATATCCATAGCCTTGTCCAAAGAAGGAGCCTCACCCAAACGTCGTACCACTTCATTCATCCGTGCAGCATCGCCTGCGAACAGTTCGCGGACAAAACGGAATGAATCGTTCAGACTGATGGCATGTTTCAAATCCTTGGCAGGCTTGATGCGTTCTGCCAAAATAGGAACTGTTTCCGGTTCCTCACATACCATCTTCACTGTATCAGGAATAACCGATTCGACCGGAGAAACCGATTCGGTCAAAGGAGTAGTAACAGCAGGGGGTTCCTCCAGGGGCGACACAACAGCCGTTGGCGCCTCCTCAAGCAGTTCTTGCAACGCCTCCAAGCGTGCCTTCATCTGCTGGATATTCCGTTTTGCCACAATCTTCAATGTCGGATTGGCATCACTTGAAATGGCCTGCATCAAACATTTCAATTCCTGAATATCTAATTCTATGTCGTTTAATAGGGTTTGCATATCCTTTACACAGTCCGTGTTAACGCTACAAATGTAGAAATAAATAATGAAAAAATATCGGAAAGCAAACAAAAGTGTTACTTTTGCGCTTAAATATAACACTCGAAAACATGGTATTATTTTCAGAAGATCATATACAGGAAACCAAACGCAGGGGAAGAATTGAGGTCATTTGCGGTTCCATGTTCTCCGGCAAAACCGAAGAGCTGATAAGGAGACTGAAACGGGCAAAATTTGCCAAACAACGCGTAGAGATATTCAAGCCTGCCATAGACACCCGTTATTCCGAAGCCGATGTCGTATCGCATGACAGTCATTCCATAGCCTCCACTCCCATCGACTCGTCTGCCAGCATTCTGCTCTTCACTTCAGAGATAGATGTAGTGGGCATTGACGAAGCCCAGTTCTTTGACAGCGGCCTGATTGATGTATGCAACCAGCTTGCCAACAATGGTATACGCGTCATTGTAGCCGGACTGGATATGGACTTCCGCGGTATTCCATTCGGCCCTATGCCGGGACTGTGTGCCATTGCAGACGAAGTTTCCAAAGTACATGCCATCTGTGTGAAATGTGGTCAACTTGCCTCGTTCTCCCACCGTACCGTCAAGAACGACAAACAAGTACTGCTGGGGGAAACCGAAGAATATGAACCGCTATGCCGAGAGTGCTATCAGCAAGCCATCCAAGCCGACCAAAAGGAAATCGGTCATTAACAAATACAAAAAACAGAGCATTATGGAACGCAAAAAGATTACATTCGACAGTTTTATCCGCGGTGTCATACTCGGTGTCATCATTATCGGCATCCTTATGCTCTTCAAGCGTCTAAGCGGCGTATTGCTGCCATTCTTCATCGCATGGCTCATTGCCTATCTGATATACCCCCTGGTCACCTTCTTCCAGTACAGATTAAGGCTCAAGAACCGGGTCATATCCATCTTCTGCGCCTTATTCAGTATTCTGATTGTAGGAGGAACCGCCTTCTATCTGCTTGTGCCTCCCATGATGGACGAATTCGTCAGGGTAAAAGATTTGGTAATAGACTACTTTTCCAACGGAACCCACGACGGCAATGTGCCCAAAACACTCTCTGAATTCCTTCGTGAGAACATAGACACCCAGTTTGTCACCCAATTGTTCAAGGAAGAGAATATGCTGAACGCCATCAAGGAAACCGTTCCCCGGCTCTGGTCCTTGTTGTCAGAATCCGTCAATCTGCTGTTCAGTTTCTTCACTTTCTTCCTCATTCTTCTCTATATAGTTTTCATATTGCTGGATTACGAAAGCATTTCCGAAGGGTGGACCCACCTGGTACCACAGAAATACCGGCCCTTCGTAATCAATGTAATGAACGATGTGAAAGACGGCATGAACAGATACTTCCGCGGACAAGCATTCGTGGCATTGTGTGTCGGTATTCTGTTCAGTATAGGCTTTCTGATTATTGATTTCCCACTGGCCATTGGACTCGGCTTATTCATCGGCGCTTTAAACCTAGTACCTTATTTGCAGATTATCGGCTTTATACCTACCATCGTGCTGGCCATACTGAAAGCAGCGGATACGGGAGGAAACTTCTGGATTATCATTGCATCGGCCCTTGCGGTATTCATCATAGTACAAGCCATTCAAGACGGATTCATCGTACCGCGTGTCATGGGGAAGATTACGGGCCTGAATCCTGCCATCATCTTACTGTCTTTATCGATTTGGGGGTCATTGATGGGGATGCTGGGTATGATTATAGCACTTCCGCTTACCACCCTTATGCTCTCCTACTATCAACGTTTCATCATAAACAGAGAAAAAATTCACAAGTTTGAACAGACTGATAATCAACAAGAAGAGTAAAAGCAGAAGTCGTTCTCAAAACTTTTTCCCTTAATCCATTTGTTTTTTAAACAAAAGTGCCTATCTTTGCACCCGCTTAACAGCAATAAGGTCTGATTCGCTAGCTCAGCAGGTAGAGCACAACACTTTTAATGTTGGGGTCCTGGGTTCGAGCCCCAGGCGGATCACTTAAAACAAAAGAAAAACCAAGCAAATCCCTGATAATCAGACATTATCAGGGATTTCTTTTTTCTGGTAGGTAGCAGAAAATAGCCGTTTCAAGCATATTATCGGTGGATAAATCGTGGGACTAAAATTTAGTTCAAAAAAGTCCCACGAATTTGCATCTTTCTCACTGATTCATAGTATTTTGCATGGTCGTACTTTGGAAGAGAATACATAGTTTTGTAACTTTAAAAACGATGTAAAAATGGCTCGAAAATCATTTTCTGTATTGTTCTTCATCAAGAAAGGCAAATTATTAAAGAACGGAGAAGCACCCGTGTGCATGAGAATCACCGTAAACGGCTGTATGGTAGATATTTCTATCAAAAGAAGCTGTCCCGTAAACCTATGGAATCAGGCTAAAGAGAATTTAAAAGGCAAAGACCGTATGTCGGTGGAACTGAACCACTACTTAGAAATCACACGCTCGCACGTACACCAAATTTATAGGGAGCTGGAAACTTCCGGCAAGGTTATCACCGTTGATCTTGTGAGAAAACTGTATTATGGTATGGACGAAGATAACAAAACGCTATTGCAGGTATTCAGAGAGCATAACGAACAAAGCCGCAAGCTGATCGGCAAAGATTTCGTAAGTAAGACTGTTCAACGGTATGAAACCACCACCCGATATTTGGAAGAGTTCATCAAGAAAGAATATCAGCTATCGGATATTGCTCTGAATAACTTGGAAGCTAACTTTATTTCTAAGTTCGATGCTTTCTTGAAGATTGAAAAGGGTTGTGCACAGAATTCGGCTATAACCCGATTGAAAAACTTAAAGAAAATTATCCGTATTGCTTTGGAAAACGACTGGATAAAGAAAGATCCGTTTGCCTACTACCGTTTCAAATTGGAAGAAACCGATCCTGAATTTCTGACGATGGACGAGATTAAAATCATTCTCGCCAAAGAGTTTACAATTAAACGAGTAGAACAGGTACGTGACGTTTTTGTCTTTTGCATTTTTACTGGCTTGGCGTTCAGCGATGTGAAAGATTTATCACCCGAACACTTGGTAAAAGACAACAAAGGGGAACTTTGGATAAGGAAGAACCGGCAAAAGACAAAAATCATGTGTAACATTCCTGTGCTGCCTGTGGCAGCTTCTATACTTGATAAATATAAGGATGTGGCAGAGTGTACCGGAAAACTTTTACCTGTATTGTGTAATCAACGCATGAACAGTTATTTGAAGGAGATTGCCGATGTGTGCGGAATTCATAAAAATCTTAGCACACATACCGCCCGTCATAGCTATGCTACAAGCATTTGCCTTGCAAATGGCGTAAGTATGGAAAATGTTGCTAAGATGTTAGGTCATGCAGATACAAGCGTAACAAAACACTATGCAAGGGTATTGGATCAGAATATTTTCAAGGATATGCAAAAAGTAAATAGCTGCCTGTCGGAATTGGCTATATAATAAAGATAGTAGCTAATATTGAAAAAGGATTGGGAAGAATGAATTTCATTTTCTCAATCCTTTTCTTTTATAGTAAGTTTTCCAGAACTCAATATGAAGCATTGACAAAGATAAGTTCCGTATTTAGCCTGTTCAAGTCCGAGCCTTCGGTTTAGATGAAAATCTTCCTCTCACTATGTTCGAGCGTATTTTCATCTAAAGACTTGCACAGACTAAATACTTCACTGGGAAAGTCAATGATTCAAATTAAATTCCGAAAAACAATGTTTTGGGCTTGGCAGGTTACTCTTTCCAACTTTCAAAGTAGTGTTTTTGGAGCAGTTTATCAATATCACTCTGACGGTAGATGATTTTACCTTTTATCTGGATAAAGGGGATTAGCCCTGTATCTCGCCACTCTTGCAGGGTTCGTAAACTGACATTCAGTTTCTTGGAAACTTCATTATTAGAAAGAAAGCATTCCCCATTCAGGTGGGGCTTGTAATGCTTGACTATAGATTCAATACCATCCAGCATCGAATTGAGCGAAGAAATAAATTCTTTGACTTGTGGGTATCTTTATTTATTAGTTCCATGATTGAAAGATTGTTTTATTGAAATATTGATTTCAAGATGGCTAGATAGCTGGCTAGTTACGCAGATAGTCACCCAGCGATGAAATGCTAAGTACATCTTTTGCCGAATCATAATCTACATAGAGTCGTTTGGATGCACTGGTAATAAAATACTGGCTACCATCTTGCTGTATCTCATAAGTAGCGGGTGAAGCTTGTTTGGTGGTTTCCGATACATATATAATAGAAAGAAGGTACTCTTTATCATTACGGTAGATGATAACCGTAGGATTCAGATTAACGCTTTCCCATGTGCCGACAATGGAAAACAGGTTGAAGGACGGGTAATCTTCTTTAGTTCTTCTCATAAGGCATAATTTGTTTGGGTGATTGATTTTGTGTTTCGCTGTCCGCAATAATTCTTTCAATATCGGAAGATTTATAATAAATCTTACTGCCTATTTGAGAATAAGCCAGCCGTCCACTGCTTCGGTAATATTGCAGCGTTCGTTTGCTAAAGCCTAACAATAGGCAAACTTCCTGACTATCCAGCCAGTTTTCTACTTTCTGGGTGTGAGTGCTGCACAAACTTTCTATTCGTTTGGCAAACTCGGTGAACCGTTCGCAGACATACGAAAAGGTTCTCTTTTCAATGGTTACTACTTCCATACTTTTAATTTTAAATGGTTTAAAAATGTGTTGATTCTATTTTCATCGGCAAATGAAAGAAGAATCAAGAGCCGTTTTCAAAACTGTCTGAAAGTGGTATATCCTGTCTACCTCTGGCTCAATTCAATTGGAATATGTTGATGGAATATTCTTTTTTTGAGTGCATTTACATAGAAAGTCAAATGGAAATGGAAATACGAAAAGATTTATCGCTTATCTTTGCAGCATGACTACCAATAAGATAACTCCCGAAGAATTATGGGCAAGACAACAGATCAGCCCGCTAGATGTGGACTATGATTTGTGGAATGAACGCAGAGCATCTATACAGACATTCTCACAAATGAGCCACAGTTGTATCTTTACGGTAGATGTTTTCAAAGAAAGGTACGATTTTGCATCCGACAATTTCACTAACATATTCGGATATAACCCTACATGGATAAAGACGATTCGGAAGCAGGGGGATTTATTAGAGGAACGGATTCACCCGGACGACCGGGCACAACTCATCGAACACCAGATTGAACACGGGCAGTTCATTTATTCACTTCCGCAGGAACAGAGGAATGATTATCAGCAGATATTCCAGATTCGTATGTTGAATGTCCGGCAGGAATATGTGAATGTAATCAGTCGCCACCAAGTGATTCAGAAAGACAAGAACGGAAAGGCATGGATGATTATGGGAATGATGGATCTTTCACCCGATCAAACACCTATGGAGCGAATCAAGCGAACAGTTATTAATCGGAAGACGGGTGAGATACTTGCATCGGCAGTTGTTCCGGCAGACCAACAATTAACCAAGCGGGAAAAGGAAATACTCTTACTAATCCGACAGGGATTTCTAAGCAAGGAGATTGCATCTAAACTGAACCTTAGTATTTACACGGTGAACAATCACCGCAAGAATATATTGGCAAAACTGAATGTTGATAATGTGATCGAAGCTATTAATCGGGCAGAAAGTTTCGGTATTCTCTATTGATTACGGCAACCAATCCAAACTATTTGTCAGCGGATTAGTTTTTCTCCATTGTTCCAGTTCTTCGTAACTGCGAACTCCACCCACGAAAACAGCATGATAGATTTCTATGCCGGGAATCTGTACTCCGTCCGGCACATCGAATTTAATTTGAAGGATGGTGTTCTTGATTTCCGGGGTAAGTCGATTCGTTATGGCAGCAGTTACTTTTTCAACCACACCATCATATTTTGAGCCTTTACGAATATGAATCATGTCAAACTTCCATGTATTCCTGTCCTCATCTTCGTAGAGGACATGCCATTCGATGCACTCTTCTTCTGTCTGAATCAGATTCTTAAATTGGATTTCCTTTAAAGAGAGCCGTTCGGCAAGTTCCTGCATCACTGAAAAGCTGGCTGCAATATCCAATGTATCGGTATAGATATGTAGGTCTATATCCCTACTCTTTGCCAACAGACCGGATTTGAGTGAGCCTACCAGATGAACGGTTGCCCCAATACGTTCCCATGCTGGAATAATACAGGTATATTCCAGTATTTTCCAAGCGGTTTGCTGATTATGTAGGGCAAGTTCAAGAATATCCATGTCGTTCATTTTGAGCGTGCAAAGATACAAAACTTATGGATATATAGCTATAAATAGCCATTTCCTGCCCCAATAGATTGCAGTAATTTTGCGCACCGTTTTGAATCTATTTTCATCCTTTAGCAATAAATTACTACGATGTTCAATCAAACAGAGAAGCAAGAAAGAAGCTATTTACAGCAAATAATCGCCCGGCTGAAACAGATAATCAGCCATACCGATGTGTCCGTGAAAGACCATGTAGATACATTGGCGGAGTACAAAGACTACCTTTGGAGCAATAAAGATATTGATCCTCATGAGATACGCTCGATGCGTGAAAGCATCCTGAATCATTTTGCCATAGGCGAAAGTGTAATTGACAAACGCCGACGGCTTGCCAAAATAGTGGATATTCCCTACTTCGGACGAATCGACTTTCAAGAGAAGAGCGAGAACCATCCGATAATCCCTATTTATATCGGTATCCACACCTTTCACGATACTGAAAGTCGGACAACCATAATTTATGATTGGCGAGCACCTATTTCGAGTATGTTCTACGATTACGAATTGGGTGAAGCATCTTATCAGTCCCCATCGGGAGGGATAAAAGGGAATATTTCGTTGAAACGGCAATACCGGATTCGGGCTGGAAAGATGGAATTTATGATTGAAGGTGCGCTGACCGTCCACGATGATATTCTGCAAAAGGAACTAAGTTCTAATGCAGATGATAAAATGAAGAACATCGTTGCCACCATCCAGCGAGAACAAAACCGGATTATCCGTAATGAGGAAGCCCGAACGCTCATCATTCAGGGTGTAGCAGGTTCGGGCAAAACTTCTATTGCCCTACACCGCATCGCCTACTTGCTGTATGCTTTTCAGGGTAGTATCTCTTCAAAAGACATATTGATTATTTCTCCGAACAAAGTGTTTGCCGATTACATTTCCAACGTCCTGCCCGAACTGGGGGAAGAAACCGTACCCGAATCCAGCATGGAACAGATACTTTCCGAAGTGCTGAATCACAAATACAAATACCTTAGTTTTTTCGAACAAGTGAATGAATTGCTGATAAAACCAACACCGGACTTTATCGAGCGCATCGAATATAAATCCTCTTTCGATTTCATCGCCAGTCTGGATCGCTTTATTTTGCACATCGAAAACCACTACTTTAGGGCGGAAGATGTGAAACTAACCAAACATATCACCGTCCCGGCTGAATTTATCGAAGAGCAATTCCACCGTTTCAACCGCTATCCTATGCGCCAACGGTTTGAGGCAATGACGGATTATATTCTTGATATGATGAAAGTACAGTATACTTTTACCGTGACGACTGCCGAACGGAATTTCCTAAAGAAAGAGATAAAGCGAATGTTTGCCGGAAACAATGACCTACAAGTCTATAAAGATTTCTTCGCATGGGCAGGTAAACCAGAACTGTTTAAAATGCGGAAGAACCGCACGCTTGAATATGCCGACTTAGCACCATTGGCGTATCTGCATATCGCTTTAGATGGTGGTACAAAGAACTATGTAAAACATTTGCTGGTAGATGAAATGCAAGATTATTCTCCAATTCAGTACAAAGTAATGCAAAAGCTATTCCCTTGCCGGAAAACGGTGTTGGGCGATGCCAGCCAGTCGGTCAATCCTTACGGCTCGTCTACTGCGGATATGATTCAGAAAGCTCTTGTCACAGGTGAAATGATGAAGCTATGCAAAAGTTACCGTTCTACTTGCGAGATCACTGATTTTGCACAGAAAATACGGACAAATACCGATCTTGAGCCAGTCGCACGGCACGGAGAGAAACCGCAAGTATTACAATATAATAATGAGAAAGAAGAACTATCTGCTATTAAAGAATTAATTGCCACTTATCAGGCATCCACCTACAAATCGCTGGGGATTATCTGCAAAACCGAATCGCAAGCCCGTGAAATGGCAGATAAATTACATATTCCTGATATTCATTTCCTATCGAGCCAAAGTTCAGCTTTTGTGCAGGGTATTGTTATCACCTCTGCCCACATGGCAAAGGGTTTAGAATTTGATGAGGTAATTATTCCACAGACAGACGATAGGAATTATCATTCAGAAATCGACCGGAGTATGCTATATGTGGCGGTAACGAGGGCAATGCACCGTTTAACACTGACATATAGCGGAACAAAACACACGCCATTCATCTAAATTTTCGGCTTACTCTATTGTCATGCGGGGATTAACCTCTATATTTACCGCCATGCGCACAGCAGATTAACGAAATAGCGATGAGAGAAAGCAAAGTTCTATATCCGTCACCTATACTTTCCCAATACATTAAATACTATTGGGTACTAAAGACCGATGAGGTAGAGCCAGTAATGGTACAGACTATTCCATCGGGTTGCGTACACCTTGTTTTCCATCGGGGTGAGAATCTGAATATCCAATCAAAAGGTTTACAGCCGAAGAATTTTATCCGGGGACAGTTCTCAACGTATGGGAGCTTGATTTCAGAGGGTAATATTGATATGATTGCCGTTATATTTCATCCTCTGGGGCTAAATCCATTTGTGCGGTGTTCTATGAGTAAACTTTACAACCATTATATAGATGTAGAAGATTTGGAAGACATCGAATTGAATCACCTGAAACGAAATATTTCTGCCGAACCAGCCGTTGAAACCTGCATCCGGTTGATTGAACGCTTTTTCATACAACGGTTGGTCGATGCAAATTGTAACTACCAAAGAACGCATCACGCTATCCGTCAAATCATCAATCAACCGCAAATTGACGTGAATACCCTTGCTGAAAGTGCTTGTTTGGGATATAGGCAATTCAAGCGAGTATTTTCCAATCTGGTAGGAATGAGCCCTAAAGAATATTATCGGGTAGTTCGCTTTCAGCGGGCACTGTATCTGTTGCAGAATCATCCGGGAATGGAGTTCGTAGACTTGGCTTATTCGTGTGGCTTTTACGATCCTTCGCACTTGGTGAAAGACTTTAAAGAGTTTACAGGCTGTTCGCCTACTCAATATCTATCTTCCCGTTCTCCGTATTCTACATTCTTTTCCGAAGATTGTAGGCTGAATGTTATTAAATCGCATAGTCGTGCGTAGCCATTTGTGATAAAGTCAGTTTTTTACAAGTGGATGATAAGCAAAGAACTTACTTTTGCAGAAGTATTTAAAATTAGAAAGTTATGCAAGAAAGTAATTTTATACATATAACCGCTGGCATTGCACAGGTTATTGAAACAGAAGAGAAATTGTTAAGTAGCTTGCCCGGAGAGGTTATCACACAAAGGCGAAATACGCAGAATCGCACCATCAAGCAAATTCTCGGTCATTTGATTGATTCGGCATCCAATAATCATCAACGCATGGTTCGGTTGCAATATAGCAAAGACCTGCTTTTCTTCCCTGATTATACACAGGATAATGACTTGTGGATAGCTCTGCAAGATTATCAAAATGCAGACTGGGCTAACTTAATCCAGTTATGGAAGTTCTATAATTTGCACATCATTCAGGTGATTCACTCGGTAGATAAGAACAGGCTGGATAGTTACTGGTGCGATTTTACAGGAGCCAAGGTTACATTAAAGGAAATGATAGAGGGATATTTGGGACATTTGCACCTACATATAAAAGAAATCCATGAATTAATCGGTTGAATTTCTTAATTTTTCATACATTTGCGCTATATCAACTAACAAATAGTATTCACTTCTTATGAAACTCTGTATATAGCTACGCTCCTGCGAATAGCCCCTTTCAAGAAAGCTATTCAGCTATTTGACAAATAACGATTTATTTGCCACAGAGATTTTATATCCTTTTATTTATGAATTTACGAGCTGGCAGACCATGTTATGCAGGTCTGTTCGTATCGTGCTATTTTGCAGTTGAGCAATGAATTATACATATAGACAAATATGGCTCATCAACTTTCCGATCATGATGAGCATCTTAATGGAGCAGTTAATCAATATAACGGATGCTGTCTTTTTAGGTCACGTAGGCGAGGTGGAATTGGGAGCATCCGCTATTGCCGGAATTTATTATCTGGCGGTCTATATGCTGGGCTTCGGGTTTAGTATTGGACTTCAAGTGATGATTGCCCGCAGAAACGGGGAGCAGAATTACAAGGCAACAGGAAAGACTTTCTTTCAGGGGCTATTCTTTTTATCGGGATTAGCCGTCTTGCTTTGCCTATTGATTCATGCCGTTTCTCCTTATCTATTGAAACGGTTAATTTTCTCACCGGAGATTTATCAGGCGGTAATCCACTATTTGGACTGGCGCAGCTTCGGGCTGTTATTCTCATTTCCTTTTCTGGCTATCCGGTCTTTTTTCGTTGGAATAACGCACACAAAAGCTTTATCGGGATCGGCTGTTACTGCGGTGGCGATTAATATCCCGCTGAACTACTTCTTAATATTTACACTGGAATTAGGTATTTCGGGAGCAGCCATCGCTTCATCTTTAGCGGAAATGGGTTCTTTGATTGTGCTTTGTATCTACACAAAAGCGAAGATTGACAAAGACAAATACGGATTGAAGCCCGTTTATGATGGACGGTTACTTATCAAAGTCTTGAATCTGTCTGTGTGGAGTATGCTCCATGCTTTTATCAGTGTAGCCCCTTGGTTTCTATTTTTCGTGGCAATCGAGCATTTAGGGAAAACAGAGTTGGCTATTTCCAATATCACCCGAAGCGTATCAGCTATCTTTTTCGTAATTGCCAATTCTTTTGCTGTCACTACGGGTTCATTGGTGAGTAATGCTATTGGAGCAGGAGGGAGAAAAGAACTTTTCCCGATTTGTCACAAGGTTCTGAAATTAGGCTATGCCGTTGGCTTCCCATTGGTAGGAATTGCATTGCTCTGTAATCGTTGGATTGTGAGCTTCTACACCGATAACGAACTATTGGTGGAATTAGCATTTGCCCCTTTCGTGGTGATGCTACTGAATTACACGTTTGCACTACCCGGTTATGTATATCTTAATGCAGTCGGAGGAACGGGAAAAACCAAAATCACCTTTATGTTTCAGGTGACAACCACCTGTGTCTATTTAGTGTATCTCTATTGGTTGAGCTTCTGTATAGATGCATCTTTACCTCTCTACTTGACGGCAGAATATCTGTTTGTGATCCTGCTGGCACTGCAATCTATTATTTATCTGAAAAGTAAACACTATTAAAAACGAATCAAGTTATGATGACAAAAATATATCCACGCACCGGAGATAACCAAACAGTCTATCTGAATGCCGTGATTAAAGATCCTCAAATTGAGGTAGGCGATTATACCATTTACAATGATTTTGTAGCTGATCCCTTGCTGTTTGAGAAGAACAATGTGCTTTACCATTACCCCATCCACAAGGAGAAGTTAATCATTGGTAAGTTCTGTTCTATTGCCTGTGGCATGAAGTTTCTGTTTAATTGCGCCAATCACACACAGAAATCTCTGTCTACCTATACTTTTCCTCTATTCTATGAAGAATGGGAGTTGGAGAAGTCGAATATTACTACTGCATGGGACAACAAAGGCGATATTGTGATTGGCAATGACGTATGGATCGGCTACGAAGCTGTAATTATGGCGGGTGTTCATATTGGTGACGGAGCGATCATTGCTGCACGTGCCGTAGTGACGAAAGATGTCCCGCCTTATACGATTGTGGGCGGCACTCCTGCCAAAGAAATACGAAAACGCTTTGATGCAGACGTTATTCAACAATTACTCATGCTGAAATGGTGGAATTGGTCTACTGATAAAATACGCCAGTGTTTGCCATATATTGCAGAGGGAAAAATGAATGAATTACTTACTATAAATAAAGAGAGATTATGAACTATATAAAGAAATCACAAACAAGGATTGATGCAAGTTGCAGTTCTTCTGCATAGCTACATTTCGCTATTTTAGAACTCATGGCAGTGAATTATATTTGTAAGAAGCAGGAATTTGAAGTTCACCATTTCTGGAATTGCGACCAATAAGGCTGAATACCCCTTGAATCATTCTGATTAGCAGAGGAACTACAAACAAAACAAGAAATCATTCAGCATACAAAGCAAATGCTTTGATATATATAATTTATTCACAATTAAATTTTATGCCTATGAATGATTTATTGAGAACGAGGTTTTTCATCTTACTGGCTGATACCTCACAAGAAGTTATTAACACAGAAATGCAAGATGCTTATGAAGATTTTGTGAAGCAAATAGTAACAATTAGCAATTCGGAAGATTATACTTATATCTTCCGGATGCTTAATCTCACCCGTATTGAGATAGCCCCTTTAAAGGGGTTGTATCAGGATGGGCAGGGGGAAAAATGCGCCTAAAAATCGATATATTCATAAAGCACTATCCTTAATTGATGTAGAATTAGAGTTACTTAACCTAAAAATTGCCCATCCCGAACAGTTTAATTCACCTGTGTCTACCGAGTTCAAGTCAGACCTATATGTAATTCCTAAGTCTAAAGACTTGGGGATTATTGGTATTGCTGAAATTGTACTTGGTTTGTTTCTTCAAGGAGAGATTACCGGAAAGAATGGAAAACCTGTTTCAGAGGCTTGTTTAGCTCGTGGCTTTGAGCAGCTTTTCAATCTTAAATTCGGTAGTATCTATGATAAGATTGGTGAAGTGTTTACTCGTAAACCGTACAATCTTACTAAAACATTGGACGCTTTACGAAATGCTATTGGTAGAGAAGACCGTAAACGGAAGAATAAATAAAGATTAGAAAAGATGATTCTGCAAATTGTTTATTTATAGCAGTTTATAAACCATTTTTCGGGGAGTAGTTACCTACTC
>OKWH01000419.1_pt1 | contig 15612 bp, 10 predicted proteins | sample 1607021 | NCBI WGS metagenome assembly OKWH01 (sample SAMN04414076, study PRJEB24778) | human gut metagenome | material: faecal | host: Homo sapiens | reverse complement strand
ATACAAGTATCTTTGTGCAGAAAAGAAAGAGTTTGTTTTATCTAAACAGGTATTGCGAAGCGGAACAAGTATTGGTGCGAATATTGCTGAAGCAAACTGTGCTTGCAGTAACAAAGATTTTCTTGCAAAAATGTATATTGCATTTAAAGAGTGTGCAGAAACTGCCTACTGGTTGGAACTTTTATATAAAGCACAATATTTGAGCCAGCCGGAGTTTGATTCAATAAATTCCGATTGCATCGAACTGAAAAAAATGTTATCCAGCATAACCAAAACCTTAAAAGAGAATTCCTAACTCCTAACTCCTAATTCCTAACTTTCCTAACTAATTAAATCGAGGTGAAAATCAGAATGCTTGGTTTACCCAAAAGCACAGAAATGAGCAAGCAGCTTCCGAAGAAGGCTGTCTATGCGAAGTTCCAAATGAATACAGCGGCAAAGGAAAAAATCGATGCTGATATTTCAAGAATAGCTATTGTCAATGAAATTTCGCCGGACAAGATAAACATCCCTGCCGGTGAAGAAGTTAAAAACTTTTTTGTGTTGCTTGTTACGCTTAAAAAGAAAAATTTTGACGAGAAAAACATAGCTATTCTATCAAAACTGATACCTCAAAATATTTTATTTATTCTCGAATACGAGGGACAAAGCAAGCTGGCGATCTACCATACCAAGCTGATGCAGACGGATTGGAAGCCCACCGAAAGCTGTATCATTGAACTGCGGGGCTTGAACCTCGATAAAGTATGGAAAAACATCGTGGTGGACATCGGCGGCGTGAGCATCGCAGACGGCAATACCCTTGATGAGCAGATCGCCGCCGATGAGCGCCGACAGAAAATCGAAAAAGAGATTGCCAAACTGGAAAAGCAGGCACGGGCTGAAAAACAGCCGAAGAAAAAGTTTGAGCTTGTGCAACAGATAAAAAAGCTCAAAGAAGAATTGGAGGGATAAAATTGGATCGAAAAGCGATAGAAACTCTATCTGTTAATGCTGTCAGGGATAGCGTCGTTGTATCCGATTTTCTCGACCAGTTTATTGCGGACAACGACAAAGAGCCGACTTGGGATGGGTTTGTCTACATTTATAGCGACAAAAGCAAAAAGAAGGAAAAGCTTAAAGGACGGCTTCCGGTTCAAATCAAGGGCACGGAAAACGATGATTTCAGCAAAGAAGAAATATCCTTTTCTGTATCAACTACCGATCTCAACAATTACCTTTACGACGGCGGTGCAGTTTTCTTTGTTGTCTATATTGGGCATAACGGATTGACACGGCAGATCTATTATGCTGAGTTGCCGCCGATAAAGCTCAGAGTATATCTTGCAGATGCAAAAGAGCAAAAAAGCAAAAGCATTAAACTCAAAAAATTTCCGACAGAACCAAACGAAAAAGCAATGATCTTCTTCCAGTGCTTAGAAAACTGCCAGAAACAAGCGAGCTTTTCAAGCGCTCAGTTGCTGTCGCTCGAAGAACTTGAACGCCAAGGTGTACTTGAAGGAATAACTGTACCAGTATCAACCGTTGGCGGAATTGATTTGCAAACAGCTTTATTAAAAAATGAAGTATATTTTTATGCTAAAGTGAAAGGCTGCGCTATTCCGCAACCACTTGAGGAAATACCACAAAGGCTAATGACACAAGAAGAACGCAATGCCATTATTACCGTTGGAGAACGACAGTTTTATAAAAAAATCACAATCGTACAAGATGCAACAACCACAACAACCATATTGGGAGAAAGTTATTCAATGATTGTACCTAAAGATGGTGGTGCAATAAAAATCAATTATAGAAATTCGAATAAATTGCGCACAATAATTGTAGATTTAGATTTTCTAATTTCATATATTGAAGAAGGAAAATTCCAGTGCAACGGTACTGACTTTCCGTTCGACTACAATGGCGCAGATTTTTCAAACTTTAATATTGAAGAAGAAAAAGCACGGCTTAAATATGCAAAAAAAATCGTTAATTTGCTTGACCTATTTGGATGCAAAAAAGATTTAGATATTAGCTCATTAAAAGATAAAGAATGGCGTGACCTGAATTATCTTGTTACTGCACTTATCGACAAGAAACCAATAGAACATTTAAAAACTGATTTGCCACCAATAATTAAAATAAAAATCCGAGACCTAACATTTATGGTACTCATGCAAAAGGTTAAAGGAAAAGATGACACATACAATATTTTTGACTTTTTTAAAACCGAAATATCTATTGTATGCGAAAATGAAAATGGTGATAAATTGCCAACTTCACAGTACGCAATACTTCGAGCAGATGACTTATTAGTTGTCGACAATATTCGTTACGATGTTTTATTACCGTCTTTTCAAAAAAGTACTAAACATAACGAATCTATCGCAAGGGCAAATTTATTTTTGCTTGAATTACTTGTAGCATATGATAAAGATAATTCAAAGACCGAATTACTGTCTGTTGCAAAATCGTTTTCAGATTGGATTTTCGATTTAAATGATGAAGCCTTGCCATATGCCATAAAAGAGCTTAATAGATTGCAAGTAATAAAGAGAATTAGGGCTTTCACTAAAGAGGAAATCAAAAAAGTTTATTCTATTATTCAAAACAAAGAATCAACTGACATAATTCTAGTAGGGGCATACCTATTATTAGATCAGCAACCGTTGGCTGAAATACATTTTGAACGCTTAGACGAAACTTTAAAAGACGAATTTAAGACATATCCTATATATCATTTTTGGAAAACTGAGGATAAATAAATGGACAAACTAAAAATGCAAACAGCAAACAAAGCTGATGAAAATTTCAAAAAATTAGCGGCGATGTTTCCGAATGCCGTAACCGAAACTATAGATGAAAACGGAGAGGTAGTCCGTGCTATAGATAAAGATGTACTGATGCAGGAAATCAACACAAAGGTTGTCGACGGCAATGATGAGCGCTATCAGTTCACTTGACCGGACAAAAAGAAGTCCGTTCTTCTTGCCAATGCACCGATCAATAAGACACTGCGCCCCTGCCGTGAGGAAAGCGTGGACTTTGATAACACCGAAAACCTCTATATCGAGGGCGATAACCTCGAAGTGCTGAAGCTCTTGCAGGAAACCTATCTCGGCAAGATTAAGATGATTTACATCGACCCTCCGTACAACACGGGCAATGACTTTGTGTATAATGATGAGTTTGGAATGAGGAATGAGGAGTGGGACGAAGTCAGCGGTAATTACGATGAAGACGGCAATCAAATTGTCGGAAAACTTGAAAAGAACACAGAAGCAAACGGTCGCTTTCACACCGATTGGCTGAATATGATCTATCCGAGACTGAAGTTGGCAAGGGACTTGCTGACCGAAGATGGAGTTATTTTCATTAGTATTGATGATAATGAAGACGATAACTTAAGAAAAGTATGCGATGAGATATTTGGAGAATGCAATTTTTTAGCTCAAATTACTATTATCACCGGTGCTAATCAATCAGGTGATGGTGTTTTAATTCAAAAAAATGTAGAGTACTGTTTTGTCTATGTAAAATCAATACTTGATGCCAAAATAAACAGAGTGGATAAAACAGATGAAATTTATCGTAATCTTAATGATGCTCCAACAGCGTTTGAAACAAGATTAGATATGGGATATACAATATATTATAATGAACATACTGGAGAAATGATTCCAAGATATGATTATAATAAAAACTTGATCTATACAAATGATGAGAAACTGGTCTATTCTGACGATGTTGATTTAATCCGCAAAGGTTTTGTTCCTATTAGGCCTGGCAAAAGGAATGGTAAACTACATAGATGGAGATGGAGCTTAGATACCTTTCTTGAAAGGAAATCAGATATAAAGATTTTCAAAAATGGTGACAAATATACACCTAAATTTCTGCAATCTGGTTTTAACGCCCCAAAAAATATTTGGAATTATACTGTCGGCACTATTGAATTGAAAAAAATATTTGATGCCTCAGTATTTGATTATTCAAAAAATGTAAATTTACTGAAATATATTTCATCAATTGGCTCGGATAAAGATGCGATTATCGTCGACTTCTTCTCTGGCTCTGCTACAACTGCACACGCAGTAATGCAGCTAAACGCAGAGGATGGCGGACACCGTAAGTTTATTATGGTGCAAATTCCGGAAAAGTGTGATGAAAAAAGCGAAGCATATAAAGCTGGATATAAGAATATCTGTGAAATAGGTAAGGAAAGAATAAGACGTGCAGGAGCGAAAATTAAAGAAGATTTAAAAAGCAAAACTGTTACACGTAACGGTAAAATTGCTGTTCGTCGTCCTAAAGATGAAAATTCAATTTATGAAGAAGGTTTCGATCCGGATATCATCGATAATCCGATTATAGTTAAAACTGAAGATACTTGGAGAACACCTCGTGATATAGAAGAGTATGATAAACTCACGCAAAATTTGGACACCGGCTTCCGTGTGTTGAAGTGCGACACCTCTAACATGAAAAATGTATACTACACGCCCTCTGAGTTCGGCTCAGAATCACTTGATGACCTTATCAGCAATATAAAAGAGGATAGAACGCCGGAGGATTTATTGTTCCAGGTTATGCTTGATTTAGGTGTTCTGCTTTCAAGCAAAATCGAAGAAACAACCATTGCCGGAAAGAAAGTGTTTAATGTTGAGGACAACTATCTGATTGCCTGCTTTGACGACAATGTGACAGAAGAAGTTATCACGGCTATTGCTAAGCAGAAGCCATATTACTTTGTAATGCGTGACAGCTCTATGGCAAACGACAGCGTGGCAACCAACTTCGATCAGATTTTCGCCACCTACAGCCCCGATACCGTAAGGAAGGTGCTGTAATGGATTTTAACGGTTTTACCTTACCTGATTTAACCCCAAGAATAGATACCTCATTTATTGGTGAAATGAATAGGCGAAATCAAGAAATGCTTGATAGCATTACGCCGCTGAACGAGATTCTTGCAGAGGAAATAAAGCCAATACTTGAAGGCAATCAAAAAGTGGTAGAAGGACTTAACGATAACTACTCGAAGCTTAACGATTTGTACCTGTTGAAAGAAAAAGAACTGGAAGAAAGCAAGCAGGAAGCGGAAAAAGCAAAGAAGTACAATACGAAGATGTTAGTTATTGCTCTTGTTTCCGCTGGTATTGCGCTGGCTTCACTTGTTGCGACTATTCTTATCGCTGTTCTTTAAGGGGGTGCATCCTAATTGAAATTTAATTTCAAAATACAACAATACCAAACTGATGCGGTTGATGCCGTTGTGCGTGTCTTTCAGGGACAGGGCTTCCACGACAAGATCAGCTATATCCGTGACCGGGGCAAGGTCAAAGCGGAGCCGTATCAGTTGACCCTCGGTATGTCCGATGAGGAGCTTGAAGTCATCGACCCACTGAACGATACCGGTTATAAAAATGAAGCGATAGCGCTTTCTGATGAGCAGCTTCTGCACAACATTCAGACCTTGCAGAGTCAGAACAACATCAAGCTCTCTGCTTCCCTTGTCAAAGACTTGGGGCGTTGCAGCCTTGATATTGAAATGGAAACCGGCACGGGCAAAACCTATGTCTACATCAAGACGATGTTCGAGCTGAACAAAAAGTACGGCTGGAGCAAGTTTATTGTGGTCGTTCCCTCCATTGCGATCCGTGAGGGCGTGAAGAAGTCCTTTGAAATCACCGCAGACCACTTTATGGAGCATTACGGCAAGAAGGCTCGTTTCTTTATTTATAACAGTTCGGATCTTCATAAACTGGATGACTTTTCATCAAATCCCGGTATCAATGTAATGATAATCAATACGCAGGCTTTTGCATCGTCTCTTAAAGAAGACGGACGCAGTAAGGAAGCCCGCATCATCTACTCCAAGCGGGATGAATTTGGCTCCCGCCGCCCAATCGATGTGATTAAGGCAAACCGCCCAATCATCATTTTGGACGAGCCCCAGAAGATGGGCGGCGAGGTTACGCAGAAGGCACTGAAAAACTTTAATCCTCTTTTCTGCCTTAACTACTCTGCTACTCACGCAAAGCATCATAATCTTGTTTATGTTCTTGACGCTCTCGATGCTTATAATAAGAAACTTGTCAAAAAAATCGAGGTTAAAGGCTTTGAGGTCAAAAATTTAAGAGGTACAGACAGCTATTTGTACCTTGAACAGATCGTGTTATCTTCAAAGAACCCCCCGAAGGCGAAAATAGAACTTGAAATCGGGTATAACAAGTCAATCAACCGTGAAACTCACATTTTCGATGTAGGTGACGATTTATACTATGTTTCACGGGAAATGGAACAGTACAAAGGCTACACTATTTCAGAGATAGATCCGCTTAGTGGCACAGTTACCTTTACTAACGGCGAGATAATCAAAACAGGCGATGTAGTCGGTGATGTTTCCGAAAAAGATATACGCCGTATTCAGATAAGAGAAACTATTCTTTCTCACTTTGAAAAAGAAGAAAAACTCTTTAATCTGGGCATTAAGTGTCTGTCTTTGTTCTTCATAGATGAGGTAGCAAAATATCGTCAGTACGATGAGAACGGCGATGAAGTTCTCGGAGAATATGGTGAAATGTTTGAGCAGGAGTATATCAGCATATTGAACGATTATATCAATCTGTTTGATACGCCGTATCAGAAGTATCTCAAATCTACTTGCAGTGATGTAAGCCGTGTACATAAAGGATATTTCAGCATCGACAAAAAAACAGGGCACAGCATTGACAGTCAGTTAAAGCGTGGCAGTGAATTCTCCGATGATATTTCTGCCTATGACCTTATTTTGAAAAACAAAGAGCGTCTGCTTTCTTTTGACGAGCCGACACGTTTTATTTTCTCTCACTCCGCGCTGCGTGAAGGTTGGGATAACCCGAATGTATTTCAGATCTGTACGCTTAAACATTCCGACAGCAACACTGCAAAGCGTCAGGAAGTTGGAAGAGGTTTACGTCTTTGCGTCAATCAGGACGGCAACCGTATGGATGTTCAAAGCTGTGGCGATAGAGTGCATGAGATAAATAATTTGACTGTTATTGCAAGTGAAAGCTATGCTACTTTTGTTTCTGATCTGCAGTCGGATATTAAAACTGTTCTTTACGACAGGCCCAAAGTCGCAACAAGCGAATACTTCAAAGGCAAGTATGTCAAGGTAAACGATGTTCCGACGCTCATCGATGATGAAAAAGCTAATGCTATTGAGTTCTACCTTATACAGAATGGCTATGTGGATATGAAACGCAAGGTGACAGACAAGTACCGCCTGGAAATCAGCACCGGTACTGTAGCAGAGTTACCGGAAAATCTGAAGCCAATGGCGGATGGCATACATGCGCTCATTCAGGCTGTGTATGATGACAGCGTTCTTGCGGATATGTTCTCTGACGGTCACGAGACCAAAGTTAAAGAAAACCCGCTTAATGAGAATTTTCACAAAAAAGAATTTCAGGCTTTATGGAATCAAATCAACCATAAGTACGCATATACAGTACACTTCGACAGCGCTGAGCTGATCCGCAAGGCAATAGCTCACATTGATGCAAAGCTGTTTGTTTCCGAACTGCAGTACACAACAACTATAGGCAGTCAGAAAAGCGAAATGAATGAGTACGAAGTTGAGCGAGGAGATTCTTTTGCTCGTGAAAAAACACGGACACAGACACTCAGACACTCCGAAAGCAGTCAGATAAAATATGATCTTGTCGGCAAAATTGCGGAAGGTACAGTTCTTACAAGAAGAACAGTTTGCGCAATACTAAAAGGTATCCGTGCAGATAAGCTGTATATGTTCAAGAATAATCCTGAAGAATTCATTACGAAGATAATCAGACTTATCAACGAGCAAAAAGCCACTATGATTGTTGAACATATATCCTATAACACTATTGAAGGCACATATGAAGAATCAATTTTCACAGCCGAGAAGAATTCACAGAGTTTTGATAAAGCGTTCCCGGCAAACAAAGCTGTTCAGGATTATGTGTTTACCGATGGCACAGCGGAAAAGAGCGTTGAAAGACGATTTGCAGAAGACTTGGATGCGGCTGAAGAAGTATGCGTTTATGCAAAACTTCCAAGAACCTTCCAGATTCCCACACCTGTGGGTAATTATGCTCCTGACTGGGCAATTGCATTCTATGAAGGCACTGTGAAGCATATCTTCTTTGTTGCTGAAACCAAAGGTACGATGGAAAGCCTTGAGTTGCGTCCGATCGAGCAGGCAAAAATCTCCTGTGCGAAGAAGTTGTTTAACGAAATATCATCAGGCAAAGTCAAGTATGACTGCGTAAATGACTACCAAACGCTGCTTAGCCTTATAAAATAAACTGCTTTGTTTTTAACGATAAAACTCGCCATATGCTGTTATAACGGCATACGGCGAGTTCTCTTTGTTATTAACCAAGCTTCAAATCCACATCCGGTAAAATAATAGCTGTTTCTCTTTCGTCATTTTCACCTTTCCACGCCACAATATACCTTATACGGGCGGAATTAATCGTATATCCCTTCTGAGTTATACTTTGTATTCTGTTACTGCAATCCCTTGAAAACTGAGCAACGGGATATTTTTCACCGCAATAATTACAATAAAGCCGCCTGCCTTCAACTTCAAGCTCAGTACCGCTTTTCAGCTTTAAGATAAACTGTGCTTTGTAGAAATCTTCAAGCCTTGATTCGTGAAGGAATATCTCAAAATCCGAGCGATACAGCTTTTTGTTGTTCTCATTGAAAGTATTTAATATATCAAGCATAAGCGGTAAGCAAGTGCTGTCTGAATATGCTGTTTGAAGCTCATATACGGCATTGTCCCATTGTTCGTTACTTATTACCGCTGTATCATCTGTAAGCTGTAGCTTTTTGATAAAATAGCGTAGTTCCGCTATATTATAAATGTCAAGACTGCCAATCGATTGTATTAGCTTAGCCTCTACCCCACGTTGTTTCAAAATTCCGAACACAACCAGAGTTTCATCATTTGTATTAGTAAGTACACAGGTTGTCCCACCGTCATATGTACTTATAACGTCATCTATCAACGCATTTTCAATATAGCTTCCTGTATGCTTTACAAATCTGACTTCGCCATTTTGATTGGTAACGGCACTTATATCAGCTGTTTTAAGTCGTTCCGTTATTTCTTTGACAAAACAATTTGCAAAATTCACTATACTTCTGCTACTCCTGTAGTTTTCCACAAGATCATACTGCTTAGCATTATAATCAGTTATGAGCTTTCTAAGATACTTTGAGTCCGAGCCACGGAACTGATATATGTTCTGATCATCGTCACCAACAGCTATTACTCGCAGTTCGTCGTTTCGTTCCATAAGAGCCTCTACAAGTGAAAACTCGTTTGCGTCCATATCCTGCGCCTCGTCAATAACGAGAACTGTTTTAGTTACCTTACCGAGATCTATATCATCGCTTCTGATCAATGCGCCTGCATCTCTGACAACATTTTCAGAATCCTTGATATTGCCTATTTTTCCGAGTAAGTCAAAGCAATACGAATGAAACGTTTTTACCTCAATGAAATATGCGGCATTACCTATAAGCTCACGCAGTCTGTTCTTGAATTCGAGCGCCGCCGCTCTTGAAAACGTCAGCATAAGCAATTGTTCATGCTTGACATCTTCAAGCAAAAGCAACGAAGCAAGCTTATGCACAAGAACCCTTGTCTTTCCGCTTCCGGGACCTGCGGTACATACTATGTACTGTGAGGTGTCATCCTTGATTATTTCAAGCTGACGCTCAGAAAGTGTGTCAAAGAGCTGTCTGTATTTTTCGGGTGTAATATTACGTTCGATCTCTGTCGCTCTTTCACCTTTGAAATACACGGAAAGAAACTTCTTATAATCCATTTGGAAATAATCGTTGACAAATTTCAATGCGGCTTCATAGCTTCTGACCATCATATTTGCATACTCGCCGACTATATGAATCTGCTGTATCTTCTGCTTGTAGAATTCGTTGAGTTGCTTATAATCCTCATTCTTATATCGGATTTTATTATCCATCACAAGCCTTTTGAGCTTCATTCCGCTGTAAAGCACAAGAAATCCGCCTTCAAGCTTAACTGAACTTATTTTTGAAAGGAAAAGCAATGTTTTCTCTATATCCGTTGTTGAAACATCTTCTCCGCATTTTTTGCATACATTCTGTAATTCAATAATAGAAAAACCTACAAGTATTTCGTCATTTTCCAATACTCCGTGATTACTGCTCTTAAAAAGATAACGGATAATGATATCGGCTAGTTTGTAACTTTTTTCTCTCTGCTTCTTCATAAGTTCAACATCGCATTTGGTTACAACAGTTACCTTGTTTGTAAAAGCGTCTTGTTCTTTATCGATATAGTTACTTATAGTCCAATAATAAAGAAGAGTTTTAATAGAGTTTACTGTAGAGCTTTTAACCCCGGCAGAAAGCGCCTTGTCGTTAAGCTCTTTGTAATTAAGTGATATTTCACTGTCATCGAGTATATTTAACAGAAAATTTTCAAGGACGTGATACTTTTTTAATATCAACAGTGATTTATTCTCGGTGTCGGTTTTCTTTATGTACGCCGTCAGATCCTTGGTATCGGCAAGAATACCGTCATTGCGCATTATCTGTATTGAACGTATAATATCCGCACGTTCAATGCCAAGTCTGTCTGCAAGATAATCTATTCTGGATTCTGCTTCGCCGTTATCTGCTTCGGCAATACTTCTGCTTGAAATAAGAGATTTGATTATTCGTTTTGCGGTCATTTTATCCGTATCGTTGTCAAAACGTGCTGAACGTTCTATCCTCTCTGATGCTTCTATCATATTCTTTACCAGAATACTTGTTGCATATATTCGCGGTACATTCTTTCCACGTTTTAGATAACCGGCATTTTCAAGTGCCTGCAATGCTGTTTTGACGCGTGTTTCTATATCCGACACACTGTCGTCCCAGCCCGCCTTTCGAGCTACTTCCAGAGGTGAGCAGCATACCTCCTGGCGTGTTTTCGTGAGATCTTTTACCGCCTTCCAAACCTGTTGTATTTCGCTGATACTGAGCTTAGTCTGATTAAGCAATATAAAATGCTTATCCAAATCTGAATCATTAAACAAAACAACGCACTCTGCCTGCAAGGACTGATCTCTGCCTGCTCTTCCCGCTTCCTGAACATAGTTTTCGAGAGAATCGGATATATCGTAATGAATAACAAGCTTTACATTAGATTTATCAACGCCCATTCCGAATGCGGAAGTTGCTACTATTATCTGAATTTCGTCATTTATAAATGCTTCCTGGTTTTCCTGCTTTTCACTGCTCTCCATTTTCCCGTTATATGGACGTGCTTTAAATCCGTCGGAACACAGCTTTTTAGCTATCTCATATGTTCGCCTTGTTCGTGAAACATAGATAATAGTCGGGCATTTTTTTGTTTCTATCAAATCACGCAATGCTTCGTACTTATCATTATCATTTTCTTTATATAATACAGCATACCTTAGGTTTGTTCTTGAGGCATCAGTTGTGAACAGGTTAAGTTCTATACCAAGCTTATTACGGAAATAATCTTTAATATCACTTACAACCTTTTGCTTAGCAGTTGCGGTAAAGCATGATACCGGTATCCTACAGTTTGCGCCTTTTTTCTCCTGAAGCTCCTTTATAAAATCTCCGATATAAAGATAATCTACACGAAAATCCTGTCCCCATGCAGAAAAACAATGCGCTTCATCTATAACAAAACGATCTATATGTCGTGACAAAAGCAGACGCTCGATCGTAACCGATCTCAATGATTCGGGTGAAATATAAAGAATTGAAGCAAGCCCAGACTCCACTCTTTCTATAGCTTCGGCACGTTCTATAGGGCTTAGCAAACCATTGATAGTTACCGCTCCTTCAATGCCTTTCTTTTCAAGCGTATCAACCTGGTCTTTCATCAACGACTGTAGCGGTGATATTACCACCGTAAGTCCACGCTCCGTTTCTCCGGATATCAGTGCCGGTATCTGAAACGTCAGTGATTTTCCTCCGCCGGTAGGAAAAATTGCAAGCAAAGACTCATGTTCTATAGCGCAATTGACTGCGTTTTCTTGCAAAGGTTCACCATTATATTTTCTGAAATCGGTATATCCAAAATATTTTTTGAGATAGCGATGAGGATCAAGCGCCTCATTGCAATACGCACAATTGTGGCAATGAGTATTTCTGAGCCTTCGTATGATGTTATCAACCTTAGGATAGTTCATCTGAACCCATCTCGGGATAAGCGAATAACGCTCTGTAGCACTTATCAGAGCGAGGCAATATGAAAGTTCCACAGGTGAATTACGTATAAAATCGGAAATAGGTGCATTCTCACATATTTTGCCGTCAAAGTGAATCAAAATCAGCGTTTCAAGATCATCTTTCGCACTGAATCCTACATAGTCCCAGAAACCCGAAAAATGAGGTTCGTCCTTTAAAAGCATATAATAAATCTGCTTCAGTTCATCATCAAGTTCATTAAATGCATTAACCTCGTCATAAAACAAATCCATAGCTTTCTGTGAATCATTAAGCGGATTATTGAGCTCGTCTGTAAGCAATTTATCGTCTTTAAGAAGTGCATGATAAGGTCTGTTGGGAAAAAGCAACGGAGAAAGATATAAGGTGTCAATCAGCTTTGCTTTCTCCGGTATTACAGTATGTTTCGCATCATGATCTACTATATTGTGTCCACAGATAAAATCCTTGTTTTCTATAAAGCTGAAAAACTCATGCGGAACACCGGTGTGAAGCTGTTTGCCTGAGTTATCTATTGCACCGAAATCATACGACTTATTATCTTCTGTGCTGACCTCAGTATCTATAAATGCTATTGACTTCATGATTCACCTCTGAAGTTAAAACTATAATTAAAATATGATTATAATATATTATAGCATTTTTTAGTGCAAGAAACAATGAGCAGAAATGAAATAATTTAACAAAACAAAAATAAAACGCATTTCAACCGTGCCAATTTACTCATATGAAATTTCTATCTCTGTCTTTCTCACCATCATAAGCTCCTCATTATAATCCTTCTCCCTTGAAAACCGTTCATACACATTCATATATCCCATACTCATAAGCTTTTGTCTGATGGTGGCTGATGCTGTTCTGCCTGCACTATCATTATCCAGGCACAGACAAATATTGCGGATATTCGGTTTACGCTTCAACAGCTCCATCAGAGCCGTATCGGCTGTTCCGCCGAGAGCAAGCCTGTTGTGCAGTTTCCAGGCGTCCTTATTTCCGTACTTTATATTGTACAGGTTGGCGTGGCTCATAGCGTCGATGAACGATTCAAAAACATACACACAATCGTTCATACCCTCGCTCTCAATCAGAAAGCCACTTGCTTTATCGCTCCCGGCTACTTCTCCCCGGAATCTGTAATTTGTGCTTGCTATACGGAATGCTGCATAGGATATTTCACCTTGAGCGTTTTTCCCGGTCGATACAACAAGATTATTCTTAAATATTTTTGTGTTATCCTTCAGTAAAATGTTATCAACATATTTTGAAGAAACAGCTTCAGCTTGATATGTATCTGTTGCTGTCGGTGAAGCTCTCAGCGTTTGCAATCTATAATCAACCCAGTTACGGTTATCATTAAAGCGATAAAAAGCCATTCCCTCATCGTTGTATCCGACTATATGCAAACCGTTGTACTGCACTCCCTGATAGATCTGACCGGAAGCTATCAGTGTATTGATTATGTTCATATCAATTCCTCTGCCCTTGTTAAGATAAGCAATGATATTACTGTAATTTCGTCTGCCGTCCGGAAAGTGAGCCTGTTCCGGCAGAACAAACCGTACAGGTTTTGATACAGATACATTTTCCGTTTCCGCCTTCCTTATCGGCGTATATGCCGTTTGCTCCCTATCTCCGACAAGATGTAATACCGCATCTCTGAAATTCATACCTCGTATCTTTACAAGGTAATCAATGGCATTGTTTCCTCCAACCTGTCGGCTGTTCCAGTACCATCTGTGCCGGTTGCCGTTTACAACAAGGCTGTTATGCTCAATGCACTTGAACTCCCTTTCCCCATAAGTGCTTTTAAAGGAAAAGCCTCCTCGCTTTCGAGAAGGGCTATCATATCGGTATTTTTTGCTCGTTCAATTATATCTTCTTCAAGATGTGCCATACTGCCACCTCCGTTATCTCTTTATGTTTGAGATATACATTCTGTAGTTTTCAAATTCCGTGTCACACGTCTGCAAAAACCACTGCGGCAAATTAAACTTGTACGGAAGAAAGCCGTTCATCGTAATTCTTGCCGAAGTTGCAAGATTTGAACAAAGATACCTGTACTGTTCACCACACATTGACGGATCTCCGAAATTGAACGCTATTCTGTAATCTCTGCCTATTAGCCGCTTTGTATCATTCTTGTCGGTTTCGAGCAGTGACATAAGCTGTATTATGTCGGTTTCGTTGAAACCGCTCACAATATATCTGTAGTGACAGGACAGCCAGTTGTCAATCTGCTCTGTGTCTGTGCCGTAATCATTGATTACAACATTGTAGATACCCCAGTTCTCCGGCACTCTGCCGAAGAAATAGAAGTCGATGTTACGATATGTGAAATACGTTCCCTTTGACACCGTTTCTTCCTTGTATGTTTCCTGGAGTATGTTCAGATCGCCGTCTGTCAGCTCGTTCTTGCTGAAGAACGCTACCTTTGCTCCTCTTGCTGTGAAATACTCTGCAAGCTGTATTGCGTATGTTGTAGTACCGACACGACGCATTGCTCCGAATAAACCGATTGATAAATGCAGGTCGCAGTTGTTGTAATTCGGTATTGCATTGTTATTGCCTTTCTGTACCGGGATATATGTAACGTCAAATCTTCTCTGACGTTCTTCCCTCAGCCCTATTCTGCGGTCGGCAGTTGACTTTATCAGTGCTTCACGCAGGTCTTTCTGCATTTTGTTACGGCTTATCTGTTTTAATGTTTTGGGCGTTTCGCCTATGATATTTGCAAGTCCCTGTCTTGCTATTTCCGACAGCAGCATATCACCGGGATATACTCCTTCGGCGTATATGATTATCGGCACGTCCGTTGCCATCACAAGAGCCTTTAAGCTCGTCAGAAATTCATCGCCCTTTTCCTCGATAAATTCAAGGTCGATTATGATATGAGTGATGTACTCATAATATTTCAGCTCTTCCTTGATGAAATACGAAAGATTGTTCACTGTTGTTATCTTCTGATTCATCTCAAGCTCCTTGCGTATCTCGCTGAGCATTGTCTGACGCTTCTTTTCTACCATTAAAAGCGGGAATAAAAACATTTTTATACCTCCGGTTCTTCTTCTTCAAATTTGTTATATGATTTAGCTTCGATCTTCGCCTTATCAGCTATCATCTTAAACATTTTCTCATTACCGAGTAATTTATCAGTCTGCCAATTGTTCACATAGCTGAAAGTGCCTTTTCTGCATACTATCAGCGGTACGGTTGTATTTCCTGTTACGCTCACTGCATTGACAGTCAGTGCTGTTTCACAGCTGACAGGATTGTTCATTGCTATTCGTCCGTACAGCGTCATACAGTCCGTCATATTCAGATTTTCGCAATCCTGTCTTGTTTCTCCGGACA
>OKWH01000413.1_pt1 | contig 15805 bp, 16 predicted proteins | sample 1607021 | NCBI WGS metagenome assembly OKWH01 (sample SAMN04414076, study PRJEB24778) | human gut metagenome | material: faecal | host: Homo sapiens | reverse complement strand
AAGAAGAGGTCGAAGTGAGTGAGTGTGATGGGGATGTTTATGTTGAATGATACGGCGTGACCGAAGATCTAAACTAGATAGCTCGTCGGCAGCGTCAGATGTGGATAAGGAGAAGATTGAAGGCACTGCGCGGCTGGTTATCCGCATGATTAAAAATGCGGTCAAGGGGTCTTTTCTGGCCAAAATCGGCCTGCCTTTCATGATGGGAGTCGTTCTCAGAGTCAAAAAGACGATGGATCCGAGACTTTATAATGGCGCCATGTTTGTCGGTCTTAACGGACTTTCCGTAAAAAGCCACGGCGGCACCGACGCGCTGGGTTTTTCGGTTGCCGTTTCCAACGCGGCCAATCTGGTCAGACAGAACTTTGTTTCGACCATTCGCTGCGAAATTGAAAAATTAGATTTGGATGAATTATCACAGGAAGCAATTTATGACGTGTATTAGATCTGAAATTATCGGCCACGGCCATTATCAGCCGGCCAAGGTATTGACCAATGACGATATGGCGAAAATCGTAGAAACCAGCGATGAGTGGATTACCGAACGTACCGGTATTAAATCCCGTCATATTGCCGCTGACGGAGAACTGACTTCCGATTTGGCGCTTCACGCTGCCGAAATGGCGCTGAAAAACGCCGGCATCGGTGCCGAAGAGCTTGACTTGGTTGTCGTCGGCACCGTAACGCCGGACAATACGTTTCCTGCCGTTGCCACCAAAATTGCCGCCAAGCTCGGCTGCCGTCATGGTGTGCCCGCTTTTGACCTTTCCGCAGCTTGCTCGGGATTTGTCTATTCGCTGACCATGGCAGACAATATGCTGCGTCTGGGACAGGCTAAAACGGCTCTGGTTATTGGTGCCGAAACCTTGTCCCGCGTTACCGACTGGACGGATCGCAATACCTGCGTTCTGTTCGGAGATGGCGCCGGAGCCGTTGTTATCCGCGCCTATGAGGGTAAAGGAGACACTTCTGACCGCGGTGTCCTGAGTACAAAAATCTTTTCGGACGGCGCCCAGTACGACAACCTGTACTGCAAGGGCGGTGTGTCCAGCACGCAAACTGCCGGTTTTACCTTTATGAACGGCAAGGAAGTTTTCAAAAGCGCCATCGGCTGCCTGACACAGGCTGCCGAAGAAGTTGCCAAACTGGCCGGTATTAACGTAACCGATATTGACTGGTTGCTTCCGCATCAGGCCAACATCCGCATTATTGAAGGAGTCGGCAAAAAACTCGAGCTGCCGGAAAGCAAAGTAATTGTAACCATTGACCATCAGGCCAACACTTCCGCGGCTTCCATTCCGCTGGCCCTTTCCGAATGTCTGGAAAGCGGCAAAATCAAAAAAGGCGATTTGGTTATTTTCAACTCCATGGGAGCCGGTTTTACCTGGGGCGGCGCTTTGGTAAGAATCTAAGGCAAATCAAAAAAAAATATCTGTTTAATAACTGTGACGAGGCTCTTGTCATTGCGATTAAGATGATATAGTTCTTTGTAACGAAATTTGATATGTGTAAATAGGAAAAACAAGGAAAGAAAAATGAAAACGATTACCCGTGCGGATGTAGCAGAAACCATTTACGAAGAAATCGGATTGTCCCGTAAGGATTCGAACGACATTCTGGATATGATTCTTGACGAGATTGTTCAGGAACTTTCTGCCGGAAACGATGTCAAACTTTCTTCTTTCGGCACTTTTGCCCTGCGCAACAAAAAGGCACGTGCCGGTCGCAATCCGAAAACCGGCGTCGAAGCCGAAATTTCACCGCGCCGGGTTATCTCGTTTAAACCTTCTCAAACGATGAGAAAAATTATTAACGCCTAGGTGCGGTTTCGAACGGGGAAAACAAATGGTCGTCAACAAATCCAAAGCCGCGTTCAGAACCATTGCCGAAGTAGCCGAAGAACTTGGCGTGGCAACGCATGTCCTGCGTTTTTGGGAGACCAAGTTTCCCCAGATTAAGCCGATGAAGCGCAACGGCGGCCGCCGTTACTATCGCCCGGATGATGTCAAACTGGTCAGCATTATTAAAGATTATCTGTATGAAAAAAGATATACGATAGAAGGCGTGCAGAAAGTCTTTAAGGAAAAAGGCGTTAAAAATCTGCTGGGTGAAGAAATACAGAAAGATTTTTTTGAAGCAGAAACCGAAATCCCCGAGTTGGACGGCCGTAGCCGTGAGTTGCTGACTTCTTTGATTGACGAACTGAAGTTGGCCAAAGAAGAGCTTTCTCGTTCATTGGCAAAAGCGGAAGAATAAAAATTATAAAAAAATTTGCTTGCAATTATTCTGAATTGAGTTAAAAAAGATAACGAAAAAGGAAAGGTAGTTCAGCCTGAAAGATCTTTGAAAATCTTAGCGAGCAAGGGCGCGGGGCAACCGCATGAAAAAAGTATTATTAGTGTTGAAACTTTGAGAACATAACGGGACGTAGTTCAGCCTGGTAGAGCGCTTGCATGGGGTGCAAGAAGTCGGAGGTTCGAATCCTCTCGTCCCGACCAAATAAAAAAGACCGCGTTAGGGCGGTCTTTTTTATTGGAATTGGGACGCAGGATTTGAACCTCCGGGAGGAGGTTCGACTACCAGCAATAGGCGAGACGGGAGTATCGCCGGTTTTGCCGGAGGCAAAAATTGCGCCTGTGCAACTCAAGCAAAGCGCAGAGTAATCCTCTCGTCCCGACCAAATAAAAAAGACCGCGTTAAGGCGGTCTTTTTTGTTGGAATGTTAATTAGACATACTTTCCCGTAACGCTTTCCGGGCAGGCGGCGATTTGTTCCGGCGTGCCGCAGGCGACAATTCGGCCGCCTTTGTTTCCGCCGCCGGGACCCATGTCGATAATGTAATCGGCATTACGGATTACGTCTAAATCATGTTCGATAACAATAACCGTGGCGCCGTTTTCAACAAGTTTCTGAAAAATTTCCATCAGGGTTCGAACGTCGAGCGGATGCAGGCCGATGGTCGGTTCATCAAAAACGAATACGGAATCTGACTGTCCTTTGCCCATTTCTCCGGCCAGTTTCAGACGTTGGGCTTCGCCTCCTGACAGGCTGGGCGTTTCTTCTCCGAGCGTCAGATAGCCAAGACCCAAATCCTGCAGCACTTTCAGCCGCTGGCGAACGAGTTTCAAATCGTCACAGGCTTTCAGAGCCGAATTTATGTCCATGTCCATCAGTTCGGGGAGGGAATAGGCCTTTCCGTTTTTGGCAATGTATTTTACGTCGCCGGCTTGTCGGGCATATCTGGAACCTCGGCATTCGGGACACGGAATTTCGACGTCGGGAAGAAACTGTACGTCGAGATTGATGGAGCCGGTACCGTCACAAACCGGACAACGCAGTTTTCCGGTGTTATAGGAAAAATCGCCGGCTTTGTAACCGAACCTTTTGGCATCGTCGGTTTTGGCAAAAATTTTACGCAGTTCGTCGTGTACGTTGGCATAGGTTGCCACGGTTGAACGTACGTTAATCCCGATTGGCGTGGCGTCAATCAGTTTGACTTGCTCAATGCCGTCGGCCTCGACTGAAACAATATGCTTTGGCAGCTTTTTTCTGCCTGTTGCCGCTTCCAGAGCCGGGACCAGACTTTCCAGAATCAGAGTCGTTTTGCCGGAACCGGAAACGCCGGTTACGACGGTCAGCCTGCCTTTGGGAATGTTCACTTTCAACGGCTTGACCGTATGTATCGGTTTGGTGGAAAGGCAGATGGATCCGCCGGCGAACATCTCTTTTGAAGACGGCCGTTTACGAAGTTTCGTTTCCTTTTTGTCCGAAAGAAACGGACCGATAAGCGAATTTTTGTTTTTTTCAATATCGTTTATGGAGCCTTCGGCAATAATCCGACCGCCGTTGGCGCCGGCCTGCGGCCCCATTTCAATCAACCAGTCCGCATCAGAAAGAATTTGTACGTCGTGGTCAACCAGCAAAACCGAATTGCCGTCGTTGACCAGGTCGCGCATAACGCCTTTCAAGCCGACAATGTTGGAGGGGTGCAAACCGATAGACGGTTCGTCCAGAACATAAAGGACGCCGGTTGTGCGGTTGCGGACGGCTCGAGCCAGCTGCATCCGCTGCCGCTCTCCGGTCGAAAGAGTGGCGGCTGCCCGGTCAAGCGACAGATAACCCAGACCGAGGTCAAGCAGTCGTTGTGCCGTACTTTGAAATGATTCGCAAATGCTTTCAGCCATCGGGCGCATTTTCTGAGGCAGCGTTTCAGAGATACCCCTTACCCAGCTGACCAGCTCGGCCAACGGCATTTGACAGGCCTCATCGAGTGAAATTCCGCGCAGTTTTGGTGCTCTTGCCGCTTGAGAAAGACGGCTGCCCAAACAGTCGGGACAGATTTCCTGCTTCAGAAATTTTTCAACCCGTTTCATGCCCTGTTCGTCTTTTACTTTTGCCAAAGCGTTTTCGACGGTATAAACCGCGTTATAATAAGTAAAGTCAAGCTCGCCCGCCTGATTGGAACTTTTGGCTTTGTAGAGAATATGTTTTTTTACGGCCGGCCCGTTGTAAACGATGTCTTTTTCTTTGTCGGTCAGTTCTCTGAAAGGTATGTCGGTACGAACGCCCATGGCGCGGCAGACGTCGGTCATCAGCGACCACATCAGCGAATTCCACGGCGCGACGGCTCCTTCGTCGATAGACAGGGATTCGTCCGGCACGAGCGTCGCCTTGTCCACGGTTCTTATCATTCCGGTTCCGTCACAGGTACGGCAGGCTCCCTGACTGTTGAAAGCCAGTTCTTCCGCAGACGGCGCATAAAATCTGGCGCCGCACTGCGGACAAGTCAGTTCCTGTCCGGCGGCTACGGCAAGCGTCGATTCCAGATAGTGTCCGTTCGGACAGCGGTGGCTGGCCAGCCGGGAATACATCAGACGGAGACTGTTAAGCAATTCGGTTCCGGTGCCGAAAGTGCTGCGAATGCCGGGGACGCCGGGGCGCTGGCGCAGGGCCAGGGCTGCCGGCACATACAAAACCTCGTCTACCAAAGCTTTTTCGGCCTGCGTCATGCATCTGCGGGTATATGTAGACAGTGCGTCCAGATAACGCCGTGAACCTTCCGCATACAAGACACCCAAAGCAAGAGAGGATTTTCCGGAACCGGAAACGCCGGCAATGCCGACGATTTTATTAAGCGGGATATCAACGTCAATGTTTTTCAGATTATGTACCCTGGCGCCGCGCACCAGTATTTTGTCGACCATGTTTTTATCCAAAATCAGGGGTTGTTGTCTGAACAGGAATTTTATTGAATTGTATTATAATTTCAAGTACCAATGGATATAATACTCATCTGAAAAAAGGAAAATGTCATGCCTTGCTCCTTTGCGCCGATAATTGACGGGAATACCCGTATTCTGGTCATCGGCACCATGCCCGGTGCCGTTTCATTGGAAAGACAGGAATATTATGCCCATGAGCGCAATCTGTTCTGGAAGGTTGTCTCGGAGACGTTTTGCGGCGGCCGGCCCTTCGCTTCGTATGAAGAAAAAAAGGCCTGCTTGGCGGGCAATCATATCGGTTTGTGGGACAGCGTACAATCCTGTCATCGCGTCGGAAGCCTGGACAGCGCCATCAAAAATGCGGTTCCGAATGATTTTGCCGCCTTGCTGAAACAATATCCACGGACGCAAAGGCTGCTGTTTAACGGCCAAAAGGCTTTCGGGCTTTTTGAACGGTTTTATCCGGATATTTTGGAATATGTCGATTACGAGGTTCTGCCGTCGACCAGTCCGGCCAATGCCGCAGTTCCCTATGAAAAAAAATTGGAACTGTGGCGGGAAGCCCTTCGCGGCCGAGCGGTCAGTGGCCGCTGTTGAAATGGCCGCCGCGGCTCTGATAAAACTTAATCATCTGATTTTGAAAATACCGGTTTCCTTCTCTGATACAGTCGGAACAAATCGGCGGTTGTCCGCGCATTTTTCTGGCCAGCCGGACGCGGGTAATTTCTCTGAAATCGCCGTCCAGACGCTGCTGCATGATGCAGCCGTCATTAAGGCAGTGAGCGCCCAGACATTCATGGCTGTTGACCCGCCCGTTTCCGGTCAGGCCGAGAACATGTCCGAATTCGTGCATGACCACGGTTTTGAACCCTTCTATGTCAAGCCGGTTGTTTTCGTCCAGAAAGCGCCGTACCGAGATAATGCTGAAAGCGTCTTCTTTGCTGACGCCCAGACAAAAGTTAAGCAGCCTGCCGTCAGGTGCTGTGCCGTACAGGTCTTTTGACGTAATCAGCAGCGAAAGCTGAGGAATCTGCCGCGCGTATTTGTCTTGCTCCAAATCGCAATAAAGCTGATCGATGCTTATCTGTCTGCGGCTTTCCCAGCGTCCTTCCGCGGAAGCTCTCAATTTGGCCCGTTCAATATACCAGTCAATGCTTTCGTAAGGATTTAGGATAACGCTGCCGTTGCGACAGGTTCTGGCCTGAGCGCTTTGCCAGTTTCCGAGGTTCTTAATCGGATAATCGTTCTTATGGGCAGGGAAGGCGCCCATAAGGTCTTCGACCGCTTCCTGAACGTACGGCGCCAGTAGCTCAAGCCCTTTTTCGTGCGTAATGTATATGTCTTTGATGCGGGACATTTGCTTTTCCTGTCTCGGCTATCTGTGCTGCTTCTTTATTAGATAATCTCTGATGACGATGCCGGTGCGGCTTTCCTGCCGTCTTTTCATATAATCGGCCAGTGCCTTGTAAGGCGTGCGCTTGGGCGAAATGCAGTTGAACAGGGCATTGGCCAGACTGTAGCCGGAAAGATTGCGTCCGACCTTTATGTCCAGAGAGTCTTTAATTTTTTTCTGCTGTTTTTCTTTTTCGCTGTCGCTGATGTTCAGTTTGCCGATATACTGCGAATATTCCATGGCATCTTTTTTCTGGCGCTGGGTTAACGCTACGATTTCGTTGCTGATGCGGTGCGAAATTTTTATATAGGCCTCTTCCATTTCGCTGTCCTTGATGGAAGCCAGAAATTTGTTCAAATCGCTGTTGGGCGTATCCTGCGAAGAGTTTGTAAGCTCATAGAAACGGAGAATCTCCTTAAACCATGGCGTTTTAAACGCATGAAGCTGATAACCGGCGTCCATGTCCTGCAACAGAAGAAAACCGCGTCTTTCGCTCCACAGAATGGAGTTGATTGTTTTGGGCTGAATGCCGATGCTGCCGGCTTTCATTTTCCGTTCCAGATGGTTGTTAAGTTTTTGCAGATACAGGCCGTAGGTGTCGTGACGTACGAAGGGAAACTCTATGTCCATAAGCTCTTCAAGCAGGTGTTTGGTATAAGGGTCGTTAATCTGCGGGGTTTCGAGCGTCCGTGGCGTGGTGTTGTTCATCAGCCGGCGCAGAACTTCGATGTTGGTCGTCTGGTTGCTTTGCGAATCTCTGGTTTGCGCGTCATATTTCTTTATATTGAACAGATCGTCGGCACTGATGTTATAGTCCGGCGAGTTGGCCTCGATATAATTGACGATTCTTTGCAGTTTGGCGGTCCTGTAGCTGACATCAAGCTCGGGATTTAATCCTTTTACAGCGTCGTAATACAGCACCATTCTTTTAAGCAGCTTGTGCTGCTGGGGCTGTTGGTTGTGAATATAGGAACGCAGGCGCGGAAAGGCGTCGTTGACGGCAATCGCGTCCAGCCTGATTTGTTCAAAACGGTTTTCGTCGCTGGAGGGAATTTGTTCGGCAATGCGGCACAGCCGGGTAATGTTGTATGGTGTGACCCTCGACGTCAGGCATCTGAAAACAAAGCCGCTGCTGCCATGGTCGGAAATGTCCGTGCCCCAGATATTGCCGACCGAATTGAGAATTTTGTTCTTGCCGTTTTTTATTACCGGAACCACGTTTTTAATGGCGCCGATAGCCAGATCGTCGTCAATGTCGGGCAGCTTTTCGATATATTTGTCGAAATGAAGGGCAAAAAGCATGAATTTGGCCGGCGTCAGGGAATCAATGGCCTGTGACATGATGTCCAGGCGTTTGACTTCATATTCGGCTTCTTTCAGGTTGCGTTTGCTGAAAATAGGGGTCTTGACCTGTCCGAGATTGGCAACCAGAACGCCGTAGTCGACGGAATAGAATTTGTCGATAATTTCGCGCTTGTTGAAAGTTACGTTTGTTTCGTGGTGCGTATTGTAAAAGACGGAGATGGTAATGTCGTCGTCGCGGGCATAGTCCAGCACCTTCGGAAAAGTTTCCGCAATCTTGTCAACCAGCAGGCCGTCGGGGTCAATGTTCATCTGTTCTTTGAAATAATTGCTCAAAACGCGGCATAAGAGGTTTTTGTCGTCTTCGCTGCCGTCAAGGTTATGTTCAATGTCCTTGAATTTTTCGGAAATCTGCCTTATGCGGTACAATTCCAGCGGATTTTTCTCGCAAAGCAGGTAAAGCAGGTCAGCCTGCGGAACTTTAAACTTTTTGCCGATGTTTAAATTTTCGGCAATATTTTGAATTGTATTGAAATTTTGTTTTCGAACCGCCTCATCGGAAAAGTTTTTTTCCAGCCGTTCGTTGATGTCGTTTACGAAAACAGGTGAAAAATAGTTATTTTCGCTCATAGTAAAAACCGTTTGTTGTGTTAAAGAATGAATAAAAGCTAACACAAATAAAGACGAAAAGCAATGATTTTTGTCTAAAATTTAATTTTTCAGATTTTTTTCTTCAGATATTCACGCAAAACGGCGGCATTGTTGTGTTCCGTGTCATGCGCGCCGTAAAGCAGGGTAAGTTTGGCGCAGTGGCTGATATTTTGTAAAAAGTCGTTCCATCCCGAAACGTTGTTTCGCAGCTCCTGATGGTAGTTCTTCTTAAAATCTTCCCAGCGGTCGGTATCATGGGCAAATTTTTTCCGCAGCTCGGTCGAAGGAGCGATTTCCTTTGCCCAGTAGTCGATACGGGCTTTGTCCTTGCTCAGGCCGCGCGGCCACAGGCGGTCAACCAGCACGCGGCACCCGTCCGTTACGCCGGCTTTTTCATAAACCCTTTTTATGTCAATATCCATGCCGCCTCCTCAAAATATATATATGAGCTGAACCGGACGTTTCAACGGCAATATTTTTAATTCCGGCCGATGAAGGCGAGGGGAAAAGGATTATATAAAGCGAAAAAACAGGGAGGGAAAATTGAAGGAAATTACGAATGCTCAAAAAAATTATCTGAACATAATGAATGCCTTGTGGGATTTTTTTACCAGCAAAACCGGCGCTTTTATCATTGGTGTCGGCGCTATTGTCATCGGCATGTATCAGTTCTATATCAGCAAACCGATTTTGAAATATGAAGCCGAACATACCAACATCGTTTCCTCGACTGACGTTACCGATCTGAAAGTTACCGTCAGGGAAAAGGAATACAAGGACATGTATCTGACGACGCTGACACTGATGAACACCGGTTCGCAGGCGCTGGACGGCGACGATGTTTCAAAGGTCGGGCACGACCCCATACGTATTGCCGTGCCGAAAGATGCCCGCCTGGTTTCGTACAACATCAACAAAAAGCAGACGTCACCGGCCGTCGCCGCCTCGCTTGAGCCTTACGACGGCGACATTCTTATCAGGTTCGACTACCTTAATCCCGACAATCAGATAACCGTTTCGCTGCTGCACGAAAAAAACAGCGACGACTTCAAGATTGTCGGCAGCGCCGTCAATGTCAACACCATCAGCCGGGCCTGGTCGCCGGTTCAGGTGCGCGAATTTATCATTGCGGTTTTGGTCGTCTGCTTTGCGGCCTATGTCCTGGCCGGTGTTTTCAGACGCCGTTTCTAAAAAGACTTTACAATAATTTTATTTATAATATTTTGTTTGCCATGCGTAAAAAATAACAACATGAAAAGGACTGAAATGTTACATCCATGGCATGGTGTCGGGGTCGGCGAACAGGCTCCGGAAGTCGTAACCGCGATTATCGAAGTTCCCCGCGGTTCGAATATCAAATACGAACTGGACAAGGCCAGCGGCCTGCTTAAGGTCGACCGCATCCTTTACAGCGCCGTGCATTATCCGGCCAATTACGGGTTTATCCCGCAGAGTTACTGCGACGACAACGATCCGCTGGATATTCTGGTGCTGGGGCAGGAACCTGTTCTGCCGCTTTCCATTTTGCGCGCCAAACCGATTGGCGTAATGAAAATGTTTGATCAGGGCGAGATGGACGACAAAATTATCGCCGTTCATATGGACGATCCCGAATATGCTCATTACAAGACCATCGACGAGCTTCCGCCGCATTGTCTGAAAACCCTGCGCCGTTTTTTTGAGGATTACAAGGTTCTGGAAAACAAGCAGGTAATTATCGAAACGTTTCTGGGCCCGGACGAAGCCCGCAAAACGATTAACGATGCTCTGGCGCTGTATCAGGAAAACAAGGAACACCTGACCGGTTACGAAGGCTAGGGCAAAAGGCGGTTTTCCACAAACCGCCTTTTATATTTTCGGAAACTGAAGGATAATTATTGCACTAAAAGAAATCTGATGATAGATTTGAGCAGGAGAATAACTTTAGGATTGCTGTCTATGCCGCAGATTTCTTTGATTATACCGTTGTATAATGCCGAAAAATATCTCGTACCCTGTCTGGAGTCGGTTGCCCGTCAGAGTTTCCGCGATTTTGAAGTTCTCTGCATCAATGACGGCTCGCAGGACGGCACCGAAGCAATCGTCAAAGGCTTTGCCGAAAAAGATTCCCGTTTTCGGCTTATCAACCAGGAAAACGCCGGTTGTTCGGCAGCCCGCAATCACGGCATAGCCGTTGCCGAAGCGCCGTATATCGCTTTTTTGGATCAGGACGACATGCTGCATCCTCAGGCTTTTGAAGCGCTGTATTATATGGTAACCCGTTTCAATGCCGATGTGGCCGCGTTCAGGAACAAAACCGTTCCCGACGATTTTGTCATGGGCGAAACGGAAAATTACAATCTGGAAGAACTGGAATACAGGTTCAGCACCACGCCGTTCGAAGACTTTTTTGCCGGCCGCAAAAACGGACGCGGCGGTTCGGTTCTGGTCTGGAACCGCCTGTATAACAAAGCGGCGGTAAAAGGGCTGGAGTTTCCCGTAAACGTGCAGCCGGCGGAAGACACGACCTATACGCTGAAAGTTCTGTTTCAGATTAAGTCAATGGTTTCGACCGACGCCGAGTTTTTGTTTTACCGCGACAGTTCCACCTCGGTCATGAATCAGGGAAAAACCGACAAATATGTCCGCGCTCATGCGTTGGCCGCTCAGGTCATATATGAATATTTTATCAAGTCAGGACTGGCTGAAGGCCGTCGCCGCGAACTGATTAACCGCTATCTGGCCAGGTTTATTTTCAAATCGCTTGTTTCTCAGCCGCTTCGTCTGGTCAGGGACAAAAGCCGCCGCCGGGAATTTTGGAACTTTGCTAAATCCTGCGTGGCGCTTCTCAGTCAGGGCGGCGCTTATCAGCCGCGCTTGCTCGGCTGGCGTTTCAATCTGGCTTCCAAATTGTTTTTGAATGGGTACTATCGGACTGCGAGGTTGTTTGTATGAAAATTGATGTTGCCGTTCCTTCTTACAAAAAGCCGGAATCTCTGCTTTATACGCTGATGACGCTGAAAAAAGTCGCCGGAGACTTGATTGATGCCGTTTACATTAATGACGATTGTTCAAATGACGGCTCGGTCGAAATTTACAATGACCGCCGGGTGCGCGAATACTTCAGCCCGTGGAAACTGAACGTCCGCGTCAATACCCGCAATGTCCACATCTCGCAGGTGTATGTCCCCGGATATCGTGTCGACTATATGGATTGGAAGTTTATGCTTACCAAATGGCATCGTTTTATCGATCCGCGCGTGCCGCACAACCGGCACGACATCCGCTACCAGTATGCGCTGGACAATACCGATAAGAAATATCTGCTGATTATCCACGATGACGTAAAGTTTGTTAAAGACATCGTTTCATTATATCTGAAAGCTTTTGCCGACAATCCGAATTTGGCTGTTGCCGGCGATTTCGGACAGTGCTGGCGCTGCCGTTTTGCGGCGGTTTGCAGCCCGAAGAAAATCATGTCCGGCTTTCGGCCGTCCCGCTGGTGGCCGTTGACGCCGACGGCGGGCGAACCGGCGGATTTCAATCCGGCCAATGGTTATACGCGAGCCTGCCGCATCAATGAGTGGTGCTGTATGGTCGATGTGGAAAAATGCCGCGACGTTACCGAACGCAAGCGTTGTTTTCTCGGCAATATGTACAAGTATTCGGACACGACCGCTTTTTGGTTCGGAAAAATGGTTGAATGCGGTTACGATTTTATCGATCCGCTTCCGTCCGAGGCTTTGCCCAAACAGCTGGCGCGCTGTCCCGAACATGAAGAATATTATATTCACGCCTGGCAGGGGCACCCCGGCCATTCGGTCTGGGCCGACCAGGGAATGGGCATCGTAAAATACAACCGTGATGAAATTGTTGATTTGATGAAGGCGGAATTTGGTTTTGACTTTCCGCAGAAACTGATAGGATAAGGCCATGTTGTGCAAAAAGAAAAATAACCGGATTGAAGGCGTACCTGTTTACTGTAAAAAAAGCAGCCTGCATTTGTCCGGCCGGAACAATAAGATAATTTTCGGCAAAAACTGCAACATCGTCAACTGTCGCATCAAGCTTTACGGAAACTCGACACTTGTTCTCGGCGATGACTGCTATTTTGAAAATACGCTGATTATGCTGCGCGATTCCGAAGCCCGTTTCGGCAACAATACCGAAGCCTCCAAAGTCACGGTAACTTCAACCGGAAACTCGTTGCTTGACCTCGGTGCCGGTTCGGTTATCTGCGGCGAGTTTGACATGCGCAATCAGGGCATTATCCGCGCCAAACGGCTGTGGACGACCTGGGGGCCGCATATTGCCGCCAACCACGGCCTGATTGAGTTCGGCGACGGCGGCACTGCAGATTCGATTATCTATAACAGCGATTTCCATCCGATGTACGATTTGGAAGGAAATCTGCAAAACGAAAATCAGGACGTTATCATCGGCAATAACGTCTGGATCGGCCGCAAGTGTTTCATCTTCAAAGGCGCCAGACTGGGTGACGGCAGCATCATTTCATCCGGAACCTACACCGGCAAGGAGATTCCGCCGCATTCGCTGGTCGCCGGCAACCCGGGACGCATTGTCCGCCGCGACGTGGTCTGGGCGGTTAAGGATAAGCCGGAACTGAAGGAGTTATTTCCTCTCTCTGCCGACGATGAAGACGGAATGCGCGCTTTTTATGAGCGGGCATATGAGGTTACGCCGACCATCAAACACCGCAAAGGCTGCCGGCTGTTAAACCGCCTGCGTGTATTCTGGGCGCTTTTCAGCGCAAAATAATCAGAGTTTTTAGTTAGGGAAAATTTTAAAAATGACAAAATTTCTCATCAAATTCTTATGTCTTTTTATCCCTGCAAAAAATTTGCGCGCGAAATTTAAAAATTGTTTTGCGGCTACCCGCAAACCCCCGTGCCGGCATATCGGCAGACATACTTATCTGGGCGCTTCGGTTTTCGTTTCGCATAAGGAAACCTCCATCGGTTCTTTTTGTTCAATTGCCGGCAATACGGCCATCGGCCCCAGCCAGCATCCGCTGAACTTTCTTTCCACGCATCCGTTTCAGTATCTCGGGCACGATAAGCTGCAGCCGGAACATAAGGCTGATTTTGTCTTTGCCCGGCCGGTTGCCGTCGGCAATGACGTCTGGATTGGCGCCAACGTCGTGATTATGGACGGACTCACAATCGGCGACGGCGCGGTTATCGGCGCCAATGCGGTTGTTACCCGGGATGTTCCGCCTTATGCGATTGTCGGCGGCATTCCGGCCAGAATAATCCGCTACCGTTTTTATCCGGAGATTATCGAAAAGCTACTGGCTTTGCAGTGGTGGAATCTTCCCGACGAGCAAATTGCCGCATTGCCGTTTGATGACGTTGCCGAATGTATCCGCATTCTGGAAGCGGGAAAAGAATAGGTTGCAATCGGCGCATATTTGTACTAACCTACAGGCAGTTTTTCAACAACAAGCAGGATACGCCATGAGCCCGACTTTATTTGCCAAAAATCTGATTCGCCTTTTTAAGTTCGACCTCAAGTCTTTTCATAAGACAATTCGCCGTTATGCGGATCTTGATTTGATGATGGACAATCTCAAATACGAAATTGCCGATGAAATCAGGGATATGAAGCTGCCGAAAGTCCTTTCGCAGATGGACAGCGTAAAAGAGATTATAAAGACGAAAAAGAGCGTCCCCCGTTTCGGCGACGGCGAATTTAACCTGATTTTGGGCAATGCCATCGGTTTTCAGGAGTTTGACCCTGTGCTTCAGGTGCGTCTGAAAGAAATTTTGACCACTAAGGATAAGTCCATGCCTATCGGCATTTCCACCCGTTTCGGTCGGCTAGACGACGTTGATGCCAATGTCCGGACATACTGGCGCGGCTTTCTGGGTCGTTATCGTAAGGATATTTATGCCTTGCTTGATTTTGACCGTACCTATATTGATACCTGTATGACCGCGCATGCCATTGAGGTTGATGACCATACGACCCCCGAAGTAAAAGCCGAAAGCGAAGCTTATTATAATGAGGTGCGCAAAATCTGGGACGGGCAGGATATTACCGTTATTAAAGGCGCCGACAACGAAAAATTCACGCACGACATTTATGACAATGCCAAATCCGTCAGTTATATCTATGGCCCCAAAGAGCATGCTTTTCGCGAATATGACCGCATTTTTGCCGAAGCGCGGCAGTTGCCGAAAGACCGCCTGATTATCATTGTTCTCGGGCCGACGGCCAAACTTCTGGCTTATGACCTCAACAAACTCGGCTATCGCGCGCTTGACCTGGGACATATGGCCAAAGCCTATGAATGGCTGAAAACCCGTGATAATATCGTCGCCGGACAGTTTTTTGCGGCATAGGGCAGGGTTCCGTCAAATGAAAATTCTGGTCCACCTGCATCTTTTCTATCAGGATATGCTGCCCGAAATGCTGACGCTTCTGCGCAGTCTTGACGGTTACGAGTATGACCTGTTTGCAACCGTCGTTAATGCCTCGCCGGAGACGCTTGCCGAGCTTCGTCGTTTTAAGCCGGAAGTAACGGTCATTGACGTCGAAAACCGCGGTTACGACGTCGCGCCTTTTGTCAGGGTTTTGCAGTTGGCCGATTTAAGCCGTTATGATTACGTCATCAAACTGCATACCAAACAGAATCTCAAACGTCGCGCCTGGTTGAAAAACGTTTCCTTTACCGGCAGCGGCTGGAGACGGCTGCTGGTCAGTTTTATGGCTTCGTCCGAACAGCTGCGGCGGACGCTGGCGCTTTTTCGCAATCCCGAAACCGGAATGGTTTCTCATTACAATCTGATAATCGAAGCGGAGCGGGAAGACCGGCTTGCCAATGCCCGTGCCGATAAAATGCTGGCGGAAATGGGGCTGCGTACCGAAGACCGCCGTTTTGTCGCCGGCACGATGTTTATCGTTCGGGCGGAACTGCTGCGGCCGCTGAAAGATTATCCCTGCCGTATGAGCGATTTTGAACCATATAACGGTGAAACGCCGGGCGGAACGCTGGCTCATGTTTATGAACGTTTGTTTGGTTATGTTGTAACTGCTCAGGGACAGAAAATCGTTTCCTGCGAGGAGGAGACCGGCGCCGTCAGATTCGGCCACCTGCTGCGCTGCGTCGCGCTGGCCGTTGGCCGAACGGTTTTGCAGATCAAAGTCAACCGCAAAAACAGGCTTATTGTAAAGGTATTTAAGATTCCGCTGTGTTCATGGCGGTTGAGAGCATAAATAAAAAGCCCCTCAAGAG
>OKWH01000398.1_pt1 | contig 16475 bp, 16 predicted proteins | sample 1607021 | NCBI WGS metagenome assembly OKWH01 (sample SAMN04414076, study PRJEB24778) | human gut metagenome | material: faecal | host: Homo sapiens | reverse complement strand
TTGAGTAGAGATATCCGTGCGGTGGGTCTTGGAATCTCTACCTTTTCGGCTGATTTCTGCATTTTTGGGAGAGATGTTCGGGAGGGGAAAGTTGGAATCTCTACCCTTTTCGGCTGATTTCCGCTGTTTGGGTAGAGATATCCGACTAGCGGCATCAGGAATCTCTACCCTTTTCGGCTGATTTCTGCCTTTTGGGTAGAGATTTCCCAAAAGCAGAACCGAGAATCTCTACCTTTTCGGCTGATTTCCGCTGTTTGGGTAGAGATTTCCGGACGGCGGCACTTGGAATCTCTACCTTTTTCAGCTGATTTCCACTGTTTGGGTAGAGATTTCCGACAAGCGGCATTAGGAATCTCTACCTTTTTCGGCTGATTTTTGCCGATTAGGTAGAGAAAACAAACCCCATCCCGTAAGATTTATAACGATGCCTATGAAACGGGGTTTTGCGGATAAAAGTACGGAAACTCAAATAAATATTACTTGACAAATTTCGACCGGAAATACTATACTTAAATCATAATTATGAATGGGCATACCCGCAGAAATGCAGGGACGCAAAGCTAGGGGTCTAAGGGGATTTATATTTCTATGATAGCTCGGCTGCAACATAAATTGTTGCAGTCTTTTTTTGCGTTGCGAGAAGGAAGGGTGGATAGTATTTAAAAATGAAACTTATTGTTTGGAAAAATGTATGAAATCGGAGGATTTATATATGAAAATAGGGAGGAAATATTAAAAGCTGGAGCCGTTGCTTTAACTATTGCAGCAACGTGTGTTTCAGGTGCATATGGTGCGACGGCAGCAGGAGTTTTATATGAAAGTTTGGTTAATTGAGAGGTATGCTTATGAGATATATAAAAAGAAATATATTAATTGTTATATTAATGGTAACGATATTTTTATTAACAGGCTGTGGCAAGTCATACGAAAAGAAGATAGAAGAAAAATACGGAATAGAAATTGAAACAGATGATAAGGACGATTTAAAGAAAATAGATACTTACTTTTCAAAATTGCCAAAAGGTTTCATAGAAGAATTAAAAAAATATGATGACTATGACAATAGAACAATAAAAATTGTGCTAAAAAAGTCATATGACGAACAGACACGTGTTAAATATGATATTAGTACAGGAGATTGCTGGTACATAGACAGCAGTCAGGATTTGGAGGACCAGATTTCATATTGTGTTATACAGTCAGTTATATTTAATATGGTTAATAGAAAAGACAGGGATGGATTGCTTTTAAAATGGAATGATTTCAATCCGGAGGACTATAAATATGGAGATGATGATAAATACGCTGAATATTTTTACGGAAATTCAAGTAAAGAAAACGCATATTTTATAGATCCAAAACCATTACAGAGTGCAGGCGATGATGCAACGACTATTTTTATACTTTTAATGAAATCGGATTATGATTTGGATGATTTATTCAAAAACAGCCCTAAAATACGTGATAAAGCAAAATACCTTTGTGAAGAAATAGAAAGAGCATTTGAAACCGTGGATGAGACTGCATATTGGAACAGATACTTTACAGAAACCAAGTGATGTATACAAGGGAGACGGTAGGATGAAAATTAAAAAAATGATACAGTTTATATTGTTTACAGCAGTAATTTTTTCTTTAACAGGTTGTGGCAAGTCATACGAAAAGAAGATAGAAGAAAAATACGGAATAGAAATTGAAGGTGCCGACAATGATACTCTGAAAATAATAGATGAGTATTTTTCAAAACTGCCAAAGGGATTTGTGGAGGAACTAAAGAAATATGAAGGAATAGATAACCGCAAGATATTTATAAAGATAAGTGATGAACATAATGAGAATGTGGATTTTTATTCTGATATTGGAAAGGGAGATTATTGGACAATAGGAAATGGTCAATACATGGATATGGGATTAGGATGCTGCACAATGTATTCAATAAAATGTAATGTTGAAACACGTAAGAATACAAATAATTTTTTGTCAGACTGGAATGATTATAATCCGGAAGGATTTGAATACGGTAATTTGGAAAAGTTTAAAAATAACATGCCGGACAATAGTAATGATGATGAAGATATCTACTTTGTAACTGAACCGTCAATGGAACAGGAGTCATCTGATTGGGCAGATATGTTTTCAAGTATGATAAATTATGATATGCAGGTGATATATGACAGATGTTCTAAAGTGCGTGCAAAAGCAAAATATCTTTGTGAAGAAATAGAGAGAGCATTTGAAACTGTGGACGAAACCGCATATTGGAACAGATACTTTACAGAAACCAAGTGATGTATACAAGGGAGACGGTAGGATGAAAATTAAAAAAATGATACAGATTATATTGTTTACAGCAGTAATTTTTTCGCTAACAGGTTGTGGCAAGTCATACGAAAAGAAAATAGAAGAAAGATATGGAATTGAAATTGAAGGCGCAGACAATGATACTCTGAAAATAATAGATGAGTATTTTTCAAAATTGCCAAAGGGATTTGTAAGTGAACTGGAAAAATATGAAGGAATAGATGACCGCAAGATATTTATTAAAATAAATGATGAGAAAGGAATGTATGATTTTTCGTCAGATATTGCTAAGGGCGATTATTGGACAATAGGCGCTTCTGATGATATGGATATGGGGCTGGGTTATTGCACTATGTATTCTATATGGTACAACGTCACTAGGAGAAAAGATACTGACGGAATACTGGAAGATTGGGATAGTTACAATCCTGTTGGATTTCAATATGGAGATAGTGATACTTACAGTAAATATGCTTTCAGCGAAAATAATTATGAAAATGCTTATTTCATATCAGATGGTACAATTAATCATAAACTCAGTGATATGGGAGGGTATTTTGCAGTCATGATGAGAGCAGGTAAAAATATTGAATCAATGCTTGAACAATGTCCCAAAATACGTGCAAAGGCAGAATATCTGTGTAAAGAAATAGAACGGGCATTTAATACAGTAGATGAAAACGCATATTGGAATAGCTGCTTTGGGGATATTTGATGGAGGTGTTTGCGGTGAGAAAAACATCAATTACGATAGTTATAATGATAATGACAATAATGTTGTCCGGCTGTGGAAAAAATAAAAGCGAAAAAATAAATGAAAAGGAATTGGAAATAGAACAGAAATACGGAATAGAAATTGAGAAGGTACGTGAAGAAGATTTAAAAGTGATAAGTGAATATTTTGCAAAACTGCCTGACGGTTTTGTTGAAGAATTAAAAACATATCAGGACTATGAAGAATATCAGGACAGAAAGATATACATATATGTAAGCGGAGATGGGGTGACAGATGTTAAAAATGATGTGAGCCGTGGTGATTATTGGATATTAAACAATAACAAAGAAATTGAAGACCAGTTAGCTTATTGTACAATGGAATCGGTATCCTATAACATAAGTTACAGAAAAAAAGGTACAAATTTACTGCATGCATGGAATCGTTATAACCCATCAATATATGATTATAGCGATGATAAGGAATATTTTAAGTATTTATATAATGAAGACAATACTGAAGAAGCATATTTTATCGGGGAAGAGCCTGTGTTATATGCGATGGATGATGAAGCCAGAATATTTTCACTGCTTATGACAGAGGATGAAAAGGGATTTGAAATTCTTGATAAAGCACCAAATATCCGCAAAAAAGCATTTTATATACGTAATATGATGGACTATGCATTTGAAACTGTGGACGAAACCGCATATTGGAACAGGTATTTTACAGAAACCGAATAATGTATACAAGGGAGACGGTAGGATGAAAATTAAAAAAATGATACTGTTTATATTGTTTACAGTAGTAATTTTTTCTTTAACAGGTTGTGGCAAGTCATACGAAAAGAAAATAGAAGAAAGATATGGAATTGAAATTGAAGGCGCAGACAATGATACTCTGAAAATAATAGATGAGTATTTTGCCAATCTGCCGAAAGGTTTTGTAAAAGAATTAAAGAAATATGAAGGAATAGATGACCGAAAATTACATATAGAAATTGGTGATGAAACAAACTTTTATTCAGATATTGGAAAAGGCGATATATGGAATATCAAAAAAGATGAAAATATTAAGTACGCAATGGGATACTTTATGGGATACTCTATCTGTTACAATATATCAACAAGAAAATACAGAAATGGACTTCTTGACGAATGGTATGATTACAACCCTGAAGATTTTAAATATGGGTATAATGAGGATGAATTTTTAAAATATGTTTTAAATAAAGGTAAAAATGAAGAAGCGTATTTTACAACAACAGAAGCATTGACATCAGAAAGGAATGAAGCCGCAGGGATATTTGCAATTATTATGGATGATGATGTAGATGCGAGCCCTGTTTTTGAGAAGAATCCTAAACTCCGTGCAAAAGCAAAGTACTTTTGTGATGAAATAAACCGTGCGTTTGAAACGGCTGATGAAACCGCATACTGGAACAGATATTTTAAATAGAAGGAGGTACCTTGATGAAAAAAACATTTATTACGGTAGCGATAATGATAATGGCAATAACATTATCCGGCTGTGGAAAAAATAAAAGCGAAAGATTAAATGAAAGAGAATTGGAAATAGAACAGAAATACGGAATAGAAATTGAAAAGGTTCGTGAAGAAGATTTAAAAGTGATAGATTATTATTTTGCAAAACTGCCTGACGGTTTTGTTGAAGAATTAAAAACATATCAGGACTATGAAGAATATCAGGACAGAAAGATATACATATATGTAAGCGGTGATGGGATAACGGATGTTAAAAATGATTTGAGTCTCGGCGATTATTGGATATTAGATAAAAACAGAGAGATTGATGGGCAGTTAGCTTATTGTACAATGGAATCCGCTTATTACAACATAGAGTTTAGAAAAAATCATATGGAGGCAATGTTTAGTATTCCTTTGTTCAATCCGGAGGGATATGATTACAGTGATACCACAGAATATTTTAAGTATTTATATAATGAAGATAATCAAGAAGAAGCGTATTTTATCGGGGATGAACCTGCGTTAGATGATATCGATGATGAAGCCAGAATATTTTCACTGCTTATGACAGAAGATGAAAAAGGTATTGAAATTCTTGATAAAGCACCAAAAATCCGTCAAAAGGCACTTTATATACGTGATGTAATCCAGTTTTCTTTTGATACAGTGGACACAACAGCATATTGGAACAGGCATTTTGCAGGTAAAGAATAACACAAGAGGTATAAAATGAAGCTGATAAAAAAATTAATAATATCAACAATTATAATGGCTTTTATATTAACCATTACAGGATGCAGCAACAGCAAAGAGACAGATTACTGCCTTGATAAAAAAGAAAAAATAGAGTCAAAGTACGGCATAACCATTTGTTATGGCAAAGATAAAATAAAAGAAAAGAGCGTGTCATCATATAAACTATTGGATAATGAACGTAAGGTCGATGCCATTCTGGATGAGATTGATGACTATTTTTCAAAGCTGCCTGAAGGCTTCATAGAAGAAGTTACGACTTTTGATTCGGATGATGCCACAGAAATTGTAATTTTAATTCTGAAAAAAGATTCTGTGGGAGTCAGCTTTAATGACAGGGAACATGAATACTGGCTTGTAAATGAAAGTGACACGGATATGGACCTGGCAGGAGATATGATGTATTCCATGATGTTTCATGCAAAATATTCTCCGAAACGTGACGGCTTTTTATCAGACTGGAATGATTACAATCCCGATGGATTTACATATGGAAGCAGTAGCAAGAATAAAAAATATCTTTGCAGTAGCAGTAATATTGAAAATGGATATTTCCTGCTGGATGAGACAATGGAAGACCCCATTACCGAAGTACAGTTGTTGTTCTCTATGCTGTGGGATGATGAATGTATGGAAAAATATAATGCAATAAATCTGCCCCGTATAGTAGACAAGATGAAGTTTTTATGTAGTGAGATAAGCAGGATATTTGATACAGTGGACGAAACCGCATATTGGAACAGGCATTTTATAGAGAAATAATCCTCATATCAAAAATATAGAAATAAGGGCTAAAAGGAGCAAAAATGAACTGGATTAAGGAAAATAAAATCAGAATAATCATTATAGCAGTAGCAGTAGTATTACTTGCAGGAATAGGTACAGTAATCGCGTTAAATACTAAGCAGACAAAAATAGATCCGGCAGACAGTAATCAGTCAGATGTTGTAATAAATGAAAGTTCAAAGGAAGATGTCACAACAAAGAAAGATGATGTTATAAAAGAATCGGAGAGCACAACAGAGGCGGATAAGGAAGAAGAGACTACCTCAAAGGATGATAAGAATGTAGAAGAAGAGACAACTCCGGCGGCAGCAGAACCAACAACACCGTATGTAGCACCGACAACGAAACCACAGGCAAAGCCAACAACACCATATGTAGCACCGACAACGAAACCACAGGCAAAGCCAACAACACCATATGTAGCGCCGACAACAAAACCACAGGCAAAGCCAACAAAACCGCAGGCAAAACCAACAACACCACAGCCAACCCGCCCAACAGAGCCGGCAACAACAGCACCGGTTATACATGGAAAGGATGGAGTGATTCTGGATACGCTGTATATATGTAAATCAGATGGAAGTAAAATAAAATTCCCAGAGTCAAAAAAAGAGATAGAGGATAGACTTGGAAAGAATCACTTTTATGGGATATGGTATGATGATGCTGCCGTTAAGGATATATTAGGAATAGGTCTTATTATGAATCAGTCAACTAAGGAAGATGTTGAAGCATATTTTGGAAAACCATTAATAGAGGAAAAGACAGTTTATGACATATTTGGAGCATATAAATATAAGAACTCAGATTTATATGTAACATTCAGTTACTTCCTTGAGGGAAATCACAAAATGAGACTGATAATAATTGATAACACATACAAATAGAAATGAGGATAAAACAATGAGAGCAAAGAAATACATGGCGTGGATTATTACAGCAGCAATGCTTGTTACATCCATTCCGTTTTCAGAGAAACGAGTAAAAGCAGATGTACTTCCAGAGGGTACGCAGATGAAGTTTGTTGTTAAAGACCTTGATGGGACTATAATCAAGAACTCAGAGGATCCTGATGAGGAAAAGATTCTTAAATTTAAAATTGGTGATGAAGAAACAGAGGCAGTATTTAGCAATGATGAATATACCATTGATATAGGGAACCGTGAGTCAGCAGGACTTGAAGTAAGCATAATAATGGGTGATGTCATTAAAACTGAATCCTACAGTGCGGATAAGACGGAGTATGACGTTACCATGAGTATGGCTACGCCTATAGACATCACGGGTTCGGTATATGATGAAGCCACATCCACATATACAGTCCATGTCCCATATGACCCGGAAGGAAAGTATGAACTGCCTGAAGGTGTTGTCATGGATACAACAGACATTGAATCCAATGAAACAGAAGACGGTATATACAACTACGCGGGTTATGAAGAGGGCGTAATCAACTACCGGACACCGGGATATGTTAAGGCCAGGCTGACAGCAGTCCGTGATGACGGGTACAGGATATATACTCCTGTATATTTGCTTATTGACATTGACAACACTCCTGAATTCAGAGCGGATAATAACAAATTTTATGACAATAACGTAATTATTGAAAAAAGCGGAGACCTTGTTGCTGGTGTAACGCTTAAGAACAAGAAGTCATGGAACGGACTGAATCTAAGCTGTAAGTATGATAACAGCATTATATATGAAAGTTCTGATGCGGAAGTAAGTGTTGACGGCACAGGCAGAATAGCAATAAATAAAGACTCCGGATATGATTTGGTAGAAGCAGTAATAACAGCAAGGGACAGATACACAGGAGAAAAGGCTTCATACAGTCTTACGGCATATCCTGAAACAAGTAATGACATAATACTTAGTGTTAATAAAGAATCCCTCCCTTATGATAATAAGGTAAGCATTAATGCAGCGGATTACAGGACGGATACCATTCCTGTAAACATTGAGAATCAGGATGATTATACTGACATAGTGTATTCATCGGATAATGAAAACATCGCAACAATTGATACAGACGGAAGCATACACATACTTGAAGTAGGAACAGCACACATATCCGTGACAGCGGCTAAGAAAGGTGAATGGAAGAAATATGAAAAGACATTCACTATTGAATCAAAAGCTGTTGATTCGTATATTAAGGTATATGTGGATGGCATAGAAAAAGACATTACAGAGACAATAGAAATCTCTGAGGATGACATCCAAAATGAGGTTGTAATACTTCCTATAAGCCTTAAGATGTATAATGAAAATGGTAAAGAAACCCACAAGCCTCATTATTACGTAAAAACAGATTTACAGGATGATAATGTAACAGTCAGTGGTTCTGATATTATCATATCAAAAACAGATGAAATAGAAAGAAATGTTAATCATACCATAGAAATAGAAGGAAGTGACTGGGGATTAAATAAATCAAAGGTAACATTATCCTTCATAATTAACGGAAAGGAAATAGACAACAGTTCAATATATTCAGTAAGATACATAGAAAACGGCACAGAAAAACCTCTTGTGAGTGGTAAAGTGATTAACGGAATAAGAACAAGATGGGCATTTACCAATGAGGTTAAAGTGGGAGTGTTGGATAGCGAAAACTATAAGCTTAGTAACACAAGACGTACAGAAAGAAAAGCAGATGTTTTACTTTCAACATTTAATGCAGAAAAATACAACAAAGACCATGCGTTTTACCTGTGGGAGAAAACTGGCGAAAATAAATATGATTCATCTTTCACCCACGAATATTTCGGAACAGACCTTGAAGCCCCTAAACTTACCCTTGTAAATCACGAAAAAATCAATATAACCGCTAAAGGACTTTACACAAGCGGCAATGCATCCATAAATGTCATGGCTGCAGACAAAGACGGACACCTCTACGCAGTGGAACTGGTGGATTCACTGACAGGAGATGTGATTAAAAGTGTGGGAATGAAAGAACTGGCAAAGAATGATGCTTCACTTAAAGAAACAAATGTCAGGTTTGACATCCCGTTTGAAAATAACACGGCAGTACATTATGCCGTTGTGGTATGGGACCAGGCAGGAAGAAAAACCGTCAGGTCACTTGCAGGACTATTAAGAAATGCTGAATACGGTGAAGACACCAACGTGCTTATATCAGACAATACACCTGCAAGTGACAGGCTCTCCGTGGAAAACGGACCGGATGTCAATAAATATGTCACAGAAACCGGAAACATATATGTTTCAGGGGAATCAGAAATAGTAATCGTATCCGAGGATGCCGGAGATGTTTATTCAGGAATCAGCATGATAACAGTGACAGTCAACGGAGAAGAAAAGACATTCAATGCAGACGGCACAGGCAGTTTTACAGCCGCAGACAATACTGCCAAGGCAGTGCTTGATACCGCAGATTTCATGACAGGTGTCATTGACGATAAGAGAAGCAGGCATCTGGCGGTAACCGTTTCATCAGAAGATTTTGCCGGCAATGTTTCCACACCAAAGCGTTACGACATCTATGTGGACAGAAAAGCACCACAGGCAGAAGGAATGACAATAACCTTTGGAAACACGGGAAGAAATAAAGAAACAATGACATCCTACGGGACTTTTTATAACGGCAGGTTTACCATGACTTCAGACATAAGTGACGGATTATCAGGACTTAAAAGTGCCGTGTTAAAAGTGGGAAACAGGACGATACAGGGATATGTTACCGGAAACGGAATCTCCTTTGATGTAGGGGACAATGTAAGCGGAAATGCGGAACTTGTACTTGAAGATTCAGTGGGAAATAAAAAAAATGTCCCATATACAGTAATAGGTGCGGGCAGAGGCGTTAAAAACAGCTATATAGACGTGGACACACTGCCTGTTGACATAATGGTTGCGGCAGACAGCAAGCCGGGAAAGTACGGCTGGTATAACGGAAAAGTGACATTCACCGTAAAAGCTGCCGACAGGTCGTTATCCGAAAAATCGGGAATCAGAAACGTAACAATTACCGTCAACGGCGTCAGGTATAATGCAGAAGCATACGATAACAGGACGACATCTGACAAAGAGTATAAAGTCACTGTTGATGACAGGTTAATCATGGAAACCATGAATGAAGAAGGAATGTATACTGTCAGGGCAGAAGCAGTTGATAATGCCGGAAATACCTCGGTAAAAGAAGCAAGTGCATATATAGATACAGTGGCACCGGTAATAGGAGAAATCACAGGCGTGAAACCGGGAAGCGACAATGCGGGAAACGTGACCATAAATATTCCCGTAACGGAAAAACATTTCAGTGCAGAAGGCAACGGCACAGTAATAACCGTCAGGAAAGAACTTGACGGGAAGACAACGGAAAACGTGATAACGGCTGATAGGTCTGACAGGATGGAAACTGTCGGAAGATATACATTCACGGAAGACGGCACATACAGTGTTTCCGCAGTATCGACAGACGCTGCAGGAAATAAATCAGACGAAAGAAAAATATCTTTCATCATTGACAATACTAACCCGGTAGTAAGGATTTCAGGAGTAACGGACGGCAGTTATGTAAAAGATTCCGCAACCCTTGAATTTTCAGCCGTCGAGGTTAATTACAGGAATAATGACGTTAAGATAAGCGGAACAAGGAGCCTTAACGGAATAACCGAGGTACTTGACATGGGAGGCTTTGTAAGCAGTACAAAAGAGTCCGTGATGAAAAAAGTATTTACAGATGAAGGTGAATATGAAATCACGATTATGGCAGAAGACGGGGCAGGCAACAGCTCCAAAACAGAAAGAATACACTTTACGGTGGATACAGCCAATCCGGAAATAACACTTGCGGGACTTGACAGGGCTTCATATACGGACACAGTATCTGGAAAAATAAATATAAAAGATAATTATTACAGGACAGGCACAGTAAAGCTTGTAAGAAGCTCTGTCACATATGATGAAACAGCAGACAGGCTTAACATAACCGATAAAGAAGACGTTACGGACCTTTTTGTAAAGACGGGAAAAGAAAGCAGCAGCCGTGAAAGAAACCTGGTTATCGAAATACCTAAGGAACGCGGCAATGACGGACTTTATGTTCTCAGTGTGACGGCAGAGGACATGGCAGGAAAAACATCGGAAAGTATAACTGAATTTACCGTCAACGGATACGGGTCAGTATTTACCTTTAATGAGAGCCTGTTAAATCTTTTAAATAATCCGTATGTAAAAAATGTGCAGGAAGATTTTACCGTAAGCGAATACAATGCCGGCGGCATAGACCATGATAAGGTATCCGTCCAGATAACAAGGGACGGCGCCATGATGCAGAATCCGAAGTACAGTGTCAATGACCTGTCGGAGAAAAACGGATGGCATAAATACGAATATGTGATAAGCAGGGACAACTTTAGCGGTGACGGAATCTACAGGATTGTCATATCCACCGTGGACAGTGACGGCAACAAGTCGGAGACACTGAAAGAGGACAGGCTTGCCGCAGTATTTTATGTAGACACGACCAAACCGGAACTTGTATCGGTGACAGGTCTTGGAAAGAAGAATTATAACGCTTCGGAAATAGATGTAAAGTATGAACTGTTTGATGCCATGGGAATAGCAAAAGTGGAAGTCTACATAGACGGAGTCAGGACAAAAGAGATAACGGATGTGGAAGAGATAACACAGTACCTTGGTTCATTCAGCGTCTCACAGGGTATGAACCGCCACATAAGGCTGGTTATTACAGATAAGGCAGGAAATGTCACGGATACCGATGTGACCGAAGACGGAAAGTATGTGGCAGATTTTAATAAAAATGTAACCATATCCACTAACATATTTATACGATGGTATGCCAACAAGACACTTTTTGTGTGCAGTATAGTGTGCGTGGTGTTACTGACAGCCGGAATAGTGATTCTGGTTACAAGGAACAGGAAGAAAAAAGGAACACAGGAGAAATAGAATGGGTAATATTGATTATGACTATTTAGGAGATGGTTCGGTTGCTGCAAGTGCAGTGACCGAATCAAAAAATGCGATATTCAGCCAGTCAGTTCTGTCAGTATTGGTAATAATAATCGGAGTGCTGGTGCTTATTGCATTGTCAATAAGCATTGTCAATCTGATTATGAGTATCAGGATGAACAGAAGGATAGGAAATATCAGCTCAAAACTTGGAACAATACAGTCAGATAAAAATGATACAATCGGGATTGTGTTTTGCAAAAAGTGTGGAAGCAAGTATTCGGTGGCAGACAGACAATGTCCGTTCTGCGGTGAAAAGAGACAATAATTTTTGAAAAAACTCTTGACGAGATAAAGTTTCTCTGATATACTACAAAAGCTGTTGAAACAGATATGGCGAGTTAGCCAAGTGGTAAGGCGTGGGTCTGCAACACCCTGATCGTCGGTTCAAATCCGTCACTCGCCTCTATATCAGAGATAATAATGACATCGATTACATTTGTGGTCGGTGTTATATTTTTATCCGGAAGCGTTTTGCCGGTTTTGAGGATAAGGCAGGTGTTAATATGGATTTTGAAGTGAACGATATTATTAAAATGAAAAAGCCCCATCCCTGCGGATGTTATGAATGGGAGGTCATGCGTGTCGGAGCCGATTTCAGGTTGAAATGTGTGGGATGCGGACATGAGATAATGATTGCAAGAAGAATAGTTGAAAAAAATACAAAATCTATTAAAAAAGTACAATAATTGGACTTGCCACGTTTTTTTTATTATGGTATCATATATCTTCGTGATATATTGATTTATATTCCTTGCTTTCTACTAAGATAGAAAGCCAATAGACCAGAAGGAGGTGCAGTACAGCATGAATAAGTATGAATTAACAGTTGTTGTTAACGCAATGACAGAGGACGATGTAAGAACAGCAGTCATCGAGAAAGTTAAGGATCTTGTTGCAAAGTGTGGTGGAACAATCACAGCTGTTGATGAAGCCGGCAAGAAGAAATTAGCTTATGAGATTCAGAAGATGAATGAAGCATTCTACTACTTCTTTAGTATTGACGCAGTAGCAGAGTTCCCTAACGCAATTGCTTCAGAACTTCGTATCATGGACAACGTTCTCAGATTCTTATGCGTTAACGTAGAAGAATAGAAGCTTAACGGCTTATGCCGTAGAGGAGGCAGATTATGAACAAAGTAATCTTAATGGGACGTTTAACAAGAGATCCTAATATCAGTTATTCATCTGGTGAGAGACAGACTACAGTTGCCAGATATACATTAGCAGTAGACAGAAGACGCCGTAGTGACGGTGGAGAACAGACAGCAGATTTTATTTCCTGTGTGGCATTTGACAGAGCAGCAGAGTTTGCGGAGAAATACCTTCATCAGGGAACCAAGATAGCTGTAACAGGTCGTATACAGACCGGAAGCTACACTAATAGGGATGGACAGAAAGTTTATACAACAGATGTTGTAATTGAAGAACAGGAATTTGCAGAGAGCAAGAATAGTGCCGGTGAAGGGGGATATTCACAGGCAGCAGGCAGACCTGAACCAAGTGCTGCAGGAGATGGATTTATGAACATTCCTGACGGCGTTGAGGATGAGGGATTGCCATTTTAGAGAATTAAGGAGGTCTAGAAATGCCTAATCCAAGAGAAAACCGCGGAACAGATGCTCCAATGAAGAAGAGAATCAACCGTAGAAGAAAAAAAGTTTGTGTATTTTGTGCCGATTCAACTAACGTAATCGATTACAAAGATGCTAATAAATTAAAAAGATTTGTATCTGAAAGAGGTAAGATTCTTCCTAGAAGAATTACAGGTACATGTGCAAAACATCAGAGAGCACTTACAGTTGCAGTTAAGAGAGCAAGACAGATTGCAATCTTACCTTACACACTTGATTAATTATATCTGATTAACATAACCCCATGGTTCGTATCCGAGTCATGGGGCTATTTTTATGTATGGAAAAAAAATTACCGGTGTGATATAATAAATTATCTATAGCTTTAGGAGATATGACATGGCAGGGAAAGAAAAGAGATTACGTAATCTGTTAAATTTATATCTTAGATATCCGATTATAGCAGGTATTGTATTTGCTGTTATGAATATAATGGTATATTTTATAAGTGTCAGGGCAGGAATCGTTGTTTCAATAGCGGTGCTGGCATATTTTGTATGGCTTCTTTTTATGATATTTAATAAGCATGTTGCTGTATCTAAGGCACTTATGGATTTTGCCTCAGGATATGCACAGATGCAAAAGAAGTTGTTGGATGAATTTAAGGTTCCATACGGACTTCTGGATAATCAGGGCAAAATACTCTGGCTTAATAATTCTCTTGGTGCAATTGTTGGCAAGGACAACTACCGGAAGAACATAAGTACGGTAATACCCGAACTATCCAAGATACAGATTGAACCGGGTAAGAATTTACAGGAATGTAATGTTGCAATCGGAAACAGAATATATAAGGTTTTTACCGAGAAAATTGATATGTCGGATTCCCCGGTTGACGTTAATATCCTTATAGCGGGAGCATCATCTGATTTATATGCCATATATTTTATTGACGAGACAGAGATAACAGCCTGCAGAAAAGAACTGCATGATGAACGTTTTGTTGCGGCGCTTATATATATAGACAATTATGATGAGGCACTTGAAAGTATCGACGAAGTCCGCCGTTCGCTTTTAATAGCCCTTGTAGACCGTAAGATTAATAAGTATATTACTGCAGGTGAAGGCATTGTAAGAAAACTTGAAAAAGATAAATATTTCGTGGTAATGCGTTATAAATTCCTTGAAAAACTTAAAGAAGAACGTTTTGCCATTCTTGAGGAGGTTAAGTCCGTCAATATCGGAAATGATATGGCAGTTACGCTTAGTATAGGAATTGGAGCCATGAACGGATCATTCCTTAAGAACTATGAAATGGCAAGAGCAGCAATTGATCTGGCACTTGGACGAGGTGGTGACCAGACCGTTGTCAGAGATGGCAATAAGGTAACTTATTACGGCGGAAAGAGCAATTCCCTTGAGAAGAATACGAGAGTAAGAGCCCGCGTCAAGGCTCACGCACTCCGTGAACTTTTAGAGGGTACCGATAATGTAATCATTATGGGACATAAAATCAGTGACGTAGATGCCGTGGGAGCGGCAGTCGGTATATACACGGCGGCAAGAATTTTTTCAAAGAAAGCACATATTGTTCTTAATGACTTAACGACATCATTACTGCCTATAATTGATTTGTATAAGAACAGCCAGGAATACAGTCCTGATCTTTTTGTAAAGAGCGAGGAAGCACTGGCAAAGGTAGGAAGCAATACATTACTTGTTGTTGTTGATGTAAACAGGGCTAATTATACGGAATGTCCGGAATTGATTGGTAAATGCAGACAGACGGTGGTTATTGACCATCATCGTCAGGCTGATGACCAGATTGAAAATGCAACACTTTCCTATGTAGAACCATACGCATCATCCGCATGTGAAATGGTTGCGGAGATACTTCAGTATATTTGCGATAATATCAGAATTAAATCAATAGAGGCAGATACTTTGTATGCCGGAATAGTTATTGATACCAATAACTTTACCAATAAAGCAGGGGCAAGAACTTTTGAAGCGGCAGCATTTTTACGACGTAACGGTGCAGATATTGTAAGAGTAAGAAAACTTCTGCGTGGCGATATGAACGAATACAAGGCAAAAGCAGAGACGGTAAGACATGCTGAGGTGTATAAGCACTATGCACTTTCCGTATGCCCAAGTTCGGGATTACAAAGCCCTACTATTGTAGGAGCACAGGCTGCCAATGAACTTCTTAACATTACGGGAATAAAAGCATCAATTGTTTTTACATATTACAACGATACAATATACCTTAGCGCAAGGTCTATAGACGAAGTTAATGTACAGCTTATTATGGAAAGGCTTGGCGGCGGCGGACATATGACAATCGCAGGCGCACAGCTTAAGGATATGTCATTGGAGGATGCCATAACACTTGTTAAAAAGACAATAGATACAATGGAAACGGAAGGAGCAATTTAATGAAAGTTATATTATTACAGGATGTTAAAGCACTTGGAAAAAAAGGACAGACAGTGGATGTCAGTGACGGATATGCAAGAAATTGTATTCTCCCTAAGAAACTCGGAGTGGAAGCAACATCCAAAAACCTTAATGATCTTAAATTACAGAAGGCACATGAAGAAAAGGTTGCTAAAGAGCAGCTTGAAGAAGCCAAGGCTTTTGCAGCAAAAATGGCGGACATGGAAGTAATTGTTTCTATTAAATCAGGAAAAGACGGAAGAACTTTCGGTTCAGTATCATCTAAGGAAATTGCAAATGCTTTTAAGGAACAGCATGGAATGGAAATAGATAAGAAAAAAATTGTTCTTGATGAGCCAATCAGAAGTGTGGGAACTACAATTGTAAGCGTAAAGCTTCATAAAGATGTTG
>OKWH01000377.1_pt1 | contig 17057 bp, 8 predicted proteins | sample 1607021 | NCBI WGS metagenome assembly OKWH01 (sample SAMN04414076, study PRJEB24778) | human gut metagenome | material: faecal | host: Homo sapiens | reverse complement strand
TCTACCAGCTGTTCAAAATTCCCGGAAAGTTGTGTGACGAATCTTTGTTCGAATGCCAGGTAACAGACTACGGCAATGGTTCCGGCGATTACCTGGGCGTAGACCAATGGTTCAATTTCCAGGGTCCGAACATGGCAGAGAGGTATGATGAAGTAGTGAACGCAGACGGTACCATCAGCTACAAGCAAGCCGAAGGCACCAAGTCCATAGGCGGCTGGAATTTCATAGGCTATGAACCCGAGTTCGTGGCATGGGCCGAAGCCCGTGGCGAAGGTGTGCGTGCCGAAACTTCTTTCCTGAAAACCCTGAGCAAGACGCGCGAGGGTTGGCAGGTAGGTCCCACATCGGCCACCAAGACCGACTGTTGGAACGGCAAAGGTTACCTTCCCTACAATCAGATGACTCTTCCACGTACAACCTACGGAGCCAACAACAATGTGCGTATCATCCGCTATGCCGAAGTACTGCTGATGAACTCCGAAGCCAAAGTCAGACTGGGCAAGGATGGAGACGCAGGCTACAACGAAGTGCGCCGGCGTGCAGGCATGAGCACCAAAACCGGTGTTACCCTGAAAGACGTGATGGACGAACGCCGGATGGAACTTTGCGGCGAATGGTGTGCCCGTTATGTGGACTTGGTGCGTACCGGCGATGCCGCCACCGTACTCAGTCCCAAAGGATGGACAGCAGAAAAGACTTATTGGCCCATACCGGCCAACCAGTTGGACGACCTTCCTGATTTGAAGCTGGAACCCATTGACGGAATTGCCGAATAAATCCGCTCCAATATGGTAAAAAGATTCCTAATCAGTTGTGGAATAGCCTTTGCCGCTCTGGCGGCAAAGGCAACCCCTGACGATTCCATCAAAGTGGTGAAGGGGCAAGTCAGTGACTATTACATCACTGTAACCCAAGACCGTATCGTAAAAGGACACGTACTGGACACCAACCGCCAGCCACTCGCAGGCGCCACAGTCATGTTCTTCGCAAGTCCCATGCACAATACCACTGCCCACGACGGCAGCTTTGCCATCAAAGGAGCGAAGAACGACGTGCACCTGTATGTCTACTATCCCGGGAAAAAGATAGTGAACAGAATCCTGGCACTGGATGAAACCGATATTGAGGTAGTGATGGAAGAAGAGGTACACAAGGCAACCGCAATCCGCCGTCCCGCCCAGGCGACCCGGTGGTATGACCCGCAGGCGCCTCTGTCGCGCACCTTCTGCAATCCGATGAACATCAGTTACAACTTCGAGCCTTTCAACAACAATGTGCGTCCCAACGGTTCGTTCCGTTCCTCTGCCGACCCGATGGCGGTGGAATACAAGGGAGAATACTTTCTGTTCTCCACCAACCAGGGCGGTTTTCACTATTCCAAGAACCTGGTGGATTGGGATTTCGTTCCTGCCGGCTTCCAACGCAAGCCTACGGACGACGACCAGTGCGCACCGGCAGCCTATGTAAGCGGTGACACGCTGTTCTATACCGGCTCCACCTACGAAGGCCTCGCCGTGTGGTACAGCACACACCCCAAAACGGGACGTTTCAAACGTGCCATCGAAAAGAATGTGCTTCCCACATGGGACCCCTGCATGTTTCTGGACGATGACGGCAGACTGTATATGTATTATGGCTCCAGCAATGAATATCCGCTAAAGGCGGTGGAACTGGACCGGAATGATTTCTATCCCATCAGCAAGATTCACGACGTGATGATGCTCCGCCCCGAAGAACACGGCTGGGAACGTTTCGGCATGAACAATGACGATGAAGTGACACTCCGCCCATTCACAGAGGGCGCTTACATGACCAAACACAATGGCAAATATTATTTCCAATATGGTGCTCCGGGCACTGAATTCAAAGTCTATGCCGATGGCGTATATGTTTCGGATTCCCCGCTGGGCCCGTTTGTCTACCAGAAGCATAACCCGATGTGCTACAAGCCGGGCGGTTATGTGCAAGGTGCCGGTCATGGAGGCACGTTCTGCGACGTGAAAGGCAATTACTGGCACGTGGCCACCTGCATGCTCTCCCTGAAGTACAAGTTCGAACGCCGCATCGGTCTTTATCCGGTGGCTTTCGACAAGGATGGTGTCATGTATTCGTCCACTGCCTTCGGCGATTATCCCAACTGGGCAGAACCGATGGACGTAAAGAACCCTGCAGAGCGTTTCACGGGATGGATGCTTCTGTCCTACGGCAAACCGGTGGAGGTATCATCTACGGATAGCATCCATGCAGCTTCCAACCTGACGGACGAAAGTATGCGCACCTACTGGGCAGCCCGTTCCGGCAACCCCGGTGAATGGGCCGGGATAGACCTGGGCAGTACAAAGAATGTACGTGCCGTGCAGTTGAACTTCTACGACCATAAAGCGGTTCAATACAACCGTGCCATGGATATTTATCACCAATACCGTATTTTTGCTTCCGAAGACGGAAAAGAATGGACATTGGTCATAGACAAGAGCGACAGTGACAAGGATTGTCCGCACGACTACATCGAGCTCAACGAGCCGTTGCGTGCCCGTTATCTGAAATACGAGAATGTGCACATGCCTACGGGAAATGTCGCCTTGTCCGGCTTCCGCGTCTTCGGGAACGGTGACGGCGATGTCCCGCAAGCCGTGAAAGGACTGACTGTGAAACGTGACAGGAAAGACCGCCGGAATGCCCTTATCTCCTGGCAACCCGAAGCAAGCGCCTATGGCTACAACATCTACTACGGCACCGCCGAAGGCAAGATGTACAATGCCATCACGGTACTGGGACAGACGGAATATGACTTCCGCGGACTGGATGCGGACACGGACTATTACTTCACTATCGAGGCGCTGAACGAAAACGGCCGCTCGCCATTGTGCAAGACGACAAAAAATTAAACACAAGAAATAAAGATATGAAAAAACCAATAATGATACATGTGCTGGCTTTGTTCCTGATTTCCACATTGGCGGGCTGTGCATCCTGCTCTTCCGACTTGAAGGAAAACGGGAAAGAGAACGGAAAAGAGGAAAAGCCCGACACAGAGGAAGTACGTCCCGAATCATTCGCTTCGGATGACGAAATGCTTGATTACATCCAGAAGGTACATTTGAACTACATGTGGGACGGTGCGGAACCGACCTCCGGACTGGCACGCGAACGCATCCACCTGGATGGGGATTATCCCGAAAAGGACCAGAATGTTGTCACCACCGGCGGCAGCGGATTTGGTATAGCCGGACTGCTGGTAGGCATCGAACGCGGCTTCATCCCCAGGGAAGAAGGCGTGAAGCGCCTGACCAAGATTGCCGATTACCTGAAACGCGCCGACCGCTTCCACGGCGTATGGCCCCATTGGTTGTACGGCCCTACCGGCAAGGTGAAACCTTTCGGACAAAAAGATAACGGCGGAGACTTGGTGGAAAGCTGCTTCCTGATGCAAAGCTTGCTTTGCGTACGCCAATACTTCCGCGACGGCAACGAGCAGGAAAAGGCGCTGGCAGAGAAGATTGACCAATTGTGGAAAGAGATGGAGTTCAGCTGGTATCAGAATGGCAAGGATGTCATCTACTGGCACTGGTCTCCCGAATACAACTGGGAAATGAACTTCCCGCTGGAAGGCTACAACGAAGCATTGATTGTGTATGTGCTTGCAGCCTCCTCCCCCACTTATCCCGTTCCGGCTTCAGCCTACCACAACGGCTGGGCACGCGGCGGCGGCATCAAGTCCGACTCTGCCCCCTACGGCCTGCCTTTGGAATTGAAACACAACGGAGCCGAGAAACTGGGCGGTCCCTTGTTCTGGGCACAATACTCGCACATCGGTCTGGACCCGCGCAACCTGAGCGACCGCTATGCCAACTACTGGAACGTGGTGCGCAACCATGCCCTCTCCAACTACCGCTACTGCGTGGAGAATCCCAAACAATACAAAGGTTACGGCGAGGACTGCTGGGGACTGACCGCCAGCTACTCTACCAAAGGCTATGCAGCCCACTGCCCGGGCGACAACGACCATGGTGTCATCACACCGACAGCAGCCTTGTCCAGTTTTCCCTACACACCGGAGGAATCCATGCGTGCACTGAAGTATTTCTATTCCAAAGGCGACTGGATTTGGGGCAAGTACGGATTCTACGATGCCTTCTCCGAGGGAAGTGACTGGACGGTACCCCGCTATCTTGCCATCGACCAATGCACCATTGCCCCGATGATTGAGAACTATCGTTCCGGCTTGTTGTGGAAACTCTTCATGAGCTGTCCCGAGGTTCAGGAAGGATTGCAGAAGCTGGGATTTAAGGCTTAGGGATTTACGATTGAAGTTAGTATGCGACATGATGGAGCAGCTAAGCTTAAGTTGAATTTCTATATCACTATTCCCCTCCCCCTTCAGGGGGCCGGAGGGGATAATCAAAATTATATCATATGAAGAAATACACATTATTAGCAGCCTTGGCTTTCTCTGCCCTCACCGTGACGGCAACGCCCAAAGAAAACACATCCCAAGGCAATCCGCAGGAGATGGATAAATTCATTACGGAGCTGATGGGCAAAATGACGCTGCACGAGAAAATCGGTCAGCTCAACCTGCCGGTAAAGGGAAACATCGTCACCGGACAAGCCAAGAGCAGCGACGTTGCCGGTAAAATCCGCAACGGTGAAGTCGGAGGTCTGTTCAACCTGAAAGGCGTGAAGAACATCCGCGAAGTGCAGAAACTTGCCGTAGAGAACAGCCGCCTGGGCATCCCCTTGCTGTTCGGTATGGACGTGATTCACGGTTACGAAACGGTATTCCCCATCCCCTTGGCACTCTCGTGCAGTTGGGACATGGAGGCTATAGAGAAATCGGCCCGTATCGCCGCCATTGAGTCGAGTGCAGACGGTATCTGCTGGACGTTCAGCCCGATGGTGGACATCTGCCGCGATGCCCGTTGGGGACGTGTATCAGAAGGCAACGGTGAAGACCCCTTCCTGGGTTCAGCCATTGCACAAGCCATGATTCGCGGTTATCAGGGCAAGGATATGAGTGCCAACAACGAGATAATGGCTTGCGTAAAGCACTTCGCACTGTATGGCGCCGGAGAAGCCGGCCGCGACTACAACACGGTGGATATGAGCCGCAACCGTATGTTCAACGAATACTTCCCTCCCTACAAGGCTGCCGTAGAAGCCGGTGTGGGTAGCGCAATGACCTCCTTCAATGAAATTGACGGAGTACCCGCCACTGCCAACCACTGGCTGCTGACCGACGTACTGCGCAACCAATGGGGCTTCGACGGCTTCGTGGTGACAGACTATACAGCCATCTCCGAAATGATAGACCACGGAATCGGCGACCTGCAGGAAGTATCCGCACGTGCCTTGACCGCCGGAACAGACATGGACATGGTAGCCGACGGATTTATCGGCACACTGGAAAAATCCCTGAAAGAAGGCAAAGTGACTGAGGCCGACATTGACAAAGCCTGCCGACGCATCCTAGAAGCCAAATACAAGCTGGGACTGTTTGCCAATCCGTATAAATACTGCGACGTGAAGCGTGCCGAAAAAGAAGTGTTCACTCCCGAACACCGTTCCATCGCCCGCCAGATTGCCACAGAGACATTCGTACTGCTGAAGAACCAGGACAATCTGCTGCCCTTGCAACGCAAAGGCAATATCGCCTTGATTGGCCCGCTTGCCAACACCCGTGCCAACATGCCGGGCACTTGGAGTGTGGCAGCCACAGCAGACAAATACAGCACCCTGCTGGAAGGTTTCAAGAATTCTGTCGGCTCCAAGGCCAACATTCTCTATGCACAAGGCAGCAACCTGATGTACGATGCCGACTACCAGACACGCGCCACGATGTTCGGCCGTGAACTGCCCCGTGGCAATGACCAAGAACTGCTGGACGAAGCCCTGAAAGTAGCCGCACAAGCCGATGTCATTGTAGCCGCCCTCGGCGAGTCCTCCGAGATGAGTGGTGAGAGCAGTAGCCGTTCCGAACTGGAAATGCCGGACGCACAGCGCCACCTGCTGGAAGCATTGCTGAAAACGGGCAAACCCGTAGTATTGGTATTGTTCTCCGGACGTCCCGTAGTGCTGACTTGGGAGAATGAAAATGTTCCCGCCATCTTGAATGTATGGTTCGGAGGTAGTGAAGCTGCAGACGCCATTGCCGACGTAGTGTTCGGAGACGTTTGCCCCAGCGGTAAGCTGACCACCACTTTCCCGCAGAATGTGGGCCAGTTGCCTATGGCATACAACCACAAGAATACCGGCCGTCCTCTGAAAGAAGGCAAATGGTTCGAGAAGTTCCGCAGCAACTACCTGGATGTGAGCAACGACCCGCTGTATCCTTTCGGCTATGGCTTGAGCTACACCACCTTCCAGTACAGTGACATCACGCTCAGCTCCAAGCAACTGAATGCGGACGGCAAGCTGACCGCTTCCGTAACCGTAACCAATACGGGTAACTACGATGCAGATGAAATCGTACAGCTCTATATCCGCGACTTGGTGGGCAGCATTACCCGCCCCGTGAAAGAGCTGAAAGGCTTCGAGCGCATCCACCTGAAAAAAGGCGAAAGCAAGCAGGTGACCTTCACCATTACCCCCGAATTGCTGAAGTTCTACAACTACGACATACAGTATGTATACGAACCCGGCGAGTTCCATGTAATGATTGGACCCAACAGCCGCGATGTAAAGACTACGAGTTTTGAGTTGAAATAGGTATAGTTTTGCTTTTAGGTAAGAGGGCAGTCCGCGAAAACCGGGCTGCCCTTTTTTAACACCGTCACCAAATCTTTTTTGCATTTTGATTGTTCAGAGGAGAAACTGAATGATTTATCCACTAAAAAATCAATGTAATGAAGAAGAACCTAAACCTTCCCAAGAAGAAAACCGGAAGACTGAGAAACCTATTTCTGACGGTGTGCCTGCTGGCAAGTGTCGCCGCATCGGCGCAGGAGAAAACAGTAACCGGTACCGTGACCGATGCCCTGGGTGACCCGCTGATTGGTGCCACCGTATTGGTGCAGGGAACCTCCAATGGCGTGATTACCGACATAGACGGCCGGTACTCCATCCAGGCCACCCCGGAGAACACATTGGATTTTTCCTATGTAGGCATGGTGAAGCAAGCTGTCAAGGTAGGCAGCCAGTCGGTAATCAACGTCCAGATGAAAGACGACTCGCAGATGCTGGCCGAAACCGTTGTCATCGGTTATGGCAGCGCCAAGAAGCGAGACCTTACGGGCTCCATCACCAACATTAAAGGCGACGAAATCGCCAACAAGCCGGTGGTCAACCCCGTATCCGCACTGCAAGGAAAGATTGCCGGCGTGCAGGTGATAAACTCCGGCAAGGCAGGCTCCGACCCGGAAATCCGTGTACGCGGAACAAACTCCATCAACGGCTACAAGCCACTCTATGTGGTGGACGGACTGTTCAACGACAACATCAACTTCCTGAATCCGCAGGACATCGAATCCATGGAGATACTGAAAGACCCGTCGTCGCTCGCCATCTTCGGTGTGCGCGGTGCCAACGGCGTGATTATCATCACCACCAAGAAGGCGAAAGAGGGACAGACACGCGTCAATATCAACGGCTCGTTCGGTTTCAAGTCCGTCACCGACAAAATTGCACTGACGGATGCCGAAGGCTTCAAACTGCTGTACAACGAACAGTTGAGGAATGAAGGCAACCCGGAATACAACTTCTCGGACTGGACGGGAAACACCAACTGGCAGGATGAAATCTTCCAGACTGGGTTCATCACCAACAACAACATCAGCATCACGGGTGCCTCGGACAAGAACAGCTTCTATCTCGGTGCGGGCTATGCTTACGAGCAAGGCAACATCAAGCACGAGAAGTACAGCAAAATCACGCTGAACATCAGCAACGACTATAAAGTGACGGACAACCTCAAGGTAGGTTTCCAATTCAACGGGGCACGCATGCTGCCCGCCGACACGAAGAGTGTGGCTACAGCCCTGCGCGCAGCTCCGGTGGCGCATGTATTCAACTCCGAGTACGGCCTCTACACCTCACTGCCCGGATTCCAGAAGGCACAGATGAACAACCCGATGGTGGACGTAGACCTGAAGGCGAATACCACGAAAGCCGAGAACTACCGTGGCTCGGGCAACGTGTACGGGCAATGGGATTTCCTGAAACACTTCCAGTTCAAGGCCATGTTCTCCCTGGACTATGCCTCGAACAGCACACGGACATACACCCCGGTTATCCAGGTATATGACGCAAGCGTCGAGGGAGACATAGCCACGCTGGGCAACGGCAAGACCGGAGTGTCCCAAGCCAAAGAAACGGAAATGAAGGTACAGAGCGACTATCTGCTGACCTACACCAACTCCTGGGGAGACCACAGCGTGACGGCCACAGCCGGTTTCACCACCTACTACAACAAGCTCGAGAATCTGAACGGCGCCCGTACCCAAGGGGTAGGCCTGGTCATTCCGGACAATCCCGACAAATGGTACGTAAGTATCGGTGACGCAGCCACCGCCACCAACGGCAGTACGCAGTGGGAGCGCTCCACCGTGTCCGTGCTGGCACGCGTGCTCTACAACTACAAGGGCAAGTACCTGTTCAACGGCTCCTACCGCCGCGACGGTTCTTCCGCCTTCTCCTACACCGGCAACCAGTGGCAGAACTTCTACTCCGTCGGCCTGGGCTGGCTGATGAGCGAGGAAGCATGGATGAAGGACATCACCTGGCTGGATATGCTGAAACTGAAAGGCTCATGGGGCACACTGGGCAACCAGAACCTGGACCGCGCCTATCCCGCCGAACCGTTACTGACGAATGCCTACTCCGCCGTGTTCGGCACCCCGTCTGCCATCTATCCGGGCTACCAGCTTGCCTACCTGCCCAACCCCAAACTGCGCTGGGAGAAGGTGGAAGCCTGGGAAGCCGGTGCAGAAGCCAACTTCCTCCGCAACCGCCTGCACTTTGAAGGGGTGTACTACAAGAAGAAAACCAAAGACCTGCTGGCCGAAGTGCCGGGCATCTCGGGCACCGTACCGGGTATCGGAAACCTTGGCTCCATCGAGAATTCGGGCGTAGAGCTTGCCTTGAGCTGGCGCGACCGGATAGGCGACTGGAACTACAACATCGGAATGAACCTTGCCACCATCAAGAACAAGGTACTGAGCCTCGTGCAGGAAGGCTACTCCATCATAGCCGGAGACAAGCAGCAGAGCTACACAATGGCAGGATACCCCATCGGCTACTTCTACGGCTACAAGGTGGAAGGCGTCTACCAGACCCAGGAGGAGATTGAGCACTCTCCCAAGAACACACTGGCAACCGTCACCCCGGGCGACCTGAAATTCCGCGACGTGAACGGTGACGGTGAAATCACCACGGCAGACCGTACGATGATTGGTAATCCTACACCCGATGTCACCTACGGCTTCACGCTCGGCCTGGGCTACAAGAACTGGGAGCTTGCCGTTGACATGATGGGACAAGGCGGCAATCAGATTTACCGTACCTGGGACAACTACAACTGGAGCCAGTTCAACTTTATGGAGCAACGCATGGACCGCTGGCACGGTGAAGGGACCAGCAACACCCAGCCGCTGCTGAACACCAAGCATACCATCAACAATCTGAACTCCGAGTATTACATAGAGGACGGCTCGTTCTTCCGCATCCGTAACGTGTCGCTGGCATACAACTTCGACAAGGCGCTGATTTCGAAGATAGGCATGCAGGCGCTGAAGCTCTACGTGAACATACAGAACCTGAAGACGTGGAAGCACAACACCGGATATACCCCGGAACTGGGCGGAAGCGCCATCGCCTTCGGGGTGGACGACGGCAGTTATCCGATGCCGGCGATTTATACGTTCGGATTTAATCTGACGTTCTAAAAGCCTCTCCCCTAAAAAAGAGTAACTTCAAACCTCCCCCGACTCCTTCAAAGGGAACGGGGAATGAAAAATATAAATTTATGAAACTGATAAAATACATATTTACATTGCTGGTGGGTGCAACAGCCCTCTCACTGACATCCTGCAACGACTTCCTGGACCGCGATCCGCTGGGGCAGTTCACGGAAGATGACTCTCCTAACGCCCTTGTAGGCGGGAAGATATTCAACGTCTACTACCTGATGCGCTCGTACGACATCACTGCCGGTATTCCTGCTTTTATGGTGCACATGGTGCGCAGCGAGGACTCCGAGAAAGGCAGTGACGCCGGCGACGGCAGCAACGAGGCCGCCATGTGGGACGACTTCGAATACACTGCCTCCAACGGCCCTCTGAGTGCCTATTGGGGACAGAACTACAAAATCATCTACCAGTGCAACGAAATCCTGGACGACATTGAGAAGAGCGGACACAAGGACGACACCGAAGCCATCCGCAACCGTGGCGAAGCGCTCTTTTTCCGTGCCTGGTGCTACTTCAACCTGGTACGCGCCTTTGGCGAAGTGCCGCTGGTCACCATCAAGGTAGTGGAAGCCTCCGATGCCAACGTGCCCAAGACCACGGCGGAAAAGATATACGAACAGATTGACAAAGACCTGACCGAAGCCGAAGAATGCCTGCCCCTGCGGTGGGACAGCGACTATACGGGACGGCTGACCTGGGGCGCCGCACGCTCCCTGCACGCACGCACCTATATGATGCGGAACGATTGGGACAATATGTACACAGCCTCCACCGAAGTGATAAAGTCGGGCATCTACAACCTGAATACACCGGTCGACAAAGTCTTCACCGTAGAAGGGGAAAACTGCGGCGAGAGCATCTTCGAACTGCAATGCGAAGCCACCGATGCCATGAAAGAGGATGCCAGCATCGGCAGCCAGTTCTGCCAGGTGCAAGGGGTGCGCGGAGCCGGCGAGTGGGACCTGGGATGGGGCTGGCACATGGCCACCAAACTGATGGGAGAAGCCTTTGAGCCGGGCGACCCGCGCCGGAACGCCACATTGCTCTACTTCCGCCGCAGCACGGACGAGCCCATCACACCGGAGAATACCAACCAGCCTTATGGCGAGTCACCCGTATCCACCGCCATGGGTGCCTACTTCAACAAGAAGGCCTACACGGACCCGACACTGCGCCGCAAGTACAGCCGTATGGGTTTCTGGGTAAACATCCGCCTCATCCGCTATCCGGACGTGCTGCTGATGGCTGCCGAAGCCGCCAACGAGAAAGGGCTGACGGGCGAAGCCGCCGGGTATCTGGAACAAGTACGCGCCCATGCCCGCGGCACACTGGCAGACGTGCTTCCGAAGGTAGAATCTGCCAGCCAGTCTGTGCTGCGTGACGCCATTCGCCACGAACGCCGCGTAGAGCTGGCACTGGAACCCGACCGCTTCTACGACCTCGTGCGCTGGGGCATTGCCAAAGAAGTGCTGCAAGCTGCCGGAAAGAATTACCAGGACAAGAATGCACTACTGCCTCTGCCCCAGACAGAGATAGACAAATCGAACGGAGTACTGGTACAGAACCCCGACTATTGATACCCGGCCAAAGGAAACAGCCGACCCAATCAATGGCAAAAGGTCTATTTCATAACTTGCTTTCAATCAAAGCATTGCTACTGCAAAGAGCTGCAAACTTTTTGCAGTGGCACTGCAAAAGTGTTGCAGTAGCACTGCACAACAGTTGCAGTGTCGCTGCAAAGCAGTTGCAGTAGCGCTGCAAATCGTTTGCAGTATCACTGCAGAGAAATTGCAGCACCGTTGCAAAGAAGTCATAGCGCCACTGCAATAGAGTGACGGCAATCTAAAAACAATGAAGGGAACATACTTACAAACAATTAATTCAATATGAATATGAAGAAAATTTTCAAGAGAACAAGTCTGCTGCTCGCGACCGCTTTAATAGGCGTCACCGTGCAGGCGCAGAAGTCTCCGCAGGACATGGACCGCTTCATCGACGCACTGATGCGCCGGATGACTGTGGAAGAGAAAATCGGCCAGCTCAACCTGCCCGTGACCGGAGAAATCACCACCGGTCAGGCAAAGAGCAGCGACGTGGCCAAGAAGATTGAGCAGGGGCTCGTGGGAGGGCTTTTCAATCTGAAAGGAGTGGCCAAGATACGCGACGTACAGAAACTGGCCGTAGAGAACTCCCGCCTGGGCATCCCCCTGCTGTTCGGCATGGATGTGATACATGGCTATGAGACCATCTTCCCCATCCCCCTCGGCCTCTCCTGCACGTGGGACATGGCAGCCATCGGGCAGTCTGCCCGTATCGCCGCCATCGAAGCCAGTGCCGACGGCATCTCATGGACCTTCAGCCCGATGGTGGACATCAGCCGTGACCCGCGCTGGGGACGTGTATCCGAAGGTTCGGGCGAAGACCCGTTCCTCGGAGGCGCCATCGCCCGCGCCATGGTGTTGGGGTATCAGGGAAAAGACCTGAACGACCAACTGACACGGAACGACGAAATCATGGCATGCGTCAAGCACTTCGCACTGTACGGTGCCGGAGAAGCCGGACGCGACTACAACACCGTAGACATGAGCCGCAACCGCATGTTCAACGAATACATGTACCCCTATGAAGCAGCCGTCCGCGCCGGAGTGGGTAGTGTGATGGCCTCCTTCAACGAAGTGGACGGCGTACCCGCCACCGCCAACCACTGGCTGATGACAAACGTGCTGCGCAAACAATGGGGCTTCAACGGTTTTGTGGTGACCGACTTTACCGGTATCTCCGAAATGGTGGAACACGGAATCGGCAACCTGCAGACCGTTTCCGCTCGTGCGCTCAACGCCGGTGTGGACATGGATATGGTGAGCGAAGGTTTCGTGGGCACGTTGAAAAAGTCGCTCACCGAAGGCAAAATAACCATGAAGACGCTGGATGCAGCCTGCCGCCGCATCCTTGAAGCGAAATACAAGTTAGGGCTGTTCGATGACCCTTACAAATACTGCGACCTCAGCCGTCCCGCACGCGACATCTTCACGCGCGAGCACCGCGACGCCGCACGCCGGATTGCCGCCGAAAGCTTTGTGCTGCTGAAAAACGAACCTTTTGAGGGACAAGGCAAGAAGTCTTCTCGTCCCGTCCTTCCTTTGGAGAAGCAAGGCACCGTCGCCGTCATCGGCCCCCTGGGCAATACCCGCAGCAACATGCCCGGTACCTGGAGTGTTGCCGCACGCCTGGACGACTATCCCTCTCTGTACGAAGGATTGAAAGAAATGACAGCCGGCCGGGTGAACATCACCTACGCCAAAGGCAGCAACCTCATCGGTGATGTAGCCTACGAGGAACGCGCCACCCTATTCGGCCGATCGCTGAGCCGGGACAACCGTACGGATAAGGAACTGCTGGACGAAGCTTTGAAGGTGGCCTCCGGTGCCGACGTGATTGTAGCCGCCCTGGGCGAGTCTTCCGAAATGAGCGGTGAAAGCTCGAGCCGTACCGACCTCGGCATCCCCGACGTGCAACGCACCCTGCTGGAGGCCTTGCTGAAGACCGGAAAGCCCGTTGTACTAACCCTCTTCACCGGCCGGCCGCTGACGCTCACCTGGGAGCAGGAACATGTGCCCGCTATCTTGAACGTATGGTTCGGTGGCAGTGAAGCGGCATACGCCATCGGCGACGTACTGTTCGGTGACGTGAACCCAAGCGGTAAGCTGACCATGACTTTCCCGAAGAACGTAGGGCAGATACCTTTATTCTACAACCACAAGAATACCGGTCGCCCGCTGGCTGCCGGCAATTGGTTCGAGAAGTTCCGCAGCAACTATCTGGATGTGGACAATGAACCGCTGTATCCCTTCGGCTACGGGCTCTCATACACCACTTTCCAGTACAGCGACATCGCCCTCAGTACCCCGGTCATGGGACAAAATGGCTCCACCACTGCCGTAGTCACCGTGACCAATACCGGCAAGCGTGACGGCGCAGAAGTCGTGCAGCTCTATATCCGCGACCTCGTAGGCAGCATTACCCGCCCCGTACGCGAGCTGAAAGGCTTTGAAAAGGTGTTCCTGAAAGCGGGCGAAAGCAAGACCGTATCCTTCAAGATTACCCCTGAGCTGCTCCGCTTCTACGACTACGACCTCAACCACGTGGCCGAGCCGGGAGATTTCGATGTGATGATAGGTGGCAGCAGCCAGGCAGAAAAGACAGCCCGACTGACACTGAAATAAAATAAAATATTTAATATTGCACTCTAAAAACAAGAAAACATGAGATATACTACTTTACTTCTTTGTTTTTGCAGCATTCTGCTCCTTGGCAGCTGCAAGAGCCAGCCCTCCGCACAGAACGGACAGCCGCTGGAAGTGATGACGTTCAATGTCCGCCTGGATATTCCTTCGGACAGTGTAAACAACTGGAATTACCGCAAGGGTGACGCCTGCCGTATGATAGCCTACTACAGCCCCGACTTGCTGGGCATGCAGGAAGTGCTTCACAACCAAATGGAAGACCTAAAACGCGGGCTGCCGCAATACACAGCACTCGGTGTGGGGCGCGACGACGGCAAGGAAGCAGGCGAATACTGCCCGATATTCTTCCGGACCGACCGGTTTACACTGGTGGAATACGGCAATTTCTCCCTCAGCGAGCAACCCGAAACTATCGGCATCAAGGGCTGGGACGCTTCCTACAACCGTGTCACCACCTGGGCGATACTGCAGGAAAAGAACAACGGACAAAAGTTTGTATATTTCAACACCCATCTGGACAACGACGGAAAGACAGCCCGCAAAGAGGGCGTGCAACTCATTCTCGACAAAATCAAGGAGATAGCACCGGACATGCCCGCCATCATCACCGGTGACTTTAACTGTACGCCCGGTGAAGAACCTCTGCAAACGCTGGAAAAGGGAGGAATGGAAAATGCCGCAAAGACAGCTGCCGTCACCTACGGTCCGTCCTGGTCTTTCCATGACTTCGGCCGTCTGCCGGTGGAGGAACGCGTACTGCTGGACTATGTCTTCGTGACCAAAGGCGCAAAGATAGACCGCTACCGCGTTATCCAAGACAAACCGGAGAACAGCTACCTTTCCGACCACTGTCCTATACTTGTTGAATTGACCGTGCAATGAATATAGATAAGTAAATGATAAAAAAACAAGTAAGCATTGGTACAATGAAAATACAATACTGTTTATTATTGTTCCTGCTGTTGCTCGGTTTCACGCAATGCAAAAGCCCCGCCGCCAAAGAAGACCGGCTGAGCGACGATGCCCTGATGGACACCGTACAGCGCCGTACCTTCAACTACTTCTGGGAAGGTGCCGAGCCCAACAGCGGACTGGCACGCGAACGCATCCACATGGACGGTGTCTATCCGGAGAACGACCAGAACGTAATCACGTCCGGTGGAAGCGGCTTCGGCATCATGGCTATCCTTGCCGGAATAGACCGGGGTTACGTCACCCGCGAAGAAGGTCTGGCACGAATGGAGCGCATCGTCTCCTTCCTCGAAAAAGCGGACCGTTTTCACGGAGCATATCCGCACTGGTGGTATGGCGATACAGGAAAGGTGAAACCTTTCGGACAGAAGGATAACGGAGGTGACTTGGTAGAAACTGCCTTCCTGATGCAAGGACTGCTCGCCGTACACCAGTATTACATCAACGGTAATGAGAAAGAAAAAGCACTGGCAGCACGCATTGACCAAATATGGAAAGACGTTGACTGGAACTGGTATCGCAACGGTGACCAAAATGTGCTATACTGGCACTGGAGCCCCACCTATGGCTGGGAAATGGACTTCCCCATACATGGGTACAACGAATGTATGATTATGTATATTCTTGCCGCCGCTTCTCCTACACACGGAGTACCTGCGGCTGTCTATCATGACGGTTGGGCACAGAACGGAGCCATCGTTTCTCCGCATAAAGTCGCAGGAAGCGAGTTGCACCTCCGCTATCAGGGCACCGAAGCCGGACCGCTTTTCTGGGCACAATACTCCTTCCTCGGACTCGACCCCGTCGGTCTGAAAGACGAATACTGTCCCAGCTACTTCCACGAAATGCGCAATCTGACATTAGTGAACCGTGCTTACTGCATCCGCAACCCCAAACACTACAAAGGTTTCGGACCGGACTGCTGGGGACTGACTGCCAGCTATTCCGTCGATGGATACGCTGCTCATTCACCGAATGAACAAGATGACAAAGGGGTTATCTCTCCCACCGCCGCCCTTTCATCCATCGTCTATACACCGGAATATTCGATGCAAGTGATGCGCCACCTGTATAATATGGGGGACAAAGTCTTCGGTCCTTTCGGATTCTACGATGCTTTCAGCGAAACAGACAACTGGTATCCGCAACGTTACCTTGCCATCGACCAGGGACCAATTGCAGTCATGATCGAGAATTACCGGACAGGGCTGTTATGGAAACTCTTCATGAGTCATCCCGATGTACAGGCAGGACTTACCAAGTTAGGTTTCAATACCAATAAGCAGGATGTAAGGCAGAAATAAAGAAAGCACAGCGTGCGTGGAAGTGGTCTACTGACCACCTCCTCCACCTGTATTCCCACCTTCGCCGCCACCAGCTTTCACATCGTCATTATTGATGCTTCGGGCAGCTTTCTTCACACTAGCTTTCAGTTCACCAATCCGGTAGCTGATGCTGACTCCAAAGCTACGACTCGGCCACTTGCTGCTGCTCTTCGACAGGAAGTTTACGCCTTCCGTATGATTGTTATAGCTTCTGTATTTCTCAAATATATTACTGCAATACACATTCAGGCTCAAACGCTCATCTTTCAGGAAAGAACGGCTCGCACCCAAAATATAATAATAATAGCCGGAACCTTTTCCCTGTAGCTTAATATAAGGAGTACTACCGCAACCATTCAGACTTAACCGTATTTTCAACGGAAGAGTATGCTGGACGCCACCATAGAAAGAACCGTTCCATCCATAATTGTGCAATCCCTGCGCTTCACTTTTCAAGTCGCTGTAGTTTCCACGGCCATTAACGTACAGGCGCGTTTTAGGAGACGCGTTCCAGTTCAGATACAAGCTCATTCCTGTGTTCCGGCTCTTTCCTATATTGGCATAAGTGCTGTACAAGGCTCCTTCCGGTGCTATGTGCGTAGGATCATTGT